>Ga0302319_10013855_pt1 | contig 15093 bp, 16 predicted proteins | sample Bog_T0_2_FD_203319 | JGI IMG/M metagenome (GOLD analysis project Ga0302319, IMG submission 203319) | Peat permafrost microbial communities from Stordalen Mire near Abisko, Sweden - Bog_T0_2 | ecosystem: Environmental > Terrestrial > Soil > Wetlands > Peat | place: Sweden: Abisko, Stordalen Mire... | reverse complement strand
CCAGGGAAAGGGCGAAGCATTTTCTCCAACAGACCTGCTTTCGGCATCGCTGGCCAGTTGTATGCTTACTATTATGGGAATAAAAGCAAGGGCGAGTAATATAGATATTGATAACACCACTTGTTCAATTACTAAAATTATGGCTGTAGATCCGCGCCGTGTGGCTGAAATTGTGATCAGTTTTAAATTCCCTAAAGAATATACCGAAAAAGAGCAGATACTTTTGGAACGCGCAGCGTTAACCTGCCCGGTTTATTATAGTGTGCATGAAGACCTAAAAAAGACAGTTGATTTTGGGTGGGAAGAAAAGGTGAAAGCTTAATGGCAAAAGGCGAAAGGTTTTATCGTACTATTAGAAATTCCGTCCCGATAGGTATCGTGAGCATTCCGACTTTCGCATTTACTAATCTCAAATCGCTAGTCACTCATCACCGACAAAGCTTCCTCAACAGAAACTTCACCATGCGAAAGGTCAAGTACACATTCGCCATCTTTTATCAAAAGTAACTGGGGCGATTCGTGGTAAACATTAAAATCGGCGGCAATTTTGTTGGAAAGTTCGCGGTATTTTATGAGGTCTAAAAAATAGACGGTCATGTCATCCGGCAAGTTATTCCAGTCAAGTTCAAAACGTTTTTTCACCATCATGCTGATGGAGCAACGGGTGCTGTGTTTAAAAATTATGCTGTAGCCTTGCCGCTCCTTAATTCCTTCTATTTGTTTAGCTGATTCCAGCACAGTCCAGTTCATAAATGAAAAATTACCTTTAGTACGTATTAAACGCAAAAAAACATAAAACCGTGGGATGTTTTATGCAATCAACAAAAAATGACATTGAACTGTTAACGCCCGGTTTTGGGATACGAACCATACGCGGCGCACAATTTGTTGGAGCATGAGGATATTCCACAAACTATTACAGCGAAAAGGGCTAAGTAAACTATTTTTTTCATTTTATCAGAACTTAATTATTAAACGAAGTTTAGCTATTCAAAGTTTCAGCAAGGTACGCCATTTTTATCGCAGTTACAGCAGCTTCATCACCTTTATTTCCATGCTTCCCGCCGGCACGGTCAAATGCTTGCTGTTGGTTGTCTGTGGTCAGTACCCCAAATATAACAGGTTTTGAATATTTTAAAGCTACATTTGTTAACCCGTTTGCAACTGCTGTGCAAATAAAGTCAAAATGCCTTGTTTCCCCCTGTATAACACAACCCAGGCAGATAACCGCGTTCACTTTACTATTTTTTAATAAAATATCAGCTCCCGAAGTTAATTCAAAGCTGCCGGGAACTGAATACGTGTAAATATTAGTTGTTAATGCGCCGTGATCAATCAAACTTTGATAGGCACCCTGGTATAATGCATTCGTAATTTCGGCATTCCATTCAGCAACAACAATTCCAAAATGAAAAGGAGCTGCCGAAGGTACTTTAGTACCGGAGAAATCTGACAAATTTTTAAGTTGGGTTGCCATGTTATTATTTCGGATTTCGGAATTACGATTTCCGATTTATTGTTTTCCGGCGCTTAAATCCTCATTTATTTAACTAACATTATATGGGCCAAAAGACTAAATCCGAAATAGAAATTCCAAAATCCGAAATTTCTATTGCCTTGCTTCAGCGCGGGCGATATATTCATCAATATTTTGAGCCTGCTGGCTTTCAGGATAGTCGGTTTTTATTCTTTTGTATACATCAGCTGCAGACTTATTATCATTTTGCGCTTCGTAATCTAATCCAAGCTTTTTCAGGTACAAAGGTGTAAGAAAGTTGTTTTTCGATTTATCTACTGCCTTTTTATAATAAGTTTCCGCCTTATCAAAATCTTTCAGCTCAACATAAGCGTCGGCTGTGTTTCCGAAAGCTTCGGCGGCAACCATATAGTCGTCTCCCCGGTAATTTGTAAAATCGTCAATTGCCTTACGATATTCGCCTTTATTTAAATAAGCGGTTCCGAGATAAAAATAAGCCAGGTTAGCTGCCTTGGTATTGCTGTAATCCGAGATTATTTTTTCAAAACCCGGATAGCCTGCGTCACCGTTAATCGCCTTGTCCCAATCTTTTTTAGCCCAAAATTCTTGTGCCTTATATATTTGATTTGAAGCTGCAACCTCACGGGGGCCAATATAAAATTTTTGGTAAGCAAAATAAATAACGATCATGGCCACAATGGCACAACCAATAAACAACAAACTTTTTTGATTTTCGCGAACAAACTTACCGGTTTGCCCAAAATCATTCTTTCCAACTGCGGCTTTTGGTGTCGGTGTCGCCTGGGTTTTTGACATTTTTATTTTAAAATTAAGTGTGCAAAAATACAGTTTTAATAATTTTTATCAATAGCCTTTGAAATTAATTAATCAGGGGATGGAGATCGGAGGTCAGAGGTCGGAGATCGGAAGTCAGAGAAGGGGGAAATATATCACTTATTTCTGACATCCGATCTCTGATCTCCGACCTCTTTTCAATCTCCAGTCACTAATCTCCAATCCTAATCACTAAATTTGAAAACTCATATGTACTTAAAACAGCTATCAGTTATCAATTTTAAAAACTACGCGGAGGCAGGGGTAACTTTTAGCGAGGGGGTAAACGTATTTACCGGGAATAACGGGGCCGGGAAAACCAATCTGCTCGATGCGGTTCATTACCTGTCGTTATGTAAAAGTTATTTCAACCCTATTGATAGCCAGCAGATTAGAAAAGGCGCTGAATTTTTTATCATAACAGGCAGTTTTAATAAAAACGGGCATATTGAAACCGTGGCCTGCTCGGTAAAACGAAATCAGAAAAAACAGTTTAAACGTAATAAAAAAGATTATCAGCGGCTGGCTGACCATATAGGGCTATTCCCCCTGGTAATGGTTTCTCCTTATGACATCAGCATCATTATTGAGGGCAGTGAAGAACGCAGAAAATTTATTGACAATGTAATATCTCAAACTGATAATGCCTATCTTGACGAACTGATTTCTTACAACAAGGTACTGGCAAACCGCAATGCGCTTTTAAAGCTCATTAGCGAAACAGGCCGCTATGACCCTAATTTGCTTGAAGTGCTTGACGAGCAATTAACACAGTCGGGCAACCGGATTTTTGAAAAGCGTAAGGTTTTTATGGAAATCTTTACAGAGATTTTTAATAAACATTACCGTTTTTTAAGCGATAATGCCGAACAAGTTGAGCTGGTTTATGAATCGCAATTGCTTCAGGACGACTTTAGTACTTTACTAAAAAGAAATATTGAAAAAGACAGGGCGGTTGAACGCACCACGTCTGGCATTCATAAAGATGAACTGCTTTTTGCTATTCACGAAATGCCCATGAAGAAATTCGGGTCGCAGGGACAGCAAAAGTCATTTTTAATCGCGCTGAAATTAGCGCAGTACAGCTTTTTATACCAGCAAAATGGCTTTAAACCTATTTTGCTGCTTGATGATATTTTTGACAAACTTGATGATCAAAGGGTTACCAAATTAATGCAAATGATATCGGATCATAATTTTGGACAGGTTTTTATTACGGATACCAATTTAAGCCGGGTAGAAAACATTTTTAATAATATAGGTGTTGAAATAAGGTTATTTAAAGTAAGCGGGGGTGAAATAAATGCGTAAGGCGAATGACAAATCGATGAAAGAGGCGATTGAGCAAATGTTGCAGGTTTATAAAATAAAACAGCGTTTTGATGAAACCGCTGTAATAGCTGCATGGCCCCAATTGGTAGGAACGCCTGTAGCAAACAGGACAAAAAAATTGTTTATCAGTAATAAAAAATTGTACTTAAAAATTGAGTCATCCGTTATAAAAAACGAATTGATGCTTATGCGGAGTCAAATAATTGAGAATATAAACCAGGAGGCGAAAGGAACACTGGTAGATGAAATTATCTTTCTCTAGTCCATTTAGGAAAAAAGGCCCTTATTTTTAAATCATCACTCATCCTGGACAATGTCAGGATAAAAATACCCGGTATTAAGAATGCAAGTTGCGCTTCGGGATGCGACCTGTAAAGCAAAATCGTTCCCGCAGTTAAAACGACTATAAATAACAAATACAGAATATATTTCAGCAGTAACTTCATGATTTTTTCGTCCTTAGCTATAATCTAATAAATGAATAAGTTAAGTAATTATCTAAAATAAAATAAAGCTTAATTTTTATAAAAATATGTACTTAATTCCGAAAAAACAAATGAAAAGCCAGATACTTTTAACGATAACTGGCTTTTTACATAAATATTAAAATTTTTCCAGTTCCGAAAAGAAGAAATCGCCCTCGATTTTAGCATTTTCGGCGGAATCCGAACCGTGAATCGCATTTGCAGTCATTGATTTCGCAAATAAATTACGAATAGTCCCTTTTTCGGCTTTTGCAGGGTCAGTTGCTCCAATTAATTTACGGAAGTCTGCAATTGCATCTTCTTTTTCTAAAATAGCAGCCACAATCGGCCCTGCCGACATAGAAGCTACCAATTCACCATAAAATGGCCGTTCTTTATGCACTTCATAAAATTTTCCGGCTGCATCAACGGTTAATTTAACATATTTCATCGCTGTTATTTTAAAACCGCTCTTTATAATCTGATCCAAAATCGCGCCGATATGTCCGCTGGCAACAGCATCGGGCTTTATCATGGTAAATGTTTTATTGCTCATTTTCGGTATAATTTTCTTCCTTTAATATTAATTATCTAATTTTAAAACAGCGGGTTTTCAGGAAATTTCAACTTATGCTCTCATTTTAACTAAAGGTCAAAATAACAGTTCTTTCCAGCCGTTATATTTAAATTCGCGCAAAAGTAACTTTTTACAATTAAATCTTAAAGGCTTTTACAGTAAATAAGATCACTGTTTTTAATTTATTTATTTAGCTTTGCAACTCTTTTTTAAAATCAATGTTGGACACAGCCTCGCTTATTGAATTTTTAGCGCAGCCAAAAAAAATAGTAATTACTACCCATCACAAACCTGATGGCGATGCCATGGGTTCATCCTTAGGTGTATACAACTATTTAGTACAACAAAACCATAATGTTAAGGTAATTACACCAACAGACTATCCGCAATTTTTAAGTTGGATGCCTGGAAATGACCACGTAATTGTTTACACAGACCATAAAGAAACATCAAACGAATTAATAGCGAATGCAGAGGTTATTTTTTGTCTTGATTTTAACGCTTTAAGCCGTATAAATGAAATGGGTGAATTTGTGGCCAAAAGCAAGGCTGTTAAAATTCTGATTGACCACCACCTGGAACCCGAAAATTTTGACGATTACCGGTTATGGGATACACATGCATGCGCTACCGCCCAATTGGTTTATAAGTTTATTGTCGATATCCTGAAAAATAAAAACCTGGTTAATAAGGATGTAGCTACATGTTTGTATACCGGCATTATGACAGATTCCGCATCTTTTTGCCTGCCAAATACAACTTCGGAAGTACACCGCATAACTGCCGATCTTATAGATGCCGGCGCTGTTAATTGGCTAATATATGACCTTGTATACGATAATACCACAGAAAGCAGGCTGAGGTTTTTGGGCCTTTGCTTACATTCAAGGCTTGAGGTATTATATGAATACAATACGGCTATTATTGCCGTGGATAAACAAGATATTCATACATTCGGCATAATGACCGGCGATACTGAAGGAATAGTGAATTATGGCCTGTCTATTGCCGGCATACGTTTAGCCGCGTTTATAGTTGAGCGCGACGATAAAGTAAAACTTTCGTTAAGATCAAAAGGCACGTTTCCCGCGAATGATATCTGTAAAAAATATTTCAACGGTGGGGGTCACTTAAACGCCGCAGGCGGGACTTCAACGGGTAGCCTTGAACAAGTTATTGAGCAATTTAAATTAGTATTACCTGAATATAAAAAACTATTAATAAATTAAAATGAAGAGAAAATTGATGTTTTTGGCGCTTGCAGCTGTAAGTTTAGCAAGTTGCAATGCCGGATTAAAAAAAGGCGATGGAGGATTGTTATATGATATCCATATTGATAAAGGTGGCCCCACAATAAAAGAAGGGGATTTTATAAGCGTTAACGTAATTGCCAAAACCGATGGTGACTCTGTTTTGTTCAGCACTTACGACTCCGGGCGCCCATCATTTTTAGTGATGCAAAAGCCACGAAGTAAAGGCGATATCCTTTCAGGCTTAGCCTTACTAGCTGAAGGCGACAGCGCTACTGTAAAAACTAATATTGATTCTATTTCAAAAAAGGGTGGGCAAAAGCCGCCGTTTAAAGGCAAATACATAGTTTACGAAATTAAAGTTGAAAAAGTGATCGCTAAGGGAAAACTTAGCGATGAGGTATTCAGGGGCCGCGTAAATGATTATGTAAAAACACAATCAGACGGGCTTAGAAAAGAGGAGCCCGGCAAAATTAAAAAGTACATTGCCGATAATAACTTAAAGGTTACTACTACGGCATCAGGCCTTAATTATATAATAACAAAACAAGGCACAGGCATCAAACCAATCACTGCAGATACTGTAGTGGTGTACTACACTGGCAAGTTTTTAAGTGGAAAAGTTTTTGACAGCAATATTAAAGAAGACGCACAAAAAGCTAAATTACCAGTGAACCCAATGAGCCCCTATAAACCAATTCGTTTTGCGCTTGGCATTACCGGGATGATACCAGGCTGGAATGAGGGTTTGCTGTTGTTAAATAAAGGTTCAAAAGTCACATTGATCCTTCCGTCAAGCCTTGCTTACGGCGAACAGGGTTACCAGCAAATTCCGGGCTTTACCCCGCTTGTGTTTGATATTGAGCTGGTTGATGTTATACATCCAGACCCAAATGCACCTAAGCCTGTTGCGCCAACGCTGCCAAAGCTACAGTCGCAGATACAGGCACAGCCCAAAAAATAGTATTTTATTAATATGCCTTCCGGATATTCTCCGGAAGGCTTTTTCTGTTACCTATGAAGTATATCCTGTTTATTTTAGTACTCATTTTAGCTGTTAACGCTAATGCCCAAAATGATTTGCAACGCACGCCAAATGGGGCGATGTTCCGGGTATTTACGCATAATACCGGCGAAAAAATTAAGTTAAACGATGTCGTAACTTTTGATATTATTCAAAAAACGGACAAAGATTCGGTACTTATGAGTTCATATGATTCTCGTAACAAAGGCATAACAAGGGTTCAACCACCGGATAGCCTTAAAGATTTCATTGGAATTAATTTGATGCAGGTATTCCCCTTACTTGCGCTGAATGATAGTGCAGAGGTTAAAATACCAACAGATTCGATGTTTAAAAGTCATGAAGATCAGCGGCCGCCTTTTTTCTCGAAAGGGAGTAATTTAGTTTTAATGCTGAAGATTTTAAGGGTACAGTCCTTAAATGATGCGATAGCAGAAAGAAACGCGGCTATTGCTGCAAGGGACGCGATGATTGAGAAATTGAAAACATCAGAAAAACCGGATGCCGACAAGTATATAGCCAGTCACAAACTTATACTTAAAACTACACCATCCGGTCTAAAATACATCATAACCAAACCGTCGCCCAAACCAAGGCCCCAAAAAGGGGATACGCTGCTCGTAAATTATGTGGGTCGCACCCTGGATGATAAAATTTTTGATACCAGTATAGAGACTATTGCTAAGGGCGCGGGCATAGCGCAGGAAGGCCGTCCTTATGAGCCGTTCCAATTTATAGTAGGCAGCGGCGGGGTAATCCCGGGCTGGGACGAGGGTTTACTTTTGGTAAACGAAGGCGCGAAAGCCAGGTTCGTGATTCCTTCTGCCCTTGGTTACGGGTCGCAAGGTGCGGGAGATAATATAAAGCCATACAGCACACTTGTATTTGATATAGAACTGGTTAAAGTTAAGCCTATTAAACATTCGCATATACCTGTGGCCAGGAAGCCTTTACATAAAACTGCCGTAAAGAAAACCTCCTGAAAGAGCGGAACGTAAATCAGAAATAGAAATCGTAGAGACGCCCCGACCCCGACAATTGTCGGGGTCGGGGCATCTCTACTTTAACGTTCTTTACCTACCTTTGCAGTATGATCCTCACTGATACCCATACCCATTTGTATTATGAAACAGATGATACAAAAAGGGCGGAATTAATACATCGCTGCAAAGAAAACAATATCAGCCGCCTTTTTTTACCAAATGTTGACAAAGCATCGGTACCATCAGTTTTTTCTTTAACCAAACAATTTCCCGGTATTTGTTACCCCATGCTCGGTTTGCATCCATGTTCGGTGAAAACCGGTTGGGAAAAAGAATTAGATGCCATAAAAGAAGCTGCTGAACAATATGAAATTGTTGCGGTCGGAGAAATCGGAATTGACCTTTACTGGGATAAAACCACGCTGCCCATCCAAATAGTTGCGTTTAAAACACAGATCGCCTGGGCAAAAGCGTTTAAATTACCCATAGTTATTCATTGCCGCGACGCGTTTAATGAAGTTTTTGAGGTGCTGAAGCAAGAGCAGGGCGATGACTTAAGGGGCATTTTTCACTGTTTTACCGGAAGTTTAGAGCAAGCGGAAAAGGTGATTGATTTAGGGTTTTACCTGGGAATTGGCGGCGTAGTTACCTACAAAAATTCCGGATTAGACAAAACCGTGGCAAAAATCGATTTAAGCCATATAGTTTTAGAAACGGATTCTCCGTACCTTGCACCCGTTCCACACCGGGGCAAACCAAATGAGAGCGCTTATTTGATTTATATTGCCCAAAAAGTTGCGGAACTGCACCAAACAGACCTGGAAACTGTAGCCGCGCTGACTACAGAAAATTCAAGACTGATTTTTGGTGTATGAATAGTATTTTTGTCGATAGTCCATGGTCGATAGTCCATGGATTACTATACGCTTAAGCTTTAAAAAATTACCATGGTCTATGGACTATCGACCAGGGACTAACAACAACAACCTGAATTACGCATGAGTCAAATATTGATCATTTATACCGGCGGGACTATTGGTATGATGAGCGACCCTGTTACGAAGGTGCTCAAACCGATCAATTTTGAGCAGATTATGGATAACGTTCCCGAACTGGAGAAACTTAACTGCAAAATAAAAGTCCATTCATTCGACGAGATCATTGATTCTTCAAATATGAACCCTGCGATTTGGAGTGAACTGGCCGGCTTGATTGAGGCCAATTATGACGCTGTTGACGGCTTTGTGATACTTCATGGTTCGGATACGATGTCATTCACTGCCTCAGCCTTGAGTTTTATGCTCGAAAACTTAAGCAAGCCTATAATTTTTACAGGCTCGCAATTACCGATCAGCGCTGTACGTACGGATGCCAAGGAAAATTTGATGACGGCCATAGAAATTGCAAACGCGAAAAAAAATGACCGCGCCCGTGTTCCAGAAGTTTGCATCTATTTTGATTATAAATTATTCAGGGGAAACCGGTCGTTCAAATATAATTCATCCAAGTTTGAAGCATTCCGCTCACCAAACTATCCTATACTGGCCGAATCGGGGGTACACCTGCGTTTCAGCCAGAATGATATCAGGCACCCGCAGGATGGGGAACAGCTTATTGTGCACCAAAACCTGGTAAGCGATGTGGCTGTGCTTAAACTGTATCCAGGTATAAGCCCTAAAGTGGTTGAAACTATATTAAATGCTGAAGAAGTAAGGGGCATAGTGATGGAAACATTTGGGGCAGGCAATACCACTACAGCCCAATGGTTTATCGACCTGCTTAAAAACGCCATCGACAGCGGAAAAGTTATTTTAGATATTTCGCAATGTAAGGTAGGCACCGTCGAACTGGGCCGATATGACACCAGCAGGCAATTAAAAGACATTGGCGTTGCTAACGGTTACGATATGACTTATGAATCTGCAGTTACCAAAATGATGTACCTGTTGGGGCAGTTTAAAGACCCGCTGGAGGTTAAGCATTATTTAGAGACAGATTTGAGGGGGGAGATAACCACATCGTAAATATCGTAGAGACGCGATGCATCACGTCTCTACGATGTGTATTGAAAATATTATTATTTTCCCATATAAACCTGAATTTTCAGATGTACATCCGGTTTATCACACAATTCATAAATGAAGATCAGGAAATTGAAACGGGAATATTTCACACCCTTAGATTTATATGTGAACATTCATTAACGCTGGACGAAGATAAATTAAAGCTGAAAACATTGAATGGCTGGTTTACCGCTAATCTTGATAGGCCCGATAAATTTTCAAATGCTACAAGGAATCATCCCGCCCCAATTTCACTATCATGGTTTAAGGATTCAGCAAAAGAACATATAAAGAAAGTATATGAATTTATTGAGATACTTGAGAAATACCATCTTGTTATTGATAAAGTAACCAGCAAAAACCCCGGCTACATTATATATGAAGATGACTATTAGGTCTCAGCTGTTCCTTTTAAAACAGATAGAAAGAAAGTGCTGTGACTTTGTCATTTGGTTAAATTTTGTTAAACTCGTTTACTATCAAAAGATTATAAAACAAACTGCATATTTTTGAATATAACTCAAAACTATGTTCAAAAGCTATATAAAACTGGCTATTCGCAGCCTTTTGAAAAATAAATCCGCTACAGTAATCAATGTATTAAGCCTTTCCGTGGGTTTAGCGTGTTGTACCCTTATGTTTTTGTTTTTTCAGCATGAATTTAGTTTTGACAGAGGGTTTGATAACAGTGACGATATATACCGTGTTACCTCTAATTTTGGGGCTGGCAGCCAGGCGCCTACAGTTGGCTGGCCGTTCGCCAAATATTTAAAGAGCGAAATACCTGAAATTGAACAGGTAAGCCGTATGGACCCAACCAACGGGCCTGTCATAGTACAAACTCAGGGTACCGGAAATCGTACACCATATATTGAAGACTCGGGCTATTGGGTGGACCCGGAATTCTTTGATGTGCTTTCTTTTCATTTTTTGCAAGGCAATCGCAGAACTGCTTTTTCGGCCCCCAATACCATCGTTATTTCAAAATCATTGGCTAAAAAACTATTCGGAAAAAGTTATGCGGTTGGAAAAATCCTAAAGGCTGGGAATAATGCGTACACCATCAAGGGGGTTTTTAAAGAAGATTTTTTAAACCATATAAAAGCTGACTTTTTCGCTTCAAATAACAGCAATAGTATTAGGGAAGTGTTGGATAAAAGCAGCAACTGGGTTGTAAACGACAATTTTTACTCCTATATAAAGGTAAAACAAGGCAGCAATGTACCGCATTTAATTACTGAATTGAACGCTTACCTTAAAAAGTACGCCCTTGCAGATATGAAGAAATACAACGATTATCTGACCGTCTCTGTACAGCCGCTTAAGGATATACACCTGCACTCTTCCATGTTTCAGGATTACTTAGCCTATAAGCAGGGGAATATTAAATATCTTTATCTCTTGTGTTCTATTGCCGCAATAATACTGTTGCTCGGCTGCATCAATTATATGAATTTAACAACCGCCCAGGCCATAAGCCGCGCCCGGGAAGTTGGGGTGCGCCGTGTATTAGGCGCAGGTAAAGGGTCCATCCGTTACCTGTTTTTAATAGAAACGATTATAGTTAGTTTTTTCGCGCTGATTATTTCTATAGCACTTGCCTTTCTGTTTTTACCGGTGTTTAATGAACTCACCGGGCAAACGCTTTCATTTTTCGCAAAGGAGAACAGCAGTTTAATTTTATGGTGGTTGTTAATAACGCTCATAACGGGTTTTGCCGCAGGTTTGTACCCGGCTTTTTATTTATCGGCTTTTAAACCGGTAAAGGTTCTTAAAGGGAAAACAGGTGAATCATTGAGCCTGTTTAACATACGAAAGGTCCTTATAATTTCCCAGTTCATTATTGCAACCGGCCTCATATTTGCCACTATTGTTATATGGAACCAGTTGCATTTTATGCTCAATGCAAAAACAGGTTTTGACGCAGATCAGCAACTGGTGCTGAACTTAAATAGTTACGAAAGTCAAAAAAACAGCGCCTTTTTTGTGAACCAGCTTAGCCATAATGTAAATTTTAAATCCGTTACCGAAGCAAGCGCTCCGTTGGTATCGGGCGACATGAATCTGTACCCGGGCGAAAAAACGATTAATGATAAACAAATCGTCTTTTTTGACTTTGCGGATACCAATTATTTAAAAACACTCGGCATTGAACTGATTTCAGGGAGCAACTTCAGCCCGCAGGTATTTACCAATACCAATATGCAGGAGGATATGGAAGTACACGATTTTGGTTCGGAAATAATCTTAAACGAAGAAGCGGCACGGCTGTTAGGTTACGATCCGCAAACAGCGCCGGGTAAATACGTAGCGCATTTGCATAATGGCATAATATACAAATATAAAGTTGCCGGGGTAGTGAAAAATTACCATTACTTTTCTATGCATGCAGCTATAGGGCCCTGCGCTATTATGGCTGTTAACCCATTGCGTTGCAGTACTGTAATTGCTAAAATTGACGAACGTCACGTTGCCGCAGCCGTCCATTATGCATCCGAAAAATGGAAGCTTTTAAACCCCAATTCCCCTTTTGCTTATGGCTTTTTAAACGAAATTTTCCAGGCTGACTACACACAAGATATGCGTGCGCAACAAATGAGCAGCATTTTTGCGGGGATCGCAATTTTCATTTCCTGTCTTGGCCTGCTTGGACTTGTAACCTATTCGGTAACACAAAAAGCCAGAGAAATAGGTATCCGTAAAGTAATTGGGGCCAGTGTTGGTAATATTGTAATGTTGTTCACCAAACAATACCTTAAACTTATTTTGATCGCCAATATCATCGCCTGGCCATTAGCCTGGTATTTTATGAACAACTGGCTTCAGGATTTTCCCTACCGGATACAAATTAACTGGTGGATGTTTGCGATTTCCTTAGCCGCCAGTATTATTGTAGGGTTTAGTACCATTGCTGCTAAAACCATAAAAGCAGCGATCGCAAATCCGGTGGAGAGTTTGAGGGCGGAATAAATGAATTTTAGAGGTCAGAAATCGGAGGTCAGAGAACTTCTGACTGCCGACCTCCGACTTCTGGCCTCGCTTTCCCCATTTCTTTTATCATTCGCATGACACAAATTCTCCCTGTTTTAGTAATTTTGTATAACAATTATGAACATCACCAAAGAACAAGTATTAGAGGCCTTAGGCCATGTTGAGGAACCGGACCTGAAAAAGGACCTGGTTACCTTAAACATGATACAGGATATCCATATTGAAGGTAACCGTGTGAGTTTTTCGGTGATATTGACTACCCCTGCATGCCCCTTGAAAGCAATGATAGAAAATGCCTGTCGCAACGCCATTCTCTATTTTGTAAGCAAAGATGCTGAAGTTAAAATCAACATGACATCGCGGGTCACTTCACAGAAAAACACGGGTGTTCCGGGTGTTAAAAACATTGTCGCGGTTGCTTCGGGAAAAGGTGGGGTCGGTAAATCTACCGTCGCGGTAAACCTTGCGCTTGCACTTTCGAAGAGCGGCGCTAAAGTTGGGCTTATTGATGCTGATATTTACGGCCCGTCAATCCCAATTATGTTTGGTCTGGAGGGCTCAAGGCCAATGGCAAAAGATGTTGACGGAAAAACCAGGATACAGCCTATTGAAAAATATGGAATTAAGGTGCTCTCCATAGGTTTTTTTACGGATCCAAACCAGCCGGTGCCCTGGCGGGGCCCAATGGTAAGCACGGCGGTTAAACAGCTTTTTAACGATGCCGATTGGGGCGAGCTTGACTACCTGGTAGTTGACCTGCCCCCCGGTACAGGCGACATACATATAACAGTAACACAAAGTTTCCCGGTAACCGGCGCGGTAATTGTTACTACACCACAAAACGTAGCACTTGCCGATGCGAAAAAAGGCATCGGGATGTTTATGATGAATGCCATCAATGTGCCGATATTAGGGATAGTTGAAAATATGTCGTATTTCACGCCTGCTGAATTGCCTGAAAATAAATATTATATTTTTGGACAGGGCGGCGGGAAAAAACTCGCAGCCCAGCTCGACGTTCCATTTTTAGGGGAAATTCCGCTGGTAAAAGGCATAAGTGATTCTGGCGATGCCGGAAGGCCGATAGTACTGGAAGATGGCGGCATTATGGTGGGTGCATTTGTTGAGATGGCTAAAAAAGTAGCCCAACAGATAGCTATTTGTAACGATAGGGCTATGAATAATAAAAATGTTGTAAATATTTAATAACTTTACTTTATTATCTTCGTACAAATGAGTTTATTAGATAAAGTTGAGGCAGCCCTGGATACCATTCGTCCGTATTTGCTTACAGATGGCGGAAATGTTTCGGTGGAAGAGATTACGGCAGATAATGTAGTTAAGCTTAAGTTGCTTGGCTCGTGCGGTTCATGCCCCATGAGTATTATGACACTCAAAGCAGGAATTGAAGAAGCCATAAAAAAAGCGGTGCCTGAAATTACAGGCGTTGAGGCTATAAACTTAACCGATATTGACGACCATAACGCGGTGCTGCCGGGAAACCTGAGGTAGTGTTAAGTTTTGTTAAAATGGACCTTGTTTGAGTGTAATAAACTACTTTTGTGTATGAATTAAACATGTTTACTAATTTATAAGATAAGCAACCAGCATATAATCAAATGAAAAAGTTAATTAGCCTATTGTGTTATTTATTTATAGCAATAGCGGCTTTTTCCCAAAGTAAGGAAAGGCCATTAGTGCAGTTTACGGGTGTTGTATATAATGCCGACAGCACCAGTGTGATTGTACCTTATGTAAATATCGTAAATACTTCTTTTAAGAACTTTTATAGCCTTTCTAACTATAAAGGTTATTTTTCATTCGTTGCTCATGAACAGGATACCATTCGTTTTTCCTGCGTTGGGTATGGGACAATAACTGTAGTTATCCCTGCCAATTTGGCTGCGCAAAGCTATACAAAGCAAATATTTTTGAAGCCTCAGATAATTAACCTTCCTGTTTTCAAGGTTTTCCCATGGGCCACCGAAGAAGAATTTACAAAGGAGTTTTTATCCATGAAAATTGCGGATGATGACCTTGAAAATGCAAAAAAGAACTTGAGTAATGCAAAAATAAGAGCAGCAGAGCGTACTTTACC
>Ga0302319_10013854_pt1 | contig 15094 bp, 6 predicted proteins | sample Bog_T0_2_FD_203319 | JGI IMG/M metagenome (GOLD analysis project Ga0302319, IMG submission 203319) | Peat permafrost microbial communities from Stordalen Mire near Abisko, Sweden - Bog_T0_2 | ecosystem: Environmental > Terrestrial > Soil > Wetlands > Peat | place: Sweden: Abisko, Stordalen Mire... | reverse complement strand
AACGCGACCCCAGGCCCAAGGGCGCGCGATACGATGGAGCGCGCATGCCCTATTTCATGCGGATCGTCGGCGGCACGGGCCTGCATGCAGGCTACCTGCCGGGTTATCCCGCGTCGCACGGATGCATCCGGATGCCGGGGTTTATGGCCGAGAAGTTTTTCGAGAACGTGACGGTGGGCACGCCGGTGACCGTGACCGAATGAACGGGATGCCGCCAATTCCGGAAATCTCCGTCACGGAGGCGCGCGATCGTCTCGCGGGCGCAAATCCTCCGCGGTTCATCGATGTCCGCGAGATCGAGGAATATGAGATCGCGCGCATCGCCGGCGCGGAATTGCTTCCGCTTTCGCAATGGCCCGCTCTCGCCGCGGAGAAACTCGCGGATCCTGGGCAGGCCCTGCTGATTCACTGCCACCACGGAAGACGCTCCGGAAATGCCACGGAGTTTCTGCTTCGCAACGGCTATTCCAACGTCACCAACGTCGCGGGCGGCATCGATGCGTGGTCGCTGGAAATCGATCCTTCGATTCCCCGTTACTGACCAACATATCGTCCAATGGCGCCGGGGTCATCGCCTCTGGCGATTTGAAGTAATCGCTATTGGCGATCTGCCGCAGGAGTAGGCGAGGGACTATGCACCGCCAGATGACCGGGCGCTTCAGGGGATGGCAAGAGCCCCTCCACCGGCGCGGACGGCGAACTCAGCGAAAGTCCATCCGCGGGCGCCACGACCGTGAGAGTAGCGGCGCGCACCAGTTTACTCGGATCCTTGGTGGAAGCGGATTTCGGCGAGGGTCCTTCAGGCAAGCCTGCGAAAAGGATGCTCCCCTTCATCGCCGCGAAAGCTCCGGCATCGCTTGACGAGGAGGAAGCAGCGGCGGTCTGTTGCGGTCCTTCCGCGACCTCCGGCAGCGCTTTGGCGCCTCGTTTCGCCGGCGCGACGGCGGCGATCGCCGGCGCGGGTCTGGCAGCGAGGAGCCCCGATGGGACATACGGGGCGGGAGTCTGGGCGGGCAAGGGAGCCGCCTTCGGAAGCGTCGTCTTTGCAACCGCGATCCGGGCAGCGGGCGGCGGCGAAACGGGAGGGGGCGTCTTGGCAGCCGCGATCCGCGGAGCGGGTGACGGCGTCGAAACCGCGGGGGTCGTCTTTGCAGCCGCGATCCGGAGAGCGGGTGACGGCGGCCCCACGACGGGGGCTGGAGTCGGCGCCGGCGGACGCGCCACGATAATCATCGGCTTCGGCGGCTCGTATTTGCGGAGCCGTGGAAGGCGTTCGGCGATGATGCGGACTGACGCCCCCATAGGGATCTCATCGAAAAGTTCGACGACGTCCTTCGATTTCATCCGGATGCAGCCCCAACTCACCGGGCGGCCGAGATTTTTTTCCTCGGGAGTGCCGTGAATGTAAATTCCCCGCTGTTTGGCGTTTCTGTTTTGCTCTTCGAGACCCTCCAGCCACAGGATGCGGGTCACGATGGGATCGCGTCCCGGCGCGTTGACGTCCAGCACTTCACCGGTCGCCGAGCGATGCTTGATCACCGCCCCTTGCATCAAATCGTCCCCCATCTTGTCGCACACGCGCAACTGACCCAACGGGGTCTTGTAGCTTCGATACGCGTCACCGATTCCGAAGCGGGAAGTCGAAACCGGATATTTTTGGATCAGCCCCCCATCGCGCAAAACGGCCATCTTTTGATCAGCGACGCTGATCAAGACCTCCATGGAAGGCGGCGGCTCCTGGGCCAGGGCGGCGGTCACGAGAACGCCAAGAACTGCCGCGGCGCACAGAATAAAACGATGTCGGATGCGGTACACGGGAGGGCCTTTTAGTGGAGTTTATACAGAAGTTCAACCACAGAAAATAGGCCCGCATGGCGAGCCTGGCGCAATCCATTGGTTTTGAGTATCTTGCTACTGTGATGGCCCTGGATCCAGGACACAGCGAAAACCGTAAAGCACGTCGCGCTCCGACCGTTCCACCACATTCCGATACGAAGAACGCAGTTCGGCCTGCGATGCCGTGCCCCAGGAACCGCCGCGGAGCACCCCCCAATCATGAATGCCGGTCGCCCCGCCTTTGTAGGAGTCGGCGCACCACTGCCAGACATTGCCGCTCATATCGAAAAGCCCAAACCGATTCGGCTGAAAACTGCCCACGGGCGAAGTCTGCGGGAAACCATCGTGATAGCCGGCAATGGTGGCCATGCCGGACTTCTTCACCGCGCTATCCGCGAAGTTCCCGAAGCCCGCCGGCGGAGGCCATTGCTTGCCCCAGGGAAAATCCCGCGCTTTTCCGTCGCGCTTCTCCGGGGTGTTGCCGCCTTCGTCCGCGATCCCGGCCATCACGCTCCATTCCAGATCGGTGGGAAGCCGGTAGCTTTGGCCTTCCTCGAGGCGGCCTGCTCCGCGCTCCTTCGCCGTCAGCCATTCACAGAAATCGGTGGCATCCGCCCAGCTCACCTTGACCACGGGATGCGTGGGACTCTGAGAAAAATCGGGGATCGAGCGCGCGCGGTGGGCGGCCTGGCAAAAGGCTTCGTAGTCCTGCACCCTCACCGGCCAAATGCCGACCAGCAAGTCGCGCACCGGGGCGAATTTCATCCCGAGGGCATTTTCCCAGGGCTCGCCGCGCGCCGGGCCGGCCCGGGTCACAAACCGCGCCTCCATGAACGTCTGCTCCCCCGGCTGGATGATGCCTTTCACCTCCATATCCTTGAAACCCGGGAGCCGTAGCGTGTAGCGCAGTTCGCCGGGGTCCAGATCCTCCATGAGCAGCGGAGTGCGGCCGACCTCCTTGCCATCAGCCAGCACGATCGCCCCTCCCGGCGCGCTGGCGATCTTGGCGCTGCCGCCGACGAATTCGAACGCGACCGCCAGCTTCTGGGAACGGGTCGCCTTCACCACCTGGGTGAGCACAGGCCAGGAACCGTAGTGGCCCACGATCTCGTGGTCGCCTTCCGCCATTGAAAGCTCCATGGGAGCGATGCCGGCGCGTTTTCCATCCAGCCAAATCTCCGCTCCGCCCGGCGCGCTGTCCACGATGACGATGCCCGAGGCGAGTTCCACTTCTTTCGTGGTCACTTCCCCGCGCTTGATTTCCAGGGTATCCGTGCGCCGGCGGTCCCCGAGACTCACCACGAGATCATACTGGCCGGTGGGCACGTCGGTCAGCTTCTTTGGACACGTTCCCGTTTCCACCACCTCGGCGCCCTGCCGCAGTTCGAACGCCGCGCCCGGGGGGGTCGAAGTGATTTCCGCGGAACCCAGCGCATGCGTGAGATTGATCCTGGGCGGCCGGGCCGTCGTATTCGCCTTGATCTTGAAATTCACCTCCACGGGTTCATATCCCGGGAGCATCACGTGCGCACTGTGCTTGCCGGCCGCCAGTCCGGAGAAGTCCGCGGGACTGCGCACCATGCGGTCCCCGAGAACGATCATGGCTCCCGGAGGTTCCGTTTCGAAATGGGCCGCGCCGCGAGCCGGGCGTCGCGTCGCCAGATGGTAGAGCGCGCCCATAAGGATCAAGAGCGCCGCGACCCCGAACGGCAGGAAAAAACGGCGCGCGCGGGGATCCGCCAGCCGCCGCCCATCGCGAATCCGCAAAAGATCGTCGTGCATCTCCCCGGCATTCGCGTAGCGGTTGGACGGATCATTGGCGCACGCCCTCAGGAATACGCCATTCAGCTTGAGCAGCGCCGCCTTGTCCGGCAGCTCCCCCAGGGAACTGTTCACCGCGGGGAAATCCATGCGATCCTTTCCCATCGCGATTTCATAAAGCACCTTGCCGAGGCTGTAGAGATCCGCCTGCGGCGTGCCGGGACCTTCCATCGGCACGTAGCCTTCCGTGCCGACGTAGGAGGTCTGCCCGCTGTCCGCCACCAGGCCGATATCCGCGATCTTCGGCACGCCGCCGACGAAGATGATATTGGCGGGCTTGATGTCCCGGTGGACGAGACCCTGACCGTGGAGCGCTCCGAGCGCCTTGGTGAGCGAAAGGCCAATGGTGGTGCATTCGTCCGCCAGGAGCCGGCAACGCCGCGAGAGTTCGCTCTTCAGCGTCTTCGGATGATAATGCTCGGGATCCACCGGTCCGCAGGCGATGTGATCATCGGCCAGCTCCATCACGTAGTAAAAGAACCCGCCGCTTTCATCCCGGCCCACGTGCAGGATATCCACGAACCCGGCATCCCCGCGCGAGATCGGCTCGAATTTCGACATGCCCTCGAACTCCCGCAGAAACGATTTGTCGCTCTCAAAAGTCCGCCGGTCCACGATCTTGACCGCGCGCCATGCGCCGGTGAGAGAACGCGCCAGCCAGATCTCCCCGTAGGAGCCACGGCCGATGACCCGCACCATCTCATGGTTCGGGACGAACGGCGGCTTGCGGTTGGCAGCATCGGTTTGCACCTTGGCGCGGAGTGTATCGCGCCATTGCAGAGGGCTCAAACGCGCATTCTTGCGATTTTTCACGAGAAATCGCCCGGAAGACAACTGGACCACGCCGCTCCGGTCCCCGCTTGACTCCCGGCGCCGGGGCGGGATTCTCCGTTTGTGGCCAACGAACCACTGCAAGCTCCCAGGCAATCCCCGCAGGGCGTCTTTCTGACCACCCGCTGGAGCCGCGTAGTCCTGGCCGGTGATTCCGACCATCCCGAAGCCCACGCGGCGCTGTCGAGCCTGTGCGAGGATTATTGGCGGCCTTTATATTATTTCGCGCGGCGCAAGGGGCATCCGCCGGAGGATGCCCAGGATCTCACCCAGGGATTTATCATGGGACTGCTGGAATCGGGCGGCATCGCCAGGGCCGACCCGGAGCGGGGACGGTTTCGGACTTTCCTGCTCGCGGCTTTTTGCCATTACCTCGCCAACCAGCGGCGCGATCAGACGACGCTGAAACGCGGCGGCGGCCTCGTGGGGCGATCCCTCGATGAAGATCCGGAGGCCGGATTCCATCAGTATGCGATCGAGACGATGACGCCCGAGCGTCTTTACGAACGCGCCTGGGCGCTGGCCCTGCTGGAAAGAGTCATGGCAAAGCTCCGGGCGCAGTATACGAAAGCTGGCCGGACGGTTCTCTTTGAGGCGATCCAACCGCATCTTTCCGGCTCCGCGGGCCGGCCGGGTTATGCCCGGCTGGGAGAAAAAGTGGGGATGAGCGAGAGCGCGATCACCGTGGCTGTGCATCGCATGCGGCGGCGCTATGGCGAGCTTTTGCGCGAGGAAATCGCGGCCACGGTCTCCACGCCGGAAGCGGTCGAGGAAGAGCTGCGCTACCTCATTCAGGTCGTATCCACGTCGCTGGAGGCGCTATAATTTTTTGAAAGGATTCGATCTTTTCCGGTAAGAACGGGTGGGAATCGCCATGCCGTCATCGAACGAAACCAACGCAGAATCCGCGGAGAATCCTCTCTGCGGCGTTTGCGGATCCGCCCTCGCGGCCCATCAACTCGGAGCGCAATGCCCGCGCTGCCTGCTAAGTCTGGCGAGCACTTTCGGGCAGCCGGTCGAGGCCGATTTAGGCGATGATCTGCTGGATGCGCTCCAAGTGCGCAGTTTTGGCGATTACGAATTGCTCGAGGAAATTGCGCGGGGCGGAATGGGGATCGTCTATCGCGCGCGGCAGATCAGCCTGCAGCGCGAGGTGGCGATCAAGATGATCCTCGCCGGGGAACTCGCGGGGAAGGCCGCGCTCCGCATGTTTCAGATCGAGGCGCATGCCGCGGCCAATCTCCACCACCCCAATATCGTCCCTGTTTACGAGATCGGCGAGCGCGAGACCCAGCACTATTTCACGATGCGCTTCGTGCCCGGTGGAAAGACCATCGCCGACTGGGCGAAGGAACATTGCGGCGATTACCGCGCCATGGCGGCGGCAGCGGCGAAAGTGGCGCGCGCGGTCGCCCACGCGCACGCGCGCAGCATTCTGCACCGCGATTTGAAGCCATCGAACATTCTCTGGGATGCGGAGGCCGGGCCGCAGGTCACGGACTTTGGCCTGGCAAAGGTGCTGGACGCTGCGGGCAGCGCGGCCACGCATACGGTCCACGCTATTGGCAGCCCGAGCTATATGGCGCCGGAGCAGATGCATGGGAGGACGGCAGAGATTACGACGGGCACGGATGTATATGGCATCGGCGCGATCCTTTACGAGATGCTGGCCGGCCGCCCGCCTTTTGCGGGGAATTCTCCCATCGAGACGATGCGCCGCGCCGCCGAGGAGGCGCCAGCTCCGCTCATTGGCGCGCCGAGGGATCTGCGCACCATCTGCCTGAAGTGTCTCGAAAAGGAGCAGGCGGACCGCTACGAATCCGCGGCGATGCTGGCGGACGATCTGGAGCGGTTTGTGCGCGGAGAGCCGGTGTCGGCGCTGCCCCTTTCCGCGCCGCAAACCTTCTGGCGCTGGGCCAAACGCCAGCCCCGGATGGCCACCCTCCTTGCGCTGTGCTTCCTTCTACTGCTTGGCGGTGTCAGCGGCATCCTCTGGGAGTGGCAAAAGGCGGAGCGCGCCCGCGTCCAGCAAGCCGCCGCGCTCGAGCGCCTCCACTGGGAGGAGATCGACCACTGGCTGGATGACGGCGACTCCCCGCGCGCCATCGCTTACCTGGCCTCCCTCATTCGCGAGCAACCGGACCGCTGGCCGGCGGTGATGTATGCGATGTCCATCGTCGATCAATCTTCCTTCCCCGTGCTCGCCGGGCCCGAAATCCATCCACCGGTCAAGCTGGCTCGTTCGGCGTGCCTTGCGCCGGATGGCGCCTGGCTGGCGGGCGCGGGGGAAGATCGCGCAGTCTGCGTGTGGGAGACCGTTTCGGGCAAGCAAACCGCGCTGCTTCCTCAAGGATCGCCCATCACCGCCCTCGCGGCGGCGAACGGGCCGGCGGCGCTGGCGATCGCCACACAGGATGGCGCGCTCGCTCTTCACGCAACGCTGGCCGCTCCACCCACGGCCCTCGCGCGTTCGCTCTCCGGCCCGATCAGCGAACTCCGCTTTTCCGCCGACGGCTCGCGCCTCCTCGCGCTCTGCGAACACGGCCTCGAGGTCTGTCGAACGAACGCACTTGCTGAACCACCGAAGACGTTCTCCCTGGATGCGGCGCCGAGTGGCGCAAGTCTTTCGGCCGACGGCCGGCGCATCTTCGCCTGGAATGCGCGGGAGGCTGCCGTGTGGGACGCGGCCACATCACGAGAGCTTTTGCGCGTTTCCGCCGGCCAGCGATTCCATGGAGGAGCGCTGGCCGCCGGCGGCGGCCGCATCGCGTTGCTCGATGGAAGCTTCTCGGCGCTGGTCTGGGACGTGGCCACGGGCCAGCCCTTCCCGCCGGTCGAAATCTCCCTGACGTCGCCAACGCAACTGGCCCTCGACGCGGCGGGCGAGCGGCTCACTCTCGCGGGAAATTCCAACAGCCTCACGGTCATCGACGTGGCGTCCGGCCTGCGGGTCTCGCCTCCCATGCGGCACCACTATACGGTGACCGGCTTGCAAACGTCGCCGGATGGAGCGCGCACCATGAGCTACGGGTGGGACGATACCGTGCGGCTCTGGGATGCGCGCGCCGGCCAGGCCGCGATGCTTGGCATTCCGTTGGGCGGCATCTTTGGGCGCTCTCCAGGCCTGGCCCTTTCGCGCGATGGAAACGTGATGCTCGCTCACACCGCGGCGCAGCAGGGGGCCGCGGAATCCCTCACGGTCTGGCGCCCCACGCGGAAAAATAAGCCCCGGCGTCGCACTTACGAAGGCGAACGCGATTTCGATCCCGCCCGGCTGAGCCCGGATGGCCGGCTGGGGGCCGTGGGGCTGTGCCCCGTGAACCGCGCGCTCGTTTTCGACCTCGCGACCAACAAAACGCTGATTGACGCCGGGGTCGAAGGGCCGGCCTACGCGCATCTTTTTTCGGCGGACTCGCGCCGTTATTTCCTGCTCACGGCCAATAGCTGGATTCATGGCTGGTCGCTGGAAACGGGCCGGGAACTGTGGAAGCCGAACCATCAGCCCGGCGCCGTCCGGGCGGCCGCTCTTTCCCCGGACGGCGCCCGCATCGTCGCCGGGTGTACCGACGGCCACATCCGCATCTATGACACCGCCACCGGCGAAGTCGTGCAAACGCTCGATCACCCGGGCGAAATCAAGACGCTGCGGTTTGCGCCCGACGGGAGCGGAAGTTTCGTCACAGGTTCGACCGACCGCATCGCCCATATTTGGGATCTTCGGGATGGACGCCTGCTCCAGACCTTCACCGGTCACACGGATACGATCATCAGCGCGGCGTGGAGTCCCGATAGCCGCCGCATCGCCACGGCGTCGTTCGACCAAACGGCGCGCGTCTGGGATGCGGCCACGGGCCGTCCGGTCGGGGCCATCATGCCTCACGCCAGTTCCCTGGCGCAGGTCACCTTTGATCCGGTAGGCGGCTTGCTGGCCACGGCGTGCCGGGATGGCAGCGCGCGGCTCTGGTATGCCTCGACCGGGCGGCCGGCTTCCTCCCCGCTGCTGCAAGGAGCCGCCTGCGAGACGGTCCGCTTCACCGCCGATGGGGCCGCGCTGCTCGTCCGGGACCACGATGGCTTCCGCTTTTGGGACGCCGCCACTGCCGAACCCGTCACGGTCCATTATCTCGAACCGGAGAGCGACGGCCTGGGAATGGACAGCGAAAACTATCGCGCCATCATGTCGGACGACGGCCGGCGCGTCTTCCTCGGACACTCCATGGATGAAACCGCGCTCTGGAGCATCGCCCAGCCGCGCGGACGCGCCCCCGCCTGGTTGCCGGAATTTCTGGAAATGCTCGTCCAGTGCCGGCTGGACGCCCGTGGCGAAATCCATGCCATCGACCGGCGCGAAGCCGCCGCCACGCTGGCCGCGTGGGTTCGCCGGACAGCCGCGAATGATGAGTTTTCCGCGTGGGCGCGCAGGATCCTCGGTCCGGCGGAGTGATGGATGCGGCTGGATGCGGAGGAGTGATGGAGTGGTGGAGTGGTGGGTGATGGGCCGGAGTCTGAATGTGGTGCAGGCATCCTTGCCTGCCTCCTCTGAACAAGGATGGCAGCACCTGCCCCTCCGCAGGCACGGATGCCTGCACCACAAAGTGGATACCTCCGCAGGCAGGGTATACCAGCGGAGGGCGCATTGTGGCGCATGATTCCCATCCTTCCCATGATTCCCACAACGCGCAGGCAGGGATGCCTGCCCCACAACACCCTGCGCGCGGAAATATAAATATTCGCAGATTGGGCGTAAGGATTGGACTGGGACCGGTAAGAGCGCGTGGAAATGGCCATTTTCATCGTTTTACCGACTCCCCGATCCGAGGGCTCCCGCCTCGCATGCTCTCCCGCTTTTCCCGCCGCGGCCAGCCGCCGCTCATCGGAAGCGCATGGGCATCGTCATCCCGGGCGCCGTCCCCTTCGGGCCATTTGATCTTCACCCGCGACCCCTTTTTCCATGCAAAACCCCTCCTCGAAATGCCTTTGGCCGGCGCGCAAGAAGCGCCGCGCCATCCTCAGCGCTTCCGTGGCCACGTTGATGGCCTCTCTGCTCCTTGGCCCGAGCAGGCCAGTCAAGGCTGCGGCGATCGATTGGACCGGAGCCGTAAGCAGCGATTGGGGAACAGCGGGCAATTGGCAAGGCGGCGTCGTTCCCGGGAGCGCGGATACCGCCACTTTTACTAACGGAACAATCACGCTTTCCTCAGCGCAAGCAGTGGGGAGCATCCAGTTCACCTACGGAGTCGGACACGGCGACACCGTTATTGGAACCGTGGGGGGCAGTCCGCTCCTGCTGACCAGCGGCGGAATGATCTTCACCTCCATTAGTAGTTATCCGGAAACGATCAATGCCCCGCTGGTCATCGAAGGAACGAACGGGACCTACACTTTTAGCAGTGGAAACTCCAATTCGGCCTATATGCTGAATTTCGGTGGCGGCATAACGGGCGGGGCGGCGGGCAACACCGTGCTCACGTTGACTGGCTTTAACACCGGCGCGAACACCATCAGCGGCCTCATCGCCAATGGCTCCGCCACGAGCCTGGGCATCACAGTGGTGGCGAACGCGAATGAATCGGTGAACTGGGTGCTGAGCGGGATGAACACCTACACCGGCCCGACGCAGATCGGCGCTGGCGCCACGCTTCAGGCCGGGTCCACGCAGGCGTTTGGCCTCGGCTCGGCCGTCAGTTTGACTGCCTCCACCGCCACGCTGGACCTCAACGGAAACAGCAATACCATCGGCTCGCTGAGCGGCGTCTCGGGCAGTTACGTCAATAACAGTTCCTCCACCGCAGCCACGCTCACCGTCACTACTTCCGGGAGCGCCACCTTCGCCGGCATCATCGAAAACACCGGCAGCGGCGGTCTCAGCCTGACCGTTCAGGGCACGGGCACGCTGGCGCTCAGCGGCGTGAATACCTTCACCGGTGGCACGACCGTCAATAGCGGCGCGCTGCAACTCGGCGATGGAACGGATCCCGCAGCCTTGGTGGCGTCGGACGGGGGGAATTCCAACAACGGAAATGGAGGCAATGGAGGAACGGCGGTGATTGTAAACAACGTCGGCACCCTCGTGACGCTCGTCCATGCGACGATTGCCGGCGGTAGTGGCGGCAGTGGCGACAGCTATGGAGGCTCTGGAGGAGTTGGTGTCAGTTTTGCCGCCGGCGGTTCACTCACCAATGCGGGTTCCATTTCCGGCGGCGGCGGCGGCGCGGCCACAGGCGGCTTCGGCGGCGGTGGAGGAGGAACTGGTGTGAGTTTCACGATCGGCGGTTCGCTGACCAATTCAGGCTCCATTTCTGGCGGCGACGGCGGCGCGGCCGCCGGTGGCGACAGTGACGGGGCCGGAGGAGTGGGAGTGAGTTTCACTACCGGGGGTTCGCTGACCAATTCAGGCTTGATTTCTGGCGGCAATGCCGGCGCAGCCATCAACAGCGCTATCGGCGCGGCCGGTGGCGCCGGAGTGAGTTTCAGTATTGGGGGGATGCTGACCAATTCAGGCGCCATCTCCGGCGGCAGTGGCAGTAGCGGCTTCATTTCCGGAGCCGGCGGCGGCGCAGGTGTCAGTTTCGCCGATGGAGGCTTCCTGACCAACAGCGGGACGATTACTGGCGGAGCGGCGAACGGGGCGGGAGTGAGCTTTGGCGGCGCGGCCGGCACGCTCATCAACGCATCCGGCGGCAGCATCACCGGTGGCGTCTCCATGGGCAACTACGCCAACAACGTCACGCTCTACGACGGCAGCGCCATCACCGGCGGCCTGAACATCGGCACGAGCACCGCTTCCACCCTTACCCTTACCGGGTCGAGCGCGACGCCGCAGTCCTACTCGAAAGCCGTGGACTCCACCACCTTCTCCGGCTCGCTCATCAAGACCGGCTCCGATACCTGGATCCTGGACAACAGCCAAGCCTTCACCTACACCGGGACGACCACGGTCAGCGCCGGAACGCTGCAGCTTGGCAATGGCTTGACCGGCAGCCCGATTAGCGCGAGTTCGCAAATCAGCGTCGCCAGCGTCGCGATTCTGGCCATCGACCTGGCTAACAACTCCACGTTCTCCAATAGCATCAGCAACGCCGGGACGATCAACCTCGCATCCACCTCCCCTTACAGCCTCACCCTCTCCGGTGTGATCAGCGGCTCGGGCGGGATTACCCAGGTCAGCAACGCCGTCACTTACATCGGCGGGGCCAACACCTACACCGGGCCGACGATCGTGAATACCGGGACCTGGTATCTCGAGTCTTCCACGAACGCCGGAAATACCGCCGGGCCCCTCGGCGTGAATTCCGCGCTCACGGTGGGCCAGACCGCCTTTTTTCTGAATGGCTACTCGGTCACCGTCGGCGCGCTTTCCAGCGCGGGCGGCGGCTACATCGTGAACAAGAGTTCCACCGCCGCGACGTTGACCATCGGCTCGGGGGTGACCTCCTCCGCCAGTGCCGTCATTTTCGCCGATCAAATCAACGACGGCGGCATGAGCGCCTCGCTCTCCCTGACCAAAGTCGGCGCGGGCACGGAGATCTTCACCGCCAGTTCCACCTACTCCGGAGCCACGACCATCGACCAAGGCGCACTGGAACTCGATTTCACCGGAACGACGCGCTCCCAAATCCTCTCCGCGCAAACCGCTCTCGTGCTCGGCGGCGGGACTTTGAGCCTCGCCGGAACAGGCACGCTGGCTCTGGCAGATACGCAGACCTTGAATGGCCTGACGACGACCGCGGGCACGAGCAGCCAAATCATCCTCGGTGGCGCCTATGAAACGCTGAACCTCGGAAATCTCACGTCCATGGGCGCCGGCTCCGCGCTCAATTTCAATACGGCGGCCGGCGGCGCGAATGCCACGGCGAGCATGCCCACCGTGGGAACCAGCATCATTAACCTGACCGTCAGCAGTCTGGCGGCGGACGGGGCGATCAACCCGAATTTCACCGTGACCGACGCCGGGGGCTACGGTCTGGCCACGATTAGCAACGGCGACGTGGTCCGCCTGGCCATTACCCCATCCGATCTTTTGCCAGCCAGCGGCGCGCTTTCCGCCAACGATTACACGATCAACAACAACTCCGGCGGCCCGGCCGCGCGCGGCAGTTCAAGCCTCGTGATCACGGCCAGCGAGAGCGCCAGTAGCGTCACGGTCGATACCACGGCGGCCTCCGGTGCGCTCACCCTGCAAAGTGGCGTGGTGTTCTCCACCAACACCTGGAACTTCGGCGGGGTGGGTTCGAACACTTACACCATCACCGGCGGCGCTCTGCAATCGCAGCCCTCGGGAGGGAGCATGGCGATCAATAACTACAATGCCGGCGAGGTGACCATCGCTTCGCCGATCACCGCCGGCACGCTGAATGTGAACGGCACGGGGACGCTGGTCCTGACGGGGAACGATGCCTCGATTGGCGCGACGATCCTCAACGGCGGGACGCTGATCCTTGGCAACGGGAGCAGTGCCGCCGCGCTGACGGGCGCCACTGGGGCCGCCGGTAGCGGTGGAAACAACGGAGGCAATGGAGCCATTGCGGTGACCGTGAATAACGGCGCCGGCCTCGATATCCTGCTTGAAGCCACAATGAAGGGCGGCAGCGGCGGAAACGCCGACAATGGCTTCGGCGGCAATGGTGGCGCGGGAGTGAGTTTCAGCGCCTCGGGCTCCTTGACGAACAATGGCTCCATTTCCGGCGGCAATGGCGGAAACGCCGGCGCCTTCGGCTTTGGCGGCGGCAATGGGGGGGCGGGTGTGAGTTTCAGCGCCTCCGGTTCCTTGGCGAACAACGGCTCCATTTCCGGCGGCAATGGCGGCAACACCGTTTTCTACATCGGCGGCGCCGGCGGGGCGGGAGTGAGTTTCAGCGCCGCCGGTTCCTTGACGAACAACGGCTCCATTTCCGGCGGCAATGGCGGCAACGCCGCTTACCTCAACGGCGGCGCCGGCGGCGCGGGAGTGAGTTTCAGCGCCTCCGGTTCCTTGACCAATAGCGGAACCATTGATGGTGGGGCGGGCGGTCTTGGTGATCTGGATGGTTCGGCCGGCGCTGGGGTGGTCTTTACCGGCGCGGCCGGCACGCTGATCAATGAAGCGACCGGCCAGATCAGCGGCGGCGTGACGATGGGCAACTACGCCAACAATGTAACGCTCTATACCGGCAGCACGATCACCGGCGGCCTGAATATGGGCGCGAGTGCGTCTTCCACTCTCACCCTCACCGGCTCGGGCTCGGCCAACTATTCCGCGTCCGTGGGCGGCACGACCACCTTCGACGGCTCGCTGGTCAAAACCGGCTCGGGCACGTGGTTCCTCGACCAAACCTTTAATTACAGCGGCAGCACCACGATCAATGCGGGCACGCTGCAATTGAATGTGGGGACGGCCTCGAACATCCTTCCCACCATCACCTCCCTCATCCTCGCCGGCGGCACGCTCGGCCTCACGGGCTCGTTCAGCGGGGTCGGCACGGGCGCGCAAACGGTGGCCAGTGTTTCCACCGCGGCCAACAGCGGCAGCGCCATCGTCCTCGGAACTGGCGAGACGCTGACCCTCAACACGCTGACCTCCATCGGCGCCAATTCCTCGCTCAATTTCAATACTGCGGCCAGCCACGCCAGCGGGGCCAGCCCCGGCACCAGCGTCATCGTGCTCTCCGGTCTGACCGCCGGCGCGGTGATCAACCCGAACTTCACCGTGACCGATTTCACCGGCTTCGGCCTGGCCACGGTCAATTCCTCCGGCGACGTAATTCGAATCACCACCGTAAACCTGCTGCCCAACAGTAACGCGACGCCCGCGCGCGATTACACGATCAACAACAATTCCAACGGATCGACCGCCCCCGGCAGTTCCAGCTTGATCATCACCGGCTCCGAAACGGCGAACAGCGTGACCGTGGACACGACCGCGGCGAGCGGCGTTCTCACGCTGAATTCGGGCTTCACCGTGAGCACGAACACCTGGAATTTTGGAGGCGCTGGCGCGAACGCCTACACCATTCAGATGGCCGCCAATGCGACCAGTGGCGGGCTGGAATCCGCGACGGCCGGCGGAACGATCAATTTCAATAACTACAACGCGGGGGCGGTCACAATCGCCGCGCCGATCCTCGACAACACCAGCCCCACGGCGGTCGTCTTCGCGGGAACAGGCACGACAATCCTCACGGGGGCCAGCGCCTACACTGGCGGCACGACCGTGAGCGGAACCGGGGCCTTGCAAATTGGCAACGACAGCATGACCGGCAGCATCATCGGCAACGTCACCGACAACGGCTCGCTGATTTTCAACCGGAGCGATGCCCCGACTTTTTCGGGCATGATCAGCGGGAGTGGCACGGTCACCCAAGCGGGCCCCGGCACGCTCACGCTCGCGGGCGCGAACACTTACAGCGGCGGCACGCTCCTCAATGCCGGCACGGTGGCGATTTCCAGCGACGGCAATCTGGGCAGCGATGCGGGAGCTTTGATCTTCAATAGCGGCACGCTGCAGACCACGGGAAACGTCACCTCCAGCCGCGCGGTCATCATCAACTCCGGCGGTGGCGCGATCGACACGGACGGCAACACCTCGACCTTCAGCGGCGTGTTTTCGGGAACCGGCGCCCTGACCGTC
>Ga0302319_10013851_pt1 | contig 15095 bp, 15 predicted proteins | sample Bog_T0_2_FD_203319 | JGI IMG/M metagenome (GOLD analysis project Ga0302319, IMG submission 203319) | Peat permafrost microbial communities from Stordalen Mire near Abisko, Sweden - Bog_T0_2 | ecosystem: Environmental > Terrestrial > Soil > Wetlands > Peat | place: Sweden: Abisko, Stordalen Mire... | reverse complement strand
CCAAACTAATCTCCGCCGGCGCTACGCCTTCCGGGGGGCTCCAGGGTATCAATAGCTTCGGCACCGCCGGATACTCCGGCCCTTGCCCGCCCGCCGGCACCCATCGCTACTTCTTCCGGCTTTTTGCCTTAAACTCCATCCTCGCTCTGCCGGCCGGCGCATCCCGCGCGGCTTGGGATGCTGCCATGCAGGGCCACGTCATCGGCCAGACATTCCTCATGGGTCGATTTTCGAAATCGGATTTGCAGTAATCGCGTCACTCCCCATCAATCATCCATCCCCCCTATTGCCACCACGCCCACGACCCTCAACACTCACAATCCATGCGCGTCCTAGCCCTGCTCCTTTTTGCCACACTTCCCGTCGCCGCATTTGCCGGCTCTGAAACCGCCGCCTCCGCCAGCCAGCCGGCCACGGTCGTCCAGTGCACCCAGCCGCCTCTTACCACCGTTATCACTACCACTGACTTCGGCTTCCATCAGGATATGAAGCGTGGCAGCGGCAACCTCGAGGTCGAGCACAACAACTTCGAATTCGACGAGCGCATCCCCATCAACCTCACCACCTGGCCCAATCAACCCTGCGGCCAATGGTTACTCCGGATTGGCGCGGATTACGAGCGCTTCGACTTCAGTATCCACAACGAATCCCGGCTCCCCGATACCCTTCAGAGTGCTTCCGGCATCATCGCCCTCGAGTACCTCGTCAATGGCAAAACCGCCATCCTCATCGAGTCGCGTCCCGGTGTTTATTTCCAGCAAAAGGTCAATTCCGGCTCCTTCGACGCCCCCACCAATATCGCGGCAGTCGTCCCCGTGTTCGGTGGTGACAAATTCTACCTCGTGGGTGGCGTCACCGTCTCCGCCCTCTCCCGCTACCCCGTCTTCCCCATTGGGGGCATTCTCTGGCACATCAATGACAAGTGGGACCTCCGTGGCTACCTGCCCGATCCCCGCCTCGTTTACGAAGCTTCCGATAGCCTGGAACTCTATGCTGGCGCCGAGCTGGTAGGCGGTGCTTATAAGACCGACAATCGCTCCGTCACCCCCGAGAAACTCTCCGGCGCCGTCATCACCTACGACGAGGTCCGCACCGGCGCTGGCATCACATGGAAGGCGAAACCCGTCACCTTCGACTTCGCCGCCGGCTACACCGTCCAGAGCGAGTTCGACTACAGCCGCGCCGGGGAAAGCTTCGACACGCATCCCGCCCCCTACGTCCGTCTCACCGCCCGCCTCGATTTCTGACCGCCGCGGATTCGAGAAAATCCGTGTCCATGCGCGGCCATCCGTGGTTCAATCCTCTCCGTGCCCTCCTTTGACATCGTCTCCGAAGTGGACCACGGCGAGTTGGTCAACGCCCTTACCCAGGCCCGTAAGGAACTCGCCACCCGCTTCGACTTCAAGAACAGCCCGGCCGAGATAGAGGAAGCGAGCCCCACCGTCGTCAGGCTGGCCGGCGCCGATGCCAGCAAACTCGCCGGCCTTCTCGAAATCGTCATCGGCAAGCTCGCCAAGCGCAACATCGACCTCCGCAATATCGATCGGAAGGACCCCGCCGTCTCCTCCGTCGGCCGTGCGACCCAGGAGCTCCACATCAAGCAGGGCCTGGATGGCGAGAAGGCCAAGGAGATCATCAAGGCCGTCAAGGACGGCCAATTCAAGGTCCAGTGCTCCCTACAGGACCGCCAGATTCGCGTCACGGGCAAAAAGAAAGACGACCTCCAGGCCGTCATCCAGTTCGCCCGGTCCCGCGATTTCGGCGTCTCCCTCGGCTTCAAAAATTTTCGCGAATAAGCGCACTTGCGCTAAATTCTGCAGTGCCGTGTAACCTACCGCCCATTTTCGGTGTCTAGTCCATTGCCGTGAAATACATATCTCTCAACCGTACGCACGTTCTCATCATCACCACCGTGCTCCTGCTGCTCTTCGCGGTCATCTACCACGTTTGGGCGGATTGGGGCCTGATTACCATCCACGCAAAGGGCATGCCTCTTGGCAAAGTCATCGCCTCCATGGAGCGCCAGGGCCACGCCAGGATCCAGACCGACCTCTCCCTGGATATCCCCGTCACCATGGATGTGGTCAAAGTCCATGTCCCCGACGCCCTGGAGACCCTCTCCACCGTCACCGATTCCCGCTGGCGCCTGCTTTATTTCGTTGCCGGGGACAAAGCCACCCTCAAGACCGGTGAGACCGCCTGGTTCGGCGGACAGCGTCCCGACGGCTGGACCATGGTCTCCTTCCCTTTTGGCAATAATCTCGCCGTCGGGGACGACGTCGATCCCCCCGTTCTCGATCCCCGCGAGGATCTCTACACCCCCAAGGCCGCCGCTCCCGCTCCCGTCCAGACCTACTTCACCGAGGCCGCGCAGCTTACCAACGCCGGCTTCGCCTTCCCCACCGCCTGGAACCCCACCGTCACCAAGGCTCCTCCCGCAGGCATCGTCAATAAATCCATCCCCAAGCTGATCGGCTACGCCCATGGCCATGACGACGAGCTTTTCTTCGTCAGCCAGAACCGTCGCGGCGGTGGCCCGCCGCGTGATGGCGGCGGCGGCAATTTCGGCTTCAACCCCGACCTCTTCGAGGAGCGTGTCCAGAACGAGATCAACCGCCTACCCACCGAGGAGCGCACCGAGGCCCAGAATAACTTCGATTCCGAGAAGGCATTCCGTGCCAGCCTCAAGGACATGAACGACGAGCAGCGCCGCGAGGCATTTATGGCCCACATGCAGGACCCCGCCGTCCAGCAGATGATGGCCAATCGCCAGGATGGCCAGGACGCGCGCATGAACCACGACCAGCGTATGCAGCGCTTCTCCAATTACGTGAACCGCAAGGCCGCCATCACCGGCAAGATGTAATGAATACCCCTTCCCAAAAAACCCAGCCTCGCCCTTTCACCCGATCCGCGATCCGACTCTTCGGCATCTCCGCCTTCACGCTCATCGAGCTGCTCTGCGTCATCGCCATCATCGCGGTTCTGGCCAGCATGATCCTCCCCGTGATCGGCTCCATGCGCCAGAAGGCTGATAGTATCGTCTGCGCCAATAACCTCCGCACCATCGGCTCCGCCGTCCAGCTTTACCTCCAGGACCACAGCCAGAACTATCCCTTCATCAATCCCGCTGCCGGGACCCCCATCTACCCCGCTGGCACCCCTGGTATCACCGATATGGTCACCGCCTTCGGCCCCTATGGCGTCACCCAGCAGACCCTCCAGTGCCCGTCGGATATGAAGCGGGGCACCGGCAGCTCATACGCCCAGTATCAAAACAGCTACGACTGGAAACCCACCCTCGACGGTGAATCCACCTCGGAGCCCATCGTTTACGGGCGTGGCGGCGGCGGCGCAGGTCGTCGCGGGCAATTCGGAGGCATGGCCATGACATCCGGCAGCACCGGCTTCGTCGTCCGGCTCTCCCGTGTCCGCCAGGCTTTTGACGACACCCAGGTCCACTTCGGCCACATGAATGCCCTCTACGCCGACGGCCACGTCGTCTACTTCACTGCGCCCACCACCGCCGCCCGCTGACGCACCTTCGCTCCCCCGGCGCGTTTGGTGTTCTTGAACGCATACTTAAACTGAACTCATTCCGGCGGGTTCAAGCCCGTTTCCACGCACCGATTCCACATTCCGGCACATCCAATATCCCCTCCTCAAACGCAATAGAATAGCGTGCCGCATCTTGATACACTTCCTGCTGTGACTCCGTCCCAGCCAGCCATCATCTCCCTCGAGGGCGAAATCGACCTTCACGAGTCCCCCAACGTCCGCGAGTCCCTCCGCCCGCTCATTGAGGCAAAAGCCGCCCACATCTTCGTCGATCTCTCGGAGGTCAGCTACATCGACAGTTCCGGCCTCGCCGTCCTCATCGATGCCATGCAGCGCATCGCAAACTACGGTGGCAAATTCGGCCTCATCGCCATCCGACCCGCCGTTCGCACCGTCCTCGAGATCGCCCGCCTCGACCAGGTCTTCCGCGTCTATCCAGACCGCGCCGCCGCCCTCAACGCGCACTAATTCGCGCCAGCGCCTCCAGCGTCTCCTGCGCATTCCGTTCCATCGTGTACCGCCGTGCCTCCGCGCGGCGATACGCCCGCGTTTCCGGCGTCTCTCGTCCACGCCATTTGTCGATTCCCCCCGCGATTCCGGCGATGTCCGCCGCGCTCCGGAGCACCTCTCCATCCATTCCGGTCCGCATCACCTCCGCAAACCCGTTCCCCTCCGTCGTGATCACCGGCAATCCCGCCGCCATCGCTTCCAGTGACGCATTCGAGAACGGATCATAAATCGTCGGTAGCAGGAAAATGTCCGCCGCCTCCGTCAGTTCCCGCATCGCGTGCACCGTCCCTAGGAATCGTGTCATTGCGGAGGCCGGCAGCCCGTTCCTCTTCCCCGTCCCCGCCACCAGCAGCGTTGCCCCCCGGGTCCGGTTGATCCCCTCCATCGCGTAGCGCAGCCCCTTGCGTTCCCAGCCGGATCCCGCGAAGAGCACCGCGCATTCCCCCTCCGCCAGCCCCAGCCGCGCCCGCGTTTCCGCCCGCAGCTCTTCGCCCCCCTCGTGCATCCCCGCCGGCAGCCCATTGTAAATTACCCGCACCCGCTCCTCCGGCACCCGGAAGTATCGCCCTATCTCCTCCGCCACCATCCGCGAATTCGCAATGATCACGCGCTCCCCTTCCGCCGCGAATACCGCCTCCTCCAGCTTCAAGATCTCCCGGTGCTTCCCCTGCATCCCCCTCCACCACCCCCTCCATCCCGGCTCCAGTGCCGCCCGCCGCTCCAGCCACGCACGGTGCACCCCATCCCCTGCCCGGTACGCATCGCATTCCCACACCCGCTCCAGCGAATACAGCACATCGCACCGTTCACGTGGCCGCGCCTTCCGCAATCCATCCGCGAAATCCCCCGGCCCATCCCCTGCGATTCGCACAAACTCCCCCTTCCACACCCCCTCCGGCCATTCCCTTGACCCGAACAACACAGTCTCGTGCCCCCCCTCTCCAAGCGCCTCCGCCAGCCGGAGCATATAACGCTCCGCCCCTCCGCTCCCAGAGTACCCGCGCCGCACCAGCCCGATTTTCATAAAGTCCGACGCATCTCCACCGACTTTCCACCCGTCCCCTCGCTCCCGTCAAAAGCATTCCCCCTTTCCTAAGGTCTATGGCTCCCATGGGACCCATTCCCCATCCGTCCAAATCCGTGTAATTCGTGGTTAAAAAATCTCCCCTCTCCCTACGCTTCCACAATCCCATTCCTGACCGCATACCGCACCAGCGCCGCAAACGAGTCCAGTTGCAGTTTCCTCATGATCGATGCCCGGTGCGTCTCCACCGTCTTCACACTAATCCCGAATATCTCCGCGATCTCCTTGTTGCTCTTCCCTTCCGCGATCAATTGAACCGTCTCCCTTTCCCTCGGCGTCAGCGACGTATCCTCCACTCCCACACGCCCCTGCAGGAATCCCGAGAAAATCATCTCCGACACCTTCGATGAAAAATACGTCCGGTGTTTGATCAGCATCTCCAGGGCCGGCGCCAGGTGCGCATTCGCCTCTGTCTTCAGCAGGTACCCCCGCGCTCCTGCGTGAAACACCTGCCTTACGATGTCCTCCGTCTCATTTGCCGTAAAGATCAGCACCTCCGTCTTCGGCAGCACCCGCTTGATCTGGCGCGTCGCCTCCAGCCCATTCAGCTCCGGCATTCCTATATCCATCACCACCACGTCCGGCTTCAGTTCCTCCGCCAGCGCCACCGCCTGCCGGCCCGTCGTCGCCTCCCCGCATATTTCCCATCCGGGATGCCGTTGGATCATCGCCCGCAGCCCTTCTCGCACGATTTCATGGTCATCTGCGATCAATATTCTCACCGTTTTCATTGCTTCGTCCTTTCTTCTGGAGACTCCGGTCCCGGTTGTTGGTCAGCACCGCCCAAATCAAAACAAAACGTCGCCCCTTTCCCCTTCTCCCCCACCGCCAGGATGTGGCCGCCATGCCGTTGGATGATCCGGTTTATCGTCGTCAACCCGATCCCAGTCCCGGGAAAGTCCGATGCCGCATGCAGCCGCTCAAACGCCCCGAACAATTTCGACGCCTGCGCCATGTCAAATCCCGCCCCGTTATCCTTCACGTAATACTGCCGCCCGCCCCCGCTGTTTGTCATCCCCACGTCGATCCGCGCCTCCTTCGTTTTCCCGGTAAACTTCCACGCATTCCCCAGCAGATTCTCCAGTGCGATCCGCAGCAGCGCCATGTCCCCGTTTGCCTCCATCCCCTCCATTACCTTCGTCTCCACCTCCCGCTCCGGATTCACCTCCCGCAGATCCTGGAAGATCCCTTCCGCCAGCACGCTCAGGTTCACCGTTTCCCGCCGGATCTGCCCCCGGCTCGCTCGCGCCAGCCGCAACAAATCCGTCGTCAGCTCATTCATCCGGTGCGCCGCCTTGCTGATGTAATTCAGGTGCTCCATCGCCTGCGGCGTTACCCGCCCCTCGCATTCGCTAATCAGGATGTGGCTGAATCCGTCGATCGCCATTAACGGCGACCGCAGGTCGTGAGCGAGCGAATGGCTGAACGCCTCCAGTTCCTCCACCGCCGTCATCAGTTCCGCCGTCCGCTCCTGCACACGCCGTTCCAGCCCCGCGTTCGCACGCATGATCTCCGCCCGCGCCCGTTCCAGCTTCGCATTCCGTTCCTCCAACTTTCGCACCAGCGCCTCATTGTACTCCCGCATCACCAGCAGTTGATCCGGCAGGTCCGTCGGCAGCGGCCGCAGCTCTTCCGTTTCATTCATCTCCAGCACCGCCATCATGATCACGCTCAGCGGCGCCGGCTTCTTGATGTACCGGTCTGCCCCGCAATCCATCGCCAGCTTCTCGTCCCCCAGGCTCGTGTACGTGCTCGTATAGAATATAAACGGCGTGCCGGAAAGATCCTTGCTCCTGCGCACCTCCTGGCACAGCCGGTACCCATCCATCCGTGGCATCAGGATGTCGGAGATAATCACATCCGCTCCCTCCTTCTCCAGCTTCTCCAGCGCCTCCACTCCATCCTGCGCCTCGCATGTCTCCAGCCCTTCCCCTTCCAGGTTTACGCGCAGCAGCTTCCGGTTCGTTTCATTGTCATCCACGATCATTACCTTCATGGGGGTCATACCTCTGGGCTTTGCATTCCACGCGCTTCCATCACTTGTTCGGTCAGCTTCCGCGTGTCGATCGGCTTCAAGATATATGCGTCGCATCCCGCTGCAAGCGCCTCCGTTCGGGTGTACCGCTCCGGGTAGGCCGTCACCGCGATGATCACGGTATGCTTCGTCTCCGGATCCCCCTTCAGCTTGCGCGCCAGGGCCAGCCCATCGATGTACGGCATCGCAAGGTCCAGGAGGATCACCTCCGGCATCGATCGCGCGATCTCATCCATCGCATTCAGCACCGCTTCCGCGCGGGTCACTTCGTGCCCGTCGCTCGATAGCACTACGTGCGCCAGTTTCATGCAGATCGGTTCATCCTCTACCACTAATATTTTCATCAATTCCTTTTGGTTTCAGGTATTTCGCCACTTGGTTTGCAAACCTTCTCGTGTCGATCGGCTTCGCGATGTATCCGTCGCACCCGGCGTCGATCACCGCCTGTTCGTCCCCCTTCATCGCAAACGCCGTCAGCGCCACGATCAGGATTTGCCGCGTGCTCTCATGCCCCTTCAATTTCCGCGTCAATGTCAGCCCATCCATTCCCGGCAACCCAATATCCATCAGAATCATCTCCGGTGGCTCCTCCTCAATCATCTTCAGCGCCTCCTCCGCATCCCCGGCCATCCGGATCTCGTATCCCGACCATTCCAGCACGCTGCACGCAAGCTTCAGGTTCGTTGGGTTGTCGTCCAGCACCAGCACTTGCACCTTATTCATGGCGCTCTCCCTTCTTCCACGTCAGCGGCAGCGTCACGGTAAAGGTGCTCCCTCGGCCGAATTGGCTCTGCACCCCGATGCTGCCTCCCTGGTATTCCACCAGCTTCTTTACCAGCGCCAGTCCCAGCCCGCTCCCTTCAAAGCGTCGCGCCGTCCCGGTCTCCAGTTGCTCAAATTCGCGAAACAGCCGCTCCATGTCCTCTTCCTTGATCCCGATTCCCGTATCTCTGACCCAGATCTCGAATTGCTCCCCGGGCACCAGTCGCGCTCCGAGTTCCACCTTGCCGCCCGGGTCGGTAAACTTTACCGCGTTCGCCAGAAGGTTGTAGCACACCTGCTTGAATTTTTGTTGGTCCAGTGTCACCTCTCCAATCTCCACCGGCACCTTGTAGCTGACCTCCACCCTTCTCTTCCGTGCGATCCCGTTGATCACCGCGCACACCTCGCAGATCGCCTGTCCCAGCCCAAACGTCTCCGGCCTCAGGTCGATTCTCCCTGCCTCCACCTTTGCAAGGTCCAGCACGTCGTTGATCAACTGCAGCAGATGCTGCGAGCTGTTGTACACATCCGTAAGGTACTCCTTCTGTTTCGCATTCAGCGCCCCGGGCTTCTCGTCCATCAGGAATTCCGTGAACCCGATGATCCCGTTCAGCGGCGTCCGCAATTCGTGCGACATGCTTGCAAGGAACTCGCTCTTCGTCCGGTTTGCATTCTGCAGCGATCTCTCGAATCGTTTCCGTTCCGTGATGTCGCGGATCGAACTCGTCACCAGCCTCCCTTCTTCGGTCTTGATTGGGTTTGACTTGATTTCCACAGGGAACTCCGTCCCGTCTCGCCTTACCCCGTACAGGTCCAGGCCCGCATCCATCGGCCGCACCCTCGAATCCGCAAAATAAGTCGCCCGTTCTCCCGAGTGCTTGTCGCCAAAGCGATCCGGGACCAGCAAACCCATCGGCGCTCCCACCAGCTCATTCCGCTGGTACCCAAACAGCTTTTCCGTCTCCACGTTCACTAGCACGATCCGCCCGGTCTCGTTCGTGATCATGATCGCATCCGGAGTCGACTCCAGCAGGTTCCCGTACCGCGCCTCCACCAGTTTCGCGTCCCGCAGCGCTTTCTGTTGGGTGATATCCCGTTTGTTCGTGACGTACCATTTCACCTTCCCTTCCGCATCCTGCACTGCGTGGGTCGCGATATTGATGTAAATCAGCGCCCCATCCTTCCGGTGCCGCACCGCCTCGTACACTGCCGTTCCCGTGTGGCGCAGCTCCCGCCACACCGCGTGCTGCTCTTCCATCCGCCCCGGCGGCACCACCAATTCGTCCAGCGGCCGGCCGATGGTTTCTTCCGCCGTATATCCGAATGTCCTTTCCGCTCCTCGGCTCCAATACAGAACTCTCCCTTCCGGCGTCGTCGCAATCAGTGCGTCAGGCGTCTCTTCCACTAACAACTTCAGATAATCCTCGTCGATCATTGCCCTGCTTCTCTCATCTCCAGCACCCCCGCGTACACAATCGGCCATCCCCTTCGATAAAGCTGCAATTATCGTAATTATTCGGAATGAGTCCGTTGATATACGCACTATTACTCTTCTGTCGCGAGCTTGGTGGACGATGGGGCTTGAGAATGACGACTCTCTGAAACCTGAGTCTGCCTGGGGGGCACCTGTTAGGCATTTTTACTGCCCATATCCTGACTCAATCAATTCATTCTATCTATTAGGCATTTCCTGACATCTAAGCCGCCCCCCTTAGGAAAATCCCTAGGTAGTCTCCCTCCCTGTTTAACTGTTGTGACTGTTGATTCAGAGGGCGATCCTCATACGCGGATCCCATCGATCGACCCTCTGTCACAATATTGTTACAATAACCTGCCTGTCTTTCGCGGTTCCGGCGGCGTCAGCCCGTTCCGCATCGCATACCGCACCAGTCCGGGCAAATCATGGATTCTCAGCCGGTCCATCAACTGCGCCCGGTGCGCCTCCACGGTCTTGATGCTCACTCCCAGAATCGATGCGATCCCCTTCATCGATTGCCCGTCCACCAAGAGCGTCAGCACCTGCCTCTGCCTCGACGTCAGTTCATCCAGCGCCTTCGGATGCTCATCCTTGTCCAGCGAACTCGCGATCACCAGCTTTGACACCGCCGGGCTTAGGTACGATTCCCCGCGCGCCACCGCCTGGATCGCAGCCGTCAATTCGCCCGTCGCCCCGTCCTTTACTATGTAGCCGGCCGCTCCCGCGCGCAGCGCGTGCATCACGAATTCCGGGCTCCTGTGCATCGAGAGGATGATCACTTTCACATTCGGGAAATCCCGCGTAACGATCTCCATCACTTTTAGACCGTGCAATTCCGGCATCGCCAGGTCCAGTAGCGCAACATCAGGTTCCGTCCTCTCGATCAGCTCCAGCGCTTCCCTTCCGTTTCCCGCCTCCCCGGCCACCTCCACGTTTGGGATGCTTTCGATTAGCATGCGAATTCCCGCGCGCACCAACTCATGGTCGTCCGCTAATATTATCCTCAGTTTATTCAAGTCTTCCTCACCTCCCCTCCGCAAGGGGCATCGTGATTACCACGGGAAATATGCCTCTATCTTCGTACCGAGTCCAGAGCTTGATGTGCAATAAAATCGCCCCCCCGCAAGCTGCGCTCGCTCCCGCATGCTCAGGAGCCCGAAGCTCGTTCCCACGTCCGTCCCGGCCGTTGCCTCGGCCATGTCAAATCCCACCCCATCGTCCTGCACCGTCAGCCACGCCTCTGCCCCGTTGTATCTCAATGCAATGACAACGGAGTTCGCCTGCGCATGCCGGATGATGTTCGTCATCGCCTCCTGCGCCACCCGGAAACAGGCGATCTCTACCTCTGGTTTCGCGCTTCGAGGGATCTCATCCGTATCGAATTGCAGCATCAAGTCGCCGCGCACCGCCTGCGCATGCACATGCGTTCGCAACGCAGCCACCAGCCCCAACTCATCCAGTGAGGCCGGGCGCAGGTCCAGCGACAGCGTTCTCACAAGGTGCAGCAATTGCTCGATCACCGCCTGCGCATCATCCAGCCGCAGCGCCAGCGCCGCCGGGTCATTGGTCCTTCGGGCCGCCTCCACTTCAATCTTCGCCGCAGTCAGCCCTTGGCCGATCTCGTCATGCAGCTCCCGCGCGATCCGCCGCAACTCCGCCTCGCCCGTCGCCAGCAGTTGCCGCGACAAGGTCTCCATCCGCGCTTTCGCCTTCTCCAGCGCTTCCTCGGCCTTCTTACGCTCCGTGATATCCGCGAAAACCGCCATACTTCCAGCCACCATCCCCTCTTCATCGTGCAATGGCGCCGTGCTTACCTCCAGATGGGCCTCGCTCCCGTCACGCCTCCGCCGCGTCAATGCCATTGTCCGGTTCGCTTCCAGGTCCTCCTCGCTCCAACCCGTGAACTCGCTTGGCAAATCCATCCCCACCTCCCCCGCATGTCGTCCGATCACCTCCTCCGCCATCCAGCCGAATATCCGCTCCGCCGCCCGGTTCCATGTACGCACAATTCCTTCAGCGTCGAATGACACGATTGCAACCGGCGCCGCCAGCTTCAACGCCCGTAGCTTCTCGCCTGCCCCACGCGCCTCCGCGGTGCGCACGTGCAGTTCATGGTTCTTCTCCTCCAGTTTCTCCACCAGCCGCTGCGTGTACTCTGCCGTCACCCCCAGGCTCTCCCGCTGCTCTATCGCATCCCTTGCAGGCACCGGCGCATTCAATAATTCCCGCACCGTCTCCACCAGGTGCCCCGGCGAAACTGGTCGCCGCAGGAACCTGTCTGCGCCCAGCTTCAGCGCCAGCCTCTCGTCACTCGGCGACGTGTACGTGTTTGTATGGAAAACAAACGGCACATGATTCAGCCGCGCCTGCCCCCGCACCTCCGCGCATAGCCGGTACCCGTCCATCTTCGGCATCAGGATGTCCGAGATCACCAGGTCCACATCCATCCCCTCCAGCACTGTCAGCGCCTCCACCCCATCCCTCGCCTCCACTACCTGGTAGTCCTCATACGATAACACCGCCTTCAGTAGATTCCGGTTCCTTTGAAAATCGTCAACTATAAGGATGGTCACTGGGGTAAGAGGCGAATTCGCACCTTACCCGCCGAGCTATCCCGCCGTCAAAGCACATCGCTGGTCTCCCTCGCGAAATCCGCGCCGGCATGAACATGAATCCGCCGAACGACGGTCCTGCCTCAGGCCCGACTTGAACATGAACATGAACCCCTCCCGCCCGCCCCCCCTCATTTCTACCCCATCTACCCCTGCGAAAACTCGTTCGCATGTAGCTCGCACAGGATCAATTCCAGGATCGCCAGCGCCGCTGTCATCTCATCACGCGCTTCGCCTGAGAGTTCCTTCATTCTCGCCGCCTGCAGGTCGGCCCGATAGACGACGTTGAGAATTTCCTTCGCGTCCGCCACGTGCCGGGCCACCGCCGAAACGCTGCCGGGCAGAAACGGCCCTGTGTATTGAAGTTCAGTTCCATCATTCATGGGGAAGAATGTTAATCCTACCGCATACATTGTAATGGCCATAGCTCCGCGGTGCCATCTTTTCCGGTCAGTCTAACCCACGACTCGCATCTGGTCGAAAAACCTAAGGAGAAGCCTTGATCCATCCCGGTTACCGCGGACCGTCGACCCAAAATCCAGTTTTCCTCTTCCCCTCCTCCGCGTCTCTGCGCCACTGCGTTAAAAATCCCCCGCCCCTCTGCCCTAAGAGGCCGATCATAAATCTCTTCCCCATCCACCTCCCCTCCCGCCTCCGAATCCCAACCACACCCCCCTCGCATGTACCAGCCCATCGAAAACTACGGCGTCATCGGCAACATGCGCACCGTCGCCCTCTGCGGCATCAACGGCTCCATCGATTGGTTCTGCCATCCCGACGTCGATTCCCCCAGCCTCTTCGGCGCCATCCTCGATGACGCCAAAGGTGGCCGCTTCCGCCTCGCCCCGGTCGATCCCGCCGTCCGCTGCAAGCAATTCTACTGGCCCTCCACCAACATTCTCGTCACCCGCTTCTTCAATGCCGAAGGCATCGTCGAGCTCCTGGACTTCATGCCCTTGCGCCGTGGTTTCACCCTCCCTGGCAGCATTCACCGCCGTCTCCGCTGCGTTCGGGGCCAGTTCCGTTTCCGCGTCGAGTGTCGTCCCGCCTTCGATTACGGCCGCCAGGCCCACACCCTCTCCATCCTCCCCAATGGCGCCCGATTCGATTCCCCCGGCCTCTCCATGGCCCTCTCCTCCTCCGTACCGTTGCGGGAAACCGATGGAGCCTCCGTCTGCGCGGAGTTCTCCCTCAGTCATGGCCAGTCAGAGATCTTCATCCTCACCGGCGCCGATAGCCCAAATTCCCCGGTGCCCGTCCCGTCCGATTCCGACGCCGACGAAAGCTTTCACCACACCGTCGAATACTGGCGTGGCTGGCTCTCCGCCTGTTGCTACCGGGGCCGCTGGCGCGAGCAGGTCGAGCGCAGCGCCCTCGTCCTCAAGCTCCTCACCTACGAGCCCACGGGCGCCATCGTCGCCGCTCCCACCTGCAGCCTCCCGGAGGTTATCGGCGGCATCCGCAATTGGGACTACCGCTATACGTGGATGCGCGACGCCGCCTTCACCGTGTACGCCTTCGTTCGCATAGGTTTCAAGGAAGAGGCCGCCGCATATATCGACTGGATCGCCGGCTTCACCGCGCGCAATCCGCAGGTGCAGGACCGCGCCCGCACCCTCCTCACCGTCCACGGCCAGCAGCAGGTCCCGGAGGAGATCCTCTCCCATTGGGAAGGCTACCGCGGCTCCGCCCCCGTCCGCATCGGCAACGCTGCGGTGAGTCAATTCCAGAGCGATATCTATGGCGAGGCCATGGACTCCCTTTACCTCTACAATAAGCACGTCAGGCCCATCTCCTACGACTTCTGGGCCCGCATCCGCGACCGCGTCGATTGGGTTTGCGACAACTGGCAGCGCCCCGACAGCGGCATCTGGGAGATGCGCGGCCGCGAGAAAGACTTTGTTTACTCAAAAGTCATGAACTGGGTCGCTCTCGACCGCGGTCTTCGCCTCGCCGATAAACGCTCCTTCCCCGCCAATCGCGTCCGCTGGCTCGCCGAGCGCGACCGCATTTACGAGGAGGTCATGACCCGCGGATGGAACCCCGGGCGCAACGCCTTCACCCAGGCCTATGGCAGCGATGCCCTCGATGCATCCCTCCTCATCATGCCCCTCGTCTTCTTCATGGCCCCCACCGATCCCCGCATGCTCGGCACCCTCGACGCCATCCTGAAAGATCCCCTCGACGGCGGCCTCGTCAGCGACAGCCTCGTCCATCGCTATCCCCCCGGCGTCGATGGTCTTGCCGGCGACGAAGGCACTTTCAACATGTGCTCATTCTGGCTCGTCGAGGCCCTCACCCGGGCCGGCCAGGCCTTCCCGGATAAACTCGAGCAGGCCCGCATCATCTTCGAGCGCATGCTCGGCTACGCCAATCACCTCGGCCTCTACGCCGAGCAAACCAGCTCCCAGGGCCAGGCCCTCGGCAACTTCCCCCAGGCCTTCACCCACCTCGCCCTCATCAGCGCCGCCTTCAACCTCGACCGCGTCCTCGGCGACCAGCCCTAAACCGCTTCCCCATTTCGCGGCGAAAAGGCGAATCTTGGGCTCGCCAATCTTCTGATTGGCCTCCGCAAATTTCCACAAAGATCCCGTTGCGACCCCGGTACCAGTCCGCCGCACCCAATTGGTCCTATCCGTCCAATGGGTCTCATAAGTCCCCTCTCCCCCCTGCGTTAAGTCCCCTTCGGATCAATGCCCGCTATTCCCAATCTGTGAAAATCTGCGGTAATCTGCGGTTAAAAAAGAGCACCGCCCACCCGCGATTCCGCTACACCACCTTGACTTCCCCACCCATTCCCTTCTGCAATACTCTTTCACCCCGCCGCAATGCGAAGCCACTACCTCGTCGTCATGGAGCGCGGCATGGGGTGGAGCGCAGCGTTCCCGTCGCCCCGGGACTGCAAGGCCAGGCCTTAAAATCAGAAATCAAAAATCAAAAATCAGCAATCTGTTTGCCTCCCGCTCCCCCGCGTGGCACCTTCCCGCGCTCCTCCTTTGGTTATGTTCCACTCCCGTGCCCTTGTGTCTTTGCTTGCTACGCTGTCGTTGCTGGCTG
>Ga0302319_10013850_pt1 | contig 15095 bp, 8 predicted proteins | sample Bog_T0_2_FD_203319 | JGI IMG/M metagenome (GOLD analysis project Ga0302319, IMG submission 203319) | Peat permafrost microbial communities from Stordalen Mire near Abisko, Sweden - Bog_T0_2 | ecosystem: Environmental > Terrestrial > Soil > Wetlands > Peat | place: Sweden: Abisko, Stordalen Mire... | reverse complement strand
CCCCATGGGTCGCGCCACTGATCAAAATCCACGCCTTCCGCATGCATCTCGCCTCGTAAGTCGGTCAAGTCCCGTATGAAGCGGCCCGTGCGCATGTGGTACATACCGATTGCGTTCTGTAGCTCTAGTCGATGCCCATTGAACCAATGCCAGTAGGAGAAGGGAACATCGAAGTCGTCCTCGGTGGCGTGCGTTTTGTCGGGTCCATCACTGTGGAGTTTCAGCGTGAAAACACCATCATTTCCGGCGACGGCGGTAACACTATAGGGCATACCCCATGGGTCGCGGAGTGCGGGCAGGTCAAGGCCGCTCTTTGCGAGCAGCGCTGCAAGTTCCGGCTTAGTGGTAGGAAGCTCGGTATGGGTATCGAGGTATCGTTCAAGGGCATAGCGTGCGGGAGCGAGTTGAGCTTGGAGGAGTAGGTGGAAGACGCTGGGTAGATCACGGTCGTTCGCGTTGTTGGCGGTATCGAAGGGGAGCCAGCGGTGGGAAAGCAAGACCTCAGCAGCAAGCTGAGCGCCGGGTGGAAGAGGCTTTCCGGGTTCGAGCAACCCCAGAGATTGAAGTGTGAAGCCGCCAGCACTGTCGTTCTCTTCGAACTCCGATTGCCCGCGGAAAAAGAATGACTGCGCGTTGGCTCCTCCGAAGTCATTATCCGTGCGGTTGCGCTCTTCGACTGCCTGATCTACGGCAACGATGCCGAGTGCGCTGGGCGCCTGCGATGTATCGTCTCCGTCAGGGTCTTGCGGCCCTCTGACTTCAAGGGCCGCTGCGGCTTGGTCACCTGGAGCGAAGGTGTCAGCCGACATTCGAATGCCAACCTGGAGGGAGTTGTCGCGCGGAAAAAGCAGCGCGTGCGAGGCCACCGTCGTTTGAGGATCATCGCTGCCTTTGTAGCCGCCGTACTCATTAGGTTCGTTCGGACTCGTCCCCAGGGCGACAACCTGGATGAAGACCACGCCGCTGTAGCGCTCATCACTCGTTACTGTGAGGGAAGCATGGCCATTGATCAGAACAATGTCGCGTGACGCCAGCGTTAGATCACCGCGAAGCGTGTGTCGAAGCACTTGCACGGTGATCGGCACCGACGGTTCCGCTGCATCGATCTCGATATTGATTGGATCGCCACGTCCATAAATCGTGTTTTGAGTCGAGATTCGGAAGGTGCCCGTGGGAGGGGTAAGAGCCTGCGTGATTGCGCCGGTATGACCATACTTATCACGGGCAGAGACGTAGATAGTTGGTTGCTCTTCCGAGGCAAAAGAAACGGGATTTGCCCCAGAAGGCACAAGCTTCAGCAGTTTTTCGTAGTTGGGAAGACTCAGGCGTGCGAGGCCGTGGGCATCGGTGTGCACGTGCCCAAGCGGAAGCCCTCGGGATATGCGCTCACGGAGTGTGTCATGGGGCGCTTCATATGGCAGGAGCGACAGGGCCAGATCGCACTCGGCTGGCATGCCGTCGGCGGTTGTCGCTGACAGGTAGTGCTGCTCGGGCATCCCCTTTGCTTGATCCCCTGAGGTTATGTACAGGTGAACGGCTTGGGCAGCAATGCGAATGTCAAACCGCCGCTGTTCGGTGCGTCCGGTCGAGGCGTCCGTGACATAGGCAGCGAGGTGCAGATCTTCGTAGTCGTTGGACGCCTTCCTGTTGCGGTACTGCTTCAGATCGGCGGTAAGCGGTATGTGGGCTTTGAAGGCGCCCTGCGCGTCCAACTCGCCCAAGACGGCGCTGCCTTCTTTTACGTCGTAACGTTGATCGGCAAAGTTCCACGTGCGGTCGTCTTCGCGTACAACACGAACGTGCCCATGGAGCACTGGCTTGCCAAAGAGATAGTTTGCACGCACATCGACGACAGCATCGCTGCCGGGTAAGTAGAAGGGGCGGTCCGCGACAGGCGCGACAACAAAAGTGGGCAGATCATATCGGCTGAGTCGAATGCTTGCAGAGGCAGTCTGCGGATTGTCCGACTCGTCGGGAAGTTTGGCGTCAAGCCTGTACTCGCCGAGACGCATACGCGCCGGGACAGGCCAGTCCACGGTGGCGATACCGTAATTCGAGGTGACCGCCTCGGCTCGGAAGACCAGCGTATCGTCTGGATCGGAGATATCGACTCGAATGTTCTTCTCGGCGCTTGCGTGGCCATTTCGGTCAAGCAGAAGGAGCCGCGCGTGAACCGTCTGACCAGGCTGATAGAGCGGCTTGTCAGTAGTGAGGTCGAAGCGAGCATTCTCCGGAATGCTGAGCGTCTGGGTGGTGCTGGGGTGCAGATTCGCGAGCGTCCCTTCCATGTTGAGGTCCATCGATGCGAGGTCGGTTTCGACCGGCACCGTAAACGGAATGGAGGCAAATCCCTCCGCGTCCGTGACGACATGCAGATGTCCGAACAATGCGGGTTTCTTATCGCTCCCAACGTAGTTGGCGGTGAAAATTGCATCGAGAGGCACGCCGGCCCTGGGCGTGTGAGTCAGCGGGTGCGAGGCGCGCACACGAGCAGTGTAGCCTCCTCCAGGGCGAATGTTCTTCGGCGCGGCAACATGCAGATCAAACAGGTCAGGGGCAATATGTTCGAGTGCGACGGTGCCTGAGACAGCGAAGGTACCCGGCCCCGAAACAGAATAGTGAACGCGAAAGAGGGGCAGCATGTCACCGTCTTTAGCCTGGTGCGTCAAGTCCGATGTCGCTGCGGGCATCTCGACCTGGCAAATGTTTGCGCCGTGCATGAGATTGCAAGGCGCGCTCGCTGAGGAGAGAATGCTGTTATCGATGTCAAGCAGTTCCGCAGTCACTTGCGCGGATGCGGCTATGCTTCCATTAGTAACCGCCAACGCAAGTTGGAAATGATCACCCGGAAAGCTCAACCGTGTCGCGCCTTCATCTACCCTGGGGGCATCGGGGGTTTGAGCTTCGCATGGTGCGAAGACACGGGACAGAAGCAGGAATGCAACGAATGTCCTTACGCGAGCTTCGGGCGACAAACCGAACACCTCCAGCGAACATGAGTGGTGAACCGGCTACAGCGGTTTCACAAGTACTCTATCCGGAAAGTACAGCTCTAAAGTGCCTTTTTCATCAAGAGAAAGGCGCCTCTCGCGAACCCACAACGGGCACAGCATCCGCTCCGATGGACTACACCCTGTTTCCGTGCGATCTAAACTGCACCAGTGCACAGACTTTACAATAGCCGGATGATGACCGCACATTCACTCGCGACTCGCAGTATTCTGACGACCTTGCTCGCAATCTCACCTTGGGCCGGCAGCGCCCTTGCACAAGGGAATCCGCCCACCGCCTCGACTGCGGGAAATGACACCCAGACTGCTCCCTCCTCTACGGCGGCGCAGACAGCTGCTGAAACCCCCGAAGAGAGAACCAAGCGGTGTTGGCAGTCGCTGACGGACAGCGTTCAGGATGCCAAACACACCGAAACCCGCTCGCAGGCGCTCAATGCCCTAAGTAGTTTGGCATGGAGCAAGCGCGCCGACGGGCTGATTGCGGGCGCCATGAAGGATCCGGATCTGGATGTGCGTACAGCGGCTATTCTTGCGGCAGGCAAAGCCAAGTCGCACGTACTTGTTGAGCCCGCGAAAAAACTGCTTGACGATACCGAACCTCAGGTGGTTTTTGCGGCAGCAACAACGCTCTGGAAGCAATTTGGAGACAAGAGCGGAGAAGATATTCTCGCAGCAATTGCTGCGGGAGACCGCAAAGCGAATCCATCCTTGATTCACGGGGCGAAACACGATATTTCTCGAACCCTGCATAGCCCTTCAGCTCTGGAGAAGATAGGCATCATGACCGGTGCGGGAATGGTGCTTGGACCCTTTGGATTTTCCATTAGCGCTGTGGAATATGTTCGTAAAAATGGCGGGGATACCGCCCGCATTCAAGCCATCGATCTTCTTGCGGAGGATAGGACCGAGGGAGTTCGCGATCAGATGAAATCCGCTCTCGACGATAAAGACTCTGGTGTGCGTGCCGCAGCCGTGAAAGTGTTGGGCAATTTTCATCGGTCACAGGACTCGAAAGCCATCGCGGTCTTGCTCGATGATCCCAAGTTACCTGTCCGGCTGGCTGCGGCTGCGGCCTACATCGACTGCCTGAGCAGTGGTGCAAAAACCGGAGCTCAGCAACGATAATACCTTCTCGGATTTCAAGCGCCCAGGTAGAGAAATTGGGGCCGGGCTTTCTGCGCCGCAATGGCAGCGCTCAGAAGGCTGGATTGAAGAACGGCTTCAGCTTTGTTGAAGCGATTTTGCGCAAATCAACCACTCGCCTGCATTCGAGCGGTGGAAGTGAATCTTGCCCGCTTGCATACCCTGATTCAGCCGAGCCAGATCGAGGCCCGCGCGATTGACAGCTTCGGTCAGCAGAATTAGGTCCGGGGAGCCGCAGATGGGGCATGCGGTTTGCCCTATTTGAAAGCTTCCTGCGCCTTCGGTCGGTTGCTGCTCTCCGACCTGTTCATCGGAATGCGGCGAGCCCGCAAAGATGGAGATTTCATGACGCTCGATGTGGAGTTCAACTCTTCGCCTCTTTCTCACGAATCCTCCGTACGACAGCTTCACGTGCCGCAGCCTGGCGCACCGGCAAAAGATCAAATGAGCCCAGAGCAATATTGCCCATCGGAGACATGTCTTCTCCACCTCTACTGTTGTGCCTTACTTCGCCGAGGATGTCTTCAAGGCGGCTCTCAAGAGTTCTCAATTTTTCTCAATGCCAGGAGATAGCGCGAAAGTGGGAGTGCTATAGCTACCCTGTCGTTGGATTATTCTCAATGGATTGTATGGTTTCGGTTTAAACTTGGACCTATCTGCCGTGTGCAGTCCGAAGCGGAACGGGTTCCTTGGCTGACAACGTCATAATTCGATTCTCGGGCTTTCATCTTGATCCCGCTGCACGCTCTTTGGAATATGAGGGGCGGCAGATTACTCTCGGTCCCAAAACTTTTGACTTATTGTTTTTCCTCGCCACCCACCCACATCAGGTTGTCACAAAAGAAGAGTTGCTGACTGCTCTCTGGCCTAATTCGTTTGTTGAGGAAAGCAATCTTTCGCAGCATGTTTTCCTGTTGCGAAAGGCCTTGGCCAGCAACGGCCAAAGCGGTCAGATTGTGGTGACAGTTCCGGGCAAGGGCTACCAGTTTGCCGCTGCGTTGGAGCAGGCGCCGTCACTAGAGCGTGCACCGCAGCAACCGCCAAAAAATAGGCAGGGCGAACTGGTGCTTCACGCCGTCCAATCCGTCACTCGTCTCGTGGTCGAAGAGGAGAGCGATGACGAGGCTCCGGCATTGCGGATGCTGGGGAAGCCAGGTACCCGTCGGCGTCTTGTTGTCTGGCTTTCCGCGGGCGTGGTTGCATTGCTGTTCGTGGTTGGGTCAATTCTGGGCTGGCGATGGATGCACCCGATTCACGGAGAGCATGTTGATCTGGTGCTCGCGGAACTGGAAAACACGACAGGCGACCCGGACTTCGATCGGGTTCTGAACCAGGCTTTGACGATCGATCTGGAGCAGTCTCCTTTCTTAAGCTTGCTATCCAGGTCAAAGATCGGCGAGACGCTTGGGGAGATGCAACGGCCGAAAGACTCAGCGCTGACACCGGCGCTGTCGCGTGAGATTTGCGAACGCAACAACGCCCAGGGGATGCTGCACGGCACAATTGCAAAACTAGGCAGCAGGTATGTGTTGATTCTGGCAGCGGACAGCTGCGTGAGCGGAAAACAGATCGCGGGCTACAAGGCAGAAGCGGGCAGCAAGGAAGCAGTGTTGTCTGCTCTGGATGAGGCAGCGGGCCATGTTAGAAGGCAGCTCGGTGAGTCGAGTGCTTCGCTGGAAAAGTTCCAGACTCCCATCGCCCAGGCCACCACACCGTCGCTGGATGCATTGCGAGCATATAGTCAGGCATTCGAGCGCTTTGAACACGGCGACTTCAAATCGGCACAGAGCTTGCTTGAGCGCGCCATTGCGCAGGACCCGAACTTCGCCAGTGCATTCAGAATGCTGGGTTCAACGTATTACAACCGCGGAGACTTTGCGCAGGCTACGAAGTTTATACAAAAAGCATTTGATCTGCGGGAACGCACCACTGAGCGGGAGCGGCTATCGATAGAAATTGCGTATTACGCATTCGGCGTCTACGACTACGAAGAAACCATCCGCAGCATGCAATTGTTCAACCAGGTTTATCCGAACAACGCCGGGAATTGGGCGAATCTTGCCAATTTGTATACCCAATTGGGAGAGTACAATGAGGCGATTGCCGCCGGGGAACAAGCCTATCGCATCGATCCTCGCGCCGGCGTTACAGCCCAGATACTGGCACGGGCATACAAGCGGGCCAATCGATTCGCAGATGCAAAGCGGGTGGCATACGCATCCATCGCCGACGGGAAGAATCAATGGGGAACGCATAGCATCCTCTTCCAGATCGCGTATGCGGAGCATGACGGGACAAAGATCAAGACAGAAGGCGAGTGGGGACTTACGCACCAGAGTGAGAACCAGGCGCTGAACGACCTCGCCGATGCAGCAGCAACAGGCGGCAGGCTTCGTGAGGCGATGGATGACTTTTCTCGTGCGCGAGCTGAAAGTTTGCGCGGCGGGGACACGGATTTCGCCAATGAAGTGCTGATGGATCAGGCAGACGTGCAAGTCCAACTGGAGGAGCTTGCGGGAGCAAAGCAGACTTTGAGCCAGCTGAACGAGGATGCAGGCGGCTTCCCCAGCGATACCGGCACAAAGGTGAATCTGGCGCTCCTCAAGGCACAGACTGGGGATATTTCACCAGCGCAGCACTTGCTGAGCACCGCCGGAAATGGCAACGACCAGAAGAATACCGTTCTGCTTTTCTGCGACTTGCCTTCATTGCGCGCAACTTTGGACCTCAAGGCGCACAAGGCGGCAGATGCCGTGCAGCTTTTGGAGCCGGCCCGTCCCTATCAATTGCGAGACTTCTGGATTCCTTATCTGCGCGCACAGGCGGAAACAGAAGCAGGCATGCTTGATGCCGCCGCGGCAGACTATCGCCTGATCCTGAACAACCAGGGCGTCGATCCCCTTTCGCCAATATATTCGCTTTCTCATCTTCGCCTGGCCCGCGTATTGGCGCTCCAAAAGAAGTCGGACGAGGCGCGCAGCGAATACACTGCGTTTTTTGAAGCTTGGAAAGACGCGGACCCCGAGCTCAAGATTCTTGCCGATGCCAAACGTGAATATGCGCAGCTGCGTTGACAGCGTTAGTCGACTGGCGAATGCGGGCGAGGCGGTCTCTAAGAAGGAAATAGCAATTCAGAGCGATTAGGCACGGCCGATAACCGCGGGCGCCTGCGGACCGGGCCCGGAGCTGGCGCAGCCAGCAGCGCTGCAATCGCTCGCAGCTCGGCGCGAGCAGTGCCTATTGTAGCTGCAACCGCATCGCGGCGACGCTCGGAATCAGGAGTCACTGCTGACAACCGCGCTACAGAGCTTTGCTGCGTTTCCTGCCTGGAATCCTGCGGGATCTTGGCTTCTTGCCCCGCTCTTGATTCTTGCAGTGCTGGTCGGCGGTTGACCTGCTCCAGTGCCTGGCGGGCACCGGGGAGCGTGTAACCCTCTTGATGCACCAGCCGCTTGATTTCAAGCACCAGCTCGACTTCCCGGCGACGATAAAGGCGTTGGCCGGTACCGCTCTTATTAGGCTTGAGCTGAGGAAACTGCGATTCCCAAAAACGCAGAACATAAGTCTCCAGGCCGCAAATTCGCGCGACATCGCCGATCTTGAAGTAGAGGCGGTCGGGGATCGTCGGTGATTCCGGTGCGCGCTTGTGCGAAACCTGTGTCGCCATAGGAACGATGAGGAGGGTCACCGGTGGGGTGGAAACCTCTCTCTTACCGCAGTATAGAGTACCGAATGCACAATTTGTGAAGCAAAATTGGCATGCGGGGTTGATCTTTGTGAGTCATTGGGCCAGCAAGGTACCAGGCACCCTTCGTTTATGCCTCCGTTGGGCGGGTGCTTGGGCTGCGTTCGGCGGAATGATGCGGTGCCGCCCGCAGGTACTGAACGGGCCAACTGGCTGCCTCTTCCAGGGTCGCGGCCGCATGAACCGGGAAGTAGGGATCGCGAAGCATCTCCCGGGCCAGGAAGACGAGATCGGCTTCGCCATTCGCCACAATTGCGTTGGCTTGCACAGCATCGGTGATCAGTCCAACAGCGGCGGTGGGGATGTTGACCTCGCGCCGGATTCGAGCGGCGAACTGCACCTGGAAGCCAGGACCAACCGGAATCTGCGCGTTCGGAACTTGGCCGCCTGACGAACAATCGATGAGATCGACCCCCTGATTGCGTAGCACATGGGCTAGACGTACGGATTCATCGATGTTCCAGCCACCGTCGGCCCAATCTGTCGCGGAGATGCGAACGAACAGCGGCAGATGCGCAGGCCACTCCGCGCGCACTGCATCCACGACTTGAACCAGCAGACGAGTCCGGTTATCGAAACTGCCGCCATAGGCGTCGTTGCGCTGGTTGGCGAGAGGAGAGAGGAACTCGTGGAGCAGGTAGCCGTGAGCCGCGTGGATCTCGACAAAGTCGAAACCTGCAGCGAGTGCGCGACGGGCGGCGAGACGGAAGGCTTCAATAGTAGCGTCGATTCCTGCCTGATCGAGAGCCTGGGGAACCGCGTATACGTGCGAAAACGCGATAGCGCTGGGGGCAACAGGCTGCCACCCCCCTTCGTCCGGACTAAGCAGGCGCTCGCCGTGGAAAGGCACGCTCATGCTGGCTTTGCGGCCCGCGTGCGCGAGTTGAATACCGGCGCGCACTCCCTGGGAGTGGATGAATTCGACAATTCGCCCCAGATTGGAAATGTGCTCGTCCTTCCAGATGCCAAGATCACCGGGAGTGATGCGGCCTTCAGGGGTGACGGCGGAGGCCTCGAGGGTAATCAGCCCTGCTCCGCCCTGCGCGCGGGCCCCGAGGTGGACGAGGTGCCAGTCGTTGGCAAATCCGTCCTCGGAGGAGTATTGGCACATGGGAGAAACGCCAATGCGATTCGCGAAGGTCAGGGAGCGGAGCTGGAATGGAGAGAAAAGAGGATGACTCATAGCCGTTGGATGAGCGAGAGCGGCTAGGGATGCATTGAGCTTGCGGTTGAGGTTACGGGTTCTGAGGTCTCCCAGGTCTCATACGCGAAACCTTTGGCACCCAGCATCGCGGGTTATTGGGACTGCTCCGCTACTGCTTTTTGAGCACTGCGGTGCCCTTCTCGTCAGTCAGGATAGCCGACTCAAGTTTACGAAAGGCTGCGGCCTTTTCGGCTGGAATTTCGACCTGTCGGACTAAGTATTCGCGCTCGTAATGGAGGTGGTTGTCTTTTGCCGTCACAGTTGAGTGATAGGCGGCGAACTCGACATCGACGTCGACAGGGTCGGGAGTTTCATCTACCACGTAGCCGGCCGGAAGTGTGATGTCGAACGAGTCATGCCAACGGCCCGTAGCATTCAGATCAATCGGAACAGTGCGCGGCTTGTCGTCAAAGGGCGACGCGTCTGACCCGACTACCCGCGGACGGACAAGAAGCAGCGAGCCTGCCGGATGTGCGTATTGACCGGCAGTCAGCTTGTAGTGGAATTCAAGAGGCTTGTCGAGTGCGGCAGGCTGAACGAATTGGAATGAATTGAGCACCACTCCAGGTACATCGCGAGCGATGCGGCCTTCCCAGTATTCCTTGCGTTCCTTCTCGTCGGAATACTTGAGGAACATGCGAAGGTCAGCGCCTTCCGGCCCAGAGTGAGATGTATCGACTGAGCCCGAGAGCGTGCCGTCGGGTGAGAGGTCGAACGAGCCTTTGCGCTCAGTACCGTTAGCATCCGGCGACAGGACGGGCAGGGCGACAATCTGGCTCGAAGGGCCCGCAGCCAGAGTTCCGTAGCTTCCTTGTTCATAAGACGGCAGGTTGCCGACCGGCGTACGTTCGTTGGTGGGGTCGAAGATGAGATAGCGTTTGCCATCCTTTGCCTTGACAATGGCCATCAGACGCGGGTCCTGAACGTCTGCGGGTACCTCAATGGCAGTGATCATGTGGTTGCCATAGAGGGAAGGATCGTTGGGATCGACGATGCCGCGACGATCGTCCACTGGCATATAGAACGCATGGATGCCGGCCACCTGGAGCATCGAAATGAGCAATGTGGTTTTGTCTTTGCAGTCACCGTATTTATTGCGGTAGATGTCTGCGGCGTGATTGGCCTGAAGGCCGCCAATGCCCCGCATCACGATGAAGTACCGGATGTTTTTCTGCACGAAATCGGTGATGCGGGAGAGCTCGGTGTAAAAGTCCGGAGCACCAGCGATAAGGCTCGTCGTTTGTGCCGTAATCTCGGGCGATGGATCGGGACGGTTCGCCTCAAGAGTGGTGAGCCACTGGCCGATGGCGCGCCACTGGTTGTCTGTTCCTTCAACAGCGGCATCGCCCCATTGGACGGACATCCGCGCCGCAATTGCAGACCATTCCGGTCGCGAGGGAATATCCCGGAGAATGAGCGCGGGCGTGTCCTTGAGTTCCCAGCGCCAGTGATTGGGAGCGATTTCAACAGCTTGAACAGGCGCGAATTTGTGCCACGACTGAGCGTGAGAGCGGCCTGCAGGCAGATCAACTTCCAGCGCCTGGAATACAACGGGAAGACTCTTCTGGAATTGCCAGATACTCTCGTGGATGTAGGGTTCGAGAACCTCTTCGGATTCGCAAATAATGGTCGCGCCAACATCGATCGCAGGTGGATGTGCGATGCGTACCTTGTTGGTGGAAAGCATAATCGGGACGCCCGTGTCACCTTCTTCGGTGAAATCGGTGTCTTGTGCCTGGTATTGCTTTTCGTCGGCAGCAATCGTCCAAACCCTAAAGTAATTTATCTTTTCATCTTCGGAGTAGGCAACGTCGCATTGAACTTCTCCACGACCCTGGGGCTTGAGCACGCGCTTGGCCCTGCGTTCGCGTTCGACGGCGCGGCCCTGTTCGTCGACCGTCTCGACGAACTCATCGAAGAGGATGACAGCGGCAGCATCTTTGGCGTAGTCCGGAATATGGGTCTTGTAGGCATCCATTCCCCATTGCGGCACGGGTTGGGATTTCCCGAACATACCGGCGGAGGCGGGCTTGCATGCAAGAAGAAAGAGCGCCGAAACGAGCAGGCGAACTGGAAGTGATTTCGACGAAATTGATGTGGACATTCGGTCTCCCTTGGAATCAGTTTCCGTTCGCCACCGGGGTGCGGGTGAGAACAAGTTGTTGCTGATCGGCGGCCGCTACTTTTTGGTAGAAGTCGTGGAGGTTCGGATAATCCTTGGGATCGAGCAGCGTGAAGTTGTAGGCGAGCGTGCGGGACACATTCACACCTCCTGCGGTCGCAACTGAGGCGATCTTTAGAACGGCGTGATTGGGCCAGGATTCGTTGGCAGGCTGAGGCAGGCTCTCTACCGTAAGGCCCGTAGGTAAAGAATAGGTGACGTCATCCTTCACAAGCCGGGCATAGTGAACGTCGACCGGGGAAGTCCTCTTTTCCTGCGCGACGAAGGGGTGTTTGGCGCGGGATTCAAAGAAAAGGCCAGGCAGAAAAACATGCTTACCCGTCGCGGTAGCAATATTACCAGTAACCTTTGTTATGGCGACCAGGTTAACGGTGGAGTCATCGAGCGCAAGGAAGTGGTCGAAGTCGCCCTGAACGCCATCTGGGAAGTCGTTCTGAATGGACTCATTAAATTGCTTCTTCACTTCGTCCAGATCGTTCTCCAATGCGAGTTGGCGCCAATTCAGCGCATCAGGTCCATTCAGGATAAAGCGGACAGTTCCAGTGACCGCGCCGCTGGAATCGAAAGAGAGTTGCGCAACACGTTCAACAACGGCGCCGTTGTAGGTCGTGCCAGGAGTGGTGGCGATCGTTGCGCCCTTTTCCGTTATCCGCAAGCCGGAGGCTAACGAATGCTTCCAGCTGAGTTCGCCAAAAGGGCACATCTTCTGCCCCGGATCGAGATAAATATCCTTACCTCCTGGCTCGACGATGGCCACAACGTCGTCCAACTGGCCTATGCTCAGGTAGCGAGGATCGAAGATGGCGCGGGTCCGATCTGTCACCTTCATGGGCCACGCTTTCAGGCCGCCTGCACGGGCGAGAGCGATGTAAAGCAGGGTGATTTCATCATCGCTCCCGCTCTGCTGTTTCCAGACATCCTCAGCGTCTTTGACGACTTTGAGTTTTTCCGCTTTTCGCTCAGCTTCGGATTTCCTGCGCGTGAAGCGAGTGTTATCGAGCTTCATCACCGCTGCATAAATTTTGCGCGCCTTCTGTTCGTCAGTATCTGACGGGCCGACTATATGGGATACGGCGTCCTTCAGAGCCCCCGACACATTGGCGAAATGATCGGACTCCTTCGCCCAGCGCTTTCCTTCGGAATCCCAAAATTCGACGCCCGAGTGCGCCCAGGTGTAGTAGAAATGGCATCGCCAGGTCAGCGTGTTAAGCGGCGGCATCCAGTCATCGCTCGGAATGGCGGGCACGTCGGTCACATTGACCGTGAAATGGCCGACCGAATCCTGAGCGACGTTTTCACTGGCGATCCCGCTGGTCGTCCACATAATCCGGGTGAGAGGGACGCCGCGGCTGTCCGTGATCGAGCCTGCACCGCCGGCAGGAATGAACGAGTAGTGAGCTTTGTGAACGAAGTATTGCTGCTGAATCACCCAGTCCGGCGAAGACACCACGTCGTCGTTATAGCGGAGTTGCAACCGGTACTCGAAAATACTTCCGACCTCAACGCTGGGGAGGGTAAAGACCATCTGATTAATCTGGCCCGAACTGGTCTTGAAATCCATCAAGTCTTCCGGCTTGGCGGTGAGCGGCACAATGGAGCCGTCGGAATGAATTGTTCGCCCTTTGATGTCGGCCACCTTGAAGTCGCCATGCTCGTACGGAATTCGAATTGTTGCCAATTCCTTACCCTTCTCCGTAAGAACCTTGACGCGCTCATAGTAACCGTGAAAGTGGAGCTTATCGTCGGTTGTCTCTTCGCGATATAGATAAACCGCCGCCGCTCCAGGCGCTTTCGGGTCGTCTGTCATCTTCAGTTCTTCAGGCGTCGGCTGCTGAAACTGCGCGCGCAGCAGGACCGGGGTCGCCAGCGAAAAAAGCAATAGAGTTGAGCGCAGACCGGTGTGAATGGTCACAATTTTTCCTTTGATGGAATGTAACTGGAAGTGTAACTCGAAAATGCGCTGTTAGGGGTACGACTTTCGATACCTTGGTTTTTGCCTGACCCGACAAGCGAGACAAGGGTATTGGAATGGGCGCCGATACCGGCCTTTTGGCGTAGACTGGTGCGGGCTGCTACTTCGGGCTGATAATCCCATTCAGGAAGGGTTACTTAGATGAAGCGTCTCGGGCTTTTTTGCGTTTGTGCAGGACTGATAGTGTCGGCCTTGGCGGCTCGTGAAGCGAAGGGGCAGTGGACGCCGCCGAATCCGGTGTCGGGCTTTGACAAGCATGCGGACGGCGTCGAAATCCGCCAGAAGGACGGAGTGCTGCGGCTGGAAGTAAAGGCCGCCGACCTGATCCATGTGACCTACTCGCCGCTTGGGCCCGCCGCGCCCGATCGTGCCTCCGATGGCGTGCTGGTGAAAAAGGACTGGCCCGCAGCTACCTTTGATGTGACCTCAGACAATAAGGCGATTACGCTTTCTACCGCGAAACTAAAGCTGGTGGTGGAGAAGGAAAGCGGTGCACTGCACTACATTGTGCCGGAAGGTACAACCGGTGCAGGCGCTACCGGTCCGGGATCGACCGGGCAGGGCATGCGTGGGAAGATGCTGACAACGGATGGGTACAGATCGCTGCGGCCAGTGGAAGTCAACGGCGAAAAGACATTTCACGCCGAAGTGTCTTTCGGAATCTACGGCAGCCACGAAGGGTTCTACGGCCTCGGGCAGCACCAGGCGGGCGTCTGGAATTATCGCGGTGAGACCGTCGATCTATCGCAGGAAAACACAAACATCGCGATCCCGCTGCTGGTTTCAACCAATGGATATGGGATCTTCTGGAACAACTCATCGCGCAGCCGGATGAATAACCGGTTTGTTCATGCGATGTATCTCAGCGCGGAAGTCGCCGATCGGGTGGACTACTACTTCATCTATGGCCCGGAGTCCGATGCAATTGTCGGGCGCTATCGCGAGCTTACCGGCGAGGTCCCGCTCTTTGGCCGCTGGGCTTATGGCTTCTGGCAATGCAAAAACAAATATCAGTCGCAACTGGAATTGCAAACTGTTGCCAGCAGGTACCGCGCACTCCATATTCCGGTCGACAACATTGTGCAGGACTGGTTCTGGTGGGTGAACATGGGCGAAATGAAGTGGAACCCCAATTACCCCGACCCGCAGGGCTTGATTGACAACCTGCATAAAGAGCATTTTCATTTGATGGTTTCAATCTGGCCGTATTTTCGCCCGGGCAGTTCAACCTATGACGAATTCGACAAGAAAGGTTGGTTCGTCGCAAAGACTGTTCAGAAGAGTTTTCACCCAGTGGGGCAGGCGCTTTATGACGCTACCAATCCAGCGGCAAGCAAACAGTATTGGGCCAATGCAAATACGGCGCTTTTCCAGAAAGGCGTTGACGCTTGGTGGCTTGACACAGATGAGCCGGAGACCGAAGGCCGCGAAGATAACATCCTGACGACCAACAAGCTGTTCTTAGGGTCAGGCGCGCGGTATGCGAATGTATATCCGGTGTTTCACTCAGGCGCTGTGTCGGACGGCCAGCGAGCAGCTTCAAATGACAAGCGCGTTTTCATCTTGTCCCGGTCGGCTTATGCCGGATCGCAGCGGTACGGCGTTACGGCTTGGTCCGGCGATGTGCTGAGCGACTGGGTAACGTTTCAGCGACAGATTCCGGCGGGTCTGAACTACGCCATCTCCGGAATGCCGTATTGGACGACAGACGTTGGCGGATTCATTTCCGGCGGCAATCTGAACGATCCAAAATTCCGCGAGCTCTTTGTGCGCTGGTTCCAGTTCGGTGCATTTTCACCGATATTCCGTGTTCACGGCACCCGCAATCCGGATGAAAA
>Ga0302319_10013847_pt1 | contig 15096 bp, 13 predicted proteins | sample Bog_T0_2_FD_203319 | JGI IMG/M metagenome (GOLD analysis project Ga0302319, IMG submission 203319) | Peat permafrost microbial communities from Stordalen Mire near Abisko, Sweden - Bog_T0_2 | ecosystem: Environmental > Terrestrial > Soil > Wetlands > Peat | place: Sweden: Abisko, Stordalen Mire... | reverse complement strand
CGGAAGGTGCTCAAACATGGCGCTGCACGGGCTTCCCGTGGCTATCCACTCGGGCGGAGGTGGCCCCGACCGGTCACAGCCTGTCCAAAACGAGATTGGCGAAAAGCTGTTTTGGACAAGACTGATAAAAAGTGGAAGCTGGAAAAGCGCCGTATCGAAGCCCTTTCACGTATCGTCGGCGAACGGTTGTTCGTTGAGCTTATGGTTAACCGCGATCAAAAAACTCCGCGACGGGCCTGCGGAAAAGTTAGCAGCCTCCAATCTGATGGAAGCTCGCAGTGCATTATATTATATGCTCTCTTCGGAGAAAGAGTAGCGTGGGATGATTACATCGACGAATACGAAGAGAGAATGCGGTTCTATACAGGCTGGCTCTTTGGTGCGACCATAGTTCTATCCTTGCTGGCAATCCTTGGCCTGCACTTCACGATCTGGTTTTCGCCATTGATGCTTTTCGGCCTGCTATGCGCAGGCGCGGCGGGAAGTTGCGTTAGCGTTATGGCGAAAATGCCCGCGCTGGACGTCAGCCTATCCGGCGAACTCGATGCCTATGGCCGACGAATTTGAGCCGTATCGGTGTGGGAGTAGTGGCCAGCGTGATCGGTTCTGCATCGCTGGCATGGCTTCCCGTTTCCGTTCAAAACCAGACCTTCGCGGATGCCCTGAACCCTTGCGCAACTTCCAGCGTCACCGACAACAAAACCTTGATTGTCTTGGGCGTCACGATGCTCTTGGGATTCAGCGAACGCACCCTGACTTCGTTCGAACAACGCATTTTCGGAAACCACCCTTAGGCAGTCTTCACGCGAGAAATAGGCCCTTCCCTGCCTTGCTAGAATTTGCGAGAAGGCGCAAAGCCTTTTGAGCGGTGTTCGCGCCGCGATAATCTGTCGGATGAACGTGCTCAAGTGAAAGACTGGCAAAAAGTGTTTCTTCGGGCTGCTGGCGTCGCTGCCGGTGTGACCGTGGCGGTTGTGGGGGTTGGCCTCTCAATCTACCGGTACTCGTCACGCCCGAAAGCGTGGGACACTCACGCATTGGTCGTCAGGCACGCAAAAGCCGAGGGCCTTTCGCGGCTAAACGTTCGGGAACCACGTTTACAATGTTTACATTACAATAGACGTGGAGAATACAACTGCGGCCGATGTATCCCTTCCTCAAACCCTAACTATAATGGGCCAGGCAAAGGCATCCCACGCGCTCCATGGGTCGTTTCTTAAACTCGGTCGTGAATACTTTCTGCCATCTCATCACGTCACCACCATTTCGCTGGACGTTGAGGACCTGTGTGCCGCGAACGACCCGCCCCAAAGCTGCTTTGACGGGTACTACACAGACGACGAGTATATCGTTCTTTTTGACGAAGGACGAAAATACGAAATTCTCATTCCCGTTCCACCTTTCACCTTGCCTAGCAGCCAAACGAAAGATGCCCCCCAAACGCCAGCGCCGCCCCCTTGCAAAAATGGCGCGGCGAATTGTGAACCGTGGCAGCGCGACGGGAGCCAGGTTGATCTTAAGCCCGGTTCTGTGGTTACGAAACGAGGAACCATCGTTCAGCCCAGTGGGCGATAACGGGTAACACGCGCCGAACCCCTGTAAACAGCGGGGTTGAATGTTTCAGGTTCGATGGTTCATAATTGCGGCATGAAAACCGTGCCACCGGACAACCCGCACATGTGGATACCGAGCCGAGGCGCGCAACCCTTTGACCAGGTGATCGCCGTCGATGGCGGCTACTCCACCACCGCCAAATGGCCGTTTCACCCCGCCACCTGACATGCGCCCCGCGCTTCTCATCGTCCTCACCCTGGCAGCCGCGGCCCAACAGAAACAGGCCCCGCCCGTCGAATTCATCTGCCCCATGGACCCCGACGTCCGCTCCCTCGCCCCCGGCAAATGCCCCCGCTGCGGCATGAAACTCGAAGCCGGCATTCAACAACCCATCGAGTATCGCCTGAAACTCACCGCCTCGCCCGCGCGCCTTCCCGCCGGCCAACCCATCGAACTCCGCTTCGAACTCATCGACCCCCGTACCAACCGCCGCGCCACCAAATTCGAAATCGTCCACGAGAAACTCTTCCACCTCTTCCTCGCCAGCGCCGACCTCAACTTCTTCATCCACGACCATCCCCAATTGGGCGAAGACGGCATCTTCCGCTTCACCACCACTCTGCCGCGCCCCGGCATCTATCGTCTCCTCGCCGATTGCTACCCCACCGGAGGCACCCCTCAACTCCTCTCTCGCTTCCTCACCACTGCGGGCTATGACAAATCGATCACCGAATCCCTAACGACGCCCGCGCCCGATCTCACCCCAAAACAAACCGAAAACCTCTCTGTCTCCCTCCGCATGGACCCCCCTGAACCCATCCCCGGCCGCAAAACTATGCTCTTCTTCCGCCTCAACCCCGGCGACGAAATCGAACCCTATCTCGGAGCCTGGGGCCACTTGCTCGCCCTGAGTAACGATCTCATCGACTCCATCCACGAGCACCCCATCTACGCGAACGGCGGACCCGAGATCCAGTTCAACATCTTTTTCCCCCGCGCCGCGACCTACAAACTATGGGTGCAGTTCCAAAGAAAAGGCGTAGTCAACACCGCCGCCTTCACAATTCCTGTTAAAGAACTGCTCTGATTCTCGCTCAAACCAAACTCTCACTCAGCATTCATACAACGTTCATTTTCGACGCATAAACTCCCATAAGACTATGCGCCAATTCCTTTCTCTTTTGATGGTCGAGATGCTTGTCGGCGGCCTGCTTCTGCAGCCCGTGACCGCCCAGGCTCAGAACGCTCCCGCTTTCGGCACCACTACGCCGATCCAGCACCTTGTCGTGATCTTCCAGGAGAACGTCTCCTTCGATCACTACTTCGGTACTTACCCCAACGCCATGAACCCCCAGGGTCAGCCAAAGTTCACGCCCGTGGCCGGAACGCCCGACGTCAACGGCCTCACCGGGGCCATGGTCACCAATAACCCGAACGTCAACGCCGCCAACGGTGCCGGCTCCACGAACCCCTTCCGTCTGGACCGTTCGCAGGCCGCCACCTCGGATCAGAATCACAATTACACCCCGGAAATTACCGCTCTCCACGGCGGACTCGTGGATCTATATCCTTCCTCCGTGGGCGTTGCCGGAACCGTCACCAACAACCTCACGCCCGGTATCTTCGGCACCACCGGCATCAACCTCGGTTATTACGACGGCAACACCGTTACCGCGCTCTGGAACTACGCCCAGCACTACGCAATGAGCGATAACTCGTACGACACCAACTTCGGACCCTCCACCCCAGGCGCGATCAACCTGGTCTCAGGCCAGACCAACGGCGCTGTAGGAAATATCAACGGCACCGCGTCTGTCGTCACCAGCAATCCCGACGGCTCGACCACAATCATCGGCGACGCCGATCCCCTGGGCGATGTCTGCTCCACCACCACCGCCGAACTTTACTCGCTCACCGGCCAGACCATCGGCGACCTCCTCAACGCTAAGGGCATCACCTGGGGCTTCTACACTCAAGGCTTCGATCTCGGCGTCACCAACGCCAACGGCACCACCGGCTGCAAGCGCAGCACGACCTCGCTGATCACCAACACCAACAAAGCCGATTACATCCCGCACCATGAACCCTTCCAGTACTACAAATCGACGCAGAACTTAACCCACGCGCGTCCCACTTCGGTCACCTCCGTCGGTTCCACCGATGCGGCCAACCACCAGTACGACGTGCACGATTTCTACGACGCGATCAACTCCGGCAACTTCCCGGCGGTCAATTTCCTGAAAGCTCCGGGCTATCAGGACGGCCACGCCGGTTACTCCGATCCGCTCGACGAGCAGACTTTCATCGTCAACGTCATCAACTTCCTCCAGGGCACCAGCTACTGGAACAACACCGCGGTCGTCATTATGTACGACGATTCCGACGGCTGGTACGACCACCAGATGCCCCCGATCATGAACCAGTCCAACAGCTCGGCCGACAATGGCGCCTGCGGAACCGGAACCAACGCGCTCCCGGGACCCAACGGCGTCGCACACGCCCAGGGCCGCTGCGGTTATGGCCCCCGCCTTCCGATGCTCGTGATCTCTCCGTATTCGAAGGCCAATTTCGTCGATCACACCGTGACGGACCAGACCTCGGTCATTCGCTTCGTCGAAGATAACTGGCTCAACGGCCAGCGCATCGGAAACGGCTCGTTCGACACGATCGCAAACTCCATCGCCAACATGTTCGACTTCACCAAAATGCAAGCCAAAGGCAAGCTCGTCCTCGACCCCACGACAGGTCTGGTAACTAACGGCGCCAAAGCCGCGAAGTAAAGGATTGCCGGCCATTAGCAGAAGACTCTTCCTGGCGGGCGCGGCGGCTCTCGCGGTTCGCGCCGAGAGTCCCGCGCTTCATCCGGACACGCTTGAGAAGTTTGTCGATGCGCTGCCCATTCTCCCGGTCGCGAGAGCCCAGGGAACTCGGCAGCGCACCGCTTTATATCGCCTCGCCATGGGCGAGTTCAATACAAAGGTCCACCGCGATCTTCCTCCTACCCGCATGTGGGGCTTCGAAGGCGCTTCTCCCGGTCCCACCATCGAAGCCCGGACCGGCGATCCGGTTGCCGTCGAATGGGTCAATAACCTCCCCTCAAAGCACTTCCTGCCCATCGACCACAACCTTCACGGCGCGGAAAAAGATAAGCCCGAGGTCCGTTCCATCGTCCATGTGCACGGCGCCAAAGTCCCGCCCGAAAGCGACGGCTACCCCGAAGACTGGTATGTTCCCGGTCAATCCAAAACGTATCGATATCCCAACCGGCAGGACCCCGCCGCGCTCTGGTACCACGACCACGCGATGGGCATCAACCGCCTCAACATCTACGCCGGCCTCTTCGGCTTCTATCTGCTTCGCGACGCCTTTGAAGACCAACTCGGTTTACCCACCGGCAAATATGAAATCCCTCTCGCCATTTACGACCGCTCCTTCCGCCTCGACGGCAGCCTCGATTACCCCGTCTCCGGCATGCCCGATGCTCCCTGGGTTCCCGAAGCTTTCGGCGAAGCCATGCTGGTCAACGGAAAGATGTTCCCCTACCTCGATGTCGAACCCCGCGCGTATCGCTTCCGCATGCTTAACGCCGCCAATGGCCGCTTCTTTCATTTTTCGCTATCGAACGGAATGAAATTCACGCACATCGGAACCGACCAGGGCCTCCTGCCCGCCCCGCTCTCTATCGAAAGCTTCGTCTTAGCGCCCGGCGAGCGCGCCGATGTCGTCCTCGATTTCAGCAGCCTCTCGGGCGATCGCATCGTCCTGAAAAGCGATGCCTTCGACATCATGCAGTTCCGCGTCGCCAAAACCGGAGCCGTGAAAACCGCCATCCCCTCAACCCTCCGCGCCGTGCCGTCCATCCCCGAATCGGCAGCAATCAAAACCAGGCGCCTGCCCATCTACGAAATGAAAACCGCCACCGGCGATTCCATGATGATGCTCCTCAACGGCATGCACTGGCACGATCCGGTCTCTGAAACCCCCACGCTCGACAGCACCGAGATCTGGGAGATAGTCAACACCACAGAGGACTCACACCCCATCCATCTGCATCTTGTGAGATTTCAGATCCTCGACCGCCGGCCCTTCAACGAAGCCTGGTATTTCAGAACCCGAGAACTGCGTTTCTCAGGCCCCGCCGAACTACCCGAGCCTTACGAACGAGGCTGGAAAGACACCGTGCGAGCACACGCCAGCATGCTGACCCGCATCATCGTGAAGTTCGAAGGCTATAAAGGCCGCTACGTCTGGCACTGCCACGTCCTCGAACACGAAGACAACGACATGATGCGCCCCTACGAAGTGCAGTGATCGGCTAACCTGGCTTACTCCGCCAGCTCAATCTCGATCTTCTTCTTCTCAGCGTCGAGCTTCACAATCCGGAAACTCCGCACCTGTCCCGCCTTCGGAACATCCCGCTTCGGAGCCGATTCCGCAGGGCCGCCCGAAACCTGCGCGCCCCCGCCCTTCCACTTGCTCGCCAGCATCGAAGACAATGCCGAAACATCCACCGCCGGCCCGCTCGATTTCGTCTCCTGCTTCTGCTCCGCCGCCACGTTGAAACTCGCGCTCACGCCCTCGCCCAGTTCCACCGTCACGCGGCTGCCCTTCACATCCGAAATCCGGCCCGTAACCACATCGCCTTCTTTGTGCTCGCCGATATATTCGTCAAGCGAAGTCGGCTGCAGTTGCTTCAGGCCCAGCCGCAATCGCCGCTTCTCGCGATCGTTCTCGAGAACCTGCGCCCGCACCACCTGCCCCACCTTCAATTCGTCCTGAGGATGGTTGATCCGCTTCTCGTGAACGATATCGCCCACATGAATCATGCCTTCCACGTCCTCGGTCACCTGCACGAAAGCCCCGAACTGCTTCAGCTGAGTCACCGGACCTTCCACCACCGAACCCACGGGGTACTTCGTCGCCACCTCTTCCCACGGGTCGCCCAGGGCCTGCTTCAGCCCCAGAGAAATCCGCTTGTCGGCCGGATTCACCCCGAGCACCACCACCTCAACCGTGTCGCCCGGCTTTACCAGATCGCCCGGCTTGCGAACCTTCTTGGACCACGACATTTCGGACAAATGGATCAGCCCGTCGAGCCCCGGCTCCAGTTCCACGAACGCCCCGAAATCGGTAACCCGCGCCACCGAGCCTTTTACCCGATCGCCCACATGGTACCGGTCCGCCGCCGTCGACCACGGGTCCGCCTGAAGCTGCTTCAGCCCCAGCGAAACCCGCTTCTTCGCCGCATCCACCTTCAGGATTTTGACGTCCAGTTCCTGCCCGATCGTCAGCGCATCCGCGGGCTTGTTCACGCGCCCGTGCGAGATGTCCGCCACATGCAGCATGCCGTCCACGCCGCCAATATCGATAAACGCCCCGTAATCGAGCAGACTGCGCACTGTGCCATGCACAACCTCGCCCACATGCAACTCGCCGAAACGCGATTCCTTCGCCTTTGCCCGATCCTCTTCCAGCACCACCCGCCGGTCGACGACAATGTCTTCCTTCTCGGTATCGAGCTTGATGATCCGGCAGGCGATCTCCTGCCCCACCAGCGTCTGCATCTCCGGCACGTCCCGGGCCCCGCTCCGCGAAGCCGGCATAAACGCGCGCATGCCGATGTCGATCTGAAGCCCGCCCTTGATAACGGCAATCACCATGCCCGAAATCGTCGCCTTCTCGTCGAACGCCTTCTGCAGCCCGGACCAGTCCTTCGGCCGTTCCACTTTGATGAGGGAAAGCTGCAGGTAGCCCTCTTCATTGCGGCCCGAAACCGATACCTGAACCACCATGCCGGGCTTCACTTCCACTACGCCCTGCTCGTCGCGCAATTGCGCCGCCGCCATCACGCCTTCGATCTTCTGGCCGACGTCGAAAAATACCTTGTCGTCGCTGACAGCGACAACAGTGGCTTCGATGCCTTTTTCGCCCGGCGCCTCGTGCGTGTGGGTCTGTTCAAACTGGTTGAGAATGTCGCCGAAAGAGCTCTCCGCTTCAGACGGATTCAGGCCTTCCTGTTCGCGTACATCGTCCTCGCGAAGCGACGAAATGGGATTGGACATGAGGTAACTTAAACTATTGTGGCACAAGCCTGGCGAGCGTCCTGAACACCTTATCGCGATCTTCGCAGAGCCCGGTAACCGGCCTCGGTACGTCGCCGCGAACTGCCATGCCCGGTACATTTCCCGATTTCAGCGTGGACCCTGATCCAACCTCAGATTCAAGCCGTCCGGCTACACAAACCGGTAAGACTCCACTCTCCACGATCGCTCGTCCTGAGACAAATCCCTGACAATCCTCCGGCCGACATACCCGACTCCGGCCGTAGCGGCGCCGCCCAGCAGCGGAATCCCGCTCATCCGGCTCTTCGACAGTATTCCCCGAACCAGGCCGTCCACCCTAAAGCCCCTTTTCCGCATTCCCGACAGCACTTGCCGCGATTCCTCCACATACAGGCCCATGCCCGTCTGCGTCTTCTGCAGCTTCTGCATTCTGAACCCCCCAAGGGGGTAAGGCACGCCGTACAGTTCCGCGTGCTCGAAAAACAGCGACCACAAACCAAAATCCCCGGCCAACTTCCATCCTGCCAGGCGCCCGCAGTCGATCTTGTCCTGCAGCGACCGCCGCCAGAAAGTCGATTCCTGCTGAATCCACCCCAGCGAAGACGATCCCGGAAGATACCTGCCTTCCGCAAAAGCGTCGCGCGAAAATCCGGCAACCCGATCCAATTGATACAGAAGAGACTCATCGTTCCATAAGCAGGGGAGAAGCGTGCTGATCCACTCCACCTGCGGGAGACTTTCCATAATGCTCGCGACCAGCGAAAGCGCCCAGGGGAAATAAAGGTCGTCGCTGTTGAGCCACGCGATCACGTCCCCGGTAGCGGATGAGATTCCCTTTACAATGCCCGCATACATCCCGCCATCCGGCTCGCTGAGCCATCTCGCCAGATGCTTTTCGTACTTCCTGATGATCTCCACGCTGCCGTCGGTCGATCCGCCGTCGATAATGATGTATTCCAGATTGGGATAACCCTGGCAAAGAATACTCTGAATCGTCGATTCCAGAAATGCCGCCTGGTTCAGGGACGGCGTGATTACAGAAATTTTAGGGAAGGTGCGAACGCCGATCCGGGGTTGCGGCCACCCGATTGTGCCTGCGCTCATTCCGCCTCCGCGGCGCCCGGCTTCCGCCAGTACCCCCACCAGGTTCCCCGAATCCACCGGATATCTTCCCCGTGCTTCCTCAACACAAGGCAGGCGCGATAGCTGCCCTTCAAATGTCCCTGCTGAGAAGGATGAGTATCGTGCATCAGGACGATTCCTCCGGGCCTGACCGCGCCCTGAATCTTCCGGAAGTCGTTGATCACGAAGTCGGTGTCGTGGCAGCCGTCCACAATTGCCAGATCGACGCAATTCGAAAGACCCAGCGCGTCCGCGTCCAGATCGAGGCTGTTGATAAACAACTGCTCCACCCGGCTTGCCATCCCGTACTTCCGGTACACGCGCCCGATTTCGTCCGGTTTTAAGGAGAACGTGGTGATTTCACCCGTCATCTCATCCGCCGGAGCGTTGACGGTAATCATCCTCGCGCCGTCACAGGTTTTAAGGAGATTTGCGGTCAGATTTCCATGCGCTGTGCCAATCTCGAACATCAGGCGCGGCCGCAAACTGCGCGCAATTCGCAACACCGCTCCCAGGTCGTCGTGAGGCAGGTTGTCTCTGTAGGGCGCCATGCACGCGTCTTCTGTAATAAGTTCGCCCGGCTCGACCGCGGACTCCGGCGAGCACACCTGCTCCAGACGTCTCGAGGGGAGACGGTACCGAACAGCGAGTGCGGCCCAGCCCAGCCAACCGATTCCTGACGTCACTGTTTGACCGGGCATAGTTTCATCGTGTGGCCAGTACCCGTCACTACTTCCCCTTTCGCGCCTTCCCCGTATCTCCTCCGCCGATCTGCCGGTCGCACTCGGCCATCGAAGACTCAGCCTGTTTCCTGCGGCTCTCACTTTCCTCCGTCTGCGGGGCCCAGTGCTTCCACAGCGCCAGATTCTTCTGATACTCCAGCCGCGCCCAGCCATAGTTCCGGTTGGAAAACAGCATGTCGCCATACAACTGATCCAGATCCGATGCCGCTTCCGCCGCTTCCAGCGTCGGCTGTGGAACCGACATTACTTTCTTACTCAGCGGCTCGCCCCGCTCGATCAACTCCGCCGCGCGATCCGGGTATCCTCGCTTGAAAGAATCCCTCGCCTCCAGGTTAAGAGCCGCCAGTTCCGCCACCGCGCGGCCATAGGAATCGTCGATGGTCGGATCTGCGCGCACCGCTTCCTGCCGGGGCGCCGCGGGCCCGCAGCCCGCCAGCAAGACAAGGGAAACCGACAGCCCCCAAACCCTACTTCCCAACCGTCACGTCCACGCTCGTACTCTTCCCCGCTTCCACCACAATCGCCTCCGCCATCCTCAGCCGCTCCGCAATCGCCCCCGTGTCCATCGTCCCCCTGCGATCCTCACCATTCATCGCAATGGCCTGGTATCGGCCCGGCGCCAGTCCGGAAATCGTAAACCGCCCGTTCCCGTCCGATACCGCCACTTCCCGATCGCTTAACGGCAACCCCCCGCCCCCAAACGACTCTGGCGACAGCATCACCGTCGCGCCCGCCACCGCCTGCTGCTCCGAATCCCGCACCGTGCCTGTTATGCTCCCGGGCGTCGACGTCAGCACGATAGTCAGCAGCGATTCCGGGCTCTCCAAATCCAAAGGCGCACCTGGCGGTACCGGCGTTCCGTTGAGTGTTCTCGACACCACCGCATATCCAGGGATCTGCATCGTCGCCAGGTTATACCTGCCCGGCGGCAACCCCGTGCGAGTCATCCTGGCCGGGCTGCCCGGCGGGTCGCCGTCGTCCATAGGCCCCCAACCGTCCAGCGACAACGGAACGAAGTAGAAGTTCCGCGGCGTCTCCGCCTTCTCCTCCGCCATCTTCACCTCAACCCTCAGCGATACACCCGGCCGCAGCTCAATTTTTAAATCATCCACGCTGTGACCGGCGAGAGTAACAGCCTTGCCCCCATAACCCAGATTGGCTCCATGAATGTTCTGATGAGCCACCAGAACTCGGTAAGAACCCTCCTCGAGACCGTCGATTCGGAATGGCCCGGCCCGCGGAATCTGGCCCTCGGCGCCGGTCGGCCGACCCTTCTCCTCCGTCACCAGCGTGAAGGTTACGGGATAGTTCTTCATGTTCTCCGGAACATCTACAGTCCCCGCGATATGCAGCATGTCGTGTTTCCGCAGCTGCATATCGATCCGCCGGTCTTCTCCATAGCCGATCACCACCGGCGAAGCCATCTCCGGCCGCGGAACGCCCGGATACCATGTCGGCCCATAACCCGCCTCGTCTTTTTTCTCCTGGTCTTTTTCCGGAACCCGTATCTTCCCCCCCATGGGAGGGTCCACCACCATCACATAACTCGCGGGAGGAAGATTCGCAATCGAGAACGCTCCATCCGCACCCGTCGGGAACGCGGGATAGCGGAACCCCGTACTGTTCTCAAGCCCCGCATACCACCGGATCGCATGAATATAAAAGCCCTGCAGAGGCTTGCCCGAATCGCGATCGACAAGATGCCCCGAAAGACTTCCCGGCCTGCTCAGCTCGAAATTCCGCGTCTCCGAACCGCCCGCCTTCAGCCGAACCTCTGTGCTGTCAGTCGACCGCAGATCGAGCGTCGAGTAACCTTCTTTCGAGATCTCCAGGCTAACTCGCTCCGCTGCCGGCAAGCGCATGGAATAAGCCCCGCTCGCATCCGACACCGCGCTCGCAGGCTTAGCGCCCCGCCCTCCCCGAGATGAAATCGCCGCGCCCTCAATCGGCTGATGCGTGGCCGCATCCGTAATCCGCCCCGAAAGCGTCGCCTCGCCGCCGCTTTGCGCGAGGCAAAGACCGACGAAGATCAATCCGGCAAAACAGCGTCTCATGGAGATTACTCGCAGTGTACTGCAAACAAGGGGACCCGGGCATTGAGCGCTTAGACTAATGGAAATGGCCGCTCACCGTCCGCTGTCGGCGCTGTTCTGTATCGCTCTCGTTCCGCTCCTGCGCGCAGACGCTCCAGGTTCATCTGGCAACCGCCGAAACGGTGCAGACACGGCTCGCACACGGCGCCGTCGCAGCTAAGGACCGCCAGTCGACGATTCATAAGCTCTTCGAAGAAGCCGGCTGTATGGTCGAAGGACAGCGTGTAGGGCGAAAGACTGCCAACGTAATTTGTACAATGCCCGGCGAGTCCGACTCGGAAATCATCGTCGGCGGCCATTTCGATTTCGTGGATCATGGCCAGGGGATCGTCGACGACTGGAGTGGAGTCGCGCTGCTCCCCTCGCTCTATGAAGCTGAAAAGTCCAACTCGTAAGCACACCTTCGTCTTCGTGGCGTTTGCCGAAGAAGAGAACGGCCTGGTTGGTTCTTCCCGCTTCGTAAAGGAACTCGCCAAAGAGCGGCGCGCCCGCGTCCGGGCCTTTGTGAATCTTGAATGTCTGGGGCTCGGCCCCACCAACGTATGGGTGCACAGAGCCACTCCCGCTCTTGTGTCGCGTCTGGGAGAGGTGGCCCGTGCGATGATGAGCGGCTAACCGAAGTCGATGTCGAACAGGTCGGCGATGACGATTCGCATCCTTTTCTCTCAGCCAAAATGCCTGTGATCACTCTCCACTCCGTCATGCCGGACACATTCGGTATTTTGCACAGTTCGAAAGATCGGTTGGAGGCAGTACACCGCGACGATTACTACTCGACCTGCCGACTCGCGGCCCTCTATCTCGCCTGGCTGGACATTAAGACCGATTGATCCCGAGCCTCAGATACAATTCCCCAATGCCTCAATCCACAGCTATCCTCGGAGGCGGTGTTGGCGGCCTAACCGCCGCTCACGAACTCGCCGAACGCGGCCTTCTCGTCGAGGTCTACGAACGCAAACCCGTCCTCGGCGGCAAAGCCCGCAGCATCCCCGACCCTGGCACCGGCACTCAGGGCCGCCGCGACCTCCCCGGCGAACACGGCTTCCGCTTCTTCCCCGGCTTCTACAAACACGTCATCGACACCATGCGCCGCATCCCTTATGGCGCCGCACATGTCTCCGATAACCTCACCGAAGCCTCCCGCATGCTTCTCGCCCGCGCCGGCAAACCTGAAATCGTCGCCATCGCCCGCTGGCCCCAAAGCCCCGGCGATTTCCGCACTCTCCTCCTCGAGCTCCTCACCCCGCTCGGCGTCCCCCCGGACGAACTCGCCTACTTCGTCACCCGCCTCCTCATCCTCGCCACCAGCTGCCCCGAACGGCGCCTCGCCGAATACGAAAACCTCAAATGGTGGGACTTTATCGACGCGCAGAACAAGTCCTCCACCTACCAGACCTACCTCGGCGAAGGACTCACCCGCTCCCTCGTCGCCATGCGAGCCCAGGAAGGCAGCACACGCACGGTCGGTTACATCCTCCTCCAGCTCCTGTACGACCTCGTGTGCCCCGACCTTGTCTTCGACCGCCTCCTCAACGGCCCCACCACCGACGTATGGCTCGACCCCTGGGTTGACCACCTCAAAACCCTCGGCGTCGTCTTCCATACGGGCGTTCTCGTCACCGCCTTGGAACTCGAAGGCCAGCGCATCGCCTCAGTTGACGCTACTCAGAACGGCGCTCCCCTGAAGATCGCCGCCGACCACTACATCGCCGCACTCCCGGTCGAAGTCATGAGTGCGCTCCTCACCCCCGCCATGAAATCCGCAGCCCCCTCGCTCGCCAACCTCGACCGCCTCCAGACCCGCTGGATGAACGGCATCCAGTTCTTTCTCCGCAGCGATGTCCCCCTCGCCAACGGCCACGCCATCTACCTCGATTCCCCCTGGGCCCTGACCTCTGTCTCCCAGCACCAGTTCTGGACCGGCATCGATCTCTCCACCTTCGGCGACGGCACCGTGACAGGCATCCTCTCGGTCGATATCTCAGAGTGGCAGGCGCCGGGCGTGCTGTATAACCTTCCCGCTATGCAGTGCTCAGCCGAGCAAATCCAGAACGAAGTCTGGATGCAGATCAAACAGCACCTCAACGTCAACGGCAACATCCAGCTCAATGACTCCGATCTTGTCGCCTGGTTCCTCGACCCCGATATCGAATTCCCCAACCCAACCATGGCCGCTAACCTCGAACCGCTCCTCGTCAACACGGCCGGTTCGCTCCAGTACCGCCCCGATGCCCAGATCGAAATTTCCAACCTGTTCCTTGCTTCGGATTACGTCCGCACCTACACCGATCTCGCGACCATGGAAGGCGCTAACGAGGCCGCTCGCCGAGCCGTCAACTGCCTGCTCCTCGCCACCGGCTCATCCGAGCCGCCCGCGCAAATCTGGCCGCTTAATGAACCGGAATTCCTCAAACCCCTGCAGGAAATCGACCGGATTCGTTTCACCCTCGGCCAGAAGAATCACCTGGCGCAACCGTTATAGTAACTACCACCGCGCTCGCCATCCGCCCGCTGTGCGAAATGCTCAACGCATGTGGCAAAACGAACCCGCCCGCCCGAACTCACCGATACCAAAAACGGCCGTTCCCCCGCATCGTGCGAAACCGCAATCGACCCAAACCCCACCCCCGCAAACGACGCATCGCACTTCCGCAGCGCCTTCTTCGCCCACCAGAATCCCGCCAGATGCCCCGAGGCTCCAGGAGCGAATAGTGTCCGCGCAGTCGAATCGTGAGGCACGAATTCCGGCGTGCAGAAATGCCTAACTTGCCCTCCGCAAGGCATCCTCAACAGCTTCCGGGTGTCGCGCAATGACCGCGAGCAGAACCCGCGCGGGGCCATCGGGGCGGGTCCGTCCCTGCTCCCAGTTCCGCAAAGTGGCGGGCTGGAAACCAAACTTCGCGGCGAAAGCCGCCTGACTCAAACCGAGACGCCTGCGTGTTTCGCGGACATCGACAGTGGGAACTTCCACGGTGGAAACACGAACGGCGATATCCTTACCTTCGACCCAGTCCACGGCTTCCTGAAGGCTGGCGACGATTCGGCTGCCGGCACTCACCTTCCTACCCTTGACGGTATTCTTTTTCTTCATAGCGTCATCCTCTTCCGTTAGCCCGCAACTAAGCGGGCAAAAGCGCTTTCATCGCGTTTCGTTCGGCCCTTGTGAGATTCGCCTGCTCATTCTTAGCGAATACATTGAGAAGAAACAGCGGCAGCGATTCGTTGTAGAAATAGTAAATCACCCGCACACCGCCCGCTTGCCGCGCCCCTGTGCCTTCCAGCGCAACTTTCGACCGCCGCCGGTCTCAGCCATAATGTCGCCCGCTTCCGGGCTAGCCGGGAGGAAAGAGATCAACTGGGTATGCACTTGACTCAGGTAGCCCCTACCAGTAGTATGGTCGCCAGATGGAAGATTACCCGGAGACTCTACAGCAGTTCGAGAGCCGATTTTCGACTGAAGAGGGATGTCGCGAGTACTTGTTTCAGCTGAGGTGGCCGGAGGGATTTCGGTGTCCGCGTTGC
>Ga0302319_10013843_pt1 | contig 15099 bp, 14 predicted proteins | sample Bog_T0_2_FD_203319 | JGI IMG/M metagenome (GOLD analysis project Ga0302319, IMG submission 203319) | Peat permafrost microbial communities from Stordalen Mire near Abisko, Sweden - Bog_T0_2 | ecosystem: Environmental > Terrestrial > Soil > Wetlands > Peat | place: Sweden: Abisko, Stordalen Mire... | reverse complement strand
GGGCAAGACATCGTTATTCAAGATTCTTACCAAAGCCAAGCTCGAAGACCGCGGCCGCTCGAACCCGCGCGAGGAGCACATTGGCGTGGCGCGCGTGCCGGACGAGCGGCTGGACAAGCTGTCGGCTCTTTACTCACCGCGTAAGACGACCTTTGCGTCGGTTGAGTTTGTCGACGTGGCGGCAATCGGGCAGGAAGCGCTGAAAGAGACTGCGTTTCTGACCAGCCTGCGCAATGTGGACGCGCTGATCCACGTGCTGCGCGCATTTGAAGACGACTCGATTGCACATGTGGGGCCGATCGATCCGCTGCGCGACATCAAGAGCGTCGAATTCGACCTGATGCTCAGCGACCTCACTCAAGTTGAGAAGCGGCTGGAGAGGCTCGAGAAGGATCTGAAGAAAGGACGCACCAGCGAACTGGAGCGGGAACAGGCGCTGCTGCTGCGGTCGAAAGATGCGCTTGAGAAGGAGCAGCCGCTGCGCGAGCTGGACATGACGGCAGAGGAAAAGAAGCTGATCAAGGGCTTCATGTTTCTGTCGCAAAAGCCCATTCTGTATGCGGTTAATATCGGGGAAAGCACGACGCTGGGCGACGACCTGGAGGCGGCAGTGAGTCGCTTCAAGCTGGATGAAGTGGCGAAGCGGCTGAATGCGGGGGCGACGGCTATCTGCGGCAAGGTTGAGGCCGAGCTGGCGGAGATGGACGACGAAGAGGCGGCGGAGTTTCTGGGCAGCTACGGGCTGCATGAGAGCGGCCTGGTGCGGCTGATCCGCAAGAGCTACGAGTTGCAGGGGCTCATCAGCTTCTTTACCGCGGGCGAGGACGAATGCCGGGCGTGGACGATTCCGCTGGGCTCGAAGGCGCCGCAGGGTGCGGGAGCGATTCATTCCGACCTGGAGCATCACTTCATTCGCGCCGAGACCATTCGCTGGGATGCGCTGCTGGATGCTGGATCGGAAGCAGCGGCTCGCAGCAAGGGCATACTTCGCCTGGAAGGCAAGGAATACGTTGTGCAGGATGGGGACGTGATGCATATCCGGCATAGCGGGTAGGGGCTCATGCTGAAGCTATCGCTGATTCTCGGTACCATTGCCGCGCTGGCCGATGTGGCCGGCGGGCTGGTGCTGGTGCGGGCGCGCGGAGTGGAGCGCTACCTGCGCTACTTTGTGGCCCTGGGAGCGGGATTTCTGATGGCCACGGCGCTGATCGAGATGACGCCGGAGAGCCTGCGGCTGAGCCCGCGGCTGGGGCCGGTTTTGATCATGGCCGGCTATTGCATGGTGCATCTGCTGGAGCACACCATCAACTCTCACTTCCACTTTGGCGAGGAGACGCACGCGGGCGAGTTTGTATCGCGGCATACGGGCAACTCGGTGCTTGCCGGGCTGAGCCTTCATGCGCTGTTCGATGGAGTCGCCATAGGCTCCGGCTTTCTGGTTTCAAGCTGGCTGGGATGGCTCATCTTTCTGGCGATTGTGCTGCATAAGGCGCCCGAGGGTTTTACCATGGCATCGGTAATGCTCGCCAGCGGCCGAAGCCGCAAGATGGCTTTCTATTCAGCCGTGGCGCTGGCAGCGGCCACGATTGCCGGCGTGCTGCTGATTGAACTGGTGCCGAGCTGGCTGCCTTATGGATTGCCGATCTCAGCCGGGGTTGCGCTTTACGTGGCTGCAACCGACCTGGTGCCGGAGGTGAACCGCGAGCCGGGGATCCGCATGGCGCTGGTGTTTTTCCTGGGGGTGGCTGGATTTCTGGTGCTGCGCATGGTGTTGCCGGCACTTTGACGAATGCAAGTGCGGTACGCTCCAGCATAGGAGTTCCGAAATGAGAACGATTGCGCTGCTCGCCTGTCTGGCCGCCGCAGCGGTTTCCGGTTCGGCACTTGACCGAGTTACGGTGGACCAGCTTGAGTTGCGCCTTGCTGCCGCGCATGACCGCAGCGATCAGTATCTGGCTCACAGGCTGGAGGACCTTCAACTTACCCAACGCCTCAGCGCCGCGCGGCTGGAAAAACTGCGGGCCGCGCTTCCCGGTCCGGAGTCGCGCAACGCGCTGCTCTCGCTGGCGGATCTCTCCGAAGTGCTCGAACTCCCATCGGGCGAACTTCCGCCGGATCCATCGCCCACTTCGGCAGAACAGGCGCAGATGCTGGCCCGCGCGTACGATGCATCGAATTCTTCCGCCGACCCGTTGCCCGACTTCGATGCCACCGCCAACACCACGCGTTTCGACAACGTGAAATTCCTCACGTCCAACTATTCTTTGCCGGTTCCAGTGGTCACCCCTGTCCCGTTGGGGCTTTCTCACGGGACCGACGCGGTGACCTACCGGGAAGGCCGGGTCATGATCACCCCGACGAGCCATGCATTTTTTCCGCGCGATACGGTCAATGCCGGTGCAGAAAGCTGGGATGGCCTGTATACCTTGTTGGGCAACGTGATGCAGGACATGCGCGGCTGCCAGCCCGATTGGGCGCACTGGGAGCAGGGGCCAACCGGCAAGCTGGCGGTCTTCAGGTTTTCAGTGGACCAGGATCACGCCCATTTCCCGATTCGCACTGTGACCGACCCTTCTCCCAAGCGAGGTTTCATCGGCCACCCAGGCTACAATGCCGAGGTCGCGCTGGACCCCGAGACCGGCGCGGTGCACCGGTTTGTGCTTCGAGCCAAGCTCGATCGTGGCCAGCACGTTATGCGAGCCGACGTGGCAGTGGAGTTCGGTGCTGCCGAAGTCGACGGCAAATCGTTCCTTTGTCCATTCAGGGCGGTCACAATCGGGGTTAGCCAGACATTTCTCGGCAATTTCGACGTCGAGTTCGTGAATCATGAGTTTCAGCAGAATGAGGACATTCGGCCGCTGATGCATCTGGTGGATGTGGAGTTCACGGCCTACCGTCCTGGCCAGTCGAAGCCGCCCGCCACAGCAGACTCCGCGTTTCTGGCCGCAGCCATTCGGGTGACGGGCGAGCGAGTGACTATAGAACAACTTGAGAAGATCGTTTCGGATCTCGGCGGCAGCAAAGACCGCGACGCAGCGGAGCGGCTCCGGCAACTCGACCTGACCCAGCGGCTCACTGCGGAGCGCTACGCGCGCTTGCGGGATCGTCTGCCGGGCCAAGCATCCTCCGACGCCCTGCTGGCCCTTTACGACCTGTCCGAGTTCCACGACCTGCCCCGGGCCGATCTGGCCGATGGTCCCGCCCCCGACCCGGCCACGCAAGGCAAGATCGTGACCAGCGCCGTTGAGTTTGTCGCCGGGGTGACGTACAAGATGCCAGACCTGTTCGCAACGCGCCAGTTGGGGCGGTTCGAGGATCTACGCGTCGTGCGCGGTGCTCCGCAGCCGCTCTCAGCCGAGGTCAAGCCGCTTGTCATTGTGGACCAGTCGACCGGCACGGTTCATTTCCGGGAAGGCCGAGAGGTAGTGGAGACTGCATCAAAAGCCTCCCGCACGAAGTTGCCTCCGAACGGACTGGATACATGGGGCACCTTTGGCCCCCTTCTCGAGATTGTGATGGCCGACGTGGTGAACTCCAAGATTGGGTGGAGTCATTGGGAACACGGGCAGTCCGGACGGCTGGCCGTCTTCCGCTACGCCGTTCCTGAAGCCGCCTCTCACTACGACGTGCGTTTGTGTTGTTACCTGGGGCAGGACGGCCTTCCCTCCAGCTTTGCCGCTACGCCGGCTTACCACGGCGAGTTGGCTATCGACCCGGAAACCGGCGCAGTTTTGCGCCTGGTGCTGAAGGCAGACCTCAGGCGTGATCCACCGCTGCGCATTGAGCAGGAAAGGAGCCCGCTGCTTCGCTCGGACGTGCTGGTGGAGTACGGCGCGGTCGACATCGCGAGCAAGACATACATCTGCCCCGAACGCACCGTCTCGGTAATGACCTCGTGGACTCTTGGATTGCAGGAGTCGCCCGGGCCGGCCGGGTCAAAGCACGACGCCGTCAAGGCAGCCAAGGACGCCAGAGCCAGCATGGAATTCTCGCGGGTCAACGCAATCAACGAGGCCGTGTTCCGCGATTACCACGTTTTCCGCTCGGAGGTGCGTATCGTGAGCGATCCAGGAGAATCAGGGTCGGCAGCCCCAAAGCAGTGATCGTATAAGAACGGGGTGACACGGTTTCCCGCTCCGCCGCAAAAGGAATTATTCTTCCGGATAAAGACGGCAACCAGGTCGAATGAGGGTTGGCTTCCCAGGTCTTCGCACGCAATTGGGTAGGTGCCGCGCGTTGTATTCTCTAGTCGACGTTGAAGCCAGCTTCGCTTCTTATTTCACATGATCCGGCGCCCGGATGAAATGCACGTCGTATACGTTGATTGCTTTAGCTGAACAATCAGGTCCGAGGCACTCGGACGAGGTGTTGCCGGCCGCTTGCTGCTCGGCGAGATAGCGCGGCAGCCAGACCAGATCTCCCATATCCGCGTCCTCGAGCAGCAGAAAGTGCGGATACGCAGGCAGTAAGTCCGCCATGTCGGCAACCCGGAAGGAAAGCCCTTTGCTGAAGCACAACAGATTGAACTGACACGTAGAAGTTTGCGGGTATTTCTTTAACTCCCTTAGATCGGTCACTGCGATAAGGCGCTGTTCCAGCTCCGGCGTCGCATAATAATCAAGTTGGCTGAAAAGGACTGGGTCGTCGGTCACAACCGGGAGCGTGCTTTGCTCGAGCAGGGTCACCCATGGAAGCCTATTGAAGCCGGCCTGAAGCTGCCGATGAACGCGGTCTGGATGGACCAGGGTGTGAAGCCCATCGATGAAGATAGTGGCGCGATAGCGCTCAGCAGCGAACAGGAAGAATGCGAGCAGCACAACGCCTGCAATGCGATTTCTCCGGGCTGCCTCTGCCGCCGCCGCAACGACTAAGACGATAAGGCCGATATTGCAATAGAGGACATATCGCGAATGGTAAGCATGAAGCGGGTAAGTGAGCGGAACCACATACAGGGGAAGAATAGCGAACATAGAGACAAGAGCCCACTCCGGCGGAGAGAAGCCACGCGACTCGATGACAGAATTGGGCAGCGGGATTGGCAGGGAGATGGGCAGGCGGCCTTTCCATCGCAGCAGGACGGCTCCAACTGCAATCAGTAGCAGGAAGGCAAGGTAGGTCAATCCTCCCGAGAAAACGAGGCCGGTGTAGGACTCGAACATCGACTTGAGATCCGGCTGGGTCCAGAAGTTCGCGCCATAAATCTTTTTGGAAAGGAGCTCCCCATGCAGAACCGGCATGATTCCGATGGGGGAAAAAACGAGGGCGGCCCATATGGCCCAATCCGGCTTCTTAAGCCGGAAATCGCATAGGAACTGCGCCATGGCGAAGGGGATAAACAGAAAGATCGCGAAAGCATGCACGTTCACCGCGAAAGCAAGTGCGAGCCACAGGGAGAGAAGGCTCACCGGCCTGTAGCGGCCGTCAACCGCCGATTGCCAGCTATACAAAGCAACGCCGGCGCAGGCCAGTACGAGGGCATAGGCGCGGGCCTCCGTCGCAAAGTAGAACATCAGGGGATAAACGGAAAAGATCAGCGCAGCCAGAGCATAGCCTGCCGGGTAACGACGGCGCACAAAACCGAAAATGCACCAACACATGACCAGGACGGCAAACGTAAAGGGGAGCCTGGAGGCAATTTCAGGGCTGAACGGCAACATCAAGGCGGCACGAACGATAAAGGCGGCCGACGGGCTGTTGGTATCGAGGCCGCTCGAGTAGAAGCTCCAAACGTCGTGCCATTGAGGAAGAGAAGCCGACTTCAAGGTGATGAGTTCGTCAAACCACAGAAGCTTATCCGCGGACTGGCCCAATGCGAGCACGAAAATGAGCAACAGCGCCAGGGCCGCGGCATTGGCTGCGTGGGTCTCGAGTGAGTCGGCGATGCGCTCGCAAGCCGCGAGTATTCCACGCCTGGATTCTGGTTCCGCAGTCATGTGTCCTCGATTGAAATTTATAGTGCTAATCCCGGCGCCCGAAGCCGAATCTCCCGGCGTAGAGCTTTACCAGCAGAAGCGCGTAGTCCCATGCAACCTTGAAGTTGGCTTTGCTTGTGCCCCTGTAGCGCAGGCCGAAAGCAAATGGGATCTCCTGGATTGACTGGATTCGCCCGCGTACAAGGATCTCGAGAAGCAACTTGAATCCTGAGTTCTGGAACGCCGCCTGCGGCAGACATTCGTGCCGAAGCATGAAGAACCCGGACATGGGATCTTTGGCGCGAATTCGCCTCCTTTGTAGCGGCCAGGTAACCCATACTGCAGCGGCTGACAGGAATTTCCGGGCCTGATTCCATTCGCCCACCCCGCCGCCTGGCGTATAGCGGCTGCCGATTGCCATATCCCGGCCGCTCAGGATTGCAGAGAGCAGTTGCGGCAGCAACTCCGGCGGATGCTGAAGGTCGGCGTCCATTACTCCCAGGATTGAGGCATCCGTGCATTGCCATCCATAGAGGATCGCGCCGGACAGGCCGCGTTTCCCTTTGCGAACAAGCAGCCGGACGCGAGGGTCCTCACGTGCGATGGCGGAGACCACATCGCCAGTCCCGTCGGGGCTGTCGTCGTCGACGACCAGAATTTCATAGGGGATCCCCATCGGATCGAGTGCGGCTCGAACATTGCCGAGCAAGCCGCCGATGTTGTCGGCTTCGCATAGCGTGGGAATGACGAGCGCCAACTTCTCCAGCGAAGGAACCGGCTCGGTCAACGCTTGCCCCGTTAGCGTTGCTCCAGGAGTCCCCTGCATGTAGTATCGGTTTATCATTGCACTCGACGTGTGGTAATCGAAGATAAGTATACGGGGTTCATCCGCTTGAGGCGACGCAAATTCCTGAACAACCTTTTGCCGGTCGCGCTTTTCACCGTGCCTGGATTTGCAGTCATGGGCTACCATCCGGGCGCCGAAGACGATGGGGTCTATTTAACCGCCGTCAAAGCCGGCCTGAACCCGGCTCTCTATCCGCGCGATTCAAGCTTCTTCCGGCTGCAACTGCAAGCCACTCAGTTTGACGCGTGGATGGCCTATTTCGTGCGCTGGACCGGCATTCCGCTCGCATGGTCGGAACTCTTGTGGCAGGTTATTTCCCTGTTCCTGATTCTGCTGGCATGCGCCAGCATTGCGCGGCAGTTGTTTGCACCCAAGCGAGCGCAATGGGGGGCCGTGGCGATGGTGGCGGCCATGTTCACCTTGCCGGTGGCGGGGACGGCGCTGACGGTGGCCGACCAGTATCTGCATCCGCGAAATCTGGCTACCGCGCTGATTCTCATCGCTGTCTCGGCGATTCTGGCAGGCTGGCGCAGGCTGGCAGCACCGCTTTTGCTGCTTGCCTTTCTGGTGCACCCAATCATGGCCGGGTTTGGTATCTCCTTTTGCATCATTCTGAGCCTTACCTCTCTGGACGCGGTGCATGCCTGGATCGAGAGCCGGCAGTCGCGCAGAAACGAGGTCGGAGCGGCAGCAGCGTCGGTTCCGCTGGGTTGGATCTTCTCGCCCCCCAACGAAAGCTGGCGGCGAGCGCTGAATTCAAAGAAGTATTTCCATCTTTACCGATGGACCTGGTATGAGTGGCTGGGAGCAATCGCACCCATTTTTTTGTTCTGGCTGCTGTGGCGATTTGCCGAGAAACGCGGCGAGCGGCGGATGGCTCGCTTTGCGCTGGCCGTGTCCGTGTACGGTGCCTTTCAACTGGCCATTGCAATGATCGTGGCGAGCACTCCGGCGCTGGTAAGGCTAACGCCGATGCAGCCCATGCGCTTTCTGCATCTGATCTATTTGTTCCTGGCGTTGATCGGCGGCGGCCTGCTGGGGGAATACCTCCTCAAGTCCAGCGTCTGGCGCTGGGCTGTTTTCCTGCTGGCAACCAATGCAGGCATGTTTGCCGCGCAACGGCAGCTATTTCTCGGAAGCGAGCACCTGGAGCTGCCGGGGCGGTCGACAGCTAACCCCTGGTTGCAGGCCTTTGCATGGATTCGGCAGAACACGCCGACTGATGCTTACTTTGCCGTAGGCGCACGCTACATGTCCGCGCCGGGCGAAGACTATCACAGCTTTCGCGCGCTGGCCGAGCGAAGTGAGTTGGCCGATGTCAACAAGGATGCGGCTATGGTGGCGCAGGTTCCGGAGCTTGGCCCGGTGTGGGAACGCCAGGTGGACGCGCAGGCTGGCTGGGGAAATTTCCAGCTTGCAGACTTCGAACGGCTGAAGGCGGAGTTCGGCGTGGACTGGGTGCTGGTGGCTTTTCCGCAGGCGGCGGGTCTGGACTGCCGATGGCACAACGACGCTCTGACGGTCTGCCGGATTCCGTGAGAAGCAGAGATCAGGGATCAGAGACCAGAGTGCAGAGTGCAGAGGCCGGGAATGTTGGAGTGGCGGAGAGCGGAACTGCAACTTTGCGCGTTCAAGACGTTTTCGCGAAAATGGGTGAGTTACCCTTAACAAAGACGGAGGCTGCTCGATGCTTAACCTTTCCCAGCGCCTCATTCTCGGCTGTGTGCTGATTGCCGCCCTTGTGTTGGGGCTGGTGGTGACAGCTCGCCATGCCTTGGCGCTCGCGGGATTGGCTCCCTTGGCGTGGGGCATGGTTGGCGCGGTGTTGGTAATTGATGCGCTGACCGTTTTTTTTGTGTTGCGGCCTATCCGGATGGTGGCCAGCGATGCGCGGAGGATCGCACAGGGCAATCTGGAACATCGCGTGGAGTGGAGCGGGCCGGACGACTTCGGGCAGATCGCGGTGGAGCTTAGCCGCCTGGCGGTGCGGTTGCGGGAGTTGCGCGAGTCGGACGCGGGACGGCGACAGATGGAGTTTCAACTTTCCGACGCGGTTCTGCAGTCGATCTTCGAGCCCATTATCGTGACCGACGGAAAGGGACACGTGCTCAAGGTGAATTCGGCCGCCGCCGAGTTGCTTGGTGAGGCCGCCGGCGACCGCATGGCTCTGACCAATACGCCGGGCGGAGACAAAATCCTCAGCGCGATTCGCGATGCCGTATCCATGCAGAAGGCAGTGGCAACGGAAGACGAGGCGTCGATGCTGCCCATGCGGATTGGGAAGCAGGAACGCAGCTTTCGCCTGCGCACCACGCCCATGCGTGATTCCGAGGGGCGTCTGCTGGGCACCGTGACCACGCTGGAAGACGTGACTACCCTACAGGACACCGACCGGTTCAAGACGCGGTTCATCACCATTGCCAGCCGCAAGCTGCGCGATCCGCTGCTGCAACTGCGGCGCGGGCTGTATGCGCTGGGACAGGGATTTGGTGGGGAGTTGCGCCCGCTGCAGGCCGAACTGGTGGCAGGGGCCCGAGCCGAGTCAGAGAAGCTGGACGACATTATGGCCGACCTGATCGAGGTGGCGGAACTGGACACCGGCAAACGCGATGTCAAGCTGGAGAATCTGCGTCCTCAACAGGAGCTTGCCGAGTCTCGCGACCGGTTTTGCGATGAGGCATCGCTGAAGCGCATCCGGGTAGAGGTGCGAGCGTATGCCGACCTGTCCGTGGTGAAGGCCGACCGGAGGGCCTTGCGGTCGATTCTGGACAACCTGTTGTCGAATGCGCTGCGTTACACGCCGGCCGAGGGCGAAATTCTGCTGGCGGCCGAAGAGAGCAAGGATGTTGTCCGGTTCACGGTGCGAGACACCGGGCGCGGCATTGAAGCGGATCGGCTCAGTGGCATCTTCGACAGGTTCAGTGAACTTTCAGAGAGCGGAACCGGGCTGGGGCTGGCGCTGGTTCGGCGGCTGGTGGAGTCGCTTGGAGGGCAGATCGCCGTCGAAAGCCGATTGGGGCACGGAACCACGTTCCGGTTCACCCTGCCGGTAGCGGTGGTGAACGAAGTCCGCCATCCGGTCGAGGTGGGCTGAGCCATGGCGGAGATCGTACTGGAGAAGCAACAGGAACCGGCCAGGCTCCGCATCTACATTGGAGCCGCTCCGGGAGTGGGCAAGACCTATCACATGCTGAACGACGCGCATATTCTGCGCCAACAGGGCGTGGATGTGGTGATCGGGCTGGTGGAAACGCACGGACGCAAGGACACACAGGACCAGATACGCGACCTTGAAATGGTGCCCCTGCGCGTGATTCCCTACCGAAACGTGAATTTGAACGAGATGGATGTGGACGCGATTCTCGCCCGCCATCCTCATACCGTGGTGGTGGACGAACTGGCGCATACCAACGTGCCGGGCAGCAAGAACCGGAAGCGCTACGAAGATGTGCTGGAACTATTGAATGCCGGCATCAATGTGATGACGGCGGTGAACATTCAGCACCTTGAGACGCTGAACGACGCCGTGAGCCGTTCCGCCAACACCACCATTCGCGAAACCATTCCCGACAATTTTCTGAAGCGCGCCGATGAGGTGGTGAACATCGACATCACCGTGGACGAGCTGCGGACGCGGCTGCGCCAGGGAAAGATCTACGCCCCGGAAAAGGTGGAGCAGTCGCTGGCTAACTTCTTCCGCACCGGCAACCTGAATATGCTGCGCGAACTGGCGCTGCGCACGACCGCCGAGCAGGTGAGCAACCGCGCCGCCGAATACCGCCGCAACAGGGGCCTGGAGCAGGCGCCAATTCCGGAGAAGGTGATGGTATGTTTGAGCACCCGGCCAGGTACCGAGCGGCTGTTGCGAGTTGGTTCCCGTATTGCCGGCCGGTTGGCCAGCAACTGGTACGCGGTTTACGTAACCCGCCCGGACGACGACAAAGGGCACGGCGACCCGGAGGCCTTTCACCGGCTGGAGGAGTACCAGCGCATGGCCCGCGACCTGGGTGCGCAAGTGGTTACGCTTACCGGACGGAATGTGTCGGACGCGCTGATCCAGTTTGCACAGCAGGAGAGCATTTCTCACGTGGTGTTTGGGCAGTCGGTGCGCTCGCGCTGGGATGTTCTGCTGCGCGGCTCGGTGCTGAATCGGTTTCTCTCCGAGGTGCGCGATGTGACCGTGCAGGTTGTGCCCATGCAGAAGCCGTTGCGCAAGGGCTAAGCCGCAGCTCTTTGGACGAGAGCTACGTTGTCATCCAGATTTCAAAGCCCATGTAATTCTCGTTGATCTCAACCGCGCTGAAACTCGCCTGCGCCAGCATCTGCTGAAACTCCTCTTTGGTGTATGCGCTCTTGAGCAGCATGCCCTTGAATACCAACTTGGTCAGAATCCGATTGAACCACGTTAGTCCCATGGCGTCGATGCCCTGGCTTATTTCTTCCGAGGATGCGTTTCGCTTGAGGTCGATGATCAGGCCTCGACCGCCGGGCTTCAGGACTCGTTGCATTTCCTTGAGAGCTTCAACGGGCTTTGCGAAGTTTTTGAATGCTGCGCGGCAAAGAAGAAAGTCGAAGCTGCCGGCCGGAAAAGGAATGCTGGCGGCAGAGCCTTGCTGGAAGCCCACCTTCACACCGGCTTCGGCAGCCTTTTTTGCGGCTATCTTCACCATGGTATGGCTTATGTCGAGGCCGGTGATGGACCAGGAGCCAAGCCTAGCCAACTCGATGCAGAAATAGCCGGGGCCTGGCGCCACTTCAAGCACCGCGCTGCCTTGCGGAAGCTGCGTTGCAATTCGCTGCGCAAGGTCGACGTATTCCTTCATCATTTCCGCGGTATTGGCCGCGTACCAATTCGCCATCATGCCTTCGATACCGCGGTCTGCATGAGGCTTGCGCATTGCCAGAGTTGTCATTGTGTCCTCCGTTCCCTGGGCGTTAATGGAATCTAAGAAATCCGCACAGTCATGGATGGCCCGACTATTCGCAGAAGACCCGAACCTTGGCCTGATGCTCGCTTCCGTTCACATCCACGGTCAGGTCTTCGAGGTGGTCAATCAGCTCTTCGAGGTTTTCCGGCTTGATTTGTGATAGCGTCAGCGGGACGCCGTGCTGGCTGAGCGCCTCGTCAAACTGGTTGTGTGCTTGCGCCGGGATGAGGCTGGCGAGGCGAACACCGGCACGCAACAATTGCAACGGGACGCGGATATTGACCGTGGTCGGCCCACCCTGCTCGGGGGCCTCGACCAATACGCGGACGTACTTGACCTTGGACTTCAGCTTCGCGGTCGCATCTTCGGTTCTTGTTCCGTTTGTTGAAGGGGGCGGGTTCTCGATTGCGGCAAGCAGCCGCTCGGCTTGTTCCGCGGTGATTTTGCCCGCAGCCAGCATTTCCAGGATTTGACGGCGATTCTCGTTCATAGAATTCCTCCAAGCAGATGAGTGAGCACCGACACGATGCGATGGAGCGAGCCATCTGACAACAGCGCATGTGCGTTTTGCATCAGGGCCGTGAGACCAAGGTGCGGATTGAATGGGTTGAGCAACGCCAGTGCGATGCAGACGGCGAAGATCCAATGCTCCTCCCGGCCTTCGTTCCAGGCGATGAGGAGGCGCTCAGCTTCGGCCGGTGTGATGCGGTCAAGAGCAACAAGCGAGAGAATGGCACGGCGATCGGATTGCATAGAGACCTCTACAGGATGCGGACCAGGACCTGGTTCCCTTCCGCGCTGACGTGAACGTGGGTTCCGGGCAGGCTGCATACGATGCCCCACGAAATGGCAATCATGCGCCAGATGTTCAAGCGCCAGAGAAACGCGATGGCTACCAGAACCAGAAAGATGAATGGTGAAAGTAGAATGAAGGGAATCCAAAGCAGGAAAACCGGGAGCCAAAGCCGGGGGCAATGCCAGTGCGGAGTTTGAATCCCGATTACGGCGAAGTTGGGAGTCACTTGAGAGCCTCCAATGCGCGGATTGCCTCGTCGGCGGTAATTTCGCCGTCTTTGAGCCGCTCCAATACCTCCGCGCCGGATGGAGACGGGTTGGTTTCGACAAACTGCAGTTGGCCGGCAATGCGGTTGAGCCGTAGCTTGATGGTTGGGTAGCTGACCCCGAAAACTTGCTCCATCTCCTTGATGGAACCGTGGGAGCGGAGGAACGCGGTGACGAAGACCTGGTCTTCCAGTGCGAGCCGGGCCAGCTCCGGCAGCAGAAACTGACCTTCGATGGAGACCTGCTTCTCAGGCAACCGGACGCGCTCGATGACCATTGGGGAACCCTGGGCGATGCGGAGCAACTCTTGCCATTCTGAGGCGGGCTTGTTGTCTGGAGTCATCGGCATAGGGTCTCGTTTCTTGATTATAGAAACAAGTATGCTAAAGTTTATTAAGTTTGTCAATACATAATATTGAATTTATTTATTATTGTAGGATAGATGATTAAGAAATTGATCTTGGACGGTCGTAAATCGACAATTCCCTTCCCGAAACAGCCCGGTTCTGATCGGAATCGCAACGAAGTCAGGGGCTGATCGAATCTAAACCATTACGGCGCGTGAAAAAACGGCGGATTCGCCATTGTGATAATTTGGAGCCAGCGGTCTTGAACGAGCTCGTAGCACAGTTGGCAGAGCAACGCCCTTTTGATCCGATTTTCGACAAATAGTTAACTACTTTATAAACTGACAATTACCAGCATAACTCATTGTATTCAATAGACCTATTAAGGATAATGCGTCGCGTGTGGATGCACGAAGTTGCACCGAATCCCGGTACAAATGGTTCCCTGACTCTCTTTGCAACCCTGTGCAAGCGCGACCTGGACTCCGCAATCCTCCAAAGACGCGGAAGAGCACTCACCGGCCAGCGCGAAACCGACAGCGTCTTTCCCATTTGTGCTCGGCTCGCGGTATTCCGGCACTGGCCGTGACGGTCTCCACGTTGGACGGCGAAGGGTGGAGTTGGAACCGCCTGAACCGTCCACAAGCCCCGTGCGGCGATCAGCGCCGCCCGATTGACCCTTGTTGGGGACGTGTGGATCACCTGCGCCTCATGGCGGGGGTGTGCAGTCGGATGCGGCTAAGTTTCATGGCAGGGCGGAAGGGTGCACAACCAGTAACTTGCGGGTTGCGGTGATCCAGGAGCAATGCGCATCGCCACCGAAAGTCTCAAAAATCAGTTTGCATTTGGCGTTGCATCGATAAAAACTAAACGCAGGGAATCCGAGCAAGCGGCTTGTTAGCGATCAAAGCTCGTCCGCTCTCCTCAGGATGCGTCACTTCGGTACGAGAAACCCCACGCAGCATCGCCGGCTCCCAATCCCCATCACGCTGCGAGAAGCCCACGAAAAGCGATCCGTAGTCGTGGAGACCACGCCGGCGATGTACCTTCGCATCGAAAGCAACCGGCAGATAGACCATCACCGAACCGCGCCCCTGCGCCTCCGAATTCCCGTTGAACCACAAAAACGCCGCGCCCGTCTGTGCGGGATCGTGGCCTCCCCCGACCGTGACAGTCCTGAACTGTCACTTGAGTTTGCCAAGCTTCCACTTGGCCCCGATGCCACTGCCTCAGACTAACCCTCCCTCGACTCCACTCCCGGATCGCTCTGATCCTGAGGTAAAGCTCTTTGACGAACCCCTGACATTTCTGCCACCCCTCAAGGTGTCGGGTGAACTGCACTGCGTAAAGGAAGTCCTGGGCAACCAACAGCTGTGGTTGAGCCGGTCATCCACTCCGAGCCCAGAGATCACAGAAGGCGGTCGGAAAACCGAACTCCGGGTACCGAATAGCGTAAGGCGAACCAACTGGAAGAGTGGTCTCTACCGCTCCGCCCTCGAAATGAACATGCTCACCGCGAACTCCGGATCGGTCACGTCCACGCCGAACCCGCCCAGGATCGCGCCGTCGACGTTGTACTGATGACCTTGCTGCGCCTGGTGGCCCAGACCCAGGGTCATTGTTCAATTACTGAACCTTCATCCCCACCACCCCCGAACTCGTCACCTGAGTTTGAGTGGTCGTGGTTTTCGAAGACGAACTGGCCCCCCCGCAGCCAACGCTGAAAGCCATGCCAGCCGCCAGTATCACGCTCAAGCCAACAGCCGCCCACACGCCGCGCCGAGTCAACTTCTTGCGGAGCAAGTAGAGCGGAAGCAGAAGCAAGGGCAACAAAACAAACGCCGACGACGAGCTGGAAACGGTCTCATCGAACGCTACCGTAACCTGATAGGTTCCAGCCGGGGTTGAGGAAGAAGTTGTAATCGTCAACACGCCCGATGCAAAGGAAAAACTGCACAATGCGCCGGCAGGCAGGTTCAGGCAGCTTGCAGTAGCGTTAGTTA
>Ga0302319_10013841_pt1 | contig 15100 bp, 19 predicted proteins | sample Bog_T0_2_FD_203319 | JGI IMG/M metagenome (GOLD analysis project Ga0302319, IMG submission 203319) | Peat permafrost microbial communities from Stordalen Mire near Abisko, Sweden - Bog_T0_2 | ecosystem: Environmental > Terrestrial > Soil > Wetlands > Peat | place: Sweden: Abisko, Stordalen Mire... | reverse complement strand
ATGCTGCGGTTGTGGGACGACCGCGGGACTCTCGGGCCCTGGATCGCACCGCTGATCAAGGCGCTGGAGGACGGCACCGTCTCCCCCGTCGTCCATGCGGCCGTGCCCTTCGCCGAGGCGCCCGAGGCGCACCGGATTCTGGCGGCGCGGGAGAACATCGGCAAGGTTGTGCTCGTGCCCTGATTCGTGCTCAGGGGTCGTATATACGCATGCGACGGGCCGCGATCTGCGCGTTTGCGCTGATGTTTTGCCGCGGCCGCGGTGAACGCAAACGACCCACCAGCGGCTGGGCCTCGCTCACCCCGACGGAGCGTGACGTTTTAGGGCTGGTCAGCGAGCGGCGGCAATAAAGACATCACCACAAGGCTTTTCGTCTCCCCTCGCACCGTGCAAACCCATCTCACCCACGTCTACGGCAAACTGGGCCTGAGCTCCCGCGTACAGCTGGTGCAAGACGCCGCCCGGCACGGCTGAACGCTGAACGTCCGACCTTGCGAGACGGCTGTATTTCCGCGCCGCTGTTGGCAACAATGGAGTGATGGCACAGCACCGAATCGGGTCGGCGGTCGCAGGGCTGGCACTTGTCGCAGCGCTGGTTGGCCTAGGCGGCAATGGTGGGATCGGCGCGGCGGCGCCCGGCGGACCATTGACGATCAGCAGTCCCGCGTTCGGCAACGGTGCGCCGATACCGGTGCAATACACCTGCAAGGGCGCGAACACTTCGCCGCCGTTGACGTGGTCGGCGCCGCTGGGGGCGGCCCTTGTCGTCGACGACCCGGACGCCGTCAACGGGCTGTACATCCACTGGGTCGTGGCCGGAATCGCTCCCGGATCTGGCAGCACCGGTGACGGTCAGACTCCCGCCGGCGGAACCGTTCTGCCGAACACGGCCGGTCAGCCTGAATACAAGGGACCCTGTCCGCCGGCCGGCAGCGGCACACACCACTACCGGTTCACGCTCTACCAGCTTCCCAATACCTACGAGTTGCCCGGTGGACTGGCCGGCCTGCAAGCGGCGCAGACGATCGCGGGCGCCGCGACCGCACAGGCGCAGCTCATCGGGACGTTTGTCGGCTGACACTGCTTATCGGGCGTCGTCGATCGCCTGATAGGCGGCGTTGTAGCCGGGGATAAAGGTAATGCCCGGGCCGCCATGACATCCCGCGCCGCCCAGGTAGAGGCCATCGATCGGAATGGGAAAGTCGAGGAAGCCCCTGGGCCCGGGCCGATTGGGCCCCATCAGATCTGGGTGTAACAGCCCATGGCAGAAGTCGCCTTCGGGTGCACCGAACATGGTGTTCATATGGTAAGGCGCAAAGGTGATGTGGCGTATCACGATATCCTTGAAGTTCGGAGCGTACCTGCTGATCTTGTCGATCACACGTTGAGCCATCTCATTTTTGAGATGCCCATGCTGGTCGCGGCTGACCTCCACCGGGAACGCGTACGCGTACGCGCTGGCGGCGTGCTTCCCGGGCGGCGCCATGCTGGGGTCGTGCACCGACGGGATCTGCAGCCCCATCGACGGATTGTCGGGCACGATGCCCCGACGGCAGGTCTCCCACTGCAGTTGTTGCTCTTCCGGCGAGCCGAAGATGCCGATCGACTGTTGCATGCCCTCCTCGTTCAACAATTCATAGGGCGGGGCGAATTCAGGCAGCCCGTCGAGGGCGAAGTGGATTTGCACGAAAGAGGCGCGGTGGTCGCGACCGGACACCCGCGACACCAGTTCCGCCGGAACGTGTTCGGGCGCGATGAACTCGGTCAGTGTGGTGTCGGGCGACAGATTGGAGACCACGATCGGCGCCGAGATCGTCGACCCGTCGCGCAGCCGGACGCCGGTCACCGCTGCGTGGTCGACGAGGATTTGCTCGACCTTAGCGCGGAACCTGATCTCGCCGCCGTGCGAGACGAAAAGCTCGCGCAGGTGTTCGGTGAGCGCACCGATGCCGCCCTTGAGCTTTGTCATCATGGCGGTGCTGTCGTCGGGAACCGCCAGCGCGAATGCCAGACAGGTGGCGCTGCCCGGCGTATACGGTCCGCGGTAGGTGGAGTTGACGGCTAGGAACGCGAGCATGCCGCGCATGACCGCGTGCTTTTCCTTGTCCGGCAGGTAGCGGTCGATCACATCCATCGCCGACCCGAACAGCATCTCGTGAATCGCTCGGCGTTCGGCGTCATTGGTTGCGCAGGCATACATTTCGTCGAGCGTCTTGGGCGGCTTGCGGACATCGAAACGGCCGAGTGCCCGCGCGGGCCCCTGACTCCAGCCGATCAGTTCGGCCATGCCCGTGACCGCATCGAAGCCGTGCTTTTCGCCGAGGTGCGTCATCAGCTGGATCGGGTCGCGGTAGAAGACCATCGCCTCTTCGCCGGATTCGCCGATATTGGTCGACATCACGTCGGGTTCCACGGCGGGCAGCGTGTCCAGCCCCAGATCCTTGGTGATTTCGCTTGCCGTGGGGAACTGCACCGAACCCGCGATCTCGTAGCGGAAACCGTCGATCAACTCGACCGTCGCCGCCATTCCCCCCGCGTAGGTATTGGCTTCCAGGCACAGCGTGCGCAAGCCCGCGCGTTGCAGAATCGCCGCGGCGGTCAGCCCGTTATGGCCGGCGCCCACCACGATTGCGTCATAGTCCTTCACAGGGCTCAGAATATGTCAGTACTGACACAATTGGAAGAAGTGCGCGAGCGTCGACACCTAGGCGAGCGGTGCCAGACCGGATCGAACCAGATCCAGACTGGCCGTCACGATTTCACCGAGGTCGCCGACACAACCGCTGCGTCCCCAACTCTCTACTGCCACAACAAGGGCCGCGGCGATCGCGGATCCTGCTACCGCAGCGGCAAGATCGAGGTCAGGGACGTCAGGTGTGCGATTCTTGATGAACTCGGTTAATGCGGCAGCGAAGGACGACTGCACCACGCGCAAATGACTGGCGATGCGGTCCGCGGTGATCAACTCGGAGCGGGCGGTGGCGGCCTGCCGCACCACTTCAAGGTCGTGCGGGAACGAGGCCACGCTGGTCAGGACGGCATCGAAGAGCGACTCGGAGGCCGGACGCTGCGCAAGGGCTTCGGCCAGCCATTCAAACTGCGTCTCGTAGTCCTCGAAGAGCACAGCTTCCTTGGTAGGGAAATGCCGGAAGAAGGTGCGCTCGGTAACGCCGGCTTCGCGCGCCAGCTCCGTCACGGTAACGTTCGCAAATCCCTTGCTGGCAAAGCTTTTTAACGCAGCCTGGCGAAGCGCCTCGTGCGTCGAACGCCGGCGCAGTTCATGACGGTTGATGGGTGCGGTCATCTCACCCCGATCGTATCTGCGTCGGCGTACGGGTGGCGAGCCGAAGCAACCCGCCGCGTAAAGCGTCGTCGCGGCGTCCGGCATCGAGCTCGACCAACGCAATCTCGGCAACAGCCGCAACCAAGAGCGCGGCGATCGGTTCGGGCGGTGTCCACCCGAGTACAACGAGGTCGGGCATGATCACGGCGGCGGCACTGTCGTTACGGGCCGCCACCAGATCGCTCAACCCGGCTTCGGTGCGGGATTGGACGAGCAGCGCTTTGGTGGCCGGTTCGGCCAGGCACCCGTCGAGGTAGGTCTGCATCCCGAGTTCGAGCCTGTCGCGTCCGGGAGGGAGGCCGGCGATGGCGGCCTCGATCGATTCGACCAGTTGGTCATGGAATCGGGCATGCAATGTCCGCACGTATTCAGACCGGCCGCGCCAGTGCTGATAGAAGCTACCTTTTGCCATACCGGCCTCGGCGACGATCGCGTTGACCGAGACCCTGGCCAGATCCTCGGTCGACAGCAGCCGCTGTCCGGCATCCAACAGCGCGTTGCGGCCGGGTTCGGGTGACCTCATCGCAACCCGGCTTTGCGTTGGCTCCGAAGTTCGGCCACGCGGGTCAGCATTTCGCCGTATTGCTCGCAGACGTCAATCACTCCGGTGAGCTGATAGGTGATCCATCCCTTGTGGGTCGACGGCAGGTTCTTCTCGAACACCTTGTGGCCGAGGATTTGCATGGCCCAGCCTCCGATGAACATCGGTGCGCCGAGCCTTGGCTTGGCGAACATCAGGGGCAGGCCCGCCGCGATGATCGGCGTGCCGACCAGATGGGTCGCCCGCACCCCTTTCGATGTGTGCTGACTGCGGTAGTAGGCCATCTTGTCGGCAAATGGTGCTTCGGGCGGCGGGGTTTGTGGCACTGCGATTTCCTTCTTGTCAGGGCGTTCCTATCGCTGTACCGTACTGGATGACCGACCAGTCGGTCAACGACCTGAGAGGAACTCGATGACGTCTATTCAAACTCGGGCAGGTCGCGTTGCTTATCGCGAATTGGGCGCCGGCCCAACTGTTTTATTACTTCACGCCACGCTGCATGACCGGCGGGATTTCGACCCCATCGTTGGTGCGCTGGCCCAGCACTACCGCACCGTCGCCGTGGACTGGCCAGGGCACGGAGATTCGGATCCCGTTGACGCCTCCATCGAGCCCAGCGCACCGCTGTTCGCCGATGTGCTTGAAGACGTCGTCGACGGTCTGGGGCTGTCGAGAGCGGTGCTGATCGGAAACTCGGTTGGTGGGTTCGCCGCCGCGCGGCTGGCAATCAACCGTCCGGAATCCGTCGCAGGGTTGGTCCTGGTCAACACGGGCGGGTTCGTTCCGTTGAATCCGGTGTCCCGCACGTTTTGCCGGGTGATGGGTTCGCCGGCGGTGTTCCGCCGGGCCGCTCCCCTGTTCGTCCGCGGCTACATGAAACCGAAGACCGACAGCGACCGCGACATTATCGAGCGCGCGATTGTGGCGGCTAAGACGTCAGAGGGCGTTCGCATCGGCACCGGACTCTGGCGAAGCTTCGCCACGCCCGAGCACGACCTGCGCAGCCGTGCCGCTGAGCTCTCGGTACCCACGCTGATTGCCTGGGGCAAGAAAGACATTGCGATACCGCTGAGCGCGGGACGTGCGACCCACGACGCGATTCGCGGTTCCCGGCTGGAGATCCTCGACACCGGTCACGTGGTTTTCTCGTCGGATCCGCAGGGCTTTCTCGCCGTCGCCGAACCGTTCCTGCAATCGGTGTGCGCTCACGGCGACGACACGCCGAGGGGCCCGACCCTGAGCGCACACCGATTGCCCTGAGCGCACAGTCAATCGCTTGTCCGGTCTAGAGCCAACGTGCAATTACGCACGGTGTGTGACCTAGACAGCTCGGCCGAGAGTCTGGTTTGCTCGACTAGCTAACCGTCTTCATCGGGCAGGAGTCGCCAGTGGCCAGGATCCAAGTGCCGGATGGGCCCGGCGGCGAGGCCGCCATGATCTGGACGTTACGCCCGCAGCTGGGTGGCATGGTCGAACGGATGATCCGCGGCGCATATCAGCAGAGCATCCTGCCGGCCGACGAGCGCGAGCTGGCCAGGATGCGAATCGCGCAGATCAACGACTGCGTGGCGTGCTCCGGTTTTCGGGCCCAGTCGGTGCTCGATGCCTGTGTCGCGTCCGAGCTCTACGACAACGTCGCGACATACGCCAGTTACCCCGGCTACACGCCGCGCCAGCGTCTTGTCATCGAGTACGCCGAGCGTTTCGCGACCGACCACGCCTCAATGGACGAGGCGTTCTTCGAGCGGCTACGGGGGCTGTTCTCCGACGAGGAAGTCCTCGATCTCACCTTGTGCGTCGCGGTATTTCTGGGCCTGGGTCGGTCACTGACTGTGCTCGGTGTCGATCAGTCCTGCGCGATGGACATGTGACAACGATGGACATCGCATCGGTCGACGAATTGCTCAGCACGACGCGGGCGGTGCGCAAGCGCCTTGACCTGACCCGGCCAGTCGGTCGTGAGGTAATCCTCGAGTGCATCCGGCTGGCGATGCAGGCGCCGACAGCCAGCAATGCGCAGGATTGGCGCTGGCTGGTGATAACTGATGCCGCCAAACGCGCCGCCATCGCCGACATCTACCGCAGCATTGGCGCGGACTATCTTGCCTACGCCGCCGCGACCGCGACCGATCCGCAGACCCGGCGGGTCTACGCCGGCGCGGTGAGCCTGACTGAGACGCTCGCGCAAGTCCCCGTGCACGTCATCCCGTGCCTGGAGAGCCGCATCGATAACTCCAATATGTTGACCGCGGCATCGGCCTGGGCGTCGATCATCCCGGCCGGCTGGAGCTTCCTACTTGCCCTTCGGTCCCGCGGTTTGGGATCGGTGTGGACGACGATGCACCTGGCCAAGGAGAGGGAGGTGGCCGAGTTGCTGGGAATACCGGCCACAGTCACACAGGCCGCTCTGTTCCCCGTCGCCTACACGATTGGCACCGACTTCCGGCCGGCCAAGCGGCCACCCGCGGAAAGCATCACTTATTGGGATACCTGGAACCAGCCCATTGGAGAAATCTGATGCAGTCCTACACCGTGCGATTTCATGTGGACGCACCACCGAGGAGGGTGTGGCGGGTGCTGCATCCGCCAGTGCCGCCGAACTCGCCGCGGCCGCGGGTACTCAAGTGGCCCACCGGCAGCATGGAAATCCTCAACGAGGGCGACGAAGCCGGCGAGGGCCTGGTGCGCACCTGCATCTTCGAAGTGCCCAGGTATCTGCTGTCTCGGGGGAAAGCCCGATCCTGGGAGACCGTCACCGAGGCTGAACTCAACAGGCTGTCCCGCTACGTGGCAGTCGGCGCGCCGCTGTGGTCCAGAGCCGAGGGTTACCACCAACTCGAAGAGCAGCCCGACGGCACCACCGTGTTGACCTTCCACGAGACCTATCACGCCTACAACCCGGTGCTGCGCTTCTTCCTCGAGCGCCCGGTGCACGCCAAGATTTCGCGCGACAATCTTGACACCTACGAGCACGCGCTCGGCTACGCCGGCAAAGTGCGGCGGCTGCTGTAGTAATGCCCGGCGTTCGCGGGCATCGGGCAGGGGCTTCGTAGGTTCGTTATTCCCGCTTACTGCAAGATATTTCGTGACATGAAGACTGCGCCACGCCTGTCGTCATCCCGAATGTCGGACCCTGCGTGCAGTGTGGGCGTGAGCACGATGGCCGCGATGAAAGGGGATGTGCGATCGGAAAGCTAGCGTGGTGGACCCCGGGTTTTAACCCTGGGGGTGAGCGCGTCAAGTTCGTTCTTGGAGGGGTCACTGCCCCGTGTGTTGTGGCGTGTCACCGGGTGAGATAGGTGTTACCAATCTGCTGTCGGTTGTGGGTGTTACGTTGCCCGCGAACGCCAATATCGCGTTTGCGTGTGCGTATCACGTGGTGTGGTGTCCGAAGTACCGGAGGAAGGTAATCGGTGGCCGGATGGAAGCCCGGCTCAAGGAGATTATCGCTGAGGTGGTCACCGAGAGGGGGGCGTGGTTGATCGAGTTGGAGACTATGCCTGACCACGTGCATCTGCTGGTCGAGGTTGATCCGCAGTTCGGGGTGCACAGGCTGGTGAAGGCCATTAAGGGCCGGTCTTCGCGCCTTTTGCGCGAGGAGTTTCCTTGGCTGAAGTCGCGGTTGCCGTCGTTGTGGACGAATTCGTACTTTGTCGCAACCGCCGGGGGCGCGTCGTTGTCGGTGATCAAGCGTTATGTCGCGACGCAGAAGGATCGTTGAGTCATGCTGGCGGGTCGGCGTTTTCGGGTCGAGTTTAGAATCTGTGGCACCCACGGGCGCTACCGAGACGCCGAAGCAGGAACCAGCAGGAAACCGCGAGGAATTACTGCTCCAACCCCACCGCGCCGCTCCTGCGGCGTGAACAGGCTGGAATCCCCCGGATTTATCCGCGGGGAGGAACGTCAAGTGCTGGATGTGTGACCCCCCCGCCGCCGCCTCCCACACCACCCACCCGGGCAGCACCGTAGACGATTATCTCGACGAGATGCGCAGGAAGATTCGCAGCGCAGGTTGGACGGTGCAGTACGTCGAAGACGACCGGGTTCCGTACGCTTACACGATCGGCCTGACCCCACACGGGTTGCCGGAGTTCCTGATGACTGGCATTTCACCGCAGCTGGCGCTCCAAGTATTGGGCGGCATTGCCGAATCGGCACCGGATGTCGACGTGCCGACCCCCGGCGAACGACGTGTGTTCCCTGGCGGCACCCTTGTCGAAGTCGTCAAGGTCGAGCACCCCGATGCGCACCTGAACGCCGCGGGGGCCATTTACGGTCCCGACGTGTGGGCACTGCAACTGGCGTGGGCACTGGCCGTGGGCTTCGACCTTCGATGAAGGGCGTGGCACGCAGCCGGTACTGGGTCCGCGAGCCGTGCCCAGTTGAGCTGAGGTGCGGCGGGGAAAGCTATCGCTTCCAGGCGCGATGGACCAGCCGAATGGTTCGGTAGACTGTCTTACTATGAGCTCAAACGCACCACCCGTTGCAGCTCGGTTCGTCGCCGCCGGACTGATGCTGGTGGGCTGGGGCGCGTCTGCGGGCGTTGCCGCCGCCGATCCCACACCCGAGCCGTCGCCGGCAGCTTCGGCGTCGCCGGCACCCGCGGCGTCGCCGTCGCCCGCGCCCCCGGGACAGCCAGCGAAGACCACCATGGACCACGATGGCACCTTCACCGTGGGAACCGACGTCGTGCCGGGCATCTACAGCTCCGCGGGCCCGGTCGGCAGCGGTACGTGCTACTGGAAGCGGATGGCCAACCCCGACGGCGCTCTGATCGACAACGCGATAAGCAAGAAGCCGCAGGTCGTCCAAATCGACGCGGGCGATAAGGCCTTCAAGACGTCGGGTTGCCAGACCTGGCAGCTGACCCCGGACGCCAGTTTGCCCAGTCAGGCCTCTCCAGGTCAGGTGCAGGGCACTCTGGGCATCCTGGGGAGTCTGCTCGGCGGCGCTCAGCAGGCTCCTCAGCCCAGTCCACAGGCTCCTTCGCCGAGTCAGCAGGGTCCCCCACCCAGTCAACAGGCTCCTCAGTCCTGACGGGCTCACCCGCTGTGGCGCATCGATCGCAACACGTTGTGGTGGTTGGTGCCGGTGTCAGCGGCTTGACCTCGGCCTTGTGTCTGGCCGAGGCGGGGTGGCCGGTACGGGTTTGGGCGGCCGCACGTCCGAAGCAGACAACGTCGGTGGTGGCCGGTGCGCTTTGGGCGCCCCCGCGCCCGGCCGAACGCGCCGCCGAAACGCTGGCCTGGACCGAGTACTCCCTACAGGTGTTTCGCGAACTGGCCAATGACCCCACCGCCGGAGTGCAAATGGCGCCGGCGATGGTCGCAGGAGAACTGACCGCGGCCGACTCGATGGCGTCCGCGGCCTCGCTGATCCCCGACCTACGGCCGGCCGACCCGGCCGACCTTCCCGCCGGTTTCAAAGCTGGGTATCGCGCCACGATGCCGATGATCGACATGCCGCACTACCTCGCGTACCTGACAAAAAGACTGGCGGCGGCCGGCTGCGAAATCGAGACACACCCTGTGGGCTCGCTGGACGAGGCCGCCGACGCCGCACCGATAGTGATCAACTGTGCCGGCCTCGGCGCCGGAGCGCTGGCGGGCGACGACACCGTGCGGCCGATCTTCGGCCAGCATGTCATCCTCGCTAATCCCGGTCTGCAGCAACTGTTTGTCGAGATCAACAACGGCCCCGAATGGACCTGTTACTTCCCGCATCCGCAGCGGGTGGTGTGTGGCGGCATCAGCATCCCCGGCCGCTGGGACACCACCGCCGAGCCCGAGGTGACCGACCGGATCCTGCAACGGTGCCGCCAGATCGAGCCGCGCCTTGGCGAGGCCGAGGTGATCGAGACCATCACCGGTCTGCGTCCCGACCGTCCGTCGGTGCGGGTAGAGGTTGAGCGGCTTGGGCGGGCGCGCTGCATCCACAACTACGGCCACGGCGGCAACGGCGTGACTTTGTCGTGGGGTTGCGCCCGCGACGTGGCGCGGCTGGCCGGCTCTGATTAGCGGCGACTGCTGCGCCGAATTACCAGGGAGAACACCCAGCTCACAATCGACAACAAAAGCGCGGCCCAGATAGCCGTCCACCAGAAATGGTCGATATGTAGGCCCCACCCGGTTGTGTGTTCGGTGATCCAGGCGGTAATCCACAACATGATCGCGTTGACGACGATATGAAACAAGCCAAGAGTCAGGATGTAGAGCGGGAACGACAGTAACCGGACGATCGGCCTGATGAACGCGTTGACTAGGCCGAAGATCACGGCGACGACGAAGATGACGCCGACCCTCTGCAAAGGGGTGTTCCCGCCGACGAAGCTCAGCCCGTGCACGAACTTGGTGACGACCCATAGGGCAAATCCGGTCAGTGCGGCGCGCAGCAGAAAAGGGCCCATGCCGGTGATCTTGCCACCGGATGTCTTGGAAACTCGCGATCGGCACCCAACCGTCGCGAATTGCATCATCAAAGGGCTCGCGCCAGCGCGTTGGGTGGGCCACGATGCAAACGTGAAAACGCAAAAGTCTGACAAGAACAAGATCACCGGCGATCAGCGGAACTCGTTCATTGCGGCGATGTTGGGCTGGACGATGGACGCATTCGATTACTTCATCGTGGTGTTCGTGTATGCCGATATCGCACGGACTTTCCACATCAGCAAGGCCGAGGTCGTATGGGTCACGACGGCCACACTGGTCATGCGCCCCGTGGGTGCCTTGCTGTTCGGGCTGTGGGCGGACCGGGTCGGCCGGCGACTCCCCCTGATGGTGGACGTGATGTTCTACTCCGTCGTCGGCTTCCTGTGCGCATTCGCGCCCAACTTCACCGTGCTGATGATTCTGCGGCTGCTCTACGGCATCGGCATGGGCGGCGAATGGGGGCTGGGCGCCGCGCTCGCCATGGAGAAGGTGCCCGCCGAACGGCGTGGCTTTTTCTCTGGGCTGCTCCAGGAGGGCTACGCATTGGGCTATCTATTGGCAAGCATTGCGTCGCTGGTGGTGATGAACTGGCTCGGGCTGTCGTGGCGCTGGTTGTTCGCTCTGTCCATCATCCCGGCCTTGATCAGCCTGATCATCCGCTACCGGGTGCAGGAATCCGAGGTGTGGGAAGCCGCTCAGGACCGAATGAAACTGACCAACACGAAAATCCGTGACGTGCTGCGCAACGGCGCCGTCGTCCGCCGGTTCTTCTACCTGGTGGCGCTGATGACCGCGTTCAACTGGATGAGCCACGGCACCCAGGACGTCTACCCGACTTTCCTCGGCGCGACCGCCAACCACGGTGCCGGCCTGTCCAGCGTGACGGTCAAATGGATCGCGGTGGTTTACAGCGTCGGCGCCATCATCGGGGGGTTGTTCTTCGGCACGCTCTCCCAGCGGTACGGCCGCCGCTACACCGTCATTTTCTGTGCGGTGTTGGCCCTGCCGATCGTGCCGATATTCGCCTACTCGCGCACCGCCGCGATGTTGTGCCTCGGCGCGTTCCTGATGCAGCTCTTCGTGCAGGGCGCCTGGGGTGTGATCCCCGCGCATCTGACCGAGATGTCGCCGGACGCCATCCGCGGCCTCTACCCCGGCGTGACTTACCAGCTGGGCAATCTACTCGCCGCGTTCAACCTGCCCATTCAGGAGCGCCTGGCCGAGTCGCACGGTTACCCGTTCGCGCTGACAGTCACGATCGTGCCAGTATTGCTCGCCGTCACGATACTGACGCTGATCGGCAAGGACGCCACTGGAATACGCTTTGGCACGGCCGAAACCGCCTTCATTCCAACGCGGGCGTGAGCCAGCCACCGAAAAAACAAGCTGAGCCTGAGCGCAGGCTGGACGCCTGACGGGTAAGACGACCTAGCCTTCGACCTCGATTAGCGTGCGCCGCAGCAGGTGCATCGCCACGGTTGTCGAGCGCTCGCGGACGTCGGATCGGTTTCCGGGCAGCCGCATGGTCCGAGTGATCGTGGGGCCGTCGGCAAGTTTCACGGTGAAGTAGACGGTCCCGACCGGCTTTTCCGCCGTTCCCCCACCAGGCCCGGCGATTCCGGTGATCGCGACGGCGGTGTCGGCGCCGAAACGCTGCAAGGCACCGGCAGCCATCGCTTCGGCCACCGGCTGGGACACAGCGCCGTTCGCCTCGATCAGCGCCGCGTCGACGCCGAGGAGTTGCTGTTTCGCCTCGTTCGAGTAGCTCACCACGCCACCCATGACGTAGTCGGACGAGCCGGGCCGGTCTGTCAGCCTGGCGGCCAGTAGTCCTGCAGTACAGGATTCGGCGGTGGCGATCCGGCGGCCCGTCAGCAACCGCGCGACCTGATCGTCTACCTGCGAGCCGTCTTCGGAGTAGACCTGCTCGCCGTGCTTTTCGCGCAGCAGCCGCGTCAGTTGGGCGTACACCGCGCGCGCGTCCGGCTCGTAGCGCGTGACCATTTCAATCTCCCCCCGCCGTAGGCAGGTGGTGATTTCCAGCGAATCGAAGCCGGGGACGGATGTCTCCGCTTCGCGCAGCGTCTCGGCCAGGCCGGACTCTGGCAGCCCGAACATCCGAATCGTCTCCTGGCGGTAGATCGTCCGGCCGGCGACTGCCTGCTGCGCTGCGGATGTCTCGATCGCCTTGTGCCACATGGGCTGTAGCTCGCGCGGCGGTCCGGGAAGCACGACCACCGTGGGTTTGCCGGGCACCACCACCCCGGGCGCGGTGCCGACCGGATCGAGCACCTGCGCACCGGCCGGAATCATCGCCTGCTTGCGATTGGCGGCGAGCACCGCATCGAAATGTTCTAAGTTGAAGTGCCCCATCAGCTTTTTGAGGATTTCGGCGATCTTGTTCTCGACCTCGTTATCCAACACCAGCTCGCGGCCACAGAAGCGCGCCACCACCGCGACAGTCATGTCGTCGGCGGTGGGCCCCAGGCCGCCGCTGGTGACGATGAGATCCACGCCCTGTTCCGCCATGAAGCGCAGCTGCGCCTCGATGTCGTCGGGCCGGTCGCCGCAGATGGTGATATGCGCGAGTTCGACGCCCAGTTCCAGCAGCCGATCCGCGATCCACGGTCCGTTTCTGTCTTGGACCCGTCCGGTGAGGACTTCAGTTCCGGTGACCACGATGCCCGCGCGTGCGCTCACGGCCATGAGCCTACGCACGGCGAACCGGCGAGCAGGTGACGACTACGCCTTAACGGCCGGGGCTGCCCGCTTGGCCTGGCTGTCCGGGTTGGCCCGGCTGGCCGGGTTGTCCCGCTTGTCCAGCTTGGCCCGCCTGACCCGCTTGACCGCCGGCACCACCTTCGCCTGGCTGACCGCCCGTGCCGCCGTCGCCACCGTCGCCGCCATGGCCGCCAGCGCCGCCGTCGCCACCTCTACCCCCGTCGCCGCCTCTGCCTCCGGCACCGCCGGCACCACCTCGGCCTCCGGCGCCGCCAGCACCGCCTTGGGCGTCGCCGGTCATGTGGTTAGCGCCAGTGCTTGCGTGGGGTGAGTTGTCATCGGTGTGCCTCTCTGTAGCCCGTCTCGTCTCAAGCTACTTGAATTCCACGGCGATGCGGCCGAACCAGCGTTTCGGGTGCACTAGACCTTAACCGCCGGACAAATAGCGCTCCACGGAAGCGACTTTCTGGGTCATCGCGTCGGCGGCCCCGGCCCGCCAGTCCACCTTGATCACGGTGCTGACCCGGGGTGCGCGAGCGGCGACGGCTTCCACCGCGCGCTGCACCACTGTCATCACTTCTTCCCAGGTATCGCCTTCGATCACGGTGAACATCGAGTCCGTCTTGTTAGGTAACCCGGAGTCGCGAACCACCCGAACCGCCTCGGCGACAATCTCGCCGACGCCATCACCCACGCCCAATGGGGTGACCGAGAATGCAACCAGTACAGACATCTGGCAAGCGTACTGGCAGCATCGAACCATGCGGGTTCTCGTGCAAAGGGTTTCGTCGGCGACGGTGTCGGTCGGCGGCGAGGTGGTCGGTGCGATCCGGCCGAACGGACAGGGCCTGCTCGCGTTTGTCGGCGTCACCCACAGTGACGACGTCGGGAAGGCGCGGCGGCTGGCCGAAAAGATCTGGAACCTGCGCATTCTCGCTGACGAGCGGTCCGCGGCCGACGTCGACGCACCGATCCTGGTGGTCAGCCAATTCACTCTGTACGCGGACACCGCCAAGGGCCGCCGCCCCTCGTGGAATGCGGCCGCCCCAGGGACGGTGGCCGAACCGCTGGTCGCGACATTTGCGGAAACTTTGCGGGAGCTGGGTGCCAGCGTTGAATCTGGGGTGTTCGGAGCAAACATGCAGGTCGAATTGATCAACGACGGACCGGTAACGGTGATTCTGGAGCTGTAACGGCGTCGACGCGAGTACAAAGGCTATGTGGGCTACGTACTGGCGGACTTGGGGCGGGAGGGCCGAATTTTGCGAGAGATCCGCGGGCCTGCCGGATTGGTCAGGCGTTGATGAGCTCTGCACCCGAATTTGGCTCGCTTCGTTCCGACGACGATCAATGGGACATCGTCAGCGGCGTGGGATATACCGCGCTCCTGGTGGCAGGCTGGCGTGCGGTGCACGCGCTGAGCCCGCAACCGCTGGTCCGCGACGAATTCGCGCAGTACTTCATCACAGCATCAGAGGATCCGTATCTCGCGGGTGCGCTTGCCAACCCGGGTAACTCCGAGGACGAGACCGCATTTCCCCGTCTTTACGGCGTGCAAACCCGGTTCTTCGACGACTTCTTCCGGGGCGCCGGTGCCGCCGGCATACGCCAGGCCGTGATCGTCGCCGCCGGGTTGGACTCGCGCGCTTACCGCCTCGAGTGGCCGGACGGGACAACGCTTTTCGAAATAGACCAGCCGAAAGTCCTGGAATTCAAGGCGCGTGTGCTAGGTGAACAGGGCGCTACACCTAAAGCCCGCAGGACCGAGGTGGCGGCCGATTTGCGCACCGACTGGCCGACGCCGTTGACAGGGTCCGGGTTCGACCCGGAAGCCCCCAGTGCCTGGTCGGTCGAAGGACTGTTGCCCTATCTGACCGACGACGCGCAAACCGCGCTCTTCGGCCGGATCACTGAGCTGTGCGCGCCGGGTAGCCGAGTTGCCTTGGGCGCGTTAGGGTCACGCTTAGATCACGACCAGCTCAGCGCCCTGGAAACGGGCCATCCCGGGGTTAATATGTCGGGGGACGTGGACTTCTCCGCGCTCACCTACGAGCCCAAGACAGACCC
>Ga0302319_10013840_pt1 | contig 15100 bp, 14 predicted proteins | sample Bog_T0_2_FD_203319 | JGI IMG/M metagenome (GOLD analysis project Ga0302319, IMG submission 203319) | Peat permafrost microbial communities from Stordalen Mire near Abisko, Sweden - Bog_T0_2 | ecosystem: Environmental > Terrestrial > Soil > Wetlands > Peat | place: Sweden: Abisko, Stordalen Mire... | reverse complement strand
CCGGACCCCGAACAGGTTACGCCGCGAGGCGCACTTCGTTCAATGCAACGTTATCGTTTGCATTTAGGTTTTTGACCCGATAACGGCGGTATCATGCCGAGCACAATTCAGAACTTCTTCGCGACCATCGATCCTGTTTCGCCCCCGCCGTAGCAGCCTTTAGACCGAGCTTTCCGGGATTTTGCCTTGCGGCGAAATCGATCTCACCGTGATGAGACCTTCAAGCTCGAGCTGCTAGGGTGGAGGCGCCGGGTACTGCCCCCGGGTCTGCCCGCGGTCCGCTCTAAGGTTCAGCGCCATCGTCTTGCGACACCCCAGATATAGGCGCGATCGGCGGCGAAAGCTAGGCTGGTGGGGCCAAGGCTGAGCAAAAACTGGAGCGGGCGAAGGGAATCGAACCCTCGTATGCAGCTTGGGAAGCTGCCGTTCTACCATTGAACTACGCCCGCGGTCGGCCAGAGGCCGCTCCTGATTTAGCCGAGACCGCGCGGTCCGCCAAGCGCCTTGCCGCCCGATCACCCCCTGCCCCGGGTCTTAACCAGACCTTAATTTTCCGGACGCGCCTTTTTGTGACGGTGTTATGATCCCTGCCGGGGTGGGTCGTTTCATGTCGGGGCGTGGGTACAGTATCTTCGATACCGGTATAGGCCGTTGCGGCATTGCCTGGGGCCATGCCGGCATTCTCGGCGTGCAGCTTCCCGAAGCCCGCGAGATCGAAACCCGCAAGCGGCTGTTCCAGCTCTATCCCGATGCCCGCGAACAGCGGCCGCCGCTGAACGCCGAGATCGCGATCGACAGCATTACCGCGCTGCTGCGCGGCGACGCTTACGATTTCTCCGACGTCGCGCTCGACATGAGCGGCATCCATGCCTTCAACCAGCGCGTCTACGTCCTGACCCGTGCCATTCCGCGCGGCGAAACCCTGACCTATGGCGAGGTCGCCTCCCAGCTCAGGGCAACCGGCGCCGTCCACTCGGTGGCGCAGGCTCTGGCCCGCAACCCCTTCGTGATCATCGTGCCCTGCCACCGGGTGCTGGAGGCCGGCGGCTATGCCGACAAGATCTCCCCGCATGGCGGGGTGATCTCCAAGCGCCGGCTGCTGTCGATCGAGGGCGCCTGCGGCACCACCGCGGGCAAGACGCTGTTCGACGTGCTGCTTCCCGTTGCTCCGCCGCGCCCGCAGGGCTAGAGCGTTTTCCGCTTCGATGGAATCGAAGCGGGGCTCTAATCGACCATGGACAAGGCAGGACCAATGTCGACGCCCGGGCCGCCCTTCGGTCCCCAGCGCGTCAGGATCACGCTCAGGGACGACAGCACGCCGAGCAGCACCATCGAAGCCGCCGCCAAGGTGAAGAAGTTCGCCGCCGTGGGATGGTGCGTCGACAGCCACCAGCCGCCGGCGCCGATGAAGACCAGTCGCGCGCTTTGCGCCAGCACCGGCCCGACCACCTTGGCCGCACCCTGCGAGGAGAAATACATCGACGATGCGAGGCCGATGAAGGCGTACATCGGCGCCGCGGTGGCGAGATACTGGCGGCTGGCGGCGCGCACGCCGACGTCAGCCGTGAAGATACTGACCCAGACGTCCGGGAAGATCGCGATGAAGGTCGCGATCGTGCCGACCGCGGCGAACGCAATCGCGGCCGCGGTCCAGGCGATTCGCCGCGCCCGCGCGATCCGTCGCGCCCCGACCGCCATGCCGATCATCGGCACCGAGGCGATGCCGAATGCGAACGAGACCGAGGTCAGCAGGAATTCGAGCCGCGCGCCGATGCCGTAGCCGGCCAGGATCGCGGTGCCGAAGCCCGCCAGCATGTGGGTGAAGATGGAGATCGTGAGTACCGATTGCAGTGGCGAGAAGCAGGAAACCGCCCCGACCTTCAGGATATCGAAAAACATCGGCCACTGAATGCGCAGTCCCCGGATCCTGGGAACGACGCGCGCGCGCCCGGAGAACAGATACCAGGCCATCACGCCGATGCTGATGAGATAAGCGGTCAGCGAGCCGGCCGCGACGCCGCGCATGCCGAATGACGGGATCGGCCCGAGGCCAAGGCCGAGCGTGCCGCCCAGAATGATCTGGCAAATGGCGGAGGACAACATCAGCAGCGACGGCAGCTTCATGTTGCCGGTGCCACGCAGGATCCCCGCCATGGTGTTCATCGACCAGGGCAGCACCGCCCCGCCGAAGAAAATCTGCGTATAGCCGACCGCCTGCGCCAGCACGTTGCCGCGGCCGCCGAGCAATTCCAGAAGTCTGGGACCGAAGATCAGCATACCCAGCATGAAGGTCAGGCCGAAACAGAGGCCGATCAGCAGTGCATGGGAGGCCAGCATCGAGGCGCGTTCCCGGTCGCCGGCGCCGAGCGCGCGTGCGATCGCGGAGGCCACGCCACCGCCCATGGCGCCGCCGGACATCGTCATGGTCAGCATCACGCACGGAAACACCAGCGCCATCGCCGCCAGCGACTCGACACCGAGGCGGCCGATATAGGAGGTCTCGGCGATCACCACGCATGTGCTGGCGCTGAACGCAATGGTGTTGGGCCAGGCGAGCCACAGCAGCGTGCTCAGGATCGGGCCGTCGAGCAGCACGTTCTTCACCCGCGGCTCCGGCGGCGGAAGCGGACGCTCCTGCTCGTCGACGGGAATCTCGGCAACCGCGATATCGGACATCCACGCTCCCTTGGCCCGATCTCGTTGCCGCGCCGTGGACCTTCCTAGCACGCGCAAAATCCGATTCCGCGTGCGTCAGGCGCATGGGCCGCCTGCACGAATAAACCGCCATGCCGCGAGGCGGAAAGTCCGCTCAGCCGATCGACCACAGGAACGGCGGCCCGCCGCCATCGGCCGCGCGCATTCGCAACGGGATATGGCGGCCGCAGCCGGCGGCCAGCCCCGCGAACAATCCTTCCAGGACCCTGGCGCAGGCCGGGTGATAATCGCCGACATCGGCCATCAGCTTCCAGGTCTGCTGCCGGACTTCGAAGCTGCCGCCGGACTCCTCGATGCCGACCCCGTCGTCCTGCGCTTCCAGCAGGCCGCACAGGAACGCGGCGAAATCCCTTAATGTTCCCCTTGCCGTTCCCTTTGCCGTTCCCTTGCCGGCGCCAAGCCCACGCGCGATCTCGTCGAAATATTGCATGCCGATCAGTTTGCCGGTGAGGTGCAGCAGATGGCCGGCATCCTCGGGGCCGAACAACTGCACCATCACGGGGGCCGCGGTCCGCACATATTCCATCGCATAATTGCGATAGGCCTTTTCCAGCCGCGGCTTCGGCCAGCTCGCCACCGGCAGCGCCGGCGCGGTGGCGGGGTCGAACAACGGCGCCTCGAGATACCGCGCGAATTGCAGGCGCTGGTCGATCTCGAGCGGATGGTCGTATTCGCAGTAATAGCCTTCCAGCCCGTCCTGGCCGTCGACGCTCTGCTTGGTGCAGACGAAGCCGAGATTGGGATTGCCCAGCGCGACCCCGTTATTGGCGTGCCAGCCGCGCAGCATCGCGCGCGACACCTCGCCGGGCACGCCGCAGATCGCGGTGCCGCGCCAGATCCAGCGCGGCGGCGGATAGCGGATCCAGGCCTTGCGGTCGCTTTCGTACATGTATTCGACCGACACGCCGCCGATCCAGTTGGAGAGATAATGATACTGCGCCGCCGCCACCGCCGGCGGCAGCCGGCTGAGGCCGAGTTTTTCGAGGCCGGGCAGGAAACGTTCCTGCTGCTGGCGGCGAAATACCCGGAATACGAATTCGGCGGCGTCAGCGCTGCCCCGCCGCGTCACCACCGTCAGGATAAGGCCGGTGAAAAACGCATGATAGAGATCGGCCACGCTGCGCCATCGCTGCCATTGCGCTTCCTGGGCCGCGCCCTGCGATCCTCCGCTCATCTTCGCTCCCGCCCTCGTTTGCCATTGAGCGCAAATCTATATCAGCCGTCGATGCGAGCGCCAGCGAAGCGGCTCGGAGCCGGTAGCCGGTTGGCGCGCAGCCCAGTCCGCGAGTCGGCGGCGTCTTTCTTCCCGGATTGCGCTGCGCTCGATCCGGGCTTCGGTGCTGAGCGGCGTCACTGTATCTCCAGCTCCCTGAACATTTCATGGGCGTTCGGTGGTGTGGACCACCGACAGAATCAATTACGACGTGCACTGTCTTTCCTCCTTTCAGGAGAATAGCAGTGCCATCCAACGAGAAAGAGCTTCAGAACCAGCTTGAATGCCTGCGCCTCGCGTCGGACCTCAGGCAGCTTGCGAGCGGTACGCTTTCCGCCGAACTTAAGCGACACTGCCTCCGCTTGGCCAAGGGTCTGGACCGAGCGGACGGAGGAGTGGCCGAAGGAAGCACCCGTTACTTCTACCTTGATTCCTGACGGAGCTGTGGAGACGGAGCTATGGAGACGGAAGGACCATCGATGCCCGTCGTGCTCATCGTGGAAGACGACCCGCTCCTGCGCATGCTCGCCGTCGAAATCGCGCACGAAGCCGGGTTTGCGGCGCTGGAAGCCTGCGATGCCGACAGCGCCGTCACGCTGCTGGAAGCCCGCAATGACATTGTACTGCTCTTCACCGACGTCCAGATGCCCGGCAGCATGGATGGCATAAAGCTCGCCCACGCCGTCCGCGACCGCTGGCCCCCGATCAAGATCATGGTGGCGTCGGGACGCGCACGTCTTGAATTGTCGGAGCTTCCTTTGGGTAGTCGCTTCCTGGCGAAGCCGTATGCTGCAGAGGTGATGATTGCCGGACTGCAGTCGATGGCGGGCGCCCGCGCCCCGTTAACCCGGACCTCCTGACCTTCGGACTGAGCCATTTTGCTCAGACACCGCGCGGCCGGCGTGCTCGGGTGTCGGATTGCACCTTCTTGCATGGCGTTCCCGAGCCTGAAGAGGAAGCTCCGGATCGGTGGCCAATGTCAAAAATGCAGGCGGATCATGAGTTCCGGAGGAACCAGCTGCTCGGGGCCTTGGAGCCCGAGTGCCGCAAGCGGATCGAGGCCCATCTCCAGCCAGTCCAGTTCAAGCTTGGTCAAATGGTCTGCGACGCCGGCGGCCTTCTCAAGCACGCCTATTTTCCTCAAGGATCGGTGCTCTCGCTGCTGACCGTCCTGGAGAACGGCGAGGCGATCGAGACCGCCAATATCGGCCGCGAGGGCGCCTTCGGACTGTTCGCCGCGATGTACAGCCGGGTCTCGTTCAACCGGTGCATCGTGCAGCTCGAGGGTCACACCGCAAGATGTCCGATCGAGTTCCTGCAGTCGGAGTTCAAGAACAGCGAGCACGTGCGTGATCTATTCGTGAGCTATTCGGAGACGCTGCTTTCGCAGGTCCAGCAGACCGTTGCATGCAACTCGGTGCATACGACGGAAGAGAGGATGTGCCGGTGGCTACTAATGATGCACGACCGCGCCGAAGGCGAATCGCTTCCCTACACCCACGAATTCCTGGCACACATGCTCGGAGCCAACCGCAAGTCGGTCACGCTCGCGGCGCAGTCGATGCAGACCGCCGGCCTTATCAGCTACCGGCGTGGTGCGATCAAGATCCTGGACAGGATCGGACTCGAGAAGGCGTCCTGCGAATGCTACGCCATCGTCAAGGAGCGTTTTGACGCCTTCCTGAAGCCGCCCCCGACGGCTGTGCAGGGCCACAACGAGGGGCGCAGCGAGAAATAGCACCCGGCCGCGGCAGCCGGGCTATGGTGCTGAGAGTCGTGAGTGTATCCCGAACCTCGTCCCGGCGTGTCGGCTTCGCCGTTATCGCTGAGGGGGGGGCGTTTGCGCGCGTCGGAGGCAGTTTCACCTCTCCGAGCAGCGTGGATTGGCGCCGCTGTGAATTAGGGCATAGTTTACCCGCAGTCGCCTTTTGAAAACCTCCGTTTTGCTGGGTTTTCTGAGTGCTCGCTTTTGGCTTTGGCCCGCAAATGAGGGTATAGTTGACCCCGTAACCATCACGAAACGCAAAATAGCGAGTTTCGGCCGCGATGCTGGGCGACGACATCAAGTCGACCATGGCTCGACTGATACCAACAAGAAACTCACAAGTCTTCGCGGCGATAGAAGACTGCATGGACCTTGTGAGGATCGAACGCGGGCTTGACGCCGCGGGCCGCCAGATCTCGCTTGACGTCTGAAACGCGCTTCTTGAGGTCAGCTTGCAGCTCCCATGCCGACACGTAAGCCTTGCGAAACCGTTCGATCTCCTCCGGCATCACCACCTCCCGCTTGTACCGGCTAACCGGCCGGGTCAGCGTGACCTTCTTCAAGTGACCTTCTGCGATCAGGGCTGCGGCGACCCAGTCCGATGTTTTGAGCGCCAGCGCGGTCTCTCGGGCCCCCAGTCCGCCATGGTCGGCGCCGCGAACCTTGCTGCGGATCTCGTCGAGGTTCACCAGCACCGACGCGTAACCGCTGACGCCGTCCCATCGTCCTACCCAAGCCAGTCTCTTTTCCAAGATCATCCGAAGGATAATAGGCTTCGCGCAATGAGCACGCCTGGCAGCGGCGACGATGCTGCATTGACCGGATTTCCGCTGCTTCACGCGCCCGGCGCCGTCGGTCAGTTTGAGCAAGAACTCATCCAAGTCTGATGCTGCGAACCTCGGCTTGAGATGGAGGGCGCCGGCCGGCGTAAACGGCCTGATAAATTGCTGCAGGTAGAGCGTTCGCGCATCAGGCAACGATGCCCCCAAATATCGGGCGACCGCCGGCAGCGTCATCGCATCCTTTGCCTTGTCCACCGCTGAGAGGCCCGCTGCGGCGGAAAAAATGATGTTATGATTGGAGAATGCCATTTGCTCGACGCTAACCAGCCCAGATGCGAAAACCAGTTTCCTGAGCCGCACCGGATTGAGACCAGTTTCCACCGAGAGCGTCTGGACGGAATGCAAAATTCGCTCTGTGACAGGCTCGCCAAATACCAGATCTCCAGGCCCCAGCGGATAGTGCTGCTTTATGAAGTCGGCGACGACCGTGCGGACCGCCGCGAACGCCTGATCCTTCGGGTAAAAACGGTTCACGTGTCCCGACTTGAGGAACCGATAGAGACTTCCGAACGCGACGGCCGGGCCAAAGCCGACACCCCTGCCGCCGCGTTCGCCAGCGAATGAGGCCTGCAGGCTACCAAGGAATTTCCAAATGCCCGCTGATCCTCCTGCGACTACCCCGAACCCACGCTCTCCTGCGCGGCGCCGGTCGCCAACAGTCAACGTTTTGAGGTCTACACGCCGTCCGAACTCGGCAACTGCCCCAATGGCCTCGCACGTCTTAATAACGACGTGAAGGTCCAAGCCGCCCAGGAAACCGCCGTCGTGCTGCGCGCCATCAAGCCGGGATACAACATATCTTTCCAGACAAGACGGCAGCTGCGGCTTTGCGTGTTTGGCCAACAGACCGAGGCGAGACAAGTGAGGTTCGACAAGCACAACGAAATCATGCCGGGTTTCCCAAACGCGGCCGTCCGCGATTTCGACCAGACCAGTCTTGTGAATCAAGCAGGTCGTGATGGCATCGATCGACCAGTCGGCGCGATTGTAGACCGCAATGCCAGGCTTGAGCTTGGGGGCTTGCTGGATATCCTGGAGCAGGCAGGTCGGACAGATGTGAACCGCCCGACAACGAAGAGAGGCGCGCACAAGGTTCTGACCGCGGTGCGTAAAGTTAAATCCCTCGCCCCGGATAAAGGCGAAGCGCATCAGATCTTCCGCCGGCACGCCGCCGAGCTTGGCCAACTCGGCTATGGCCCCGGCTTTTCCCTCGACCAGGTCCTGAAACGCAATTCCCCAGTCCCGGCAGAACTCGCGGGCCGAAACGCCGTTAGCCGCCGCCAGACGCGACAGATAGCTGGTCGGCGGTTCACCGGGATTGAGTATGGGTGCGAGGGGAAGAGCCATCAGTATTTCCGAACCACCTTGCGCTTGTGCACTGTCGCCGGCTCCTCCTCGTCCTCCGCCTTTTTCAAGATGACGCTGGGATCGAGGTCGAACCAGACCGGCGAAAGGAACATGTTCAGATCTTCCGGCTGCACGATGCGGTCAGCGTAGGCGGCGGCAAAGTCGTCCCGCTTCAGCACCTTGCGCTTCGCAGTCACGCTGATCTCAATAGCCGCAAGCAGAATCTCGAAGATCAACCCCATCTGGAACGCCGCGGCGCGGCACAGGCGCTCGATCAGAGAGTCCTCCGGCTCAAAAACGACCTTGAGGCCGGCCGTCTTCGCGAAGTCCTCAACGGCCTCCGTGATCCACTCGGCATCGGCCTTGGGATCGATGTCCTCGAACGCGACAAACTTCAGCCGGCGGCTGAGCTGGCGGTCCTTTTCCGTGAAATCGACAATCTTATCGGTCCCGCTGATGATCAGCTGCACCGGCCATGACGTCGAAATCATGAGGTTACGAAGCGTGTCGGCAACCTTCGCAATTTCGGACTCGCTGGCCTGGTGAAGGACGTTATGGATATCGTCGATGTGCAGAAACATGATGCCGAGCGCCTTCAGATGGAACCGAACCCGCTTCCAAGCCTCGTTCTCGCGCAGCGGCTTGATGGTGCCGTATCCGAGCGCCTCCAGAATCGAATTTCCAAACACGCCGAGCGTGCACGGCGCGGGGGCCAGCACGGTGACCAGAAGGCAGCGCGCGCCCTCGATGCCGTATCCAGGAAACGCCGGATGCGCGCTCAGCATGACCTGGAGTGCCTCCGTCTTCCCGGACCCACTTTCACCGACAATGGCGAAGCCGACACCCGCCTTGCGGTTGCCCGGACCCGGCGGCCGATTGGGGAACCTCGGCTTGCGAGAGTTCTTGATAAGGCGCTTGATCTGAGCCTCGATCTTCTCATCCCGCGCCGACGTCACATAGCACGCCTCCAGCGGCCCCATGATCTTGGCGACACGCGCGTCATCGTCGTCCAGGTAAGCGTCCAGCGCAGCCTCAAGGTCGATCTCGTCGTCGGCCTCGACCTGCACGTCAGTGTTACGCTTGCTCACTTCTTGCTCCCGAGATCCCACTGCGGCCGCTTGGCCTTGGCGCCGGCGACGGTCTTAGGAGCCGTCGCCGCTGCGGGCTTGGCGGCGTTGACGTTCCTTGCGGCCTTGCGGGCCTTGGGACGCTTCCTGGGGGCCGCGGCAGGCTCCGGCGGGGGTTCGGCCGGGCCGCCACCAACCGTCAGTGCACCGTCGAGCAGGCCCCGCCTGGGCCGCGCCTTGGCGGCGGCCTTATCGGGGACGAACGACACACCGATGTTCATGCGCTTCTGGTGATGAGCAATTTCTCCGGCCGACATCGGTTCGGTGGCAATGTTCATGCGATCGCGGCCGATCTTCCCGATCGCCGTGAGGTGGGCGATGGTGTCGTCCAGCAGCGGCTTCGTCAGCTTGTTGACGGCCGCGTTGCGGCGCTGGAATTCATCCCAGACCTCGATCCAGTCCTTGACCGTGACCTTATAAAGCTCGGGCGGACCGTCGACGAGCAGCCAATCACTGCCGATCTTGACGGAAATCGCGCCCAGGTTCTTGAGGTCGACGCGCACCGAAACGGCGATATGCTTCTTGGCGTGGAAGAGTTCGTTGAGTTCAGCCGACTGGTAGTCGATGCCGAGCACCCGCAAGCCGCTGGCGTCCAAAATCGGACGAAGCTCCATGCCGAACACAACCCGCCGCAGGTGGTCGTCCGGCGGCGGATCGACACCGAACTCCTCGGTGAGGCGCAGCCATGCGGAGCGCGGCGTCTCGCCGCCCAGACCGTCGTGTTCGTGATTATGGTAGTGGTCGATCTTGTATCGGACCAGCGCCTCGGCGAACTCATCGACGGAGAGGTTGGCGCGCCCTTGGCTGTCGTAATCGCCCTTCTCGACCACGTCCGAGAACGTGCGTCCAGCGAACATCGCGATGAACTTGTCGTTGGTGGTCCGGAACACGCGCTCGACCGCACCGCGCAGGAACGGCACCGCGCTGACCGTCGTCATGAAGATGATGTTCATATCGACGACGCGCGCGCGGACGTCGTGATTGGCGAAGCTGGTGCCGGCGTCGGCGACAAACATCTCCGGCGTCCCATAGATGTCATACGGCGATACGGCGCCGGCGGCGTCGGCATAGGGCTGCTTGTCTGAAACAATCATGTCGAGGGTGCGGATGGCGTTGGCAGACGAGGCCTTCCGGGCCAGGCTCATGCCGACAATGCATTTCGTGGCCACGCAGATCGCCAGGCAAAGCACGAAACGAACCCGCGGCACTTTCGCCTTCTGCTTTTCCGTGAGCGTGTCCCAGACCCGCGTCAGGATCAGGAGGATGTGGAGGTCAACCGTCCACTCATCGATTTCGACGCGCTCGAGCGGGCGCACCACGTCGCCGAGGCCGGCGTTGACGGCCCGGAAGTAGTTCTTGGCGCGTTCCACGCCGATCTGGCCCGCCATCAGGTCGAAGGCCGGGATCTTCGCGACCTCGCCAAGCAGGCAGACGTAGGACGGTACCTTCAAGTCCGGGAGAGCCTCAGCGCGGCGCTCCTTGTTTTTCTGGGCGATCTCCGCCGACATCTGCCGCCACAGCACCGTGACGTCCGGCTTCTCCGGCGTGGCGACGCGAAGCGCATACTGATAGAGGATCGCATACTCCTCCGCCGTGAAGCGGGGCTTGCGGTTTCCGCATTTGCGATGCTTGGTGCGCAGCGCCAGCGGGTTCATGTTGGAGGCGATGAGTTCAGCCGCCCAATCACGCAAGCACTGCGGCCCCGGCGGGATCCGTACCGTCGCGGCACGACCAGAGCGCTTGCGGCGCTTCTGTCCGGCCGTGGCCGCCTCGGTGGCGTTGATGGTTTCGGCCATGACCTCGATGGCCTCTTCGAGCTTTTCGTCGCTGCCGATCTTGCGCTTGTCGAGTTTCGCTTGCTCCTTCATGCGGATGTAGGCCAGGCAGTAAGCCAGCTTCCACAACACCTCGGCCTGCTCCTCCTGCGGCAGGTCGCTCAAATGATCGACCCCCGCATGGATGCGAGCGCGTGCAACCTCGGGCCTGTAGAAGTTGCGATCGAGCCGGAAACCAGGGCTGTGGCGCACCACGTCGATCTGCTCGCGGCTCAACGTCTGGGTCGCGTCCGCGTTGTCGGCGTTGGCGATCGTGACAGAGAGACGGTCGTGATCCACGACGGTGTATTCGACGCCGTCGATGACCATGCGGTCATGGCGCCCGAAGCGCAGCCGTACGCCGCCGCGGGGACGGGGTGCTGCTGCAGGCGGCTCAATGCGAAGCTTAGCCATTTTTTACCTCACTTGTTGTCGGTCGGACGGCAGACAGCCGCCTTGGAAACCATGCGGCCATGCCTGACGAGGCGCAGCTTGCCGGCGGCAACTGCCCGCGCAGCGGCGCGGTAGCCGTAGCCGCGGCGGCCACTGGCCTTGGCGAGCGCACCCAGGGTCGTCGAGCCGTGCAGGCCGGCGATCAGCCGGGCCATGATCGCGTCATCGTCGGGATAGGGGTTACGGCGGACCGTGTGGATCAGCCTGGCATTGAACCTGTCCTCGTCGGTCAGCTTCTCCTCGGTGATGAGGTTGATGCGGGTCGCAACCTTCGGCGACATCTGCCGCTGAAGCAGGCGATGGATCTCCTCGATACGGGACGCCTCGACCTTGCATTCCGGCTTGACCGAATGTGCCGTGCGGGAGCCGTCGACATGGACCGACATGTAGTCGAACGTGAAACGGTGCTTCTTGCCGGAAAGGTCGTAGTAGTAGACCTGCGGATACTGATCCAAGACGTCGGTGATGTCCGGGTCGGCCAGCATCGACAGCGCACCGTCCAGCTCGAGATTGGATTCGTAGGCCGTCGCGGAGTTGTTTGCCGAGAAGCCGCCGCGCGATGAGCCCTTCGAACGCAGAGAGATCTTGCGCTTGCCGCGGCTCTTCCGGGGCGGGGTCCACAGCCGCGGCGTCGCCACCGGCGGCCGCAGGTTCTGGTTCGGTTTCAGGTATTCTTCGAGGGTCTTCCACGTCGTCATTGTCATCGGCTTTCGGCATAGCGATGCCGTTCGCCGGTTTAGGCCGGCGTTAAGCATGCTGTTATGGGGGAGCCGAACGCCGAGAGCCGGCGACAATGACGCTTGCAAGAAGCAAGCGGTTGCGCGATGATCAAACACCTTTACGGGTGTGTCTGGTCATCGCTTCGGCCAGTCGAATTACGGGCGGTCCGCTTCCAACGGGCCGCCCGCTTTCGTTACGGGCTTCGTGTCTGGGTCTGATTTCATCTCATTCCCGGTTCCTAGGTAATCTCCCATCAGGGTCAGCGGCAAGAAGATTCGTTCTTTTTTGGTCCGTGCGCTTTTGGTAGAAACCCTTGCGGCACAGGGCTTTCTTGCCTCTTTTTTTCAAGGACTCGTCTGGAAAGCGATGAGAAACCCCTGTGCCGCAAGGGTCCACAAATCTCGAAAATCAGCTTTTCCCGGAAAACGAATCCTTGGAAAGTTTGTTAACCATGCTGCACTTTTGCAGGATGGTTCGGTCGCAAGAATCTACATTCTGGGTGGCGCGTCGGCTGGATCGATGCCCAGACCCGGGAACGCCGCCTCCTGATCGGAATCAAACTCCCAACATTCGCGCACCAGCGCTCCGGCAAATTCCGCCCGTTCGGCCCAAACTTCGTCTTCCTGACCAAGCGTGTGGGCCATCATGGCGAAGGCTTGCGGAGCAAACGTCTTCAATTCGACTGGCTGCCCGTCGCTTGCGATCGTGAGACCCCTGAAGGGCGGCGCCCTGAGCGCGTTCGAAAGCAGGTCCGCCTGGTCGTGGCCGGTTGCCCGATCCAGCAGGTAACGCTCGTTAACGAAGTCGAGCCCCACGGCACCAGAGACCTGAACGGTCATGATGTCATCACGCTGAGAGACGCGGGCCTTGCCGTCCACGACATCCTGGTAAACGTCCAGAATGCCGTCAAGCTCGACGGACTCGACAGCAGGATCAAAGACGAACATCAGCCGTTCGTCGCGAACGAGATCGCCTGGGACGACCACGCGACTGTCGCGTTCGTAGGCCAGGAGCGACGCGCCGCAGAACAGGGTGATCTGCGTATCGACGGAATTCAGCCAAAAAGACCGCAAGATCTCGGCGTTCCTGGTCGGAAGCCGCGTCAATCCGTGTGCCCTGGCCAGGCGGCCGGCCAGCGTGATTTCATCCTTGTGGGCTTGAATGGTTTCGCGAGCGTTCGCCCGCCGCCCCATGAATTCGGCATAAGTCGCCTCCGTCTCCGGACTGCGACGGCCTAGCGATGACCATTTCTTCTTTCCCGTCTCCGGGTCTTGGCGGTACCGGGTCAGATATTCGTGTCCTTTTGCGAACTTCCACTGCATCCCGCCGTCGAGATCATGCTTATCCCGCAAGGACCGACCGTAGTCCGGCCACACCTCGGCGAGGGCCTCGATGAGGTCCCTTTCCGCGGAATTCATGGTCTTGAGATCGATCATATATTATACTACTTTATAGTGCTCGAAATTATTTAGTAGAAACTTTTGACTATGTCAACACGCGCACTATAACAATGAGCACAATATTTTGCCCTGCGGCTGGCAATCGGCAATGATGGCAACTGCCGAATCAAGGACTTCCGATGCCATCCGAGCCCAAGAGAACCTCAAGAAGCGGTCCTCGATTACCTCCTGGTACCAAGCAAATGCTGGTTCTTATGGATGAAAAGGTCGTCAAGGCGGTCAAAATCGCCGCATTGGAGGACGATATGAAGATGTCCAAGGCCGTCGAAATCGCCGTGAGCGAGTGGCTGGCTAAGCGCGCAGTGAACCGCCGAAAAGACTGATGCCGACTGGCCTTGCCTTGTTCGTCCCTACAAGCGTTAACGCCCGTTTATTCGTCCGCGACGTTGCTACATGCCGGTCGGCGCCCAATATTAGGACCTGACGGCAGCAGGAGTTTCAATGAGCAAGGTTCAGATCGTCCGCGGGAACGACCCGCTCGGTTACGACGGTTCAGTATCGGAGCGCCTGCGCGCAATGGCAGAGGACGAGCTTGCCGGCATCAATGACGCGGCCGTTGAAGACGAGGTCGCGGTTCTCAGAGCCCGCCTCGGGCTCCAGAAGAAGGAGCCTAATGGCGATGGTCACAATCAGGGACGATAAGACCCCAACGCTGCTGGTACCCGACAACGGCCCGGTCTCCGCGCTCTCGTCCATCCGCTGCCTGGATTGGCTGCTGCTGCCGGGCATTCCGGTGCGGATCACCGACCAGGTGGCCGACGAAGCCACCCGCAATCCTGATCTGCCATGGGCGCGCGAGACCTGCGAATGGATCGTGCGCAACGTCGTCGCCGAACGTATCTCCATCGCCTACACCGACACCGGATTTGACTACCGCGAACAGTTCGACGCATGGATTGCCGGCGGAATGGACCCGCAAAGACGCCCGCGCAGCCGCAATCTCGGCGAAGCCTCCATCCTCGGCCTTATGAGATCACTTTCGGAAGAGTGGCAGGGAAACAACAAGGCGGTCGTCCTGCTCGACGAGCGTTTCGCCCGGAAGGCCGTCGCCGCCATCGAAGCCAACATCGACATCGTCTCGACGAGGGCCTACTTCCGCCTGCTGACGGAAGACTACGGTCTGAACGACACCGCCGCCTACTGGAGGCTGGTGCTCAACAACATCGAGGACATGGACACCCTCGACGAGGTGCGAAGCGTACGCGTTCCCTAGCATTGCGAAGCTTAAGCCCTCGCGTTGGCCCGTCGGCGGGACATCACCAAGTTCCTCGAAGTCCATAGCAGGACACTCCGTCGCGCGGAGCAGCGGCCGGACGCTGTGCTGCGGCGCTGCTGTCGGGGAAGTCGACACCGACGCCCTGAAGGTATTCGTCGAGGAAGTCGTAGACCGTCCGTCGGGCTTCGGGCCATAGCCCGCTAATCTCCCATCGAGTATCAAAACGTTGGCGTTCTTGAATTAAGAAGAGATCACCGCAGATCATTGGAAAACAAAAAGGCCTATTTTGCAGGCTTTTTCGCTTGGAATGACACGTAGCGGGCGAACTTTGCTTTAATTTGCAAACGGCTTTGCCCACGTTTGCGGGCCAACATGTGCGACCTGCGGGTAAACTATGCCCGGATTTACAGCCGCGCCGGAAAGTTAAA
>Ga0302319_10013839_pt1 | contig 15101 bp, 13 predicted proteins | sample Bog_T0_2_FD_203319 | JGI IMG/M metagenome (GOLD analysis project Ga0302319, IMG submission 203319) | Peat permafrost microbial communities from Stordalen Mire near Abisko, Sweden - Bog_T0_2 | ecosystem: Environmental > Terrestrial > Soil > Wetlands > Peat | place: Sweden: Abisko, Stordalen Mire... | reverse complement strand
AAAGTGTCGGTTCAAGTGACACCGTCAGGGGTGGGGCTTGGTCGTGAAGATGAAGAGACCGGGCTGGAGGCTGACACTTTGCAGGGTATCCATGAGGGACCTTTCACGCTGCAGGGCCGCCCAGAGCTGCTCAAAGGCGCTGCCGCAATATTCCATGATCATTGGGTGGACGGGGAGGCGGCCAAGATTTCCACCGACATTGGTGGAGACCAGTTTGCCGCCGCTTATGGCCAGCTTGTAGGATGAGCCGGCATAAATGGGGTAGCCGAAGGCGGATTCCTGGGCGGTGATGCGGATCACATCCTTGCCGATGTTGGTGAAGGCGCGGTCAAACTTGAAATAGTCGTCCGAGGTATCGCCCTGGGTCTTGATGGCATTGGCCAGGTAGAGATTGATCTGCTGGACAGTCAATTGGGAGGTCTGCGGAGCCGGGGACATCTGGAGGTTCTCGATGCCTTCCTGGATATTGGGGGCGCCGAGGAGATCATCCTTGGTGGGGACGGGGGGGACGCCGTCCGGAGGACGCACCATCTGGATGAGGGCGGCGACGCTGATGGCGGAGCAGAAGGAATTGAGCAGAGCCCGATGCCAGTTGGTGAAGAAGCCGCGGGCGGGGTTGATGAGTTTTTTGACGCGCTTGCGGCTTTTCTCGGCCTCCATCAGCGTGACTTTCGCCGGTTCCTTGGGAAGGAGGGTGCGGTCGAGCTTTGCACCGCAATTGTGGCAATAAACGCGCTCGGGTTCGTTCGCGTAATTGCACTGTTTGCAAATGAGCGTAGGGGGCGTGGCCATCTATTCCTTTTTCTTTGATTTACGGGGCTCGGGTGGGGGCGCCGCCTTGGGGGAAGGAGGTGCTGGTGCTTTGGGGGTCGGAGCGGTGTCTGATTTCGCGGGGGCGGGCTTCGAATCGGCAGGCTTTGGCGGGGCGCTCGAGGAGGCGTCGTCCTTGGCGGCCTGTTTGTAGCCTTCGCTACGGTAATCCGTAATGTAAAAGCCGGAGCCCTTGAATATGAGGCCGGCGCCGGTGCCGAGAAGGCGGCGGACTTTTCCCTTGCCCCACTTTTTTTGACGGCACTGCTCCTTGGGGCACGTGGCGACGGGGTTGTCCTTCATGGACTGGAAGAGTTCGAAATCCTTTTTACACTTTTCGCAATGATACTCGTAGGTCGGCATGGTCCGCGGGAAAACAGAGAAGGGTTCCTATAGCATGAAACTGGGAAACCGGAAGAGGAAACGGGGGGAATGAACCGCGGACGGGGATGGAGGGTGCATTTGCGGGGTGCGGAGCCCGGAATTCGTGTCGGAAAACGGAGGATTTTAACCACGGATTTCACGGATTTATAAGGATGGGGAGAGGGGATCGAAGCGTTGAGGGATTCGGCTGGGAGAAAGATGGGGCGGGTGGGGCTTGACTGGGAGGCTGGGGGAGGCTTTATTACGCCACTTTTCCCAGGTTAATGACGCGCGTACTTTTTGGCTTTTTTCCAGTTTGCCTGTTGGCTGCTGTTTTGTGTGCAGGATGCAGCACGGATCCTCGCTTCGATACGCGGACAAGTTACCTGGGGGGTGGGGTAAGCAGCCAGCCCGCGGAGGCGGGGCGGCCGGCCTTTGATGATGTCTCTTATTGGGAGGGCGATGGGGTGCCGGGGGCGCCGCATGTGATCATCCGGATGGGTGAGCAGCGGGCCTATTTTTACAAGGGCGACACGCTGGTGGGGGTATCGACGATCTCGACGGGGCGCGAGGGGTACAATACGCCGACGGGCAGTTTTCACATCATCCAGAAGGACCAGAATCATGCCTCCTCCGAGTACGGGGATTACGACGATGCGACGGGGAAGATCGTGATGAAGGAGATCGACCGGAAGAAGGATCCGATGCCGCCGGGCTGCCACTTTGACGGGGCGAAGATGCCGTTCTTCATGAGAATCGTGGGGGGCACGGGGATGCACGAGGGATTTCTGCCAGGGTACCCGGCATCACACGGGTGCATCCGGATGCCTGGCTTCATGGCGCAGGCGTTTTTCCGGAGTGTGGAGCTGGGGACGCCGGTGGAGATTACGAATTAGGGCAGCGCGGACGCTTTCGCAACAGCGCCGGGCCGGATGGGACGAAAAGGACTTAAGGGACGTAAACGTCCGCTAGTAGTTCTTTGACGCGTTCTCGGCCAAGCGGGCTTCAAGGCGCTCGCAACGGACCTCGGCGTTTTCGCGGGCGCGGCGCTCATCCATGAGGGCTTCCTCCAGCTCGCGGATGCGCTTTTGCAGGGAGAGGCGGATGCTGGTGCGGACGGGTTGCTCTTCCTCGCGCTTGGGCTGGAGCTCGGGGAACTCCGCGACGCGCTGCTGGTAGCCGTCCTTGCAGTTGGTGAGGAAGGAGTCGGAGTTGATTTCGCCGATGATGAGGAACTCGCGAACGGCGCCCAAGGTGGTGGGGCCGTAATATTGGTCGGTGGAGACCTCCACGAGATAATCCATGCCGAGCTCCGGGACCATGGGCGCCTTGATCCAGGTGGATTCGTCGAGGGAGACCTTATCGAGTGGGGAAATTTGGGCGTCCTCAGCCCACTGGCGGAGTTGATCGAACGAGACAGGGCCAAAGACGGAGCCGTCGTCGTGTTTCATCAGAAACCATTGGTGATTTTCGTCCATGGTGGAGTTGTAACTAGGGTTGAGGGGAGGGCGTGGGTGAGGATGGGATTTTCGCGCCGGGTGGCAAGACCAAGGTCTGGCCAATCTGGAGTTTTCTCACGTCGGCGATTTTATTCACTTTCAGGAGTTCGGGCACGGTCACCTTATAGTGTCTCGCGATCACAGTCAAAGTCTCACCTTTGGTTACGATGTGGACGGGGCCGGTGGGCGTGGGTGGGGCGGCCTCGGCGGGTTGATCGGCTTGCTGCGCCGGGAGGGCCTTGGGGATTTCGGGTGCGCTCGCGGGAGCAGGGGCCTCGGTATCGGCGGGGGTGGGAGCGAGACCGGCTGCGGTGGGAAGGCGCGACTCGAGGAGCAGGTTGAGGCGGGCGACCTCCTGGGCGAGGACGTCGATCTGCTTGGATTGCTGCTCCAGCATTGAGCGCATGATCCGGAGTTCGTTGCCGGCAGGCTGGGCGGAGTTACCCTGGCCCTCCTGCGCCAGCAAGGCGCAAGGGGCGCAGCAGAGCAGGAGTGCGAGGGCTCGAGCGGGGCGTACCATCCGGGAAGTGTTGTCATGTCGCGGCAGAGGACGCAACAGGGGAGTGATGAATGATGATCTGAGATTGACGATTTTTCTTCGAGGCGCCAGGGCACCCGCCCAGAATTGAGACAGCGGCAGCTTGCGCTTTTGCGGAAACGAAATTAGGATTTCTCTCATGCCTGACAGGACGCAACGACCCGCGGGGCCAGCACCATGGAGCCCGAAGGAAGGTGACAGCGGGGGGCCAAAGGCTCCCGATATCTCGAAGCCCGACACCCGGGACCTCCTCAAGAGGATGCGCAAAGTGGACCCAAACCAATCGAAGCGGTACCGGCAACGGACAGGACAGTGATGGAGGGCATGTGTGGCGGCACAGGTCTGGACGGAATGTCGCCAATGGGCGGGCCGGCGGATTTTGCCTCGCTGCTGAAGCGGCAGGGCCTTTACCCGGGGGCATCCGGTACACTGGCGCACAGTGGAGCGCCGGTGATGGGTGGTGCGAAGCCTGAGGAGACGCAGGCGACCACGATCCTGGCTTTCAAGTTTGCCGATGGGGTGCTGATGGCGGGGGATCGCCGGGCGACGGCCGGGAACACGGTGGTGTATGACCGGGCGGACAAGGTGCTGGAAATCGATCGGCACTCGCTGATGGCGATCGCCGGGGTGCCGGCGACGGCGTGGGAGATGGCGCGGGTGCTGGAGCACTCCTTTCAATTTTACCGGCGCACGCAATTGCAGGAGATGAGCCTGGACGGGAAGGTGCGGGCGCTGTCGAAGCTGTTGCGGGATAACTTTGGATTCGTGATGCAGGGAGTGGGGATCGTGGTGCCGATCTTTGCGACCTACGACACCGTGGGGCGGACGGCGCGACTTTATTTTTATGACGCGATGGGGGCGCAATTCGAGGCGACCGATTATGCGGTGAGCGGGTCGGGGTCGCCGGCGGTGAGGAGTATTCTCTACTATGCGAACACCTGGGGACAGAAGAGCTTGAAGGACATTAAAAGGGAGGAGGCGGTCGTGCTGGCGCTCCGGGCGCTGGATACGGCGGCGGAGACGGATACGGCCACGGGGGGGGTGGACCGGCGGGGACGGGTGTACCCGGTGGTGAAGATCGTGAGCGGGGAGGGAATCGTGACGCTGGAGGAAGAGGATTTGGCGAACATTTACCGGACGGAGGTGCGATGACAGAGGAACCGTACAGGTGGGTGGAGGCGATCTCGAACCGGCGGGAGTACATCGAGCATCAGCTCTCCGGGGGGAGCCCGATTGTGGCACTGACGTATGGGGACGGGATCCTGTTCCTGACGCTGAGCCGGGAGCGGCAGAAGATATTTGAGATTTACGACCGGATCGCGATGGGGGCAATCGGACACCCGGGGGATATCGAACGGCTGCGGATGGCTGCGATCGAAGTGGCCAGTACGGAGGGGTTTACGCGGTCCACGCAGGATGTGTCGCTGAGGCGGCTGGCGACGTATTCGCTGAGCCCGGCGCTGAAGGCGGCGTTCGAGCAGATCTACGGGCCGCCCTACCTGGCGCGGATGCTGTTCGCGGAGCTGGGGCGGGAGGGGGAGGGGAATCTGTTTACGCGGCTGGATTTTGACGGGACGATGCATACGAGCGGCGGCCCGCAGTTGAGGACGTTTGAGGAATTTGGGGTACTGGCCGCCACGGCGGCGCAGGCCTCGGCGATGGAGCGGCACCTGGCGGGGGCGCAGCATTCGGACAAGGGGCTGGAGGCGGCGCTGCGGGTGGCGCTGGATGCGTGGACGATCGGATTTTTGTCACGTGAGGAACATGAGGCGCCGACGGCGGAGGAGGTTGCGAAGGCGAAGACGGAGCAATTGGGAGATGCGGTGCTGGAAGTGGCGGTACTGGAGCGAAGCGCGCGCCAGGCGACGACGTACAGGGCGGTGGGGGAGGCGGAAGTGAAGAAAGCGATTGGGGAGAATTGATAATCGCTAATCTGAGATTGATTCGGACTGCCGGCCTCACCCTACGGGTTCTCCGATAAATCGGGGGATCGTCTCGCTCGGCTGATGATTTTGAAACTTGGCGCCTGAGGGCGCCCGAGGGGGTCTTTTCCAGAGTTTGCGACTCAAGTCAGTCGGTGGCTGGATTAATGATCAGTTTCCAGAGATGTGCGGAGCGCCAAATCTTCAAATCTGCAATCATCGATTAGCAATCATCAATTCCCTCAAATCCCCTTCCCATTTCAAACGGGGTTTCTTAAAAATGGGGGGTGCATTTGAAACGTTCCCTTCGTTGTATTCCTGTTTTTGTTGTGGCTGTGCTTTTCGCGGCTGCGCCTCTTTCCTCCCGAGCCACGCAGGAGACGGGGTTATCGCAGGCGGCCAAGGATGCGGGGGAATCTTATCTGCGGGCGCTCGGGTCCGCGGGGATTGCGTATGCGAATCACGATTTCTCGAAGGCGCTCGACAAGCTGGACGTAGCGGACCAGATCGCGCCGAATATTCCCGATACCTGGATGATGCGCGGGGCGATCTATGCGGAGCAGCGTGCATTCGACAAGGCGCAGGATTCCTTTGAGAAGGCGGGGAAACTGAATCCGGGGGATTTTTGGCCGCAATACAACCTGGCGGAGTTGCTGCTCATGCAGAAGAAGTTCGGGGCGGCGGCAACGGCATTCCAGCGGCTGCAGGTGTATGCGACCAACCAGGAATTGGTGCAGTTCAAGGTGGTGTTCACGAACTTGATGGCGGGGAATCCGGACGCGGCGAAGCCGGCGCTGGATGCGATGAAGTTTCCGAGCGAAACCGCGGCGTATTATTTCGCGCAGGCGGCGTGGGCGTTTGCCCACCAGAACTCGAAGGATGGAAATTACTGGACGCGGACGGGACTGAAGGTATTTGGGTTGCCGCGGGCCCTTTCGTTTTACGATCAACTGGCGCAGGTGGGCTGGGTGCCGATGCGCAATGCGGATGGGTCGGTGCCGGCGAGCAATGACCTGACGTCGTTGCCGGGGCCGACGCCGGGAGTGGATCTGTTGCCGGGGGCGGGTGGGACGCCGTAGGGCCGGGAAGGGTGGGTCCAGGGCCCACGGGATTAAACCAGGGCGTTTTCCCGGGAAGACGGGGCTTTGGAACGAACGGTGGTTTGGGCTTCGACCCAGGTGCTTTGGACGAAGCTGGCGTTGGGGGAACTGGGGAGGCCGGTCTCGTTGCGGTGGAGCTGGCCCACGAGCATGTCGATGGCGGCTGCTCCGGTCATGGCGTGGTTTTGCTGCATGCCGGACCATTCGGGGAGATCGTCGTTGCGGTCGAGGTGGGCGAGGGCGACCTGGGAGGGGATATCCAGACCCATGGTTTCGAGCCAGGCCTTCACCTCGGTATGCATGGAGAGGATGATCTCGGGACGATTTTTTGTGTACCAATCGCGGAAGGCTGTGTGGTCGCGGGTCTCCTGGAACATGGGGAGGCGATGGCAACCATCCATGGCTTCCTGCCCGGCCCAGAAGCCGGCGGAGTAGCGTCGATCGACGGCGGCGTCGACCTCCGGCGCCAGGACGAGGCCCATGCGGCGGTAGCCGTTTTCCCAAAGCCTCCGGACGGCGCGGAAGACCGTGGAGAACTGGTCGTTGCTGGAGAAATTGAGCGGGGGCCATGCGGGGCGCAAGCCGACAACGACACAGGCGAATTCGCGCCAGATGAGCTCGAAGCAGTCCGGAAAGCTGGCGCGATTGGCGAGGGGGGAAATGATGAGGCCGCGGATATTGCGGGACTCGAGACTGGAGGCGAGCGCGGCGGGGGTGAGGCCGGGCTCGTGCAGCCATATGTGATCCAGCCTGTAGCCGAGCTGGCTGGCGCGGTCCTGGCAACCGGCGAGCCAATCGCGCGAGGTGCGGGAGGCGGCGAGGCCGGTGGGGTCCGCGGAGACGTTAAGCAGGCAGAGGGCCGCCTGGTAGTGCGGGGTGCGACTGGCGCGGAGTTGTGCCATCAGGTTGGCGACGGTTGCGTTGGTACGATAGCCCATCGTCGCCGCGACGCGCTGGATGCGGCGGCGGGTTTCGGGACGGAGACGGGGATCATCGCGCAGGGCGAGTGAAACGGTGGCTTTGCCGACGCCGGCGCGTTCGGCAATCTCGTGCATGGTGGGGGCCAACGCCGGGGATGCGTTATTGCTCATTTTTAGTATGTTTGGGAACCGCAAAAAGGGGTTAATGCGGAAGGGGAACATGCTTTGTACCGGGCAATGGATCGGGTGTCGAGGTTAAACGGTTCAAATTAATGCTGATGGGAGAGCGGATCGCTATTTCCGCACACAGATCGCCACCCCGAATCCCATTATGATAAATCCACCTCAACTTAGTGCCATCCTCGCAAACTCCTCTTTTTCCGTTTCCCGGGAGGGTTAAAGCTTATGGTTGTGGACGCGGACAAGGAAGGAAGGTACGAAAATGGGGCATCCTATTGACCAAACTCACACGCGGAGAGAGACACCGATGAGTACAGACGAATTCCCCGGGGGCCTTTATAACCGCAAGACCAACGACCGCTGGAAGTGGATGGCCGCTGCGTCGGCGGCTACGGTTAGTTCAGCGGCATTTTCTCGCGCAGATGCGCAGACGGCCAATTGGATATTGCTCAGTGGTGATGGGCTGTCCAACAATGGCAATTACATTTCCTTGGACGTTACATCAGGGCATCCGTTCGGAACGGTGATTTCAACCCACCGCACGGCGTTTGGCCCCGAGCCCCTGAGTATCCGAAACGCCTCGATGAAGTGCGATTTCGCGGGCGAGCTCGTGCAATTGTTTGCCAGCTATGATAAAGGCCATCGGGGCTCTTTCTTTTACAGGGTTGGAAGGATTGACAGCCAGCATAACTCCACCAACCACGGGACGAGAGCCCCGGTGGGTTTAAGCGAATTGATCCCGGTCACCCTGTCGGATCCGAATATCCGCTCCGGTACAACGGTGGACGGACCGCTGGAGGTTTCGGAGAACATGTTTTTTTCGAGCCACGACGCAGGGATTTATTTTGGTTCGATTTACTATCCGACGACTGGAACGGCCGCCCCGGCGCTGACGATTAATCCCGCGACGGGGGCGGTCTCAGGCGAAACCGTCACGTATGTGGGTTACTCTGAGGGTGGGGTTTACACTGCCGTTGTGCCAGAGCCGGCAAGCCTCAGTTTGCTGGCGATGGGTGCCGCCGGGGTAATGGCATTTCGCCAGCGTAGAGAAAAGGCGAAGGCGAAAGCTGCGCCCGCCGCGGCAGATTAAGAAGGCTGCATGTATTAATTGGGAACGTCAATCAGTACGTGTTGGTCGCTATCATAAATTGTTTTCGCAAGGGCCGGATCGATCGTGAAATCCTCGTCTTCGACCTTCGGGGCCATATCGATGTTGGTGATTTTGTACGCGATTTGCCAATAGGGCAGGTCTCGCGAGGGTCTCGCCGGCACTCCACCAAAAAACTCGCGCTTCGAGGCGACTGGAACCAGGAGCGGTTGCCCGTTGGCATCCGTTACCTGCCCTAATTGCTCGACCGCGTAGCGGAATATGAGCCTGCCATTTTCATCATAGCGTTCCCACATAACCGGGAACATTCCCCGGGCCGGCAAAAAGTGAACGCGATACACGGAGGGTTGCTTGGTGATCGCCTCGCTGCCGGCGGCGATCTCCGCCACGATTTCCTGTCCATCCCTTCCATTCTCAACATCGACCTTCCGAATACGGGGAATCAGAGTCTCAGCGAGAGTCTTGCTCCGAAGCTCCCACACGCCCAAATCCGCGCCGAAATCATTCTTCGCGACCTGTGATGAAGCAAATTCCCATGCCAACAGAAGGGGATTGGCATAACGAAGAAAGTATTCGCTGGGTCTCTGGTCAAAGGCGACGTTGTGTTGAATGTAGAGTTGTTGGTCGCCCAACCTCAGGCGTTGGTAAAGATGGCCATCATAGGCGATGATGGACCGATTTCTGGCGGCATTATTCGCGATCTGCGAGTGATCCGTAATGTAATACCGGAATCCGTCTTGCAAATACGAATAATCCCCGGTGGTGAGATATCCGAAAGGATACTCCTTTACCGGGGCTCCCGCTGCATCGAATTGCCGATACTCAAGCAGAGATGAGAATTGGAAGGTTTGCGGCAACCGTGAGAAATAGTCTGCAACCGCCTGCGCCAGCTCCTTGGGTGAAGTGGCAGAGGGTTCCGGTAAAGTGCTCCCCGCAAGCAAGCGCGAAGAGGAAAACGAAAAATACACGAGTATGATGAATGACAATAAAGTTTTCATAAATTGAATATGCTACAATCCTGAGATTTTCCTCGGAGGCGCGGCCCCATCGGCCGCGCCTCCACCCCTGTTCCTACTTAATACGCTGCTATTCGTTGCTCGTGCTATTCAGCACGTCGTAAGAGCCGCAGTTATCGGTGCCACCGGACCCGGTGGTATCGGGTGTCTGGCCGCATGTTGTTGTGTGGGTTATATTGGTGTTTCCACCGGTGGACTCTTCTCCGTTGGATGCCGATGATGTACATCCGCCGACGGTAACGTTGGGGCAGGTGCACTTGGCATCTGTCTCGGTTCCGTTTCCAAATGAGACGGTTTGGAATATTGCAGCACTGCCCGCAAGGAGAAGTGCCCGAGCTACGATTGTTGTTTTCATGTGCGGTTTTGTTCTTGTTTTGGTTGTTTTGTTGTCTGTTCCGGGGAAAGGATTATGGGGCATGGAGACGCGGATGTGTTCATGTCCTTATGATTCCGAGTATCGGGATTTTTAGGCGCGTTCCGGTGGTTTTGTTTAAGATGACAAGCATTTCCGTGAGCACTCCGCTTGTCTGGGCGGGCGAGACCTTTACTGTTAATTTGGCCAGGCCATCGCTCACCCATGTTATGTCCGCCTCCGTGTCGGAGGGCTTTCGTTCTACGATTAGATTTTGCAGGTCAGAACCGGATGAAGAGAGTAGGAGCGAGCGCTCTACTTTGCTATTGGGCGGCACGGAACCTATGAATACCGAGGCCGGTGTTACCTTGAATGGACCTTCGATTGAAGCCACGACGGGAAGGTCGACCGGTGATTTGACGGGTTGTCCCGCGTCCAGCATCTGGATCTTGATTCTGTCCCTATAAGTGCCTATTGGAAGGGTGCCCGGATCAAGGTGAATTATAACCCGGAAGTTCCTGGTGTCGGACCGTTCGGTCGTGATCGATAGATTCCGGCTTTCGGCGAACGCCTGGAGGGAGTCCCATATGTCAGTGGAGTTACCCCGTTGAATTGCACATTCAGCGGTTTGCACGCCCGCCCTCAGGTCAATCGTCCCAAAATCGACGACCGGCTTCTCGAGAACCAACGGGGCAACCGCGATACCCCGGATTGGAATCACTGTGATGCTGTCATTCCCGGCGGCGTCACGAACCGTCAAAACGACCTTGGCCATATATTCACCGATCGGTGGACTAAAGGAGACCTGGCACGATACCTTGCGCTCCGCCCCTGGCTGGAGAGTAGTATCCCCCTCGAATTGCACCTGGGTGCATGAACAGGTCGAATGGATCGCCATTACCCGCAGGACGCCGGGTGAGGTGTTTGTCACCGGGAAATCAAAGTCCCTGCTCGAGCCAATTTCGACCCCACCTACATTTAAGTTCGCGGGAACGGATAAGCCCGGCTCAGCCTGGGCGGTTCCGACGAAATAAAGGATAAAAAGGAGTGCCGATAATAGCCGGAACCTCATGGGCCTTCCGAAAAGGCAAATCCTGAAGCCGATCTCACGACGCTCCGCCGACGGATGCGTAAAGCAATCCGCGCAACGCTCCCGGCCGGCGTGACCTCCTGAACCTCTTGATTTACCATAATCAATCCTCTCCGCCGCCTTTCCTGGGTTAATTGAACGGAATTGTCAAGCAAAGTGTTACCGCGAAATTCGCGAGAGATGCCGATTTGGTTCCCTCTGCCAGGTGCGGGCGCGATGAACGGGTTGGAGGATTGGTCGCGCAGCGACAGATTTTTGGGATGTTTCGTTGCGGTGGGGGCGAGGCTTTATATTATTCTCGGAATGAGCATCGTCCGGAACCCAACCAAGACTAATATGTCCGGGCTTCGGCGGACGGGGGCTGGGGTTGTTCTGGGTGTGTTTGCGCTGCTAGTTGTGGGGTGCGGCCAGAATGGCGGAGCGCCGGTGCGGCCGCCGCCCACGGTGACGGTGATGCATCCGCTCCAGAAGGAAGTGACGGATTGGGAGGATTATGCGGGACGGTTGCAATCGCCGGAGAGCACGACGATCCAGGCGCGGATCAGCGGGGTGATTACGGAGACGCCGTTCAAGGAGGGGGCGCTGGTGCACCAGGGAGATACGCTTTTTGTGATCGATGACCGACCGTTCAAGGCGGATCTGGACAACAAAAAGGCGACGGTGGCGAAGGACGCGGCGCAGGTGGACCTGACGAAGGCGCAATTGGACCGCAGCCAGCGGCTGTTGCAAACGCACGTGGTGGATCAGCAGGATTTTGATATCGCGGAGGCGAATTACCGGCAGGCACAGGCGCAATTGGCGGCCGACCAGGGGGCGCAGGAGGTTTCTGAATTGAACCTCGAATGGACGCGGGTGCAGGCGCCGATCACCGGGTTGGTCAGCAAGATCAACGTGACGGTGGGCAACCTGGTGACGGGCGGGGTGGGCAATGGGACTGCGCTCACGACGCTGGTCTCGGTGGATCCGCTTTATTGTTATGTGCCGGTGCCGGAGCGGACGCTGCTGCGGTACCAGGTCTATGCGCGGTCGCAGGGGGGGACGGTGCGCGGCACGAAGATCGGGTGCGCGATCCAGTTGGAAAACGAGACGGGATTCCCGCACAGGGGAGAGATCGATTTCATCGATAATAGCGTGGATCCAACTACAGGGACCATCCAGGTGCGCGGCGTTTTCAAGAATCCGGATGAGTTCCTGACGCCGGGGATGTTCGCGCGGATGCGGATTGAGGGCGGTGGACCGTACGAGGCACTGCTGGTGCCGGACGAGGCGGTGGGGACGGACCAGAATGAACGATTCCTGATGGTGGTGGATGGGAGCAACACGGTGGAATCCAAGCCGGTGCAACTAGGGCGGCTGTTCGGCGCTATGCGGGTGATCGACGGCGGGATCACGGCGGCGGACCGGGTGATTATCAATGGGATTCAATTTGCGCGGCCCGGATCCCCGGTGAGCGTCGTGGAAGCGCCGCCGATGACGGACAATGCTCCGGGGGTGGGTGGCGCGCCGGTGGGAGCGAGTACGCCGGCGGATGAAGCCATTCAGCAAAGCGGGACCACGCCGGCGGCTGGAACCACGCCGGAGGCGGGCAGCGCGGGCAGCAGCCCCACGGCTGGAAGCACGCCCGGGGCTGGGCCAGGAACCGTAACCACCGGGACGGGCTCGTGAGCATCGCCCACTTTTTCATCACACGCCCGGTATTTGCGGCGGTGATTTCGATCGTCATGGTGATTGCCGGGGCGCTTGCGATCCTGGGGCTGCCGGTATCGCAATACCCGGAGATCGCGCCGCCCACGGTGACGGTGACGACGAGCTACCCCGGGGCGAACGCGCAGACCGTGGCGGAGACGGTGGCGACGCCGATCGAGGAGCAGGTGAACGGCGTTGAGAACATGCTCTACATGTCGAGCCAGGCGACGAATGACGGGGCGATGAAGCTGACGATCACCTTCAAGGTGGGGACGAACCTGGATGTGGCGCAGGTGCAGGTGCAGAACCGGGTGGCGATCGCGCAGCCGCAATTGCCGCCGGAGGTGCAGCAGGTGGGGTTGACCGTGAAGAAGGCGTCGCCGGACATCACGCTGGTGGTGGCGCTGTATTCGCCGAACAACTCGCATGACACGCTGTTCATGAGCAATTACGCGACGTTGCAGTTGCGGGATGAGATCGCGCGTCTGCCGGGGGTGGGGGATATCACTATCTTCGGCGTGCGCGATTACTCGATGCGGCTATGGCTGGACCCGGACAAGCTGGCGTCGCGGAACCTGACGGTGGGAGATGTGGTGAACGCGGTGAAGGAGCAGAACGTGCAGGTGGCGGCGGGATTGATCGGCGGGCCGCCGCTGAGGGCGGGATCGAGCCAGTTCCAATACACGATGAATGTCGAGGGACGCCTGACAGACCCGGCGCAATTCGCGAACATGGTGGTCAACGTGGGGCTGGATGGAAGAATCACGCAGTTCAAGGACATCGGGCGGGCGGAGCTGGGGGCGGCGGATTACAGCACGGCGATGACTTTTGACGGGCGGCCGGCGGTGGCAATCGCGGTGTTCGAGCTGCCGGGATCGAACGCGATCCAGACGGCGGACGCGATTTATGCGCGGCTGAAGGAGATGCGTCCGCGATTCCCGCAGGGGGTCGATTACACGATCCCGTACGACACGACACTCTTCGTGCGCGACAGCATGCGGGACGTGGTGAAGACGCTTTTCGAGGGGGTGGGCCTGGTGGCGCTGGTGGTGCTGATCTTCTTGCAGAACTGGAGGGCGGCGCTGGTGCCGCTGCTGGCGATCCCGGTATCGCTGATCGGGACTTTCGCCATCATGTTCGTCATGCATTTCTCGATGAACCTGTTAACGCTCTTCGGGCTGGTGCTGGCGATCGGGATCGTGGTGGATGACGCCATCGTCGTCGTGGAAAACGTGGAGCGATGGGTGGAGCGCGGCCTGACGCCAAGGGAGGCGGCATTCCGCGCGATGACCGAGGTGACGCCGGCGATTATCGCCATCGCCTTCGGCCTGTCGGCGGTGTTCATCCCCACGGCCTTTATTAGCGGCATCACTGGCCAGTTTTATCGGCAGTTTGCACTTACAATCTCCTTTTCAACCATCCTATCCGCCTTCAATTCCCTCTCCCTAAGCCCCGCCCTCGCCGCACTGCTGCTAAAGCCGAAGGACGCGAAGCCGGATTGGTTTACGCGCGGGATGAATTTCTCGCTCGGGTGGTTCTTCCGGCGATTCAATACGGCATTTGCGAATACGCAGGCGGGTTACCTGAGTGTACTGAGACGGGTGGTGCGTTTGAGCGCGCTTGCGCTGGTGGTTTATGGCGGGCTGGTGGTGCTGGCGTATTTTGGATTCAAGTCGGTGCCGACGGGATTCATCCCGCCGGCCGATCAGGGTTATTTGATTTGTCCTGCGCAATTGCCGGACGCTGCGTCGATTGACCGGACGCAGGAGGTGATGGCGAAGATGGCGGATATCGGGCTGAAAACGAAGGGGGTGAAGGGGTTGTTTACGGTGGCGGGGCTGTCGATTCTATCCAACGCAAATTCCTCCGCGGCGGGAGTGATGTTCTGCACGCTGGATGATTTCAGCAAGCGGGCCGCGAATGCATCGCTCTCGGCGGGGGCGATCATGGGGAACCTGATGGGGCAGTTCAGCAAGATCCAGGATGCGATCATCCTGGTATTCCCGCCGCCGCCGGTGCGCGGGGTGGGGAACGCGGGTGGATTCAAGTTGCAGATCGAAGACCGGTCTGGGACGGCAACGCCGCAGCAGTTGCAGGCGGTGACGGATGAATTGATCGCGGCGGCGCGGAAGCGGCCGGAGGTGACGGCGCTGTTCAGCACGTTCCGGGCGTCGTTCCCGCAACTTTACGGGAATGTGGACCGTGTGAAGGCGAAGCAGCAGAACGTCGCGGTGACCGATGTGTTCCAGGCGCTGCAGGTGTACTTGGGCGGGCTGTATATCAACGATTTCAATTACCTGGGGCGGACATGGCGGGTAGTGGCGCAGGCGGATGCGCCGTTCCGGGCGACAGCGCAGGATGTCGCGCGATTTGATACGCGAAACTCCGAGGGAAAGATGGTGCCGCTGGGGGCTGTAATGGACCTGAAGGATACGACGGGGCCCGATCGTATCCAGCGGTATGACCTGTACAATACGGCGGAGATCAGTGGGAACACGGCACCGGGCTACAGCAGCG
>Ga0302319_10013836_pt1 | contig 15103 bp, 12 predicted proteins | sample Bog_T0_2_FD_203319 | JGI IMG/M metagenome (GOLD analysis project Ga0302319, IMG submission 203319) | Peat permafrost microbial communities from Stordalen Mire near Abisko, Sweden - Bog_T0_2 | ecosystem: Environmental > Terrestrial > Soil > Wetlands > Peat | place: Sweden: Abisko, Stordalen Mire... | reverse complement strand
CGAGCCCCCCGCCTCCCCCCCCCCCGCCCCCCCCGCCCCCCCGCCCCCCCCCCCCCCCCCCCCCCCACGGCCAGCCGGCATACGACCCGCGTCCCGCCGCTCGGGCCGGGGCCAACTTCCAGCTTCCCACCGACCAGTTCGGCGCGATAGCGCATGGTCCGCAAGCCCATGCCGTCAGCTTGCATGGCTTCGCTCGACAGTCCTGTGCCGTCATCTTCAATGCTCAGGGCGGTCTCGCCGTCTTTCCGAGCCAAAGTAATGCTAATGCCGTGCGCCCCACTATGCCGCACGGCATTAGTGACCGCCTCCTGAGCGATACGATACAAATGTATAGAAACACGGCTGTCGAAGACCGGATCGGGGTGGGGGCAGGTGAATTTGCAGCTAATACGAGAGCTTCCGGACGTCGCCGCGGCAAGTTGCTCCAGCGCGCCGGCCAGCAGTCCCTCCTCCAGTTCGACCGGCAACATTGCGTGGCAGAGCCCGCGAACTTTGTCGTGCGTGCGTTCCAGGGCGGCCGTAATGTCGGCGGCCAGTTTTCCCGCCGGCGCCGCGGCCGGTGCCAGCATTTCCGCCAAGGTCGCCGCCTTCAGCCCCAGTCCGGTCAGCTCCTGACCGACGTCGTCGTGCAGATCCTGGGCGATGCCTCGTTGGATCTCTTCGGCACTTGTCAACAGGTGTTCCTCGAACTGAGCGTGCTCGATGACCCGGCCCAACTGCATGCCGACGCTTACCATCGCGTCGGTAATCCCTTCATCGGATTGGATGACCCGATCGGAGAAAAACTCCAGCACGGCGACTACCTTTTCGCCCACCAGTACAGGGAGAGCGATGGCCGTGCCAATGCCCAGTTCTTCCGCCACGGCTGTGCGGCGCTCGATCAATTCGCCCCGCAGATCCGTGGTCCACGCCAGCTTGCCGCTGGCGAAGACCCGTCCGGGCAGACCTTGGCCGCGGCGAAACCGCCGCCCGAACGTCACCTCGCGGAAATGGCGAAAGCGCTCCGGATCTTCGGCGTAGTAGGCGTGTGCGGGCACCAGCTCGTCCGGGTTGTCGGCGGCCGGCAGTAGTGCGTGCCCGAAGCACCAATCCTTGTACATTGCCACTCGCCGGAGACAATACTCCACGACCTGCTCTGCATTTTGGGCATGATTGGCCATGGCAGAGATGTCCTCGCGCATCTGGATTGCCTTTGTTCGTTCGATGACGCGCTGCTCAAGGGCGTCCTTCGCCGCTTTGAGCTGCTCCTCTGCCTGCTTCAGGCGGTTGATGTCGACAAGGGTGATCACCACGCCGCTGATGACATTTCCTGCCGTGCGATAGGGCAGGATCCGCACCAAATGCCAGGAGCCGTTGCGATCGCGGACTTCAGTCTCCCGGATCGCCAGGGTCCGCAGCACCTCTTGGCAATCGTCGATCAGACGGTCGTAATCCACGTTGGACGTCAGGTCGGAGAAAAGACGGCCGACGTCGGTTGGGATCAGTTTGAACAACTCGTGGGCCTCCTGGGTGAATCGTTTGACGCGGAGTTGGTCATCCAGAAAGATGGTGGCGACCTGGATGCTGTTCAAGAGGTTCTGCATGTCGTCGGTGGCCCGCGACAACTCCTCCACTTTGGCTTGGAGTTCGGTGTTGACCGTGCCGAGTTCTTCGTTCAGCGACTGCATTTCCTCCTTGGAAGTCTCCAATTCTTCGTTGGTGCTTTGCAGCTCCTCATTGGTGGACTGCAGTTCCTCGTTGGTCGACTTCATTTCCTCGTTGGCGGTTTCCAGTTCTTCAACGGTTGTCTGGTGCGATTCTTTGGCATATTGCAGCTCATGTTCGAGTTCCGCTACGCTGCCAGGCTGCTCTTCCATTTCTTTTCCAACTCGCGCCGCTGGGTGCGGTTGCGGCGCGGCTGTGGGAATGATCGTCACCAACAGCAACCCGCGGATCGCTGCGGGCTGCTCAATGCTCATCACCGAAAGACTGATGCAGGTTTGCTCGCCGTCGGTCTTCACACGGACGTTCACGCGAACGACCTCGCGCCGCTGGGCCGCGGCCTGGCGCATTGCCGCCGCCAGGGGGCGGGCCAGGCCGTGCCGGGCCATCTCCAGGATGTTGAGGCGGGGTTGCCCCTCGCCCGGCTCCAGATAAGCCCCTGTCCGCCCATGGATGTAAAGGATCGTCCCGCGCTCGTCGACCACCAGGCTGGTCGGCGCAAACCGCGACAAAAGCAGCCGCTCCACGTGCGCGACCGTCTGCGACCGTTTGCCATCCGCGGCCGGCGCTGGCGGCAACGCTCCCGCCGGCAGCGTTTCCGCCTGCCCGGCAGGCAATAACAGCAACGAAGGCGCCGGAGTGGGCACCTCCTTGCGGCGGAAGATCTTCCACTTGCTGTCGATCGTCTCGAAAAGCTCACCGAACCCGCCGATCGATTCCGACGGCCCGAGGAACAGCAGCCCACCCGGACGCAATGCGTAATGGAAGATGGGGAACAGCCGCCGCTGCAATTCCGCGTCGAGATAGATCAATAGGTTCCGGCAGACCACCAGATCGAGCTTCGTGAAGGGCGGATCCTTGATGACATTCTGCGGGGCAAAGACCAGCGTCTCCCGTATCTCTTTGCGGATGTGGTAGGTGTCGCCATGGTGGCTGAAGTAGCGCTGCAACCGCTCCTTGGAAACGTCGGCCGTGATGCCCGCCGGGTAAATGCCGTCTCGGGCGGCCTCGATCGCGTGCGCGTCCAGATCGGTCCCGAACACTTGCACGTGGAACCGTCGCTTGAGCTTCTCCATGCACTCGTGTAGCAGAATAGCGACGGAGTAGGCCTCCTCGCCGCTGGCGCAGCCAGGCACCCATACCCGGAATTCGTGACCCTCGGCCCGCGCGGCGAGCAACTCGGGCAGGGCCTTTTCCGCCAGCACATCGAACGCCTGCGGATCGCGGAAGAAGGCCGTCACGCCGATCAACAACTCAGCAAAGAGCCTGTCAATCTCGTGAGGATTCTCTTGGAGATAATGCGCATACTCAGCCGGGTCCTTGATCTGATGCACGGTCATTCGCCGCTCGATCCTTCGCCGAACAGTGTTCACCTTATAGCAACTGAAATCGTGGCCGGTTTGCGTCCGCAATGACGCCAGAATCTGTTCGAGAGGCTCCTTGGGAAACGAAGGGGCTTCCGCTGCCGAAAGACGCAGTTTCAAGAAGGGGCCTTTCGTGTAGGCGATCAACTGGGCGGGCATCTTGGCGGCGGGGAGGACATAATCGGCCAGCCCGGTGGCCCCGGCGCTGTCGGGCATTCCGGAATACTTCGCCGACTGCGCTTCCTGGACCATCGCCATCCCCGCCTCAATTTTGACGGCCCTCATCCCCAACGTGCCGTCAGTCCCCGTGCCCGAAAGCACTACGCAAATGGCGCGTTCCCGCAGATCCCCCGCCAAGGAGCGGAAGAAATAGTCGATGGGCAGGTGCGGCGCCTTGGCGGAGTCGGCATCCAAGCGATGCAGCACGCCGCCGGCGGTCTGCAACAGCCCGCCCGGGAGCCCCACATAGACGTGGTTCGGCTCCACGCGCAGGCCATCGGTCGCCTCGACCACCGGCATGCGCGCGCTCCTAGCCAGCAAGGCCGGCAACATGCTCACGTGACCGGGATGCTGATGGGTGACGACCACGAAGCCTAACCCGGTGTCGGCTGGCATGTTGCCGAAGAACTCCTGGAGGGCTTCCAAGCCGCCTGCCGACGCGCCGATGCCCACGACGGGAAAGCGGTCACTCGCCGCCTCCGTGGGAGAATCACGGTCGCTGGCGGAGGACGCATCGCCGCCTTGTCCAACTTCCGGGGGCAAGGCAGTTGTTCCGCTCGGTTTCTTAGCGGGCGGCGTCTGACTCGGGCCGTCTTTCCGCTGGCCACCCGCGCCCGACGCCTTCTGGCGTCCCGAACCGCTCGGCCGCTTGGCAGCCATATCGACCCCCCTCCCGGTTGAATCGCGTGCCTCGGGCCGATTTTACACAATCGCCCGGATAGATCCCCTCTGCGAACAGGCTCAAAAACCTCCGCCATTATACGACACTCAGACCCTTGTGCGGAGTAGCCGCCGGTGGGCGAGGAAACAAGTCCGCGTTGCAGGGCGGCACCCGTAACCGCGCGCATCGCCACCCACCAGGAAAGGGGTGGTGGATTCTGCTAGGCAAGAACCGCTGTTTGCCTGGATAGTATTGCCGATGATTCATGCGAAGATTGGACGTTGCCGCCCAACGCGACAAACAGGTGAAGGATCCGCGCGATCTCTGCTTCGTGCGGCGAACGTTGGGCGCAAAGGGGCGACCGGAAGGAAACGGTCCATGTATCGGAAGGAGGCCGAACGATCAAGCCGGCATAGCCCGGGCTTAAAACTGCGAGGCCTGCGATGGACGCAATACTGCTTATCGCCGACAGCGATGTGCGTCGCCGTGGTGAACTGCGGCGTTTCTTTTCCGACAACGGTTTCTTGGTAGCCGCGGCCGGCAATGGCCTGGAATGTGTGGCCGAACTCTTGGCCTTGGAACCGGACGTGCTGGTGATCGAGTTGGTGATCCCCTGGGGCGGGGGCGAGGGGGTGATCGCGCGATTGAACGACGGCCTGCCGATCCGCAGGAAGCCGCTCATTTTCGTCATCGGAGACGCGCCCGCCGGTGTGCTCTCCGTGCGGACTGGAGTGGCGCCGTGCAATTGCTTTTCGAAGCCTGTTCGGAAAGAGCATTTGCTCGACCGTATCGGCATGGAGTTCGCTGCCAGGCTACTCCACGGTGCGGAAGACCGGCAACGGCTATCGAATGAACGTATGGGAAGAACATTGCTGGAGGAGGGCATCCGATGATTGCCTCGACGGTCGGGCGAGACGCACTGACCTCGCCTTCAAGAGTGGGCCGCTACTTCATCCGTCTAAAAGTTTCCCGGGCGGCCCGCGAGGATGCCTGGGACCTGTGCCGGGTTGCAGTCCAATATGGCGGCGTCGAGGTTCATGAGTGCTGTTTCGTTTTCCCCAACAAAGAGCGGTGGCTAACCGCGTTGCAGGTGTTCCGCTTTCGCTTTGGCCCCGAGTATTTCGAGCCCGTCGACTCGGGAGAGAACGCTTGAGGGTTCGGTGAAAAGGTCTGGGTAGGGAGACGCATCATGTCGGAAAACCAGGAAGCAGCGCAATTGGCCCCCACGCAGAAGCAGGAATTGGGCCGGCCTCCGGAGGGCCGGGCGGTTCAGGCGGAGGCGCACTCCCGACTGCGGAAGTCGGGCTACCATGAGTTACACCTCGTCTCGTGCGATTTCCACGAAGGCGTTCTCACGCTGCGGGGGTGCGTATCGAGCTTCCACCTGAAGCAGGTCGCTCAGGAACTGACGCGCCAACTGGACGGCGCCGAGGAGGTCAACAACCGACTGGAGGTTGCCGAACCGGCATGAGGAAGTCTTTGCATCTGGTTAAGAGGTCCCGTACACGGGAGAAGTCGTCGCTCGGAGCGTATCCGAGCGGAGTCCAAACGGGAAATCCCGTACCCAATGGGAAATCCCGGTTTTCTAAGGAGCGGGAGAGATTATGAGAAGCGCACGAATTGTTTTGGTCTTGGCTGTGGCATTGTTGATCACCTGCCCCGCGTTGGCGGCTCCGGAAAAGTCGGCGGGCAAGAAGGCCGCGGCATGTCCCGCAGCCAAGGTGAACGCCACGTCGCAAGAGGTGATGAAGGTTTCCAACGACGGATTCGTCGCAATGCGCGCCGTTCGCGCGGCGCGCATCGCAATCTTCAATGGCGAGCCGAAGGTGGCCGTGGAGATCATGGGTAAGGCGAAAGAGGCTTTGGACGCCGCCTCGAAAGACGAGTCGGTGCTCATGTCGGACGTCAAGGCCACGGCCGGAAAGAAAGCGGCCCACGGCACGACCGCGGCCGGAGATAAAGCAGCGCACGGAACGACCACGTCCGCGGCGACGAAAGCGACGATTTGGATTCCCATCGATGGTCAGATCGCGATGGCCGACACGTATGTTGCAACGCCCGAGAAAGGGGAACACGTCGCTAAAGCCAACGAACACCTCAAGAACGGTCGGGCCAAGGAAGCCGTTGAAGAACTTCGACTCGGCGAGATCGACGTGACCTACACTCGCGTCCTGATGCCGCTGACGACGACCAAGAAATGCCTCGCCGAGGCCATGCAGCTTGCCACAGAGCACAAATACTATGAGGCCAACCTGGCGCTGAAGGCGGCCGAGGACGGCGTGGTCCTCGATTCCGTGAGTCTGGCCGACACGCCGAATTATAAGAGCGGGCCCAAGGCCCACACCAAGAAGATCTCGCCGACCGACAAAAACGAAAAGGAAACGAAATAGCACCCTACTTGTGCTTGAAACACTTGTCGATGGGCCTCGGATGGATGACGGGGCCATCGACAGGTGTTTATCGCTGCGTAATCCTGGGGCGGCGTCAAGTATCAATCGCAAGATTCAGTCGTGACCCGAGGGCCCCGAGGGGCGTACGATAACCGAGACGTTTTCGAGGGCGATTGTTCAGGAGGAGTTGGACTTTGGTGAGACACGCAGCTCCGAAATACAGGCGGGAAGAACGGGAAGGGGCGGTCGGTGAAATAGGCGGCGATCGAGCCTTAAATGAACTCGACAACCGAGCGGCCTTCTTGGGTGCAGGTCTACGTCGCCATGCTGACCAACGCGAATGTGCGGAGTTATTTCTATCAACCAGTAAAAGGAGCAGTGTCATGAACACACGATCGAAACACAATGTGTACATCTTTGTTGCATTCATTTCGGCATTTCTGTCGCCACCGCTCGTCCGTGCCGCCGTGCCGGACATCGATATCAATTACAATGTCAAAGATGCTCTGCGCGCGGACCCGCGGGTGAACGGCTCACAGGTTACTGCGACGACCGCCAGTGGACTTGTCACCCTCTCCGGCAGCGTCGACAATCTGGCGGCGAAGACTTACGCGGTCAGCGAAGCCAAGAAGATCAACGGCGTGTTGGGCGTGATCGACCAGCTCACTGTCACGCCCAGCATCCGTTGGGACACGGACATCAGCAACGTGGTGCGCCGCCGCATTCTCAACAGTGCCGTGATCAAGTCGCAAGGGCTGATCGTCACGTGCAAAGACGGCGTCGTCACGCTGTCCGGCACCGTGGGCAGTTACTCAGAAGAACAGCAGGCCGGACTGTTGGCCAGCGAAGTTGGCGGGGTCAAGGAGGTCAAGAATAACATCTTCACCAAGTGGAGCAGCACGCGCAGCGATCTCGAAATCAAGAACGATGCCGTCGCGGCGATCGGGCGCGACGCCTACCTGACCGGCCTGCCGATTACCGTTACCGTCCAGGACGGGATCATCTCGCTCAGCGGTTCGGTTGGCAACGCCTCTGAAAGAGATCGCGCGTACGACGACGTGCGTTGGATACTGAATGTGATGGACGTTAAGAACGGTGTTACCGTTCAGTGGTATGACAACCACGGCGTCAAATCCGCGAACACGACGCCGTCGGATGACGCCCTCCAGCAGGCGGTCCGCAAATCGCTCGACCAGGACAGTCGTATCGTAGCCAACGAGATCACGATTCGGGCGTTCCTCGGTGAAGTGACGCTGGACGGGTCGGTCTATGCGCATTACGAGAAAAGAATTGCCGAGCAGGACGCCAAAAACGTTGTTGGTGTCGCCTGGGTGACGGACAACTTGTCTGTGCGGGCGGATCAGCGCGAGGATTGGGCCATCGAGGACGACGTCCATTTTAATCTGAATACGGATGCCGTGACGCAGGGATTCGGTCTGGGCGTGAGCATCAACAACGGCATTGCGACGCTCACGGGCAAAGTCCATTCGTGGTCTCAGTGCTGGCACGCCTACGACGTTGCCTCCCGCGTTCTTGGCGTAAAGGCCGTGATCAACAACATCACCGTGGCCGAGGCAAATTATACCAATGGGACGAATTGGAAGAAGGACGCGGACCTGGTGAAATCGATCAAGTCCCGGCTTCGCTCTGATTGGGGGACCTGGTGGGCTCTTAACAAAATAAACGTCACCGTCCGCAATGGAGTAGCAACGCTGGAAGGCAACGTGGGCACGTGGACGGTGCGTCAGGAGGCCGGCGATCTGGCAGTGAATACGATTGGGATCTCGGAAGTAGACAATCGGCTCACCGTGGAGGGAGTTGCCTACCCTTGGGATGAACATCACTTCAAGTTTACGGGTTTCTGATCAGGCCAATTAGACGAGCGGCAGGAGATAGGTTACCCAAAGTAGCTGCGGCACTCTTTGACGCGGTATGCTCGCGCCAGGGGGTGTCGGAACTACTATGCCCTGCCGCTCGCCCTATTTCATCGCATCCCGGCACTTGCTGGCAAGTAGGCCCTATACATAGGCGATTGAACAAGACGGTAATGCGGACGAACATTGATGGAAGAGAATATTGCATCTATGCCCCAACACCCTAAAACTGACGGAAGATGCGTATCGTGTGAAGTCGGCAACGGCTTACCCATCGCCAACGGCAAGGCTCCTGGCTACTACGTCTCTCGTCACGACGGCCACCGGATGCTCGTCGTGGAACGCGGAACCGGCGAGCGTTTACGGATCAACGGCAGCATCGCGGTCGTCATTCTTGAGATCCACCCCGACCTGGTGAAGTTCGGAATCGAATGCGTGCTGGACGACCGCGCGAAGTCATAAGATAACACTTTGAAAACAGCGGGCTCTCATGGAAATGGAACACAAAGACGAGCATGGCCATCACCAGGGGCGGTCACGGAGGAAGCTGCATCGTGATTGGCGCCTTTGGCTGGTGGTTGGTCTGATGCTGGCCGCGATGGTCATTTACGTTTTGTCGGATAACGAGCGTTTCGGGCCGGGGAGAGGCACGAGAAAACTGCCCCTACCCGTTCCGGCGGCGAACAAATAATCCTGGATCGCTCCATTGTCTCCCCCTCGTGACGCGAGTTTTCCGGAGGGGAGACTTTCTTCCTGGCAATGGCGGGTACGATATCCGGATGTTTGGAACATACGGAGCCAAGTGGGAGAATATCCGAATGGCATGTAAAGACTGTCTCCGGTATCGCGGAAAGCGTCGAGACTCCGAAGGATTCGGGATTGACGGCCACCCTGGAAGGCAACAGCGTGAAGATTTCAGCCGCTAAGGATGCCAAGGCGGGCCGCATCAGGTCAGGATCCCGGGATACCAAGGGAAAGCAAGCGACTCTCAACGTGAGCGTAAAGCAATAACCAACCTTCGTCCTATTTCCTTTGCCCTGTAGCGACGTAAAATGAAAGCATTGGAAGAGTCGCGGCGCATCGAGACTTTCCCGTGAAATTGTCGGATGACTAGATAGAGAGCAACCCGGCCGTGCCGAGGGGCTCGCTAGCGAGTAAGCCGGCGTGGTCAAATACCTGCGGGTGTTCTGCCACGTCGGCTTTTTCGTTTCGTGTTAGTTTTTTCCAAGACCCGCTTGTTAACCAGTGAGGAACCCAGTCATGTCCGAGAAGAACTCCATTGTCGCTATTTTTCAGTCTCACAACCAAGCCGAGGACGCTGTTCGCGAACTTCAGAAGGACGGCTTCGACATGAAGAAGCTTTCGATCGTCGGCAAGGATTACCACACGGACGAACAGGTCGTCGGTTATTACACCACCGGCGACCGTATGATGTACTGGGGGAAACTGGGCGCGTTCTGGGGCGGCTTTTGGGGGCTGCTGTTCGGCTCCGCGTTCTTCTGGGTGCCGGGCGTTGGTCCGCTAGTCGTGGCGGGACCGCTCGTGACGTGGATCGTCGCCGCGCTCGAAGGCGCTGTTATGACGGGAGGCCTCTCCGCTCTCGGCGCGGGATTGTACAGTATCGGCATTCCGAAGAACAGCGTCCTGCAGTACGAGACCGAGGTGAAGAACGGCAAGCTTCTCCTGGTTGCCCACGGAACGGCCGACGAGGTGGAACGGGCCAGGGATCTCCTGAAGCAGAGTCAAGCGACGGAAACGACGGTCCATGCCGAACCGGCCGCCGTCGGCGCGTAACCGTGGCAATGGAAGACCAACACGATCATGGCCACCACCACGGGCCGCCGCGCAGGAAACTGCATCACGATTGGCGCCTGTGGTTGGTGGTCGGCCTGATGCTGGCCGCGATGCTCATGTACGTTTTGTCAGACAACGAGCGATTCGGTCTGGGACGAGGTACGGGAAAGGTCTCCCAGCCCATCCCGGCGATGCCGTGATCCTGGTGGAAGCCAGGTGGGAGAAGATCGGATGAACGAGATTAGACCGGAAACACACGCTCCCAAACACCATTCGTACAGGGCGAAACCGGCGATCCTGATCCTCATCGGGCTGGTCGTCGGCGGAGTGCTCTATTTCGGCGTCATGGCATGGTATTTCACGAGGGTCGATCCCGGCGGTGGGCCCTCGGGCTTCGGCGGGGATGCCGCGAAGTCGTCTTCCGCTGCCGAGGGCCAGGGGAACTTGGCCCTTCCTTCGTTTTCGACAAAACTATTTTCGGAGGTTCAAGTTATGTGGATGCAGTATACTGCCATTGGCCTGGGGGTCGCCCTGGTACTGGTTGTCCTGTACCTGGCGAGTTGTATCCGTATTCTCAACGAATACCAGCGCGGTGTTATTTTCCGCCTGGGCCGGGCCATGCCCACGCCCAAGGGACCGGGGCTGATCATGGTCTTCTCGCCGGTCGATACCATGACGCGAGTGGACTTACGGACCATAGCCAGGGTCATCGAGCCCCAGGACATCATCACCCGGGATAACGTCTCGGTGCGTGTCAATGCCGTGCTCTATTTCCGGGTCGTGGATCCGATGCGGTCCGTCTTGGAGGTGGCCGACTTCTTGTTCGCCACCTCCCAGGTGGCCTTGACGACCTTGCGCAGCACGCTGGGACAGGCGGAACTCGACGACCTCTTAACGGAGCGGGATAAGGTGAACCGCCGCTTACAAGAGATCATCGATGGGCACACCGAGCCGTGGGGCGTGAAAGTCTCCGTCGTGGAAGTCAAGGATGTGGACCTTCCCGAGCCGATGAAGCGGTCTATGGCCCATCAGGCGGAGGCCGAACGCGATCGGCGTGCGAAGGTTATCAATGCGGAAGGGGAGTTCCAGGCCGCAGACAAACTCCGCCAAGCCGCCCAGATCATGACGCCCTATCCCATGGCGATGCAGATGCGCTACCTCCAGGCCCTCGCGGAGGTAGCCTCGGAAAAGAATTCGACCATCATCTTCCCGTTGCCGCTTGAACTGTTGGCACCGTTCCTGAAAAGTGGCCGGGATGGCGCGAGTAACGCCGCGTTGACGAATGCGCGACCCGAGGTCGCATCTCCGGGGGTGACTGATTCTGCACGATCCGGGCAAGCCACAGGGTCAGGAGCAATACCGACGACGGTTGGGGGGAATGGCCGGTAGGATGCTTATGCCCGGCGTTGTAGTACGAGCGTCGTAAATTCAAACTCCTAACGTGAAAGGCTGCAACCCATGCGAAGTGTTTTGACCACGGCAGCGGCGGCTCTCGCGCTGGTCGCGATGGCGGTTGCCACAGGACCGCAGAGGACCGTATCGGGAGACTCGCCCGCCAAGCCCGACGCGGCAACCGCGGCGTCCGCCCCCGGCCAGGCGCATCAGCAGGACGAAAAGGCGATCCGACTCGCCGCCGAGACGTTTGCCAAGGCATACAACGCGGGAGATGCCAAGGCGATCGCGTCCCTGTTCGTAGTGGATGGGCAGATCGTCAGTGAGGAGGGCCAATCCACTCAGGGCCGTAAAGGGATCGAGCAAGTCTTCGCGGGAATTTTCAAGGAGCATCCCAAGACCCACATGGATCTGGCCGTCGGGTCCATTCGCTTCATCGGTCCGCACATCGCCATCGAGGACGGAATGGCGACCGTGACTGATGCGGCCGATGAGCCCGCCCAGCGCAGTCCCTACACGGTGGTCCACGCCGGGCTCAGCGGCAAGTGGCTGATGGCCAGCGCGAGAGACCTTCCCGATGACACACCGACGCCCGAGGAACAACTCAAGCAACTCCAGTGGATGATCGGCGACTGGGTGGACGAAAGCCCGGAAGCCCTGGTTATGACCTCCTACCGCTGGACCGACAATCAATGCTATATCTTGAGCGAATTCAAGATTCAGGTTGGCGGCCGTCCGCTGATGACCGGTACCCAGCGCATCGGCTGGGATCCCTTGGCCAAGAAGATCCGCTCCTGGGTCTTCGACTCCGAAGGCGGGTTTGGCGAAGGGATCTGGACCCGAGAAGGCAACCACTGGATCGTGAAAATGACCGGCGTGACGCGTGATGGGAAGATCGCCTCAGCGACCAACACCACGACCCGAGTGTCCAAGGACCGCATGACGTGGCAACAGCGGGATCGCATCGTCGGCGGCGAGAAGACGCCCGACATCGCGAAAGTCCCGATCACCCGAAAACCACCCCCACCCATGTAACATGCCAGCGACGCACCTTCGTCTGCTTGGACCGGAGAAATACCAATGAATACGAGCTTGAAAACGGTTGGGAGTTTTGCACTGGTCGTTGTGTTGTCGGCTGGCCTGGCAATGGCGGGCCGGGGTGGCGGTGGTGGCCATGGTGGCGGTGGTGGCCATGGTGGCGGGGGCGGATTCCACGGCGGTGGTGGCGGCGGCGGATACCACGGCGGGGGCGGATTTCATGGCGGCGGTGGCGGCGGCGGATACCACGTGCCTTCTTTCAGCACCCCGCGTCAGAACTTCAACGTATCGCGTCCGAGTTTCAACACGTTTCAGCCGTCGTTTTCGCAGAATTTCGCGGCCAACCGGTCGGGCATCGGCGCGCGGCCTGGAATTGCCAACACGCGCAATTGGGACAATCGCCTTAACGCCGGGAATCGTCCGAGCATCGACAATCGTCTGAATTTTGCGAACCGGTCCAACTTCGGAAACCGTGCGAACATCGGCGACAACTTCAACATCAACAACCGATTGAACAACCTCGTCCGGCCAACGCATGGCGATTGGAACCGCGGCGACTGGTATCACGGGGATTGGCATGGCAACTGGAACAACTCTTGGTATCAGCGGCCGGTGGGCTGGTGGACGGCCGGCGACTGGGCCGGTGATGACGTTTCCACGATTCCATGGTCCTGGGGATATTGGCCGTACTATAACCCCTACTACGCAGGTCCGATCGTCGACGGCGGTGCAACCATCGATTACTCGCAGCCACTCGCAGTGGCCCAAGCGGCCATCTCGCCGCCAATCGCCCAAGGGGGTCTGACCGCCGAGCAACAGGCGACGCCATTGCTCGATGCGGCGCGGAATGCCTTCATGCAAGCCGACTATCAGACCGCGCTGGCCCAGGTGGACCAGGCCATTGCGCAAGTGCCCAACGACACCGTGCTCCACGAGTTCCGCGGCCTGGTGCTCTTCGCGCTGGGGCGCTACAAGGAAGCGGCTGCCGCCGATTATGCCGTGCTGTCCGCCGGTCCCGGCTGGGATTGGACGACGATGAGCGCCCTCTATCCGAACGTGGATGTCTACACGGAGCAACTCCGCGCCTTGGAACAGTACATAAAATTGCACCCGGCAGCATCGGAGGCGAGATTCCTGCTGGCCTATAACTACCTGACGTGCGGGTATACCGATGCTGCCGCCGTACAACTCAAGGACGTCGTGCGACTGGATCCCAAGGACCAGCTATCCGCTCAACTGCTCAATAGCATTCCCGCATCGGGTACTGCCGAGCCGGTGGTAGCGAGTCAACCGGCGGCGTCTACGCAGCCGGTGGATGCGTCGAGCCTCGTGGGCAACTGGACTGCGACGCGTGCGGATAGCGCCACGATCAAACTGGCCCTGGCCGCCGATGGAAAGTTCACCTGGGGCCTGGACCAAAGCGGCAAGCCTCGGCAGTTCAGCGGTACGTATACCATTGCCAACAACCTCCTGGTCCTCAAGCAGGGTGCTAATCCCATGATGGCGGGCCAGGTCGCCTCGCTTGCGAACGACCGCTTCAACTTCAAGCTGGTGGGAGACAACCCCAGCGACCCCGGCCTGACCTTCGTGCGATAACCCAATGGCAGCGGCCTCTTGGCACAATGTGGGCGGCGATGACGCCGGTGGCCGGCGCTTTCCATAAACTTAGTGGTGTTTTAAGCACTTCGCCAGAGGAGGTTAAACAATGAGTGACAGTACCGGCAAGAAACCTGGTGACACGTCAACCCCAGTCGTTCAGCAAAGTATTTCTCCCCCTAAAGCTCTTGGCGTGGCCGGAGTGCAGTATCCTTACTGGCAGGGCAAGTTGCTGAACTGGATTGTTCCCGTTGCGGTCCTGCTTCTAGGCGTCCTGGTGATCCCGGACTTGCTACAGAAGTGGTTGTGGATGCGGCAACTCAACTACGCGGGCATTTTTTGGACGCTGCTTTCCGTCAAGTGCGGAATGACTTGCGTTACCTTCATCGCCACGTTTCTCTTCCTTTGGATCAATATCCGTCAGGCAGCCAGAAACAGCTTCGCGCTGGCTGAATGTGACACGGCAAAGAAAGCGGGCTCTGTCGAGAACACTCATGCCATCGAAATCGGGGGTCTCATGATCTCCCGCCGTGTTGTGACGCGAATCATGGCGCTCGCCGCGGCTGCAGTCGCGGCGATCTTTGCGCTCGGCTTCTATGCGCAATGGGACACTTATCTCCGCTTTCGTTATGGCGGTTCCTTCGGGCTTTCAGACCCTATCTTTGGGGTCGATGTGGGGTTTTATCTCTTTACGCTTCCGTTCTATCAACTCCTGCAGAACAGTCTCGTATTTGTGACGGTCCTTGCGATCGTTGGCGTCGTTGCCCAATACACGTACTTCGCGACACTCCGACTCAACGGCGGTCGACAAATCGAAACCTCGGGGAATGCCGTTCCGCATCTTTCCGTACTCCTTTTCATCCTCGCCGCTGCCTTTGGATGGGGTTATTACCTGGATCGCTACGGCCTTTTGTACTCCACCACGGGCGTGGTCTATGGAGTTGGATATACGGCGGGTCATGTGACCATGATTGCCCTTTGGATCATGATCGGCGTCTCGGCAGCGGCTTGCGCACTTCTCGTGCTCACTTTCTTCCGTCCGCGATGGACAGTCATGGCAATAGGAGCAGGCAT
>Ga0302319_10013834_pt1 | contig 15105 bp, 12 predicted proteins | sample Bog_T0_2_FD_203319 | JGI IMG/M metagenome (GOLD analysis project Ga0302319, IMG submission 203319) | Peat permafrost microbial communities from Stordalen Mire near Abisko, Sweden - Bog_T0_2 | ecosystem: Environmental > Terrestrial > Soil > Wetlands > Peat | place: Sweden: Abisko, Stordalen Mire... | reverse complement strand
ACCAGGCGAGGGGCCGCGACGCGCGAAGGGTTTGAGCGCAGGCTGATACTCCCGTTCGATCCAGACGGCGCTACACATAGCACCGAAAAAGACCCGGTGCAGAGGTTTGTTCGCCAACCAGCTACCGTCGGATTCAACCTAAATCAGTCATTCGTTGGCCACGGTCAGACTGGCCGCAATTGGCCGAGCGGAACGGCGGCTTTTCGATTTAGACGCTTCAAAGCAGACAGCACGCTGGCACGTTGTAGGCAGATGATCTGCTCACCTCGCTGTCTTCACTTACCGGGTGATCGTGCAGCCGATCGGGTGGAAGCCATAACACTCGGCGCTCGGGTTTCGCTTGCCACTAATGACGCATCGGCCAGACCGCCTATGGTCCGTAGGTTCAGGTCGAGCTGATTTTGCGCCTCCCTCGGATCAATCCGCCACACCGCGCCGCAAGCGGCGACGGCGAGTCCCACCTCCCCGGGCATCAACGGTCCATCGACGCCTCTGGCGAACGGGCCATCCGTCTCCGTCAGCACGCGGTTCCGCGGCATCGACGCAAGGAGCTGCCTGCCCTTCATCCCGCGAACCATCGCCGGCCCTACCGAGAACCAGCAGCCCAAGGCCACGGCGCGGTCCAGTTGCTTGCGGGTGCCGCTGAACCAGTGCAGCACGGAAATACCGGCCTCGGGGTGCTGTTCCAGGGCGTCGAGGACTTCGTCCGCCGCGCCGCGACTGTGGATGGTCATGACTCGCCCTCCCGCACGGCCGCAGGCAGTCAGGATGCGTTCGAAGCAGCGCATCTGAACCCCGAGATGGGCGCGGTATTCTGGTCCACCGTCCAGCCCGATCTCACCAACGTAACGCGCCTCCCCGACCAGCGCCTCGAAGAGCGGAAGTTCGGCGTGGCGCTCGTGGGCGAGCTGCGGGTGGAAGCCCAAGGCGGTTCTAACCCTCGGAGCGTCGGCCGCCAGCTTGAGCGTGCCGCGCCAAGCCCGAGGCGTCGTGGTGACGGACAGAACGTAGTCGCCGCTGTCCCGGCATCGCGCAGCACTGGCGCCGGGATCGGGGTAGAGGTCTAGATGACAGTGGAAGTCGATCAAAGCTGGATCCCCGATGCCGTGAGAAACCCCTTGAGCTCGATCAAGCCGCGGCTCACCACGCCTTCATACCGGGCGCGGGTAGCGGCATCCTGCGGCAGGGGGCCGGAAGCGCCTACCCTGGAGGACAACGCGGGCGTACCCAACAGATTCACAGCGCCCATTACCGCCAAGAGGTCGCTGCGCTCTTCGCCATTCGGGCTTGCGAGAACGTCTGTGAGCTGGATGCGCTGGTAACTAGGGGTCGGATCCGGAATCCCGGCGGTGTGGAACGATGCCCTACGGATCAGGCATGGCAAACAGCGGCCACATTGCATGTTGCGCCGCTTCCACTTGCCGCATGAAACCGTATCACCTGCCATGGCCCTGAACGTGGGCGTCGCCTTCCAGCGTTCGACCATCTCGCCCTTGGTATCGAACTCGTGTGGGTTCTTGATCGTCACCGCCACACCGAGACCGTCGAAGATCTCCTGAACGAGGCGGAGATAGTGCGGATGCGTTGTACGGGTGCTGAGCGACCCAATCCGGCGGCTCGTCATGGGAGGGTTGATCGCAATAAAGCCGTTCTCGGGCACATACAACGCCATCCTGCCAACCCGATCGGTCGGCACTGCGCTCGCGCCGGCGGCGGCAAGCGCAAGGAAGTCGAAGCTCCGGCTCCGCATGGTGGTGTCGTGCCCCCCGGACGCGGGCCAATACGGGCGCAGGTTAGCTGCGAAGCGTGGCAGGCCAGGAAAGGCCCGCGAACGCACCAGCCGCTGCTTTGCATCGTCGCTACGGTAGGCATGGCTCACCAGTAACGGTCGCGCGCCACCTTGGACCAACTGCAATATGCCCAGCGCGCTGTCGAGCCCGCCGGAGAATAGGGAGACGCAATCCACTCCACCGAGCTCCGTAACGCGCCCGCGTCGCATCGGCGTCGGTGCCGGTACCCCACCAGCTGAAAACTCAAATGACCAGCGGTCCCCCGTCAGGAATCCGAGCGCTTTGACCAAGCTCGGGGCGACGTCCTCCCACGGCCCTGGATTCACCAGGGGAAGCACAACGTGAAGGTCGCGCCCCCATCCGACGTCCGAATATCTATGCCGGCTCACGAAGGTATCGGCAGCCGTGACGCCGAGCGCCACCGTCAGCAGATCGAAGGCGGCGACGCTGGGTTGGCGTCCGAGCCTGCGCACCGCCCTGAGGACCGGGCCGCCGATCCGCGGAGTGCCCAAACTGGCCACCCCCTCGTAAAGCACCGCGTTTATGGGGCCACCCACGATGGTGGCCGGGGGTGAAGCGACATGCATAACGAGGTCAACCATCGCTTGCTTCCCAGCTTCGGAGCACGCCAGCCACGATTGCTACTTGGGCTACCGTTAGTTGGTCCCTGGTCATGGATGTGATGCCACGATCAACCAGCGGCTGGAGGTGATGGCCTATCTCCACCCTGATTGTATCGCGGAGCGCGTTCTCCCTTGCCTGCTGCTGCACCGCATCGCCGGCGCGATCCCACCCCGGCCCGGCCTCGGAGAGAATCTGTTGCAACACGCAGCTCTCGATAAATGCTGCGACGAGATCAACGTAAGTTTCGTCGTCGAAGCCCTGGAAGGTCTCCACGTCGAAGTCGGGATCGTCCCGAAGCACCTCGTCGAGAGCCGCTCGCAGCGCCTCCTCGATCTTGGCGCCGTCCCCATTTTCCGGCGTGAATGCGCGGGCGATCGCCTCGATGACAGTGTTCAGACCAGCACCTCGCAATGACGCGAGGTCCACGCCGGCACTGGCCAATGCGGCACCTATGCCGCCCGGGCCACTGAACGCAGTGAACGCGCTCGCTCCGGCCGCCATCATGGAGGTCGTCCGACGCGCTCCGGTGGCTGCGCCCCCACTTGCCGTCCTGGCGAAATGTCCCAGCGCAGCGCGCAGATTGCCGTCGTCGCCGCTCGCCGCGAACCTGCCTAGCTCGGTCCTAAACTGCCTGAAGCGATGCGGATCGGCCGGCGGAGAAGGGTCGGGATTACCGGGGTCCGCCCAGGGCGGAACGAGTGGTGTATCCGATCCGGAACCGGGATGGGGGGTGGAAGTGCCCATGCGTCAGCCCCCTTTCGGTTCGAGCTGCCTTATAAGGCTGACCACGTAAGGGGGCGGCTTGACGCCGAGCTTATCTTCTAGAACGCCTCGAAGCTCCTTCGCGATGGCGGGATCTAGCTTAGCCAGCACCATAGCGCCGTTGAGCTCTGGCGGCGGGCTGCTCCAATCGGCTTGCCTTCGCATTGCGGTCGTCAATAGGCTGAACACCTCCGCACGCTCCGTCGGCGGAATGCCGGCGGCGGTCGTGTTAGCGTTCGGCGATGGTAGCCGCCTGACCATAGATAGGACACTCACGGCCTGAGCGGCCTCCGCCGACAGGCCACGTCGCCGTCCGACCATGGCGATGGTGTCGCGACTGAGAGCGCTGACGCCACGCAAGTCCACGCCAGAGAGTCGTGGCTCCAGACTGACCCATTCACTCAGGAAGCTCTCCTGTTCGGCGCCTTGCCATTCCTCCGGGCATGCGGCCTTGAAGTCCGCTTTGTCCGCCTCCTGCATCACTCGAATGCGGTCGGATGTCCCCCCGGGCGAGGCCAGCACCTCCGAATAGAGGGATGCCGCCGCCCTGTCCCCCATGCAGCGCTCGAACAGGGCGAGCTTGGTGATGATCGTCTCGTCGGCCTCCATCTTGCGTACCGCCGCGAGCTTGGCCCGAATCCGGACCGTGTTGAGCAGGCGCTTGATGATGCGCGGGTTGCCATTGACCGCACCTGCGTTGGCGAGCAGCGGCGCCATGCGCTCGGCCAGCTCGAACGCTGCCAGGAGATCCTGCGGCGGCGGATTGGACACGAGCCGGGCTGCGGACGCGGCAGTTGGCGGTTCGCCGTTCCAGGCCTGCTGCAGCATGAGGCGTATGCCGTCACGCAAAACGTCCAGCTTGTCTGCTGGAACATCCGGGTGGATTTCAGCGAACAGCTGCATCAGGTAGCTCGTGATCTCCGGGATTCCGAGGCGGGGAACCCTGATCGGGACCTGAATCAGCTTGTCGAGATAATCGCGGACATGCTCGCTCTCCATGCCGTCGAAATGCTTGCGCACTGAGTGTCGTACCATGTCCTCGTCGGCCGCGATGCAGAACGCACTGTTGCCCATGAACAGAAAGAGCCGGAGCGCTTCGAGGGTGTGTATGACCTGTGCCGGGAGGCAGCGGTCCAGGTTGTCGATGAACACCACCAAGACCGCGTTCAGGTCGGCGAGCACCGACGCGAACTCCGCTCGGAAAGCCTGGATCTCCTGGGGCGGCGTCATTTTGTCCTCGGGCCTCAATACGCCGTCGAGACGCTTCCTGCCCGCCTTCATTGCATCCTTGATCTCGGCGGCATCCTCCGCCTCAGCCTCCCCCTGGACGATCCGGCTGATGGCACCAAGCCCCTTCGAGACCGCCCCCAGCGTAGGCACACCCGCCAACATGAGAGCGCCGTCAGCTACGGCACCGAGTGCACGCAGCTTGTCAACGCGTCGGAATAGGCTGCGAGCCTTCTCACCGACGGACTTCGGCTTGTTGTCGGCCGCAGTGACGAGGCAGCCGGCGATTGTCTCCATCAACGCCGCCCTAGCATCGTCGAATCCCTGGTACAACCAAGCGTCATAGTGGACTACGATGAAGCGGCGCCCCGCCGCCGAGGCCGCGCCAGCCTCCCGCGCGCCATCGATTTCCAGGGTGGCCGCCTGTAACTTCGCTTCGATGAGCTTCAGCATGGAGGACTTACCGGTGCCCCAGCCACCGGAGATGCCGATGGAGAGAGGCAACATACGAGGATCACCAAGCAGATTCGCAATAACTTCGGCGAGTTCCCCGTAATTCAGCAGGTCTTCGCTGGTCTCGACATCAGCCCACATCTGGGGTGCCCTGGTTGACGATCATGATGACGAAGGCAGAGTGATCGCAGCCGACTGTACGCGCGCTAAACGCGATTCTGTCGAGACATCGTGTGCAACGGCTCGTAGATTCCTCAATATTAGGTTCACAAGCGCTCAAGCACCAGCTGGCGCGCGGGCCTATGCGTTGCCAATCGGAAGCTTCAGCGATGAATCGGATCAGACCGACCCGGCAAGCTGATGAATGACCGCTTTCGGGAACGGCCTTCACGTCCCTGGATGACGGGGATTGGCGCCAACCAGCCGTCGACGGCGCAAGTGTCCTACCGCCCGGTGTCCACCCATAACCGTCGTAGATACGCAAGCACCACGCCCCCAACACTACATCCGCCGTCCACGACGGCGGCCGGCTGTGGCCTTTTCCGTCTCCCGCTCCCGGTATGCGCGCACCCGTTCGACGGCCGCACGCATGGCTTCCCTCACCTGAGGGCCGATGTCCTTGAGTCTCTGCAAGAGGTCGCGCCGGTCGGCGGAGGCGTTCTCCGAAGCCGGTTGCACCCTCCTCGCTTTCCCGTCGTCTCGCTTGCCCTGGAAGGTCGCCGCCAAGGTACTCTTCGCCTTGCCTTCGACCGTGCGCTGTTCAAGCGGCTGCTTGCCGGCCTGCATCTTCTGAATTGTCCCGGTCCGAAGGTTTCCGGCTCGCGCGATCATCGCGAGCGAGCCTTCCTTGACGGGCTGGCGCGCGAAATTCCGTGCCACGTTTTCGATCACGTCGCTCTCTCGAACCTGGCGCTTGTCGCCAAGCGGCCGGCGGCCGGCAACCTCTTGCCGCTCCGCGCCGTCCGAGGTCACGATGTATGACTGCTCGCGATGCCGGCTGCCGGACGTGTAAGCCCCGAAAGCGTTGACCTGGCGCGATCCGCCGGGGACGGCGAAGATATGCTCGCTGACCGTGGCACCCTGGCTCGTGTTGATCGTCAGCACGTCGCCATAGGCGAGTTTGATACGGCCGGTCGCCTCGCTCTTGAGGCTGTCCCACTTCACCAGCCCTTCCCTGCCCTCCCTGGTTCGCAGGACCAAGCCCTCGGCCTTAACTTCCGCCACCACCAGAACGGTGCCGTTCCGGCCGATGTTGCCGCCCTTGTTGGTGTCGAGAAAGCGGGCGTTGGTGCGCTCGAAAAGGCGCACCCGGTCGCCCTCGGCAAGCGGCAGGTCATATTTCCGGGCGTCACCCCCTGCCCCGCTCGTCGCCGGCACGGTGATCCGGTCGGCGCCGACTTCGCCCAGCTCGCGCCGCTTGTCCCGAATGGCAATGCTGATCTGGTGGGCGTCGTGGTTGGTCGGCGCACTGACAGAAATGGAAAACCGCTCCCGACCGGCGTTGGCCTCGCGGCGCTGCTGCCAGAGGGTCACGACGCTCCGAACGGCTTCCTCGTAGCCGCCCGGTGTCACCCGCAGCGTGCCGTTTTCGACCTTCCGTTCGACCGCCGCCGCGGTCTCCCCGTTGCGGAACATCAGGGTGGTTTCGCGTTCCTCCTGCTCCACCTGGCGCACCGATGTTTCGAGTGTCGGGATTGCTTTCTCGCCAAGGCCGCGGCGCAGCAGGTCCACGACGGCACCTGCCTCCACGCTCTGCATCTGCCTGGGATCACCGATGCCGACGATCTGGAAGCCGTGTTCCTTCTGTGCGCGCAGCAGATCATTGAGCTGGCGCGTGCCGAGCAATCCCAACTCGTCCACCACGACGACGGACTTCGCGTCGAGGCGGACCCGGCCGTTCTCGACGGATTTCAGGAAGCTCTCGACCGCCCGCGCGTTCCTGGCGGTGATCCCGGCTTCGGTGAGGTCGTCGGACTGACGCCACGCGAGGGCGATGCCGTGGACCTGGCGGCCGTCCGCCTTCCATGCGTCCACGAGGGGCTTCAACAGCGTGGACTTGCCCGACCCGGCGACGCCGATCGCCACGGAGAGGCGTCCGCCCGTGCCAAGCTGCTCCATCACCGCGCGCTGCGCCTTCCCGTGCCCGGACGTGAAATCGAGTTCGGGGAAGCGTTCGACCGCCGCCGCGATCTGGGCCGGGCTCAGGGAAGCCGTCCGGTCCTGGCCGGCCGCGCGCGCGCTGGCGACAAGCATCAGCTCCTCGTCCCGGTGCAGGGTGGTCGTGATGCCGACCTTGTCGCGGCCGTTCTCGCCTTTCACGTCGCCCCAAACCAGCGCCGTATGCTCGCCCCGCTGCGTCACGCCACGCTCGCGCATCGCCTTGGTGACGGCGTTGACATCGGCGGGAGATTCGACGCCGGCGGCGATCAGGCCCTTGGCGGCCGCAAGCCTGGCGTCCGCCCCTTCCACGGCGGCGCGACGCTGCAACTCCTTGTCGAACACCGGAAGTGCCGACTGATAGGCGGCCTCCAGCCGATCGGCGCGGGAGACTGCCTTCTGCTTTTGGTCGGGCCGGAGGATGCTGCGGTGCTCGTAGCCGATCCCGGCCGCTGCCAGCCGCCAGGCGGCGGCATCGCTCAGGTCGTCGGACTTCGCACCCCTCGGGTCCTGCACACCCTGTTTGAGCAAGCCGATCTTCCGGTCGGCGTCCAGGGTGTCCCAATCCAGGCCCTGTTCGGCGGCATAGGCGCGCGCGGCGGCCGTGCCGCCGGTGGTCCGCTTCGAGAAATGCTCCGTGACACGCTCGGGCACGGCCGCAAGCCGGGCCATCTCCGTCCGGTCATCGGGCACGACATCGACCCCGTGCCGGCGGAGATTGGTCGCGAGATAGGCTTGATACAGCGCTCCCCATTCCTTCACCCGCCCGTCGAGCTGGTCGAGCCACACGCCGCCCATGCGGCCGGTCCCGGTCAGCACCGCGTTGAAGACGGCGGTATGGGTATGCAACTGCATGTCGCCGGCGACGCGGCCTCCGGCACTCTTGAAGGTGTGCAGCTCGGTGTAGTCCTGGCCGCTCCTGTCGGTCTTGACGACCGCGACGGTCGGCCGGGCGGTGTAGTGGTCGAACGAGACCCAGCCGATCGAGCCCGGCTCCCACCCGTCTTGTCCGGCCTTGCCCTTTCTGGCGCGGCCGATCTGCGCCTCGATGTCCCGCATGACACTGCCGATGGCGTCATGGTGCGCCTGGTGGATCATCCCGCGCTCGGCGTCGGTCGGAGCGAAGGCCCATGCAACCGAAACCGACTTCGGCGCGGAGAATGTCAGGTCGACGTAGCCGATCCGCGCCCGGGACGTGTCCATCCGGTCGTGATACTGCTTCACGGCCAGCTCGCCGCCCGTGGCGGTGCGACCGGACAGGATGTCCTCACGCTGCTCCGGGGTCAGCACCTCCTGCCTGGCGCCGAGAACGGCCTGGAAACGCCGTATGGCCCGGAGCGCGGCCTCGGATGGCAATGCCGTGCCGTCCACCCTTTTGCCAGCCAGGACATTCTCGAGCTCCGCCCGGGTGGGCATCCGGCTCTCGTCCATTCCGAAAACCGTTCCGATGCCCTCCGTCCCGGCCTGCTTCTGCTTCCCCTCGATGTCGCCGCCGTCCGCGCGCTGACCGTTCAGGAGATTTGCCACTTCGCCCGCAGTGAGGGCTTTGGCGGTATTGATCCCAAGCCGCCCGGCAAGCGCCGGGTTCATGCCCCGGCGGGGCGTCGCCACAGCGCTGCTGTAGTCCTTGCCGGCGCGTGCCTGCTCTGTCGCGCGGTCGAGGCGTTCGCCGCGGCCTTGCCCATCATCGCCGTCTTGGCCACGACCGGTGCGGCGAAGCGAAGCGACTGCCTCGTCCCGCTCCACCATCCCCGCCGCCACGAACGCGCCGAGCGCCCGGATCGTCACCTCGCGCTGGGATGGGGAACGGCCCGAGGCATCCACGCTGCTCTCGGCCAGCCGATCGGCCTCACGCGCGACCAGCTCGTCGAGCATCTCGCCATTCGGAAGCCGCCCGCCGGACATCTCGGCCGCATAGCGCGCCGCGACGGCTTCCGCCGGCGTCGGGGGGCTCAAGCCTTGGTGGTAGTACTCCGCCATCGCCGCCATCTCCGGCGACAGCGTCTGCTGCAACAGGTGCTCGCTCATGGCGCGCGCCGCCGACGGGGCGCCTGCTGCTCCCGTTCGGTAGGTCAGCACATCATTGCTTCGTGGCAGTCGCGGCGGACCAATCCTTCAGGCTGGCCTCGAACTGCCTGCCGATCGCCTCCGGCAGTTCCGCAACTTGCGCGATCAGGCTCGTCTGGTTTTCGTCCATCTGCTGGACCTGGGCGGCAAGCGCCTCAAGGGCATGGGCCACCGGCGACGGCCCGGCCTCCTGGGAGGCGGCTCCGAGGATGTCCGCGAGCATTTCCGACTGCGCCTGGTTGGTCTCCAGCAGTGCATTCAGGACCGCCAGGATGTTCTGCTGGACCTCTCTGTGTTCCGCCAACTGCTCCGCGAGAGCGGTCACGGTGTCGGCCAAGTGGGCCAGGTGAGCCCCGTCTCTTGTGGCTGCCATTGCGCTTCCTGCTGTTCCCAGCCGCACAATCACGACCTGGTATTCCCCGGCAAATCGGTATGAACATCAGCCTATCCGCCGTGATGGCACCATACAGGAAACACCCGTCTAGGGTGACTTGGTCTGTAAGAAACTGCGCAACCCTGCCCAAACACCAAGCCCATTGCATCAGGGACCATAACAGGGAACACAACAGGGAACGCTATCCGGGAACGAAAGCGGGAACATAAGCGGCGACATAAGGGGTGACAACCGCTGTGAAAAAAGCCACTCTCTCACACGACCTAACCAGCCGGCAGTCAACCAAGCTCGGGTCTCCGGAAAAGCGCCCGCGACACCGCGATGAGCTGGAGCAACAGGCCGGCACCTTCGGGCGGGACTGGCGCGCGGGCGACCGCGTGATGACCTGGCTCAACCGCCATGAAGGCAGGGCGGGCGAACTGAGCCGGCTTGTGGAGGATGGCTGGTCGTGGGCGGACATCGGCCGGGCCATGCACCTGGCCGGGATCACCTACCGCACGGGTGAGCCGATCTCGGCCGCTATTCTCCGCAAGAAGGCCTCTGAGGCCAGGGGCGCCGCCCGCACGAAGAGCGCCCCGCCGTGGGGTGCCATATCAAACACGGACGCGCCCGAGCCACCCCTCCAGCAACAGGCGCCTCCCCTGCCCTCGCCAACCCGCGTTTCGGTGCCGCCAGCCGGGACAGACTTCCCGATCGGGGACGAAGAGCCGGAGTTCAAACCGGCAACCCTGGTCGGACACAACGGGAGGAAGCCGCCGGAGACGCTTCCCCTACCCACGAAAGAGCCCGTTCCGGCCCTTTCCCCGACGATCGACGTTGATGCGGTTCTCGCCAGGTTCACCGGCAGAAAATAGCGACCACTCATAAGGATTTAGAAAATGGCAGCCCCGAAAATCGACAAGCCTTCAAATGTCATGGCTGTACGCGATGACGGTGAGACCGCTCCTGCCAGGCGCCCAACCCTGGCTCCGGCTTTCAACTTCGCAGCCGACGACGATAGCGGCCCTGAGCTGGAAATCCTTGGTGCCAGCAAGAAGACGGCGAGCCCGATCGAGGCTATGTCCGGTGTAGACCTGTCCGATAAGAAGAAGATCATCTTCTGGATCGGACGCGGCAAAACCGGCAAGACAACCGGCGTCCGCTGGTCGGCCGAAACCGCGATCCTGGCCGGGACCACGCTGCTCCTGGCGGATATGGACCCGACGAACGACACGTTCTCTCAGTACATCGACAATGTTGCTCGTCCCCCCGAGGCGTCGGACCCTGCCCTCTCCCTGAAATGGCTCGACAAGCTGCTGCAACACGCTTTGCAGCACGGGTTGTCATTGCTGGTGGACCTGGGCGGCGGTGACACGACACTGCGTCGCTTGGTCGCGCAGCTCCCCGATCTGGTCGGGATGTTCGAGGCCCAGGGGTTTGCGATCGTCCTGTTCTATACGGTCGGCCCGCAGGAAGAGGACCTGTCTCCCCTCGCGACGATGGAGGGCCTGGGCTTCAAGCCGACCGCCACGGCGATCGTTCTCAATGAGGCGATGGCCGAGGTTGGAGATCCGCCACTGAACGCCTTCGCCCGCATCCTCCGGCATAGCGCGTTCCTGGCGGCGGTGAAGCGCGGCGCGGTCCCGATCTGGATGCCCAGGCTGCTGCCCGCCCAACAGGTCGAGATACGCCGCCTCCACTTCCGCGATGCCGCCGCTGGCGAGGTCGGCCAGGGCAAGACGCCTCTCGGCCCGTTCGACCGGTCACGCGTGCTGAACTGGCTCAAGGCCATGGACGCCAATTTCGCCGGCATCAAAACGTGGCTTCCATGAGCGAGGGCATCCAAGCGCCCGACCTCTCGCAAAGCGCCGGCCTTTCGCAAAGCAGTGTCGAACTGGGTCTCGACATCGAGCGAATGCAAGCCGAGATGGCGCGCGGTATCCAACTCGGCGGGCTCAAGAATGACCCGACGCTGCCGCTCATCAAGGCATTGTCCGCATCGCTCGGCCTGCAATGGCGGCTACACGACCAGGCCGTCGGCTATTTTCGCAGTGCCAGTGATCGGCTTGACCGCCAGCTAGTGGATACGATCGCCCAAGGCGAACAGGCGCTTGAAACGCGGCGGATCGGCATTGTCGAAAGCCTGGCCCCGGAGCTGGCGAGGCTGACGGCGAAGAACGTCCGGACCTGGAACCGGTCCGTCACGCTCAAGACCGCTATGACCTTTGGAGGGTTCGCGGTCGCCCTGGCGCTCGGGGTCGGGTTGGCCGGGTACGGAGCTGGTTGGCAGGCAGGCCACACCTCCGCTTTGAACGCGGCAGGCGCGCTGGCCGGCGCGATCCATCAAGCCGGGTCTGATGGCGAAACCGCCCTGGTCGGCATGGTGCGCGCCAATAATGTCGCGGAGGCCTGGGCGAAGTGTCAGAAGACGGCAACGGCCGATAAGGACGGTCGGCGCGTCTGCTCGATGCCGATGTGGGCGGACCCCGAAGGTCAGCCCAGGGGCTGAGCATTGGATTGCACAATCCAAGGCCGCTGATCCGGCACGCCAGAAGCAATGTGGACCTGAACGTCAGTCACTATCCACTTGCTTGATTCGGCGCGCGCAATTGAAGGCGAGGACGCCGTGCCTTATTTATTCGAAGAGAGGCTGCGGAAGAGGGCCGTCGGGGAATCTTGCCATAACGTTCCGCCTGCTGCGGCCACAGGAGTAGCTGAGTGTCGGTGATGGTGACTTCGGGCGATTGCATCCATGTGATTCTCCGCTCAAACGGCGTGGTAGGCACTTAAGCGGATTAGGGACCTATGCCCCTATAGGCTTATGGGCGGCGATCTGTTGGTCGCAGCAACTTGGGGTTCATATCGTCGCGGCTGTGCTGATGAGCCAAGGCTATGAGGGGTCACCCCTTTGAGCCGGCGATCGACCAGCAGGCGACGCTGGAGGCGCCCGAAGAGAGCGACCGCTGATTGAAGGACCATGACACCGGCGGACGTGTGAGACTCATTGGCACGGCCGAACTGATGAATTCGTGGACTTTGGTGAGCTCCGTCTCCCTGTGGACTCTAGTGAGAATCACGAGTCGCTATCGGATGGCGACGATCCTGGGTGCTACGGGCGGGCGGCTCGGTTTGAGGATCACGCCCTCGTCCACCACATCCACGTTCGCCCCCGGATAAACGGCCAGTGCCATCGCAAGTGTCTGGGTCCACTTGTTTTTGAAGTGGTAGGCCTCGAGGTAAGCAGTGCCGAATTGGCTCTTCAACGCCTTCCATGTCACCAGCTTCGGCCCGGTCAAGACATGGAGGCGGTAAGCCAGCCACAGGTAGCAGTCGAGGGCGGCGGGGTTGTTGTTGATGGCGCGGATGGCCGCCTCTTCGAGCGGGACGGGGTGCTTCTTGAGCTGCTCAAAGAAGCCTTCGGACAGTTTGGCCGTTTCTAGCGCCAATCGCCCCTGGCCCTCGGTGTCGTCCTCGATAAAGAGGGCTCGGTCGACGATGCTCTGGTTGATCAGCCCGGCCGTCTTTCCGCCCTGGATGTGAAAGGTAAGGCGGCATCGGCTGATACGCTCGGCCTGATCCTTCACTAGCTTGCCGGTCCGTCCCCCGACGCTGACGCCAATTCGGCCCAGCCAATCGCGCAGGGACCGCCCCAGCTCGACCTCGCGGGAACCGGTTCGTAGTGCCTCGGTTTGGAGGTAGAGAAGGATCAGGCGGGCATGAGAGCCGAATGGCACTCCAAGAAACTCAAGAGGGCCATCACCGCCCTTGGGACGCCGACCAGGTTCAACCACAAGCCGGATGCGCTCAACTGTCAGCTCCCATGGTTGGTCATCCGCCAAACGGCGATGGGGTAGGGCACACTGGGCCCAGCCGGAATAGACGAAATTGAGGGCACTGTTTTCGTCGCTGAGATAGCTTGCCGCAGCTTCGACAACGCTGCGATCAAGGCCTGCTTCAAGAGCACCTTGCTTGCCTTTCGCATCCAGCAGGCTGTGAACCGTGCCCATTAGCTTCGTCGACTCCATCCAATCATCACGTTGCCGACATGCTGGCCGATTTCGGTGGCGCTGTCGCCGTGGACTTCAGTGAGGGAGCTATTAGGAAGATATTTGAGTCTACTATTAGCTTCCTCACCAAAGTCCTCGGGATAACCCGGTCGGGCCGTTGATTTTGCAGCATTCCTATCTCACTAAAGTCCACGTTTTCCTCACTAAGGTCCACAGGTTTGCTGGGGAAAACGCGTGCGGCTCCCTCACTAAAGTCCACAGTCTCCGGCCCGCAAATCGCCATCTCAGGGCCGCGGGTTGTCTTGGGCGTCCCGAGTCGGGGAGGGTAGGATCGCTATCCGCGCGACCTCATCGACAAATCGGGCCGCAGTTTCAATGGGGGACCGCGCATCATCCGCGGTCGGGGGCACGCTGGTGAGGGGGTCATAGTCAGTTATCGTGTTGAACGCATAGGCCCGTGACACGAAGCCACGTAGCTCGGCCGGGACGGCCTGGTCGTCCTTGACCAGCTTGGCAAACTCGGACTGTACGCCGCCATGCGTCTTAAGGGTCCGGTGTTCGCGCTCGAAGATGAGCGCGTGCGCGGCGCGGAAGGCTGCCAGATAGGCAGCGCGGCCAGCGTCCTCATGAGATCCGCCGCCCGCATCTGGCTGGCCCCGCATCAACATATTCCGGGCGTTCTCGAAGAACTGTCCGGTCTCCGGTCTCAGAGGGTCAGGCCGTCGCGCCTTATCTCGTTCATGATGTCAACGCCTCCACGTTACCACTTATTCCCAGCGTCGCCGATTGTCAGCCGGATTTAGGTCGGCGTCTGGCACGTCATGCCCGGCATCCTTCAGCAGCCGGGCAAACAGCCGCCGCGCGCTGCCCGCGTCCTTCGCCAGCCGCGCCACCAGGCGGGCCATATCTTCGCTGACGTTCATGTTGAGCTGGACAGTCTTGGGGGGCCGCGGCTTCCCCTCCCCTGCCCTGCTGACGGCCTGTGGCGATGGCATGTGCTGGCCCGTGGCGCTCGGCAACGCGCTGGCGTGGCTCCTGATGGCTTCAGTTAGCTCAGCGGGAAGCGTCTTGCGTTTGAATTCAGCCATCACCCTACCTCCCTAGACGGCTTGGCGGGAATAGCCTCTATACCCCTTAGGGACTCTATCAGTCTATCGACCTGAAAACCCACCAGCCCTGTTTTCGGCATTACACCGGAGAACGTCGCCTTCTGAAACGCGACAAGATCGGACAGGTATGACGGCAGCGGTTGCAGTCCGGCTTCGGCAAGATCCTCTAGCGTAGCCCTCTCCGATAGGCCCTTAGGATTCCATCGAGTCAGTAGGACCCTATGGGGTATAGTCCGCCTAGCGATCTTGGAAATGCTTTCAACCTGCTTCGCAGTCTTCCGGGCCTCTAGCACGCTGTTTCGATCCGGCATTACAGGGATCAAAACGAGGTCGGCAACACCCATCGCAAAGACTGCCGCCTGATTGGCGAAGCCCGCCGTGTCGAGCAACGTCACGTCGTGCGCCTCTCCCTGTTCCATCGCGTGCGCCACAATCTCGTTGTGGTCGATGCAGCTGCTGACGGTCATCGGAGGTGCATCAGCGCTTTTATGCCAGACCGCGAAGGCCTGATTGGGGTCACTGTCGACGACGGCGAC
>Ga0302319_10013833_pt1 | contig 15105 bp, 15 predicted proteins | sample Bog_T0_2_FD_203319 | JGI IMG/M metagenome (GOLD analysis project Ga0302319, IMG submission 203319) | Peat permafrost microbial communities from Stordalen Mire near Abisko, Sweden - Bog_T0_2 | ecosystem: Environmental > Terrestrial > Soil > Wetlands > Peat | place: Sweden: Abisko, Stordalen Mire... | reverse complement strand
ATCCGCTCGCCGTCACCAGCGCGCAGCTATCGCCGCTCGCCACGTCCTCGGCAGGCGCGCTGAGCAGCTCGAGCGTCTGGCGCTCCAGCGTCCGACAGTAGGTTGAGTGGGCCCGCTCCGACTCGCTGGCGACGCGTGCCGCGACCATTGGCGGCTGCGCGGGGCCAGCGCAGCCGCGCCTCCTCGACGCTCGCATCACCGTTGGCTTTGAACGGCCATTGGTTGCGGAGATACCAGTAGGCCGCCCACGCGGAACGGTCATGCAGATCGGGCCGGAAGAGGGCAACTGCCTCATCCCACGCGTACCGCATAGGCTGCTTGGTGGCCTCGGCGAGCACCCTGGCCTCGTCGACGGGCGCGCTGAGCAGCATGATCACCTGCTTGGCGGCCTCGGCGAGCACCCTGGCCTCGTCGACGGGCGCGCTGAGCAGCATGATCACCTGCTTGGCGGCGGAGGAGCTCGCGCTGCGCCGACTCGCTGGCGGCGGCGCGCGCCGCGACCATGGGCGGCTGCGCGGGGTCGAAGAAGGCCAGCGCCTCCTCGGCGGTCAGACACTGGTGGCCGTCGGCGTAGCGCGGCCACATGCCATAGAGCGGCTCCCAGGCCCAGGCCGCGGAGCCCTCTGTCAGGGAGACCAAAGGGGCACGGCGGCGACCTCGTCGGCGGGCGATGGCTTCGCGCTGAGCAGCCGAAGCACCGCGCGCTCCCGCGCTCGGCACTTGTTCACGCGGCGCCGCGTCGTCTCTTGGACGGCGGCGCGCGCCGCGACCATGGGTGGCTGCTCGGGGTCGAAGAACCACTGCACCTCCGGGGCGGCCAGAGGGCGCTCGCCGGTGGCGTTGCGCGGCCACATGTTGCAGAGCTGACAGTTGGCCGCGGCCACGGAAGGATGGCTCGTCAGCGCAAGATCGGGCCGGAAGGCATGGATGGCGTCCTGGCACGTAGAGTACAGGAAAGGCAGCGTGAGTGAGTGTGATTCTCGGGAACGATCGTGGAATGCTTTCGGCAGGCGACAGCTACGCGCCGAGCAGCCGGAGCGTCTCTCGCTCCTGCGCCAGGATGCCGTCCATGGTGCCCTGCTCGAACTTGCAGGCGGCGGCGCGCGCCGCGACCATGGGTCGCTGCGCGGGGTCGAAGAAGGCCAGCGCCTCCTCGGCGGTCAGACGGATCTCGTCGCCGTCGGCGTCGCGCGGCCACATGTTGCAGAGCCGCGCCCAGGCCACGGCCGCGGCGTCGGTGCCCTGGGTGACGGCGTTGAGGTACACGAGACCGGGCTGGAAGGCGCGGACGGCGTCATGCCATGTGTACAGCAAAGGCGGCACGGCGGCTCCCAGGCGCTTCGTGAACCCCTCGTTCGCCATGCTCTCGGCGAGAGCGAAGCTATCGTCGACGGGTGCATTGAACAGCCGGTACACCCCGCGCTCCCGCGCGAGGCACTCGTTCGCGCGGTGCCGCGCCATCTCTTGGACGGCGGCGCGCGCCGCGGCCATGGGCGGCTGCGCGGGGTCGAAGAACCGTTGCGCCTCCGCGGCGGTCAGACGGATCTCGGCGCCGTCGGCGTCGCGCGGCCACTCGTTGCAGAGCGCCATGCAGGCCTGGCAACGGCCTCCCACGAGATCGGGCCGGAATGCGGTGACGGCGTCCAACCATGAGTGCTGCACAGGCGGCGCGTCGAGCCCCATGAGTGAGTGCGATGGAACAGAGCGGCACGTGCTGTTCTTCTTTACCAGGCCCTTGCCGACCTCGGGCGGCTCACGAGGCCGGCGAAACACACCAGGACGGCCGCAAAATACCACCCCACGAATTCCAGGTCAACGGGGCCGCGCATGGCGTCGGGGAACGCGACGCGTGCCATGATGCCGGCGGCCCCGCAGGCGAGCACGAGGCTCTGCGTGAGCAGGAGAACCCTCTCTCGGCAGCGATAGCTTCGCGCGCGGCGGCCGCGCATCAAGGTGTGTTCTACGGCTCCCGCGGCCAGCCCACGCCGAGGAGGACGTCGACGACCGACGACGGCTGGCGAAAGTGTGTTTCAATCGAACTCGTGATCTCCGCGCCCGCAGTGTTAGGGTTAGATTTCTTCTTCGTGCCCTGCGAAGGCCTCGGGCGCTGCGGGGCCTTCGCCGCCAGCGGCGGGGCGTTCGCCGGGCGCTGCTTGGGCGGAGCGGCTGGCGGCATGGAACACACACATGCACGCCCCGCTGCAGCGCATCGGCCACGGCCCGGAAGACGTCCTCTACGCCGCCTTCCTGGGCGCGAGGCTCTGCGCCGTCGACAAGTACAACATCTACACGATCGACCCCGCGGCCCCCAAAATCGAATGGGGTGTGCAGTACACGATTCCGGGCGAGCGCGGAGGCCTGCCGCGCGAGCATCCGGAATGGGCGCCGCGCCGCAAGTTCACGGGCGTGTTCGCCACGTCGACGGACGTCTTCGTTGAGATGCGATGCGAAGCGTCCCCGCCCTCGTGCGCGGCCGACCGCTTCGTCAGCGTCGCCGGGAGCTATTCCGTCGTTTGCCGCGTGGATGCCGCGGGCCTGGTTCCCGTCGTCCCGCCGAGCGAGCTCGGGAACTACACCGATCTGCGGATCGAGCAGGACGACTTTATGGTCTACAACGACTGGACGATCCACGAGTACGACACGCGGGGCTGCAAGCTCGCGGAGCACCAGATTTCCACGGAGGTTATCTCGGTGACGCGCAGCTCCGGGGAGGAATACTCCGTCGAGCTTCCGCGAGACCGACCCGCAGAGGTTCCCGTCACCCGCTTCATCGAAGGCTGCTTCGTTTTCAGGTTGCACGCGCTCGACGTCACGTACAACCTGAAGCGGCGAACCGCGGAGATGTACATGAGTCGACTTCTCGACGAGTCGACGGAACTGACGGTCCGGCATGCCCCCTATGGCAACGCGCCGCTGCGGCTCACCGGCTGGGCGGAAGGCCGCAAGGGGAAGTGGATAGACGTGTACACGCAACTCGGCCGCGGCAGCGGGGCCGTGCTGCGACGCATCGCCGCGCCGCAGCACGGCGTGGTGCGATTTATGCGCGAGCGCCGCCCGCCGCCGCGGGTGTTCGACGAGCCGCACTCGCGCATCATCGCGGCGTCGAGGATCGTCGTCGGCGAGAAACACTTTGCGGGCAGCGTCGACGAAGGAGGGGTGGCGCGATACACGCTGTACCGGTTCACGCCGCCGGCGGACTTTTTTCGCCGAGTGGTCGGCGGGAAGCCCGGGCTTCCCCTGGCAGCCGGCACGGTCCTGCGGATGGCGGACTTGCAAGGGCTGATTTACGCGTTTCTGTTCCGCTGACGGCGAAGACCGCGCGCGCAAACTCGCGCATCCACCTCCCAGCATTCGAGCTTGTCCTGCGTCATGAGCTTGTAGTGGAGCAGCGTGATCTCGCGGCACGGATCGTTGCGAGGTCACGGAACCTGAACGCCGACGCCGGAGCGCGGCTGCCCGCGCTCCAGATCTCGGCGTAGGCCTGGGCGTCCTCGAGACGGACGACCGCGCTCTCGGAGACGGGCATGAAGCGCGGAGCTCGCTGGAACAGGTGCGTGGAACAGACCTCACAAAAAATGACCGCCCTCTCTCTGTCGCGCTTCCAGTACGCCAAACTGCCCCCCGGCGCGATCGACGGCGCGTTCCTCGGCGACCTCTTCTACGCCCTGAGCCCGCACGCCGTCCACGTCCTCGGGCTGAGCGACCCGGCGGCGGAGTGGAAGTGCGTCTGGCAGGTCCCGCCGCACCGGCGCTACGTCCCGGGCTACTCGCGGGAGGCCTTCCTGAAGTCCGCGCCGCCCGACCGGAAGCCCCACCTGCAGTTCTACCGCCTGTACGCCACGGCGGCGCACCTGTTCGTGCTTACCGAGTGGGAGCCCGTCGCGCCCGCGAAGGCGGTCGACGCGACGCCGGGGCGCCTCAACTCCAAGCGCATCTTCAGGATCGACGGGCCGGAGCTGGTCCCGGTCAACACGCCGTTCTCCGCGCCGTTCGACGTCCGGTGCGACGACGCGGACTTCTTCGTGCGCAAGGACGGCGTCGTCTACGAGTACGACGCCGCCGGCCGCATGGTCGCGCGCATCGCGTTCCACGTCGGCAAGCCGGGCGGCGTCGTCGTCACGCGGCTGGACGGCTCCGAGCCCGCGGAGCAGGTCTTCGCGCTGGCCGACCTCTCCGGCGCCGAGATCCAGCGCGTCGACTTCCAGCGGCGCATGGTCCTGGCCTTCACCAGCGCCAGCAGGATTGTGGCCTACAACGCCGCGACCAAGCAAGTCGTGCCCGGGCTCTCGCCCTGCCACCGGCACCTCGGCGCGGGCTCGCGGATGGCCTGCGGCGCCCTGCCCGGCACCCTGGGCGTCCACCTCGGCTTGCGGACGGACACGTACGACCTGAAGGAGGTGGACGTCAAGAAGCTCATCTCGCTGGACGACGTCTCGCTCCGCGGGCCGTACGTGGCCGTGAACCTCGCCACCGCCCCGCTGCCGATGATCGTGGCGGCCAGCAACTCGGTCCTCCTGGTGTGCAGGTCGCCGCGCGTCGGCCGCAACGGCTTCGCGTGCTTCCGGCACGGCCAGCGCGTCGTCTACCGCTACCCGCACCCCACCGCGTTCTTCGCGCGCCTCGTCCTGCGCTACGCCAGGTGCAACGACGCGGACATGGTCCGCGCGCTGGGGAAGCCCGCGGTCCAGTCGCTGATATGGAAGTTCATGAAGAAGCCCACGTGACCGCGGAACAGACCCTCACAACCGCCCATGCCGGTGCACACCCTCCCCGTCAGCGGGCGCTCCGCGAACGGCTTTTTGGTTTCCTTGAGCGTAGAGACGATGGGCCACGTCGAGTACACGGCGCTCTTCCTCTGCCGCGAGAAAGAGCGCCACGTCGACGGCACCCCGGTCGGCACGGTGCAGACCGCCTCGCGGGCGGATAGCACGGTCGGGGTCCACGCAAAGGAGGGCGGCCCGGTTTTTGGAAAGCTCCTCGCGTGCGCCGCGGTCGTGGTCGTCGACGGGGGAGACACGGGGTTTCTTGACGGGGCGGGTGGGCGGGCGGGCGAGAGAGAGAGGAAGTGTTTACGCGGTCATGCCGGCTGCGCGCAGGACGCCGACGAAGAGCTTGGCGTCGCTGAGCATGCGCTCGAGGTCCTCGCGCGAGTCAAAGAGAGGCAGCGAGCCGTCGTCCGAGGAGTGGGCTCTGATCAGATCCTCGACGGCGCGGCGCGCCTTCTTGGCGTCGGGCTTGGCGCCGCCGGCGCCGCTGCGCAGCTGCATGCTTTCTTGCAGCTTGGCGAGGTTAGGAAACGCCGGGGGCATTTCCTCCGGTGTGTGAGGACTCCGCCGGGGGCGGCGGGCGGACCTCGGCGTAGGCCGGCTTCTCGTACGAGGTGTTCCTCGGCGCGCCCGCGAGCCCCTGGAGCAGCTGCGAGGTCGAGGGGCGGTGGTACCAGTCCTGGATCTGGTCCATCGTCTCGCCCTCGGTCAGCCGCATGCGGAGGTGCGTCCGGATGACGTCGGCGGCCATGCGCGTGTCCATGACCCGCTGCTTCGAGAGATCGCTCGCAATCTCCGCCGGGATCCCGGCGCAAGGCGGGCGGTAGCCCGGGGGGGCGACGACGTGCTCGCGCATCCGCGTCGCCGAGTACTGGAACTCCGACCTGGCGCACCAGAGACACTTTACGCGGTTGCCGTCGTTGATGGCGAAGTGCGCGAGCCAGGGCTCGCCCGGCCTGGGCTCGATCTCGCGGAACCCTTCCGGGATGCCGAGCCGCTCGAGCCTGGGCTTGGGCGGCCCCATAAGCTCCTCGCGCGCCTTCTTGGAGAGGCACGCGCACGACTTCGCGCCCCGCGCGCCCAGGAGGTGCGCGCGCATGCGCGTCGCGTGGCGCGTGATCACGAATCCGCATCGCTGGCCCGTCTTCTCGTGGACGGCGCGGCAGCGCGTCCTGTTCGTGCCCGGGATGTCCTCCCAAAAGGCGTCCATGAAGTGTGTTTGCTGCACACTTCAAATGCGCCTCTCCGCGCTGGCGGCGCTGCTGCCGGCCGCCGCGCGGGCCGCGCTCGTCTACAGCAACTTTAGCGACGGCACCGTCACGACCATCGTCGCCTTCAACGACTCGCTGCCCGTGGTGGCGTGGTCGACGCCGATATATAACGCCACGACCAGGACGGTCTACATATACGGCAACTCGCGGGACTACCAGCTGAAGGAGGCGGTGTGCATGCCGACGCTCGTGACGCAGGTCCTCATCCAGCCGGCGGGCTGCGACAACGTCGACCCCGACCTCGCGTACGTCAACTCGAACTGCGCCACGGACGCGGGGCTGGCCGCGGCCAACCTCGCCACGCTGCTGAGCTCCTGGTACCTCCCGTGGGCGCCCGGGCTGCCGTACCAGTTCGGCCCCGTCGTCATGCTCGGCCTGCCGCCCGGCGAGCCGTACACCGACCTCAACCTTCTGCGGGCGCAGGGCGTCGCGCTGCACGCCGGCGCGACCGAGCTCTGCGCCCTCCCCACGACCGTCTTCGTCCGCATCGACATGCCCTACCTCGTCGTCACGTCCTCGTGCCTCGACTTCGAGGGCGAGCTCTTCTCGGGCCTCTACGAGGCGGACCGCTCCGAGTACTCGGAGACGGTCCAGTTCCAGTTCGACCGCTACGACGCGTTCGAGTACCAGGAAATGTACTTTTCGCGCGTCGCCGTCAACAGCCTCTACTTCAACCTGGTCCTGACCGACTCGGTCCTCGCGTGGACCTCCTCCGCCAACTTCACCGACTTTGCGGACCTCGACCAGAACACGACGTACCTGCTCTACAACGCCAGCGCGTCCTCGTGCTCCTTCTCGTACTGGATCCACGGCTCCTCCAGGCAGCTCCTGCCCCCGCCCGAGATCACCTCCCTCAACTACTTCCAGAACCAGTTCCCGCAGCACTACTACGTGGGCTACGTCTGCAACCACAACGTCGGCTACCTCTCCGCGACCAACCAGCTCGCCATCCCGGGATGCATGGACGGCGACTACTGCGGCGGGGACGGCGTCTTCACCACCGCGACCATCCCCGCGCTGCCGCTGTACATCCCGCCCAACCCCAACGTCCTGGTCATGACCTGCGCCGAGCTCTACCCGCCCGGGGATTTCTTCTACAGCTTTGCCCTCAGCGGCGACGACGGCCCCATGATCCAGGTCGCGCCCAACCAGTACGTCTGCAACTTCCCCTTCTTCCGGCCCGACCAGATCGCCGCGGCGGCCTCGCTCAACGAGCGCTGGAACCAGTGCTTCATGTTCGGCGGCGTCACGGCCACGCTCTCCCGAAGCTACTGCCAGCGCGCGCGCGCGATCAGGGAGTGCCGCCAGGGCTGGCTGCCCTTCTTCCAGTACTGCTACTTCAACGCCAACTACTTTACCGACGCGAACATGATCGGCCGCGCCGAGGACGCCGAGGCGACCTGCCAGGCGATCCAGGGCACCTCCGTCTGGACGCTCACCGACGACATTGACGTCTACCTCTCCACGCTGTTCGTCTTCTACCAGCCCGAGGTCAACCTCGTCTACCGCGTCACGCTGGAGACCGGCTTCCAGCAGTGCTACTCCCTCGTCCTGAACTCCAACGCGAGCGCCAACGCGACGTACGTCGCGACCAAGTCCATCTGCAACGGCGAGGCGCCCGCGTTCCCCGTGTGCCGCTACGCCTTCGCGCAGTCCCAGCTGTTCATGAGCACGCTCATGGTCTCGCCCCTCACGCGCGCGCTGCTGCAGTCGGGCCAGGGCGGCCTGCCCCACCGCGGCGAGTTCTACCAGTGCGGCTGCTACGCCGGGTGGACGACCACCTTCTGCGACGTCCAGACCTGCGTCCCGCCCAACTCGAACGAGTCCAGCGCCCTCGTGAGCTTCTTCTCGCAGTGCTACTTCAACGGCCAGGGGTCGTGCGACAACGGCCAGCCCCGAATCTGCGTCTGCCAGCCGTACTACGGCCCGGCCGCCTCCGTCGACCCCTCCCTGCCCTTCTACCAGAACCTGGCGTACCCGTGCGTCTGCCCCGCCTCGAGCACGCACCTCAGCTTCTTCTACATCATCAACGGCGAGCTCTTCAACGACACGGCCTACCCCATGCAGTACACGCCGTGCGGCGGCATCGCCAACGGCCAGTGCGTCGCCAACGCCGCCGCGGGCCTGGGGCGCTGCGCGTGCAACATCGTCCGCGTGCTGAACCCCGACTCGCTCGTGCCGTACCAGCCGGCGTTTGACGGCGCGGCGTGCACCTGCCCCGTCCCCATCCTGCCGGCCGACGGCTACGAGAACAACGGCAACATCGTCGCGCGGTTCTGCAATGCCAGGGGGACGTGCTGCCCCGCCGGCGAGCGCGAGGCCGACCAGCTCACCGACGGCGACCCCTCCGGCTTCGTCGGCCGCTGCCCGCCCGACACCGACGGCTGCCTCTGCGACAACGGCCAGGCCGGGACCTCGTGCACCTGCCCCGTCGCGCCCAACTTGGCGTACGGCCAGCCGCAGGTCGCTTCCAGCTACCTGTTCTACGTCGACCTCCTCTCCCTGCTCCCGGTCCGCCTCGCGCTGGTGAACCTCCTCCCGGTCTTCGTCGCGTCCACGTGCACGCCCGTCGCCGTGAGCGTCCTGACCTCCGTCGGCGCCGCGGGCTGGCCGTGCACGCTGAACAACACCCGGGAAGGGCAGTGGACCTGCCCCGACGGCGAGTCGTACCCGGGCTACGACGGCTTTGCGCGCTACGTCCAGGTCGAGACGCTCGAGGCCGCGGCGTCGTGCTCGATCGAGGTCTACGAGAACGACGACCCGCCGTGCGGCGTCAACGGCAACCCGTTCGCGGCGCGGTTCTACGCCAACGAGTTCTACCGCTCGCCCATCGTCTACAACTACCCCCAGAAGATTGAGTTCGGGCCGTTCGGCTGCACCGACTCGGTCTGCCTCTGCAACCCCGACTTTGGCGGCAACAACTGCGCCTTTGGCGTCTCGGGGTACCGCGTCAACGTCGACGGGAACGTCGTGCAGTACTACTGCGGCGAGGCGACGCTGAACCCGCGCGGCGTGCTGGGCACGAGCGGCTGCCAGTGCAACCCGTTCACCTCGGCGCAGGTCATCGGCGGGCAGTCGTTCGCCTCCTTCATCGGCGCGGCCTGCGAGTGCGTCGTCGGCTTCAACGTCGACGACGACGCCTACGAGGTGTGCTTCGGGCACGGGACGTGCGTCACGGCCAGCTTCTCGTACGGCAGCTGCCAGTTCGACCTCGCGGACCAGGCGGCGGACCCGCTCAACAACCCCTACGCCGAAGTCGTCTCGGCCTCGCAGCAGGCGGGGATGTTCGTCTTCGCGGACAGGGACAACTCCTCCTGGGACGACGGCGTCGGCGACATGCGATCCGTCATCGCGATCAACGGCGAGTCCTGGCTCCTGACCGCCGGGCAGCAGTTCACCATCCCGACCCTGACGGGCTCGTTCGAGATCTGCGGCCACTCGGCCGAGTTTCCCGTGAACATAACCTACGCCTGCGACGACACCGTCATGCAGCCGCAGCGCACGCTCGCGCTGATGCTGCTGGACTACGGCGCGTACAACGACTCGGTCCTGTGCGATCCCGCGGCCTTCTCGGGCGACTACGTCTGCCCCCTGCGGACGTACTGCGGGGTCTCGCCGGTGCCGTGCATCGTCTACCAGTTCTGGCAGGTCCTGAACAACTCGGAGCAGCTCGACGTCGGGGCCTACCAGAACGTCTGGTTCCCGTGCGCCAAGGCGACGATCATCACGCCCATCCCCGAGCCCTCCGTCGCGGGCGACCTGAGCTGCAACTCGGCCGTGGACCGCACCATCGACAAGGCCGTCTGGCTCGCCACGACCGAGCCTTTGCAGTGCAACGGCTCGATCACGCCGTTCTCCAACGTCCTCGGCGAGGCGTACGGCCTCTTCCAGAACCAGATCCCCGGCCTCTCGTTCGTGCAGGGCGTCTTCGGCCCCGCTCAGTACGCCTTTGTCGCCCAGGTCATCAACAACCAGCGCTGGTTCGCGGAGAACGTCTCGTACAACCTCCTGGACGGCCAGCTCATGGACGCGTACTACATCTCCTGGATCAACGCCACCATCTCGCAGGAAGCCAACGTATCCGTCTCGCCCGCGAGCTACGACTTTGTTCAGGAGAACCCCGCGAACTGGGACTTCGAGGGCGTCGTCGGCTCGCCGTTCATCGACCTCGACTTCCTGAAGACGGGCTCGACGCAGAACCTGGTGATCGACAACCGCTACGGCGCCGGCCTGGCGATCGTCCGCCAGGACCCCGCGAGGCAGTTCACGGTCACCGCGCCGTTCGTCGTCCGCGGGCTGCAGCTCGTCGCCACGGAGGGCGTCTGCGCGACCTTCCTGGGCCCCGCCGCCCCTGGCACGGCGATCAACCTCGGCTGCGTCAGCAACCCGTGGACGCTCGCCCAGGTCCTCAACTTCACCATCATGAACAACGTTTCCCAGGCCCCGGCCGCCGCCGCGCAGTACAACTCCTCCGCCTGGTTCCTCCTGTATTACGACGCCGAGGGCACCGTAAACTCCAGCATGGTCTTTGTCAGCGGCCGCCCGACCTCGTACGACACGCTCTGGACCGCGCTGACGACCCAGATCGTCGCCGAGCAGCAGCTCCCGTTCAACTACCCTTTGTTGACGGCATACCAGGCCGTCCCGGGGCTCTACTCCCGCGCGATCGACCTCGCCGACGCCGACGACCTGTCCTTCGTCATGCAGATCTGGCAGAACTTTCTTGCCGCAAGAAGGTGCACGGCCGACTGGGAGTGCAAGACGTGGTACCGCCACGCCTCGGCGGTCTGCGAGTTCTCCTCGCTCGGCGCGACGGACTGGCTCAACGGCGACCCGTCGTACCACCTCGCGGTCACGGGCAACGAGGGCGGCTGCGACTGCCCCGCGGCGTACTCGCTGGGCTTCTACGACCCGCAGACGTTCTGCGAGTTTTGCCAGGCCGCCTACGGCCCGAACAACCGCAACGAGTGGCTCGCGGCCGTCAACTACCAGAACTCGATCCTGCTCGCGTACCCCGGCCTGGGGTACTACCCCGTCTTCGACCCGAGCGTGTTCCCGCCCTACACGGACGCCATCGCGACGCAGGTCCTGTGCAAGATGCCCGTGTTCACGTCGACGCGCCCGACGCAGATCTGCGGCGGCCGGGGCAACGTCACCGTCGTCCCGCTCGTCGTCAACGAGACGGTCCAGCTCTTCCCCAACCCGGCCGGGAACCTGCTCACGCCCGCGTGCACCTACATATCCCTGAACAGCACGGTCATGTTCAACAACAACGACTCCATCGCCGCGCAGAGCTTCTCGGGCGGCGGGATGCGCGCCAACATCATCCAGGACACCATGTACCTCAGGATCGACGCCTACTACCAGATGTTCGGCCTCGTCTCGTGCAGCTCGCTGCTGCCGTTCAACTGCCTCTTCTCGGCCCCCGTCGGGATCACGCTCAGCGTCGTCTGCTTCAACGACGCCTCGGCGCGCATCAGCAGCTTTGGCGAGCTGTGGACCGACCTGTTCCAGTGAGGACTCACCCGCCGCCTGCCCGCCGAGTTCCGCCGGCGCGCACACACCGCTTCGCATGGCCGCCGCCGCCTGCTCGCCGAGTTCCGCCGGCGCGCACACACACACACCGCTTCGCATGGCCGCCGAGCTGCTACCCAAGTACGGGCCGCTGGAGCACTTTGAATTATACGTGCTGCCGTTCTACGCCGGCGGCATCTTCGCCAAATACGAACTGGATAACTTAAAGCAGCACGTGCAGTTCTTCGGACCCGGCAACGCCATCTACTGCGACGGCAACGAATCCGGCGAAGCCCGGGTTGTGATCTGCGGCAGCAAGGACGAGACCCTGACGTACCTCCACGGCTACACGCACCGCGGCTACATCAAACGATTCGGGAACGACCAGTTCTACTCGACGGACGGCGGCACCGTGCGTTACGAGGATATCCTTGCCGCGCACAAGAAGCTGGCCGAGGCGCTCGACTATATCAACAAGAACATCGCGACGATTCCGATGTGGCGCCCGAAGCCGCCGCAGCCGAGTGGGACACTGCGCGGGTTGGGGGATGTCGCGCTTTAAGCTACCGCCGGCTTCTCGTAGCCGTGATGCTGCTGCATGTAGTACGCGATTTCGTACTTGCGCTTGGGGTTGCTGAGCATGCGGTCGACGACGGCGTCCGCGGCCGCGCCGCCGCCCTTGAGGACGTTGGCGACCGCGAGGTACTCGAAGACGGGGCAGTCGTTGTCGGCGGAGAGCTTGAGCCCGACGGCGCAGAAGTGGTCCCGGAGCGTGGCCCGCTTGGTTCCTGGGCACCACGACGTGTGCTCCGCGTCCTTCTCGTGGCACTCCGGCGAGCAGTAGGCCTCGAGGCCGCAGCCGTCGCAGAGCCGCGGGGTGACGCGGACGCACTTGCTGCACTTGAACGTGTCGAGCTTCAGGGGGCGCGGGGCGCCGTCGAGGTACCGCTGGACCTCCTCGGCGTGGACCGAGGCCTCGGCGTAGTACAGCAAGGAGCAGAACCGCATGCTGAGGTACATCTTGCACCGCATGGGCTCGAAGATGCTCGCCGCCAGGAGGATCTTCTCGAACCTCTTCTCGGGCTCGATCATGGCGAAGCGGGCCAGCAGGCCGTGGATCGCGCAGAGCGCGCCCTCGAGCGAGCCGTTGTGCAGCGCGCCGAGGAAGCAGCGGTCAAACACCGCCGCGTCGGCGCCGCGCCAAGCCTCGTCCGTCTGCGGCCCGGCGTTCTTTGGAGCGGGCGTTTTGGGGGACGACATTGTGTCTTACGCCATCCACGCGTCCGTCTTCGCGCTCAGCGTCAGCCGGACGCGGAGGTAGACTGGCCAGAGCGCCTCCGCCAGAACGCCGCAGAGCACGACGGCCAGGATCGTGTACGTCAGGCTCCCCGTGTGCGCCACGGCGCAGTCCCAGTCGCGGACGAGCTTGGCGGCCGGCTCGCGCTCCGCCAGCGCGAACCCCGCGGCGCCGGCCAGGCGGTTGTACGCCGCGCAAAGAACGTCCAGGAACGCCAGGGCGTACGTCCACAGCACGACCAGCGCGTTGTGCCCGCGGGCCGCCAGCAGCGGGCTGGCGGTCAGAACGCCCCAGGCGTCGCTGAACGCCGGCCCCGCCGCGTAGTCCGTGGCGCGGTACGCCGGGCAGGCCGACATGCGCAAGTGCGACGAAGTGCAACGAAGTGTGCTTTACTCGATCCGCAATTCCGCTGCCTCGCGCTCAAACTCGGGCGAGACGCTCTTGGCCGAGAACGCGCCGACCGGGCCCAGCTGCGTCGCCGCGAGCTCGCAGAGCTTGGTGTAGAGCCGGAAGTCGGGGACGTCGTCGAGGAGGAGCGCCTCGGTGACCGCCATGAGCATGTCGCCGCCGACGGGCTCGGCGGCGGGGTCGAGCAGCGAAAGGCCGACGGCGCGGACGTGCGCGGCGAGCGTCAGGGGCTTCGCCCTGGCGCAGAACTTGCTGTGGCCCTCGCACCACGCCTTGGCCTGGCAGGCCTCGCCGCAGTAGAACTCCAGGCAGCACCCGGTGCACCCCATGGCCTCTGCGAGCCGCGCGCCGCAGACCTTGCACACGTACCTGCCAGGGCGATCAGTCGGCGTCAGCCGCGGGAGACTCACCCGAGATCGGGGTCGAAGCGGACGACTTTGCGCCGCATGAAGACCATGGCGGCGTCCGTCTGGCCCAGCTCCTGCAGCTTCACCAGGGCGGCGCAGAGAAGCGTCGTGCCGCGAACGCTGAACCTCCTCGGCAGGTAGACGCGGATCGCGACGTCCATGAACTGGACCCGCTCCGCGGCGGAGAACCGGCGGACGTCGCCCAGGAAGAGGCGCATCCCGGTGTAGAAGTTCTCCGCGCGCCCTGCCTGGATCAAGTGGAGCGCGTGCAGGAGCTGAGCGGGCGGCGGGGACTGCATGTCCGCGGAAAGTGTGCGCGCGAGTTCCGTCCCCCGCCTCGAACGCGAAGCGCGCCCCGTCAGGGGGGTACGAACGTGCCGTGCCGCTTCGAGCACGCCTCGCACCGGAACCAGGCGAGGCGCGTCACGGGGTCGTAGACGAGGCGGCAATCGACGACGTTGGACGCGGAGACGAAGAAGTGCGCCGCGCGGGTCCACTCGCGAGGAACCTCCAGGAACCTGCTGGCGAGCCAGGCGTCGACGTGCGGCCGGGCCGCGGCCCAATCGACCTCGTGCTTCCTGCTCCGGGCGCACTTGGCGCACAGCCCGCCCCACGCGTCGAGGTGTATCAGCGAGTACCCGCGGAGCCAGACGGTCAGGATCCTGGCGGCGCTGAAATCCTCGAACGCAGTCTCGAAAACCTTCTGGCCGGCTTTCCAAACCTGGATCCACCCGCCTGCTCTGAGCAGCTGGCAGCTCTCGTCGAGGCAGAGCCGCTCGTCCTTGGTCTGCTCGCAGCTGGGGCAGGTGCGGCTGACGACGAGCGTGTTGCCGGCGGTCAGGAACTCGGCCAAGCGCGCGGCCGCCTCGACCTTGCAGTCGTCGACGGCGACCTTGCCGGCGCACGGCAGGACGTGCGGGACGTGCTGCCAGCCGAGGCGCCCGCGGACGAGCTGGGGCACGACGTAGCCCTCGCACAGCTTGCACGGCGGCATTGTGGTGCCGCCGTGTCTGTTCCGCGGCATGGACTCGCGGAGCCCGTACTTTCGACCTTTTCGGCCTCCCCAGACTCGGCCGGGCTCGGCCCGAACTCGGCAGCCGGCAGTCGCCGTTCGGGCCGGGCGTGCGTTCGGCTCTCCGCCATGCGGGAAAGTCCGCATAGTTCCGATTTACAGAACTCCTGAAATCCTGCGCGTCTGGGGGGTACCCTCGCGCCGCTACTTCGAACAGAATCGCCTTCTCAACCAAGAACTATCTTCCGACCTTTTTGACTTCCCCCGACTTCCCCGACTCGGTCCGGGCCGCCCGGGCTCGGCCCGGCTCGGCCCGAACTCGGCCGCCGACAGTCGCCGTTCGGGCCGGGCGTGCGTTCGGCCCGGGGTGCTGCTAACGCGCGTCCGGGCCCGTTTGGTGCGGGAAAGTCCGCATAGTTCCGATTTACAG
>Ga0302319_10013832_pt1 | contig 15106 bp, 9 predicted proteins | sample Bog_T0_2_FD_203319 | JGI IMG/M metagenome (GOLD analysis project Ga0302319, IMG submission 203319) | Peat permafrost microbial communities from Stordalen Mire near Abisko, Sweden - Bog_T0_2 | ecosystem: Environmental > Terrestrial > Soil > Wetlands > Peat | place: Sweden: Abisko, Stordalen Mire... | reverse complement strand
CTTTGACGGCCTTCTTCGCCGACTTCTTGATCGCTGCGGCCTTCTTTGCCGGAGCCTTCTTGGCTGCGGCTTTCTTGGCTGCTTTCTTAGCTACAGCCTTGATCGCCGGCGCATTCTTGGCTGCTTTCTTCGCTACTGCAACCTTGGGCGCTTCCACTTTCTTCTTTGCGGCCTTTTTCGCTGCGGGTTCCGCTGCGGGAGCAGGAGGCGCAACTGGCGCGGGTGCAGCCTTCTTGGCTGCGGCTTTCCGTGGCGCCTTCTTTGCCGGCTTCGCTTCACTCACTGGCGCAGCTTCAGGCTCAGCGACAATTATCACTTCAACGATTTCTGCATTTACAACACTTGCGGTACTCTCTTCTTCTTCATCTTCGAGTTCGATTTCCTGTGCTGGATTGGCTTCAGCTGAAGTTGCCTCTTCGCCGAAGTCACTGCGGGCGTACATCCGTATTTCCTCTGCCATGCCTATTTGCCTCCAGCGCTCCTGCGCTGTTGTGAGTTTGTGCGGTTCTTCACGCAAGCGACTTCACATAAGCGCTTGAGTGCGTTCGCCTTCGGCGCACATTGTAGCAATAGCTTGCACGGTTTTTCCAACAATGACAAGTATGTAACTAGCTACTTCTGTACATTTTTATTGCGCGCAGTTTTGCTGTGGGCGTTGCTCTTCGTTTTAGCCGTCTTTGATTCGCCCGATTTATGCGCTGCTTTGTCATTGTGGCGCTTGGATGCCGACTTGGATTGAGTCTTGGTGGAGGCTGCTGCACCGCTCTTCTTGTGCGATCCCGAAGTAATGCCGGCCTCTTTCGAAGCTCCCTGTTTATCGGCCTTTTTGCGACTACGGTCGCGAGAATGCGGTGCGAGATGGAGAGGCTCTGATACCCGAATGCGCTGACCCGCGACCACGACGATACCCGATGCATGATTCCAGCGGTGCAGATCGTCGAGAGAAACTCCGAAGCGATCGGCGATAGTGACGAGGGTATCTCCGCGGCGAGCCTTATAAACTTCCGCGTGGCTAACCGGAGCCGATGGCATGGGCACCGGAATCACCAGCGAATCCATGTTCTCCAGAGTGTCGCTGGTGTGAAGTTGGTTGACCGTGGCCAACTGCTCGACCGTTACGTGATAACTGCGCGCGACGCTGGCCAGCGTATCTTCCGGAGTGACGCGATGATAGCGCCATTGGGTTCGCCGGTCCTCGGGGATTTCAGCAATGCGCTGCTGATACAGCGTTGCGGTACCGGGCGGCAGATGCAGTTCGAAAGGACCGGAAAGAACGCCCGGCGGTGGGGTGGTTAATCGCAACAGACCGGGATTAAGCGCAAGAAGCTCTTGTGGCTCGGCGTCGACCAGATCTGCAACCAGCCTCAAATCGACCGAGTAATTGATCGGAACCGTATCGGAAACCACGGGCGGGTCTAACTGAACATCATCGAATCCATACTGGTGGGGGTTACGCGAGATGATGATGGCTGCCAGGATCTCAGGCACGTAGACTTTGGTTTCGCCGGGAAGATTATTGCGCTTGTAGAGCTCCCAGAAATCGGCGTAGCCGGTCTTCTGCACGGCGCGCTGCACGTTGCCCGCGCCCCAGTCATAAGCAGCCATGGCGAGGTACCAGTCACCAAGCTGGTTGTACAGGAACTTCATGTAGCGGGCGTAGGCTCGCGTGGACTTCTCTGGATCGAAGCGCTCATCGACGTATCCGTTGCGCGTCAGTCCGTAGTCTCCGTGGGGCATGAATTGCCACATGCCGCCGGCACCGGACTTCACATCAATTGCCTGGGGCTGAAATGCGGACTCAGCCACGGCCAGGTAAATCAGATCCTGGGGTACGCCCTCTTCGGTGAGCGCCCGTTGAATCATCGCCTTGTATCGGCCCGCCCGCTGGAGAGAATGCAGTAGCGTGTTGTGGCCTCTCTGAGTATTCGCAAAGAAGTTGATGTAGGAGGCGACGTAGTCGTTGATCACCAGGGGAAGATCGGACTTTGTCGTGGCCAGTTCTGCCTTGGCCTTGGCGACGATATTCGGATCAACGACGAAAGTTACATCGTTGGCTACGTCCGCAGGCGTTGGTTCCACATTGGGAGCGAAGCCGTTGCCCAGTTTCAAAGCTTCCATCTCGAGGGCGTTGACGGCGTCGAGAATGCGGTTAAACTCGTCGTTCAGTTGAGGATCTGCCTTGATATCGAGGCCGCTGGCCAGCATCATGTCGACCGCGTTATCAAAATCGGACTTGGCCTCTACCAGCTGGCCTTTGCGGTAATGAGCATCGCCGCTCTGAAAGGCACGCTCCACCTGTTCAATCAATTGCTGCACCCGTCGCTGTTCGGGTGTCTGCGCCGGCGCCGGAACCTTACTGGGAGTCTGTTGCGCTGTCTGAACGGCGGGAGCTGTCACGCTGCTACTGCTGATCGCGGGGGGTGGCGCGGCTTGTTTTGTATCGCAGGCCGTAACGCAGATAGACAGAGACGCGGCAAGCATGATTGCCAGCGATGGGCGGCTGGAATTGCAGACGGAATGAGAATGAAGGTTGGTGGTCATGAAAAGCTGGTCAATACAAAACATTGCAAGCGGAACAACGCAGAATAATACCGAAAACTTCCGCGCAACCGTGATTTACGCTGATCAATTCAAATCCATGAGAATCAGGAAGGCTGCTCGCCTCCCACACTGGCCGCAACAAAGCCTTAGACTACTGTCCCGATGATAAGCTATGGACTTGAGGGTTCTGGCGCGGAACGGTGCCAGAGCCTTGTGTGACGTCACTCCATGGATTCAAGTCTCCTTAGAAATTTCGCCATCATCGCCCATATCGACCACGGCAAGTCGACTCTCTCAGACCGTCTGCTGGAAATGACCGGTTCCCTCACCGCGCGGGAAATGCAGGCCCAGGTGCTGGACGCCATGGATCTCGAGCGGGAGCGTGGCATCACCATCAAGGCCCATGCCGTTCGCATGATGTACAAGGCAAGAAACGGCATCACCTACCAACTGAACCTGATCGATACTCCCGGGCACGTGGACTTCAGCTATGAGGTTTCGCGATCACTGGCCTCGTGCGAGGGCGCATTGCTGGTGGTGGACGCCAGCCAGGGCGTGGAAGCGCAAACGCTCGCCAATGCCTTCCTGGCTATTAATGGTGGCCTGGAAATCATTCCTATCATCAACAAGATCGATCTCCCTTCCGCCGACGTTACCCGCACACAGGAGGCCATCGAACAGGCTGTGGGGCTGGACGCGACGGATGCCATTCCGGTAAGCGCCAAGACCGGCCAGGGCGTTGAAGAGATCCTCGAAGCCATCGTGCATCGCCTGCCGCCGCCCAAGGGCGATATCAACGCACCATTGCAGGCTCTCATCTTCGATTCCTGGTTCGATCCGTATCGCGGTGTCGTTGTGCTGGCGCGCGTAGTAAATGGCCGCATGCGCCAGGGGCAGAAGATTCGATTTCTATCCAACGGCCGCGTCTTCAACATCGACACCATGGGCGTGCTGACCCCCAAGCCCGTGGCGATTGCGGAGTTGACAGCTGGCGAAGTCGGATTCTTCACCGCCACAATCAAGAATGTTGCGGACACAAAGATTGGCGATACCGTCACCGACGACGAATTCCCTGCTTCTGAAGCGCTGCCGGGCTTCATGGAAATCATGCCCATGGTCTTCGCAGGCCTCTACACGGTTGACTCGCATGAGCACACGTTGCTTCGCGACGCGCTGGAGAAGTTGCGCCTCAACGACTCTTCGTTCTTCTTTGAGCCGGAAAGTTCGGTCGCGCTGGGATTCGGCTTTCGTTGCGGGTTCCTCGGACTGCTGCACATGGAGATCATCCAGGAGCGCATTGAGCGCGAATACAACCTGGACCTGATCACAACAGCCCCAGGGGTGCGCTACAGGATCACGCTGACCAGCGGCGAGGTGTTGGAGGTCGAAAATCCATCTCGCTGGCCTGAGCCGACGAATATCGAACGCATTGAGGAACCTGTGATCAATGCCATGATCCTCACCAATGAAGAGTATGTGGGCGGAATTCTGAAACTGGTGGAAGAGAAGCGCGGGCGGCAAAAGAATTTCGAATATGTTTCCGCAACCCGCGTGATGCTGACCTACGAGTTGCCGCTGAATGAGATCGTCCTGGATTTCTACGATCGTCTAAAGTCTGTTTCCCGGGGTTACGCGTCGCTTGATTACCAATTGGCGGGAATGTGGACCTCACCCATGGTCAAGATGGACATTCTCGTTTCCGGGGAACCGGTCGACGCACTCTCGATTATTGTGCATCGGGATTTTGCTTATGACCGCGGAAAAGCGCTGGTATCCAAAATGCGCGAGCTTATTCCGAGGCAGCAGTTCGAAGTTGCCATCCAGGCCGCAATCGGCGCCAAGATCGTAGCGCGCGAGACAGTGGCGGCGCTCCGAAAGAATGTCATTGCAAAGTGTTATGGCGGGGATATCAGCCGAAAGCGGAAGCTGCTGGATAAGCAAAAAGAAGGCAAGAAACGCATGAAACGTATCGGTAAGGTAGACATCCCGCAAGAGGCATTCCTCGCCGTTCTGCGGGTTGGCGAAGACACTCAATCCTAGACCGTTACGAGCCTTTCGATGACCAATTTCAGGCTCCTCAAGTCATCGCCTGTTCATGTGCAATTGTGGAAAGCTCCGGACCGGGTAACACACCGGTTCGAATCGCTCGGAATGCTTAAAATTGAACAATCTCCAGTGCAAATCTATTGAAAAATAAGGATTTACCGCTTTAACCAGAACTGATTGTCTCTTGACAAGAGGAAATCTCTGAATTTTCTGGTGTATGTGCCAAAAGTAATCCACAGAATTTTCCACAGGAAGGGAGCTTTCCAACAGGCGAGTTTCCGGGTGGGAATTTTTGCGATGAAAATACCGGATTTCTGATTAGAAACGCGACCCAAAAGTAACGGCCCCGGTGATCTCAGCAGCCTTAATCTGCTGCTGAGAACCGGGGCTGTTCTGTGAATCGAAACAATTTCTCTGCTTAGTTCTTCGGAGCCGCAGAGGCCGGAACCTTCGGAGCCGGTCTTGGAGCCGCTGGAACCGCAGTCTGGGCAGGAGGAGCCGGGACGCCAGACTTGACGTTGTAGGCTGCGATCACTGCCTTGGTGATGTCGGTGGTTTCGGCTGCCCACAGGATGGGGCTCTGCTGCTGACTTCCATCCAGCACCAGCGTGAATCCCTGCTCCTTGGCGTAGCTTTCGACAACTTCGAAGACCTTGGAAGCGAGGGAGTTGTACATATCCCCGATCGCCGACTGATAGTCGTTTCGCGCGTCTTCAGCGTTGCGCTGGAGTTCCTTGGTTTCTTCGTCAATCTTTTTTGTGCGGGAAGCAGTCTCTGCCGGACTCAACTTGTCACCCTGAGCCTGCAACTGCTTCTTCAGGTTTTCAATGTCGTCATTCAGAGTCTTGAGCTGAGCTTGCTTGGGCTCAAACTTTCGCTGCACATCCGAGAAATTGCGCTGACCTTCGTTTGTCTGTGCTACAGCGACCTGGAAGGCGATAACTGCCACCTTGGCCGGTATTGCAGTAACTGGCGCAGCGGGCGCGGCTGCGGCAGGGGCTGCTGGTGTTTGGGCAGCGGCAGTCAGGGCGCTCGAGAGCAGGCCTGAAGCCAGCAATACAGCTAGGGCAAGGGTACGCTTCATTTGGATCGGAAACTCCTTCGGTGTTCCTGTTGTGTGCCCGCATTCCTTCGGGGAAGCAAGACGTTGCTTCCTGTCAAACCTCTGGAGTCTTTTTCGGAAATCTGCTCGGCCGGAACGACTGAAGCGAAACTGAAGTAAGACGCGGACAGAGACATTAGCAGGAACTATCTGGATTATAGGTTGGGGGATTGGGTTGGTCAAACCGCCGATCGTTGAATTTCATCGCAATTCCATTGATTTTCGCGGTATTTCCTCACTCGTCTGCTTGGTGAGTTTCGGTTCGAAATTTACATACAGCTTGCTTCAGAAATGGCTGCATCGGGAATAATTTCCGATGCAGCCCCAAGGTAGCTCATCAATGTCTTCAGTGCGTTAGAAGGTTGTAGAAACCGTCAGGCGGAACGTCTTCGCAGGCTCGCGCAACTGGTAGCGCGAACCGTACAACTGGATCGCCTGGGCGTAAGAGTAATCGCCTGCGCCACCCGGCGGGAACATCTCACGCGTGATGAGGTTTTCGCCGTTCGCCTGCTTTGAAAGCCGTAGCGGGTTCACTGCGTAGTAGAGACGGAAAGGAGCATTGATGATCGGCATGATCACCTGGAACTCCGCGCCGGTGGACATGCGAGGCACAAAGTTCGTGCCCGCCAGTGGCCGAATCAGCTCATTGAACTTGATCTGCGTCCCACCTTCGCAGGCTCCGTTGTTATAAACCGGGCAACCATACAGGGGCGCGTTCAGGCTGGCTGCACCTTCCGGGCTCTCTTTCAACTGGCCCTGGTTGACCGCGGAATCGATGCCGAAATCGTTAAACAAGGCAAAGGTGACTGGGCCGGCAATTGGAATTCGGTATTCGAGGTTGTTGGTGAAGTTAAGGTCGCCACCCACCGACACCACGCTGTACACCGGCAGCAGAATCTGGATGCACTGATTCAGCTGCGGATTATTCGGATCGCGCGGAACGCAGCTTCCATCAGGATTCGTAAGGTTGAAATTCACCTTGTTGGGAATATAGGCATAAGGCGTGTTGGTGCGGATATCAAATCCGCGCACATCTGCTTCGCCGCCAGCATAGAAGCGGTTGTTCGGCGGAGCGACGTCTCCACCATACCCTTGAATGAATTTCAGTTCGCTGCGCCATCCAAGAACATTATGGCCGGCGGTATCCGGAAGGAAATACTTCATGCGCGTGAACCGCTTGTAGGCGACGGCGGGGAAAACATAACGGACGTTGCCGCCAATGCCTGCAACCTGCAGCACCGCGGAGAATTCCTTGCCGCCGGTCGGACGCTGCGGATTGTTAATGGTGTTGAAGATGTAGCTCAATGAAACAGAGCTGTTCACAATGCCATTCAGCGCGTTCTGTCCCTGAATACCAGACCGGAATGCGATGTTCTGGAAGAGGTTCTGTGATGCCGTGCTGAATGCAGTGATATCGGAGTCGGTAAGCGAGTACGTGAAGCCGACGCGCTGGAAGTTATGGCGCGGCAGAGGATAGCTTACCGATGCATTCAATCCAACCGTCGAATTGTTGTAGTTCTGGAGCAGCGATGACTGCTGACCAGTTAGATTAGCCGACTGCCCTGTAGTGGCCTGAATGCTCTTCGCAGCGTTGTAATCCGACTTCGTATTAAACAACTGGAAGCCGAGATTCAACGGTCGATTGCGGAAGTAAGGCTGCGTGAATCCAAAAAGGAACTGGCGGTTGATGTTACCGATATTGGCCTGCAGGCTGAGAGTTTCACCAAGACCGAGGAAGTTGTTTGTCTGATAATTCAGACCAAGGAACGCGCCCGACAAGCCAGACACGCCGCCGTTCAAACCGATGGAGTTCTTACCCTTTTCCTTGACCTTGAGTAGAAGATCGACGGTGCCGGCTTCGGTATCCTGATGGGCTTCCGAGTCTTGATCGACCTTCAGAGGATCGAAATAGTCCAGCTGATTTAGGCGCAGAAGACTGTACTCCCAAAGCTGAGAGTTGTAGACCTGGCCCTCTTCAAGCATCAGTTCGCGACGAATGACCCGATCGCGAGTCAGGGTGTTGCCCTGGATCTCGATGCGTCCGACATAGAACGGTTTGCCTTCATCGATATCGATGTCCAGGCTGACGGTCTTCTTGGCATCGTCGAAAGTGGCCTTGGGAATTGCACCGAAGTTGATGTAACCAAGCTGCCCGTAGGCCTTCTTGAGGTTTTCCAGGCCTTTTCCCATCACGGTGGCATTGAAATATTCGCCATCCTTGATAGCAAATGTAGCGCGAAGAGCCCGAGTGTTCGTTACGGCCTTGTTGCCGGTGAAGTGAATGCCACCCAGGCGATAGCGGTCGCCCTCTTCAATGGGCATGAGGATATCGATGCGCTTGCCCTTGTTCGGACGGAAGGTGATCAACGACAGACCGCCCTGATCGCGAATCTGGGTGCGCGGCTCTTCCACGGCAGCGTTGTAGTAGCCCTTGTCGCGATATGCCTGACGAACGCGCTCTGCGTCCTCTTCCAGCTTTGAGCTGTCAAAGGTCTTCGCAAAAAGATTTTCGAGGACGATCGAATACGGAATCCCGACCGGACGCAGATTTTTCATCGAACGGCGAAGGATCAGGCTGCTGATATGCTGATTTCCGACGAACTTGATCTCGCCGACCTTGACTGTCGGGCCTTCCTTGATGTTGAAGTTCACCTGCACGGAAGCTGGCGGAATATTCTTGACTTCCGTCTTGATGGTCGCGAACTGGTGGCCATGCTCCGCCAAAAGTTCCTTCAGAACAGTCTCGGCGCGCTTCACCTTGGTCGGATCGTACTGGCTCTCGACGGAGAGCGGTACCTTCTCTTTCTTGAAGCGGTCCAACACGTCGGATTGCGAGACAGAGTTCAGGCCCTTGTAATTGATCTCGCGGATATTTGGCTTTTCCTTGAGATAAATGTTGAGGATTACACCCTTTTCCGAGTCTTCCCGTTCGATACGAAGATCTTCGAAATATCCGGTGTTCCAGAGCGAATTGAAATCGCGCTCAATGGAAACTGGGTCATACGTATCGCCGGTGTGCGTAAAGAGCCGCGCGAGTACTGTCTCTTTGGGGATGCGCCGGTTACCGATAACGCGAATCTGCTCGATGGTAAGTGACTGTGCCATGGCAGCAGCGCTGGCAACGACGAGCAGCAGTACTGCGAACAGGCGGGCAAATCCGGATACAAAAGGGCGGGCGGGCCGGAAACCGAAATCGGTGGGGGCGCCTGCCTGGCCGCGGAAGCGAGAGTGTCCGGACTTCACCGCAGTTGAACCCTTCGGCGAACAACTGGGCTGGTACGGTGCCTGATACGGCGCATGGATCGACTTGACGGGAAAGATAAGCACACCCTCACTGCTCAAAAAAGTTGTTCCTGATCCCAGTTGCTGATCTGAAATCCGACTTGGGAAAGACTGATTATATTGGACCGCACCAACTCATCCCAAATGCGCCTGTCGGAGAGAAGACCGTATTGACGCACTTCCGTCAGTCCGGACTAACTCTCCAGCTCCGAATCGATTCGATAAGCCTCTCGCCATTTGTCCCAAGCGATGCGCAGGACGTTGGGCTTGCAGCATACCTGGCAGTCCTCAACGTAGCTTTGCCGCAATCCTGCCGACTGGTCTACGATGGTTTCGTTCCATTCCCCGCAACCTGCACAAACAAAACCGGATTCCAGGGACATACCGAGTTCCTGCCTATACCGCTTCCAGTCTATCGGAACCGGGCCGGATTCGACTTGTATTGCTGCGTCAAACGAAACGGGAGCTGCATCTTTTTAGACGTAGCAGAGACAATCTCGTGAGGTATGCAACATGACCGATGCAATTCAGCAGAGCGTTTATGACTTTTCGGCTCTGTCAGTTGACGGGCGCGAAATCCCGTTATCGCAATACAAAGGGAGCGTGCTGATCATCGTAAACACCGCCAGCAAGTGCGGATTTACGCCGCAATACGCCGGGCTGGAGGCTCTTTACGAGCAATATAAAGATCGCGGTCTGGTCGTATTGGGTTTCCCCTGCAATCAGTTTGGCGCGCAGGAACCGGGCACTGAAGCCGAGATCGCGCAGTTCTGCGAGTTGAATTACGGTGTCAGCTTCCCAATGTTTTCAAAGATCGATGTCAATGGGCCCGAGGCGCATCCACTCTACCAGTTCCTCAAGAGTGAAAAATCAGGGATTTTCGGTGTCATCGGCCTGGAAGCCATCAAGTGGAATTTCACCAAGTTTCTGGTTGACAGGTCTGGAAACGTCGTCGGGCGATATGCCCCGTCGACCGCTCCCGCTGACCTGAAACCGGCCGTCGAGATGCTGCTTTAGGCCTTTGAAGATTGAAAAACAACAGAATGTGCCACAAATTGCACTGCCCGAACGCAAGGAGCGTGGCCTATACTTTGGCTGAGGCCGATTCTGGCCCGGCCATGGTCCAGTTCGGTCAGGCGTAATTGCCAGGTATTCGCGTGAGTTCTTGAAACGTGCCGTTTCGGAGGTTAGGATGGCTCCCCAATCCGCCCAAAAGCGCCTTCCGACTACGACTGAGATTCCGGACCGCCTCTACTTCCGGATCGGTGACGTCGCAAAGATTTGCGGGGTCGAACCTTACGTCCTCCGATTCTGGGAAACGCAGTTTCCCAATCTCAAGCCCAACAAAGGTGGAACCGGGCAGCGGCTCTATCGCCGACGCGAAGTTGAACTGGCCCTCCGAATCAAGGAGCTTGTACACAATGAGGGCTACACCCTGGCCGGCGCGCGACAAGCACTGGAAGCCGCGCCAAGGCCACGGGTTAAGCAAGGGGTGTTGGCCCTGACCAACGAACAGGCGCAGCAGAGGCTGGACGCGGCAACGGCTGCAATTGGACGCGCCAGAGCGGAGCTTCGGGATTTGGTTCGTCAACTCTCCGTAGAACAGCCGACCGTCCACCGCCGCCGGTCGCGCCTTACCGCATTCAAGTCGTCACTCGATCCGCTTTTTCCCGCATAGGACCGAGGTTTTTCGCGATTGACGCCTTTCCTGGAGCCATCTTTTGCGGGTTGACATCTATTACTAATAAGTAATCTTAGATTCGATACTTTGGTAATGAAAAGCGCGACTTCGGGTTTACTTGTGTCACGAAATTGGAACAGATTCGTGCTACGTTTATGGCTAGGTTGCTAAACCGCCTTGGTTGATTTCCACAGACCCGAACACATTAACGGGCCGAACACCAGCAAAGAAGGACAGGTTTCACTATGAATTGCCCGTACTGCGGTACTCCAAAATTCAGGACATCGCGGGTGCGTATCTCAGATCTTCCCCGTCTTGCTCTATTACAGTTTCCTGTTCGCTGCCGTTTGTGCCGCGAGCGATTTCATGTAGGCCTTTCGCTCGCACTCCATTTGCTGCAATCTCAGCGAGTTCGCGAGAGAGAAGAAAAAGAGTCCCAACGCCGGGAGAAATTCAAAGGCAACGACAAATCAGAAACAGTCGTCTAGGGTCTCTCAATACAAATCAATCGGCTCGCATCTCCCTTCGACGCTTGCGCAACGATCTTGTGCGCCGAAATTGCCGGGAACTCATCTTTCCGTCACAGGATTGGCCTTCCAATTCAAGGGGCAACTGGCACGATGGAGTTGCGAAGAGCAGGTTCAGCGTGAACCGTGTCAAAAGGGGCCGGGAGAAGGTGACTTCGACGCAGCTTCGAAAGCAACCTGGGGGTCGGCCTGCAAATTCGGGCCCCGAACCACCCGCTGAAGTGAGAAGGAAAAACAGCTTCCATGACCAAGTCTGCTCTCGACCTTCAGCTGGGTACCGTGCCGCTCGGCAATCCACTTTGCCAAGGCCAGGCCTAATCCGGAACCGCGAGAAACCTGGCCGCAGGCTTGACCGCCGCGGTAAAACCGGTCAAAGATGCGCGGCAAGTCTTCTTCCAAGATCCCCAGTCCGGTGTCGCGGACAGAGATAAGAATCTGCGTATCGGAGCATTTGGCGCTCAACACCACCGACCCGCCGGGAGGGGTGTACTTGCTCGCATTCTCCAGCAAAATCGACAGCAGTCGCGAAACACCCGCGGCATCACCCAGCAGAACAGGGTCGCTGCCCGGAACGTCTACTCGAAAGTCGATCAGCGCAAACTCAACGGTCGCCCTCCATGTCTTCTCGACCCGTTGGAACAGGTTCCGCACTTCGATCGGAGTCAGAGTCACTGCCTCGGCGCCGCCATCCGCACGGGCTAAAGACAGCAAGTTCTCGACCAGGCTGGTCATGCGCACCGTCTCCTCATGAAGCCGCAAGAGCGTGGACCGATAGGTTTCTTCGTCGCGAGGGCGGTAAAGCGCCACTTCGATCTCGGTGCGTAACAGGCTGATGGGCGTGCGCAATTCGTGCGATGCATTTCCAGTAAAAGCACGAATGCTGGCAAACGCCTTGTCGATGCGCTCCAGCATCTGGTTAAGCGTGAGCGATAGATCCGAGATTTCGTCTCTTGCCGCCGGTACGGGCAAACGAGTGTCCAGGTTTCGGTCGTTGATGCGTCGGGCCTCGGCTGCAAGCAGTGCTACTGGCCGCAGTGCTTTGCGGCTCATCCAATGGCCCCCCAGGGCCGCCAGCAAAATCACCGCCGGCGTCAACATCAGCAGATCGGCTCCGAAATTTTTGAGCAGCACCATGGACTTGTTCAACGCCAAGCCGGTCTGCACCGAGTATTTCTTTCCTCGCACTTCAATCGGAAACGCAAACACCCGCACGAACCGGGAGCCTTGATGGAACTCCGCGAGCATCCCCTCGGCCGGCAACTGATTCGGCCCAGGCAGTTCAGGATTCTCGGACTGCATGCGCTTGGAGCGAAAAATCCAATTGCCGTCCTGATCTTTCACCTGGAGCCACTTGCCGTCGTCCTTGATGGAATAAATCGCCGAGAACTCCTGCCTCAGATCCTCGATGCTGCGGCTCGGATCCTCATGGGCCAGCAACAGTTGCACGTCCTCGGCGCGTTCCTTCAACTCCTGGTATTCCGTGGTGTCGACGCTGCGCAGCAGCATCCACCAGCTCGCGATGCTCAGCAGGCACGCCGCCGTTGCAAACAATGCGAAATACCACAATGTCAGCCGCAACCGGATTGGAAGGGGCTTCATCGCCGCGCACTCTCCATCGACCGTGCCGGGCAGCTGAGCAGGTATCCCGATCCGCGAACGGTGCGGATCAGCTTGCGCTTGTAGGGCGCGTCGATTTTGCCGCGCAGCGAGTTCACCAGGACATCCAGCGCGCCCGGACCGACTTCCGGATCACTTCCCCAAACGCCTTCCATCAGGCTCTTGCGCGAAACGCAACGGCCCGCACTGCGCACCAGCGATACCAGCAAGTTGAACTCAGAACGGCTCAAATCGATGTGAGCATTGCCCCGGGCCACCGTCCGCCGCATTGGATCGACCACCAGGTCTCCGGCTTCAATCCTGCCCTGGGTATCTTCCCGCCCTGGACGCGTGATCGACTGCAGCCGCGCCACCAGTTCCGGAAAGGAGAACGGTTTCGTCATGTAATCGTCGGCGCCGAGATCGAGGCCGCGAATGATCTCGTCTTCGCCATCCCGAGCCGTGAGTATCAGCACTCGCGCGGAGCATGCCCGCTCCCGTAGCTCCCGCAGAACGTTGTAACCATCGCGCTTCGGCAATCCAATATCCAACAGGATCGCGTCGAAATCGCACGTCGCCGCGATCTCCAGGCCGGTCTCGCCATCCATCGCAGTCATGACAGCGCAGTCGTGTTCCTGGAGTCCTCTGCGCAGCAACTCCAACATGCGTGGCTCGTCTTCGATGACCAGTACGCGCATTCAACTCCCGCCGGGAACCACTCAAAGTCAATCCGGATTTCGAGAGATGTCCTTATGTTCCATGACAACACACTTCCAGTGACCGTGAACACAGGCGCACCCAACCTTAGGAGATTTTCACCGGATTGTTAACCACCCTTTAACGACGCGGCCTACAGTCCGTCGTGTAGACCGCCAGAAACGGACTTTTATGCAGGAAAAAATATCCCTGGCGGCACGAGGAGACTCTTATGAGGCGCACGCCCTTTCTATTCGTTCTAATTCTGGCCATGATATCCAGCGTCTGTATAGACCAGACGGCCAAAGGGACACTCTCCGGGAGGGTCACTGACGCCACCGGAGCAGCCATCCAGAATGCATCCGTGCTGCTCGCTCCGTCCGGATTATCTGTCGTCTCTGACGGTCTCGGCGAGTTTGTATTCACCAACCTTCCCGCGGGCGAATACACCGTGAAGGTGAGCAGCGTCGGCTTCGCAACCTCCACGCAGAATGCACAAATCAAAGCCGGCCAAACTTTCCAGGTCGACGTAAAGCTCAGCGTTGCCGAGGGCACCACTGACGTAGTTGTCACCTCTGAGAGCGGAAAGAACGAGGTGCAGGCAATCAACGAAGAAATCACGTCGCCGAATATTCTCCAGGTCATGCCTGAGAGCGAAATCCTCGCGCTGCCTAACGCCAACGTGGCCGACGCCATCGGCCGCATGCCGGGCGTGACACTGCAGCGGGATGAAGGCGAAGGCGTCTACATCCAGGTTCGCGGACTCGACCCGCGCTTGACCAATCTCACCATCGACGGGGTGACCATCCCCTCGCCTGAATCGAATGTGCGCCAGATCAACCTCGCCACCATCCCCTCCGACATGATCCAGTCGATCGAACTCAACAAGACCCTTTCGGCCAACCAGGATGCGGACGGCATCGGCGGCTCGGTGAATCTGGTCACCAAAATGGCTGGCGAGAAGCCCACCTTCACCATTGAAAGCACACTCGGTTACACTCCGATCGAGAATGGCCGCTATCTCGGCAAGATCGACACCACGCTCGGCACGCGATTTGGCGCCGCCAAGCGCTGGGGTGTCATCGTTGGCGCCGGTTACGACTACAACGGCCGTGGCATCAACGACATCGAGCCGGCTCCAGATATCAATCCTGACGGAAGCACAACCCCGTACTATGACGGCGCCACGCTGCGCGAGTATCGCTATCAGCGCCTGCGCTGGGGAGGCACGGCGGGCGCCGACTACAAGCTCAGCGATCACTCTTCCCTTGCCGCGCACCTGATCCTCTCCGACTTCAAGGACTGGGGCGACAAGTGGTACTACGAGATCAACACCAACGACAAGCCCAAATACTACGAGTCGAGCCGCAAACCTGATTTTGCCATTGGAAGCTTCTCGCTCAGTGGCAACCACGTCTTCAACAACATGTGGGCCACCTGGGGCTCCTCGGTCTCGCGCTCTCGCGAACTCAACTCCGGCGGTAATCCTGAGGTCTCCTGGACCGCCAGCAAGGCGTTGAAGAACTTCGGTATCAGTAACTGCAACTACGTCGGCACGCCTCAAAGCATCTATCGCCCGGAGTGGTCCTCAGTCTGCATGGTGCCTACCTCGCCTATCTACGACCTCAGCAACTA
>Ga0302319_10013831_pt1 | contig 15107 bp, 11 predicted proteins | sample Bog_T0_2_FD_203319 | JGI IMG/M metagenome (GOLD analysis project Ga0302319, IMG submission 203319) | Peat permafrost microbial communities from Stordalen Mire near Abisko, Sweden - Bog_T0_2 | ecosystem: Environmental > Terrestrial > Soil > Wetlands > Peat | place: Sweden: Abisko, Stordalen Mire... | reverse complement strand
GCAGCGTACCCAAATCGACATTGGTCGCAGTCAGCAACTGACTGATGCCAGCCGCGCCCAGGTCTTCAGTGATGTCGATTCCGCATATGCCCAGGTCGAGAGCAACATCGCATTGCTCAAGCCTTACAAGGCAAAATATATTGACCAAGCCAAACGCGTCCGCGACACGGTCACTTATTCCTACCAGCATGGCGGCGCTTCGCTCATGGATTTTCTCAACGCGCAGAGCGACTACCGCACCGTGCAATTGGCCTACCTGCAACTCCTCGGCACATATTTAACGGCCGCGGGACAACTCAACCTGGCCGTCGGTCGAGAGGTCATCCAATGATGCCGCAATCATTCGTAAAACAGCTCCTGCACGCTCGAGTGGAATTCAGTGTGCTCGCCTTCACCTTGCTCGTTCTTGCCGGTTGCAAAGCAAAGGAGCAAGGAGACGGGGCGCCGCCACCTGCCCATGTGGTCCAGGTTGCCGACATGAACTTGATCACGATCGACAAGAATGATGTGCCAAAGTTCCCGCTCGTCGCCGCAGGTCAAATTGAGGCAGCTTCCGAACTCATCGCCACAGGAACAGTTTTCCCTGACATCTCGCGCGAAGTCCCCGTCATCTCACTTGCCAATGGCCGGGTCGTCGATATCAAAACACGTCTCGATGATAATGTGAAAGAAGGCCAGTTGCTCTTTCGCGTGCAAAGCGCCGACGTCTCCTCCGCATTCAACGCGTATCTGAAAGCCGTCAACGACGAGCAATTCGCCAACAAGGCCTACCTACGCGCTGAGGATCTCCTCAAACACGGCGCCATATCCCAGGCGATGGTCGAACAAGCCGAAGATGCTGAAAAAAACGCCAAGGCGGATTTAGCCGCTGCTGAAGAGCAACTAGCCGTCCTCGGCGTTGACAGAAATCATCCCAGTACCATAGTCGACGTTCATGCCCCCATCTCCGGCGTCATCATCGGCCAGAACGTCACCAACGCCGCTGCCGCCGGCGTTACGCTCTCCGGCTCAGCAACCGCTTTCACCATCGCCGACCTCTCCACCGTTTGGGTGCTCTGCGATGTATACGAAAATGACATCCCCAAAATCACGCTCGGCCAGGAAGCAAGAATTAAACTGAATGCCTATCCGGATCGCACCATCATCGGGCACATAAGTGACATCGGCCCGGTTCTCGATCCCTCGCTTCGTACCGCCAAAATTCGCATTCAAGTTCCTAATCCAGGATTCATGAAGCTGGGCATGTTTGGTACTGCGACCTTCACGGGCCGCAAGAAAGAATCCCACGCCGTTGTTCCTGCCGACGCCGTCCTTCACCTCCATGACCGCGACTGGGTCTATTTGCCTGTCGGTGGAAACCAGTTCAAGCGCACTGAGATCCACGCCGGCGCAATGGTCGAAGGCAACCGGCAGGTCATCCTCTCCGGTATTCAGCCCGGCCAGCAGGTCGTCAACAACGCGCTCTTGCTTGAAACTGCCGGGAACCAATAATCATGATCCGTGCTCTCGTCGATTTCGCGCTCAAGAGCCGCTGGCTGGTCCTCGGCAGCGTCGTGGTTCTTACCGCGTGGGGCGTCATCTCCTTCCGCAATTTGCCTATCGAAGCCTATCCCGACGTTGCCAACAACTACGTGCAGATCATCACCCAATGGCCCGGTCGCAGCGCTGAGGAAATTGAGCGCCAGGTCACCGTCCCCGTCGAAATTCAGATGGCCGGAATTCCCCACCTCACCCATCTCCGCTCAACGACGCTGGCCGGTCTTTCCACCCTGATGCTCATCTTCGACGACAACTCCACCAGCGATGTCAATCGGGAACACGTCCTGGAACGCCTCAGTCAGGTCAATCTTCCCGCCAATCTGATTCCGCAAATGGGCACCGACTGGAGTCCGGTGGGCCAGATCTACTGGTACACCCTCGAAAGCACTAATCCCTCCTACGACGTGATGGAGAAGAAGTCCCTTGAAGATTGGCTACTCGAGAAATCATTCAAGGGGGTCGAAGGTGTCGTCGACGTCTCCAGCTTCGGCGGTCCAACCAAGGAGTACCAGGTCCACCTTGATCCGGAGAAACTGGTCGCATATGGCCTCTCCATAGCGCAGGTGGAGCAGCTACTCGCCAATAACAACACCAATGGCGGCGGCAGCTTCATTGAGCAGGGCGCTCAACAAATCAATGTGCAATCCGTGGGCCTTTACACCAGCGTGCAGGACATCGAAAATACCGTCGTCAAGAACTCCAACGGCGCGGCCATAAAGATCAAGGACATCGCCACCGTGTCCCAGGGCCCAAAGATCCGCCTCGGTCAGATCGGGAGGGCCATCCACCGGCCCGACGGCACCATCGTGGACAATGCGGATACCGTCGAGGGAATCGTGTTGCTGCAGAAAGGCGACGACTCCGACCCGGTCTTGCTGCGGATTCATGATGAGGTCAACAAGCTCAACAGCGGCATCCTCCCCAAGGGAGTCAAAGTCGTTCCCTTCCTCGACCGTTCCGACCTCGTGAAATACACCGTCGAGACCGTCGAGCACAATCTCACCGAAGGCGTCATCCTCGTCTCCATCATTCTTTTTCTCTTTCTGGGCAACGTGCGCGGAGCCATAATCGTTGCCCTCACAATTCCATTCGCTCTCTTGTTCGCCGCCATTTGCCTGGACCTCAACCACATCCCTGCCAACCTGCTTTCGCTTGGCGCTTTGGACTTCGGCATGGTGGTCGACGGCTCCGTCATCATGATTGAGAACATCGTCCGACACCTCGCCCACAAAGACGATACGCGCACCCCCGGGCAGAAAATTCGTGAAGCCGCCCATGAAGTACAGCGGCCGGTCTTCTTCGCACGCGGCATCATCATTGCTTCCTACCTTCCGATTTTCACGCTGCAAGCTGTCGAGGGCCGTCTCTTCAAGCCCATGGCCTGGACCGTCACCTTCGCCCTGATCGGCGCGCTAGTTTTCGCAATCATTGTTGCCCCGGTCATGGCCAGCATCCTGTTCCGCAAAGGCGCGAAGGAGTGGCAAAATCCGCTCATGGAATGGCTTATCCGCCACTACAGATCAGCCGTTCGTGCCGCAATCGAGCATCGCAACGTCACCCTGGCAATATCTAGCGTCCTGTTCGCAATCGCAATTTACCTGACAGTTGGCGGCCCCATCGGCTCTGAATTTCTGCCCCACCTCGACGAGGGTTCCATCTGGGTCCGTGGCACGCTCCCTCCCAGCGAAGGCCCCACCGCCAGCATCGACTTCACCAACAAAGCCAGGCAGGTGATGGCCTCCTTCCCTGAAGTGACACAGGTCGTCAGCCAGACCGGCCGCCCCGACGATGGCACGGACACCGCAGGCTTCTTCAACACCGAATACTTCGTTGACCTCAAAAGAAAAGAGGATTGGCGCCCCTTGTTTCACCAGGACAAGGAAGCCCTGATCGCCGCCATCGACAAGCAGCTTTCAAAATTTCCCGGTGTCATCTGGAATTATTCTCAGCCCATCTCCGACAACATGGAAGAAGCCGTTTCCGGCGTGAAAGGCGAACTCGCCGTCAAACTCTATGGCGATAACCTGCGCACGTTAGAGCACAAAGCGGAAGACATTCAAGCACAGATGTCGACGGTGAAAGGAATCCAAGATCTAGGCATCTTCCGCATCGTCGGCCAACCAAACCTTAACCTGCAGGTCGATCGCGAGGCCGCGGCCCGCTGGGGAATTAATGTTTCCGATATTCAGGATGCCATCCAGACCGCCGTCGGCGCCAACGCTGTCACCCAGTTGCAGCAAGGCGAGGCCCGCTTTGACGTGACCCTGCGTTACCAAAAGCCCTACCGCGACACCCGCGAGGCTATTGAAAACGTCCGCCTCCTCGCCCCCTCCGGCGAGCGCGTCTCTCTAGCCCAGGTCACGAAAGTCTCCACCGACGATGGCGCCGAAGAGATCAATCGCGAAGCCGGCCAGCGCTACATCGCCATCAAGTATTCGGTACGCGGACGGGACCTTGGCTCGACAGTTGAAGAAGCCATCGCCAAGGTCAACCATTCTGTGCAGCTACCCACCGGCTACCACCTCGAGTGGGCAGGCGAATACGAAAGCCAGAAACGTGCCAACAAGCGCATGGCCCTTGTTGTTCCAATCACTGTGCTGGTCATCTTCCTTATCCTCTACACCATGTTCCGCTCCGCCAAATGGGCCCTGCTCATCCTCATCTCCGTAGTGATGGCCTCGATCGGCGGCCCGCTGGCGCTCTTCCTTACGCACACCAATTTTTCGGTCTCTTCAGCGGTGGGATTTCTCGCCCTGTTCGGCGTCTCGGTTGAAACCGGCGTCATCATGATTGAATTCATCAATCAACTGCGTGCCCGTCGCAAGGGAATGGAAGTATCAACCCACGAGCACATCGTGGAAGCCGCCGTTGAAGGTGCCGTCCTCAGGCTCCGCCCGGTCATGATGACCATGCTGGTGGCAACGCTTGGCCTGCTGCCCGCTGCGCTGTCTCACGCCATCGGCTCTGACTCCCAGCGTCCCTTCGCTATCGTGATCGTCGGCGGCCTTCTGGCCAATCTCGTAATCGGCGTCTTCCTTTTACCCACTCTTTACGTCTGGGTCGCCCGCGAAGAAGACGTCCTGCCTGCTGTTGAAGCCAATGAGGATTTCTAGCCAACAAGAAGGTGGGATTCTCCCATCCCAGCAGAGTCTTTGTTTTCGCCGTAGGGGTGGGAATTCAAGTCCATACGTCCTTACTTCACTATGTCTCCCATTCCTTTCTCTTCACTCTTCCCGCAAAACTTCCAGCGGCCTCAAGCCCAGAATCCGATAGCTCGCAATCCACCCTGTCGCTGTAGCCAGCACCGCCGTCCCCGCCAGCGCCACCAGCGTTGCGTTCCATTCAATATGAAATCCGACTTCGAGCTTCCGCAGCAGCACCCGCGTCAACAGGTTCGCAAAGATCACACCCACTGACCCAGCCAGCAATCCAAGCACGCTGAACTCCACGCTGAAAATGCGCACAATTCGCATGCGGGTCGCACCCAGCGTTTTCAAAACCACCGCCTCCCGCATTCGCCGGAAGCGAGTGCTCGCAATGCTCGATGCCAGAATCATCAGCCCGGCAAAGATCGAGAATCCCGCCAGAAACCGCACCACAAACGTGATCTGATCGACCACGCCCTCGATGCGATCCAGCACGTCGGCAAGATTGATAACAGTAATCGTGGGATAAGCCGCAAAAAGCGCCCGCTCCATCGAGGCAACCTGTTTTGAATCGATGTGAGCTCCTCCATACCACGTCGCAATCGCATCCTTGAGTTGTCCCGAAGGAAGAACAAACGGCACCCGCGCTCCCAGATGCTGCCCATCGGCGCGATACACAACCGTCACCTTAAGCTTGCGCACCGTCCCGCCTGCCTCCAACTCCACAACTGAGCCTACGGTCATGTGCAGTCGTTGAGCCACACCCTCACCCACCGCCAACTCGGCAACGCCTCCATCCGTCCACCACTTTCCCTGCGTGATCTTGTCGCCCGCCGGAGCCGCGTCTGCCCAGCTCAACTCCGCGTTCTCAAGCATGCGCCGAGGAAAATGCTGACCTTTCATTTGCTCCGGAGTCTGTCCGTTGATTGAAACAAACCGCCCCGCTACCACCGGCATCAGGTCCAACGTCTGGCTCACTCCCGATTGGTGCTGAAAGAAATCCTTCACACCGGCGACCTCGTCCGGCGTCACATCCACCAGGAAAATATTGGGCAGCTTCGGTGAGGCAGTCTCGCGCAAATCGCGGAGCAGCGCTGTCTGCATCAGGTAAACCGCCAGGATCAACATCACTCCTGTTCCCAGCGCCGCCATCACTGCTGCCGACTGATTTCCAGGCCGATAAAGATTCGCAAGTCCATGCCGCAACGAGGAAGGCAGCCGCAGCCGCACACGATTCAATAGCAATCGCAGCGACCACAGTGTCACCGCCGCAAGCACTAGTAAAACCAGCAACGCAATTGCGAACAGGACTGCAAACCACGTTCCAACCTTGGCCGAGTCAGACAGAGCCCACGCAATAGCTCCCAGCGCCGCCACCACCAACAATGACAAGCCCAGTTGCAGCCGCCGCCCCCACCAGCGCGCGAACCATCCGCCGATCCCTTCAGGCCCCTGCTCCACCAGCCGCCGCAGAACCAACACCGGTCTCACGCTGCGCACATCCAGCAGTGGCGGCAAACAAAACAGAAGTGTTGTCAGCAGGCCCGTTCCTAGTCCGGCTGCGACTGACCGCCAGGGAAACTCGAGGGTCGCGTGCACCGGCAACAGTTTTCCAAACACCGCGGGCAGCGCGGCCATTACGCCGACTCCGGCCACGACTCCCAGCACACCACCGGCCAGACCGAGTCCCAGCGTCTGCAGCAAAAAGATCCGCAGCAAATCCCCTGACCCTGCGCCCACCGCCTTCAGGATCGCAAGCATATCCATCCGCTGCTCAAGATGGGCATGCATGGCCATGGCAACACCTATCGCCCCCAGCACCATCGCCACCAGGCAAATCAAGCTCAGAATCGCGGTTGAATTATCCAGCCCCTGGCTCAGCGCCGGATTGCCCTCGCGAAAATCCATCACCTGCGCATCCGGAAGCGCCTCCTCCACCTGCTTGCGCAGCACCACCTGGTCGACCGTCGCCGGAAGCTTCATCAGCAGCCGTTCACTCGCACGGCTACCCGGAGCCAGCAGTCCAGTCTCTTCAAGCGCGGCGCGAGAAATCATGACACGCGGCCCCATACCTGCGCCTGCGCTCAACCGATCAGGCTCCTGGTCCAACACCGCCGTAATTTTGAAGTTCCTTCCGCCGAGCCGCAATGTTTGTCCTACATGCGCATTCAAACGAATCAGAAATTCTTCTGCGACTACTGCTGAGTCCCCTTCCAATGCCTGCTTCAGTGTCATTGCAGGCGCAAGCTCCGCCGTTCCGTAGTATGGGTATTGGCCGGGATCGACGGCCTTCAGCGAGACCAGCAGCGGAACCGGATCAGGCGGCACGGAAGCCATCGAAATGGTCTCTGTCACCCACGTTGTATCCACAGCTCCTGACTTGGCGGCATTCTTCTGCACAATCGCCGCGATCTTGCTCTTCTCCTCCGCAGTCGGCTCCCGGTAAATTCGCGCGCTCAGATCTCCAGCCATCAAGGACCGTGCCTCGGTGCTCAGCGTCTTGCGAAAGCTGTCGCTGAAGCCGCGCACGCCCACCAGCGCCGCCACGCCCACCGCCACTGACAGCACCACGAAGCCGAATTTTGCCGGCGCTGACTTCAAGTCTCGACAGCCAATCGCCGCCGCGCGTTTCCAGCTCAATGCGTGGTCAGCCATTGTGTCCCTGCTGTACAATCTCAATCGCATCCGCGTCCGTACGCGGCAGCGTATCTTCTACCACCATTCCATCTCGTAACACGATTTTGCGATCCGCCCTGCTCGCCACCTCGGGATCGTGTGTCACCAACACCAGCGTCGTTCCTGCCTTCTTATTCCGCTCCAGCAACAGGTCCAGTACCAGCCGTCCATTTGCCGAATCCAGGTTTCCCGTCGGCTCATCCGCCATCACAATCGGAGGCTCAACCACAAACGCCCGTGCCAGCGCCACACGCTGCTGCTCCCCTCCTGAAAGCTGCACCGGGTAGTGATCCACACGCTCCGCAAGCCCCACTTCCGCGAGCAGCCGCCGCGCCTGCGTCAAGCCGCTTCCTTCCAAATTCAACTCATATGGCAGCAGCACGTTCTCCAGCGCCGTCAAAGTCTGGATCAATTGATAAGACTGAAACACGAACCCGATCTTCTTACCGCGAACCGCTGCCAGTTGAGCCTCGGCCAAGTTGTGAATCGGAACTCCATCGAGCCATATCTCCCCGGAACTCGGCGTGTCCAATCCCGCCAGCAATCCGAGAAGCGTGCTCTTTCCGCTTCCGCTCGCGCCTACAATCGCCACAAACTGACCAGCCGGAATCGTCAGCGAAATCCCTTTCAGAATCTCCACTCGCCGCGTCCCATTCTGTATCCACTTTCGCGCATCCCGAACTTCGATCAACACACCCTCCGCCGTTCCCTGTCCTTCGCTACACTATTCATGTGGACGTTCGCCGCAGTCTTACTGTTTCTTTTTTGCTTCTGCTTCTTGGTTGCCAGCTTTGGGCGGCTGACCGGCCCCTCCTGGTCTGCTATGGGGATAGCATTACCGCCGGATACGGCCTGCAGACCGGGCAGTCTTATTCTGACTTTCTGCAAAAGAAATTAGATGCCGGCGGATACCACTATAAGGTTGATAATCAAGGCACCAGCGGGGCGACCACAAAGGACGCAGTCGCCAACATCCGCTCGATCCTGCTTCTGCACCCTGAAGTTGTAATCGTCGAATTCGGTGGTAATGACGGACTCCGCGGTCTGCCCCCCGACCAAACTCGCCGCAATCTCGATCACGTCCTCACGACTCTGGAGGCCGCGCATATCAAGATCCTGCTCGCCGGTATCACGCTCCCCCCGAATTATGGCGCGGACTACATTCAATCCTTCGACCAGGTCTTTCGCGATCTGGCCGCCAAGCATCATCCCGCCTTCGTGCCCATGATCTACAAAGACCTGGTCCGTGTCCCCGGGACGATTCAGCAGGATGGCATCCATCCCACCGTCAAAGGCTCCGAGATTATCGCCAACACACTTTTCCCAACCTTGAAGCCCCTGCTCCGCAAAAACCAATAGGGATCATCCACGTCTCTAGTCCCTAGTTCCTATTCCCTGGCCCCTGTTTTTCTCACCCCATCACCACCACAGGCTGAAACAGCGTCCCTGCAACCCGTTTCGCAATCCCTACCAATTCCCTCTGACTCGCAAAAACCTTAACCAAAGCTGCTCGAGAAAACTCCGGCAGATTAGCCTGCGCTCCATTTCTCAGCCGTCCCAACGCCGCCGCATCGCCAGTCACCGCCGGCATTTCCTGAAGCAAACTTCGCGGATGCACGCAGAAATCCTCAAAAGCCTTTCCATCCCCAGCCAGCATTTCAAGTGCTTCCAGCGTGTTCGCCTCGTTGAGAGTGAATACCCCAGCCTGCGTCCGTCGCAGCGCGCTCAGATATGCCCCGCAACCGAGGTCCTGCCCAAGTTCGTGCGCCACAGCCCGCACATAGCCCCCCGCGCTGATCCTCATTGAAAAACTCGCCTCGGCACCGTCCAGCTTCGTAATCTCAAAGCATCCAATACAAACCTTGGCCGCCTTCAGTTCGACTGGCTTTCCCTCCCGCGCGAATTTATACGCCGGCTTTCCGCCAATCTTTTTTGCCGAGTAAGCAGGCGGCGTCTGTTCCATCTCTCCATGAAAGCGCGCCGCCGCCCCACGCACCGCATCCAACGTAAGCGCCGGTTCAACTTCGGGCCCGCATCGCTCACCTTCCGCATCATAAGTGTCTGTAGAGATTCCAAAGTGGATCGTTCCGGTATAGCTTTTCTCCGCCGAAGAGAAGTACTGCGCCAGCCGCGTAAATTTGCCCAGCAGCAGCGGCAACACGCCCGTGGCCATCGGATCCAACGTGCCCAGATGCCCAACAGAGCTTTCGCCGGTAATTCTGCGCACGCGGTTGACCACATCGTGGCTCGTCATGCCGCCCGGCTTGTCGATTACCAGCAGTCCATTCACTTACTTACTCTAAGCGACTGCACCCTTTGCCCGCTTTATCCGGGCTGCCGCACCAGTGACAGAAATTCCGCGCGCGTTTCCTTCTCACGAAAACATCCCACCATCGCCGAGGTCACTGTCGAAGAATTCTGCTTCTCAATCCCGCGCATCATCATGCACAGGTGGCGCGCCTCAATCACCACACCCACGCCCTGCGGCTCTATGGCTTCTTGAATCGCATCTGCAATCTGCCGCGTCAGTCGCTCCTGCACCTGCAGCCGTCGCGCAAACACTTCCACCAGCCGCGGAATCTTGCTCAGCCCTATAACTTTGGCTTTAGGGACGTAGGCCACGTGCACTTTGCCGAAAAACGGCAGCATGTGATGTTCGCAGAGCGAGAACATTTCCACATCCTTCACAATCACCATCTCGTCGTAGTCCACATCGAACATCGCCCCGCGAAGAATCTTCATCGGGTCTTCGTCGTAACCTTTGGTTAAGAAAGCCATCGACTTTTCAATCCGCATCGGCGTCGCCAGCAGGCCGTCCCTGTTGGGATCCTCACCCAATCGCCTTAAAATCTCGCGATACATCTCGGCCGTACTGAACTCGTTCAGTCCCCCGTCCTTTGTCGCCGCTTCGCGAACTGACTTACTCACCGCCATTGGCTGTGCCATCGTTCTCACCTTCCCGCATACTCAAAGAAATTATTCTCTGTTTCCTCAATCCGAACCAGCGCTAGCTCTGCAGGCCACAACCGTCCATCCAGCAGCTCAAAAACCGCCTTGCACAAATTTTCTGTGGTCGGTACACAACTCGCAAACAGAGGATCGAGATCCAGATTTCTGTGGTCGAATCTCTCCATTACCTTGGTCCGCACTACATCGTCCATCGCCACAAGATTCACCACCATCCCGGTCTCCGCATCCACATCGCCGCCGGCCAGCACTTCAACTACATAATTGTGCCCATGCCCGTGGAGATGGTTGCACTTTCCATACGTTGCGGCGTTCTCTTCCGCGGTCAACGCGTCGCTATGCAGCCTGTGGCTCGCGCTCAACAAATAGCGCCTTCCGAAGTAGGCTCTCAAAGCTCCCCCCGGTATTCGGCAAAGATCTCCGGCGTCTCATACACCCGCACACGGCTCAACCTCGCCCCGCCCCCCCGCGTCACTGAAGGTTCGAGTCTTCTCCACGCAGCAATAGCGATGTTTTCCGAAGTCGGAATCGCGTGCGCAAACTCCGGCGCCTCAAGATTCAGGTGACGATGATCGTACGCGGACAGCACTTCCCTTTCCATCACGTCCTTCAACCACTTCAAGTCGACAACAAATCCCGTCACTGGGTCGGGCTCGCCCGCAACCGTCACTTCCAGGGTGTAGTTATGTCCGTGTCCGTTGCGGTTTGCGCAGCGACCGAACACCTGCTCGTTCTTCTCCGCTGACCAGCCGTCGTTCCAGTAATAGTGCGAAGCGGAAAACGTCGCCCGCCGCGTTAAAAAAATCATTCTTCCCCTCTTCAACAAGATGCCGCAGCCCGCACATATGCTTCACAGGATGCAATCTCTCATTTCACTCAATGAAAAACCGCGGATTTTAATGGCCACGGCTCCAAGACCCGGAGACCCGCCCGCAACATCCGGTCTGGGGAACCCCTTGCTAACCGGCGTAGGTGCGTCCCTTCCAGCTTACCCGTTTCAGAACCTTGTGCTGAAACCAACTCCGGTACAGCAACACCACAAACAGTGGCAGTCCTAATGGAGCCAGCGCACAATCAACAAACGGAAAGTTCGACTTGGCCACCCGCGCATAAAATCGCACCAGCGTGCGCACCCATAACAATGTCAGCAACCATCCAGCTCCCAACCACCCCAGCGAGTGCGCCGCAAAGCGCGCATTCCACAACTCCACCGCAAGCACTGGCAAACCCACCAGGAGCAATATGTCCAGCGCCCGCCACAACGCCAGCGCCAGCGCGTTATCAAACAGCAAAGCCAGGTTCTTCGTCCATCCTTCGATCATCGCCCCGTTCGATCGATACATCCGCGCAGCCACGGCGTCTTCCGCATACCGAAAACGCAGGCCCAATTTTCGCCGCTTCGCCAGAAACGCCAGCTCAACATCTTCCAATACCTTCTGCGACACGGACGCATGACCACCCAGCCGACGATAAGCCTCCCGCTCCACCAGCAGGAATTGACCATTGGCCGCAGCAATTCTCTGGTTTGGATCGGACACCTTCGCGGGAGGATACGCCAGCGCCAGTTCGCAAAACACCAGGGGCATCAATGTTCGCTGCATCAAACCACTCACCAGTTGTCTTGGCGAGTAGCTCAACATTCCCACTTTGTGCCGCGTCGCCTCGTGAATTGCCCGCCGCAAGCTGCCCGCCTCGTGCATCGTATCCGCATCTGTAAACAGCAGCCATCGTCCCCGCGCCCGCTTCGCAGCCGCCCAGACCGCATTTGCCTTCCCCGTCCAACCCTTCTCCAGTTTGCCCGCCTGCAGCACCGTCACCCCGGAAAAACCGCGCGCAATCTCCAGGGTCCCATCAGTCGAGTGGTCATCCACCACCACCAGTTCCCAATCCTTGCCCAGTTTGAAAATCTCCTCGGACTGCGCCACCAGCGACTCTATGCAGGCAGCGAGGCAGTCTTCTTCGTTACGCGCCGGCACAACCACCGTGAGCTCGATCAGTTCGTCCGGCTCCGGCTGATCGTATACCGTCCCAACCGCCCAGCCCCATCTCCCGGGGACTGCCGTCTGCCCCACCGCTTCGTCAAAAAGCCCAAGTACAGGCGTGTACAGCCGTTCCCCGCTTGCCTCAGGTATGTCCTTCCCCATGTCTCGCCTTCCAGCCCTTTCGCTCCGTATTATATGGATGTGCCGTATCGTCGCTTCGTATTCATCATTTTGCTCGCGTCGTTCGTGTCTCTCTCCGCTTGCGACCGAGGCGCCCACCCCTCCCAACCCGGTCGCCCCGCGCCGGACTTCACTGTCTCAGACGACACCAGCACCATTCACCTCGCTAACTACCGCGGCCAGGTTGTACTGCTCAACTTCTGGGCCACCTGGTGCGCGCCCTGTATCCAGGAGATGCCGGCCCTGATCCAACTCCATCACGACCGTCCCGATCTTGCCATCCTTGCCGTCAGCATCGACGAAGATGAAACAGATTACAGGCGCTTTCTTGCCAGACGCCACGTCGACCTGATTACGGTCCGCGATCCCGAACAGACCGCTGCGAAGCTCTACCACACCGAAGGTTGGCCCGAGACCTACATCATTGACCGCAAGGGTATTATCCGCCGCAAGATCGTAGGCGACCCCAACTGGTACAACCCCGAACTCCGCGCCTTCCTCAAGACTCTTTAGACTGCTGCACTGCACCCAGTTCTCTCCTTGCTATCATTCCCATATGACCACGGTGGAAATTCTGTATCGATATACCACGCCGCCCACAGAGCACGTCGCTCTTGCGCTTGCGGATATTAAAGATGTCTATGGAATCCGTCGTCTCCGTTTTGACCGCACCGCTCGCACCCTCCGCGTCGAATACGACGCAACCCGACTCACTTCCGCTTCGGTAACCAAGCTTGTTCGCGAAGCCGGACTTGAAATTGCCGAGGAGCTTTCGCTTATTCCACCACAATCTGTTCCAGAGCCTTCCCCCGCATCCTGAAAGCCACCAAGTTCATCGACTGCGTCCCAATATTTAGATCCGAAGCTACACATGCAAAACCATCCCCAACCACGCATATCCAGAATTGCGCAGCTTCGGGAACCCTGATAATCTGTCTATGGTTTACTTCGATTTGCCCATGTGCGCCCGTAGCTCAGCTGGATAGAGCGTCTGGCTACGAACCAGAAGGCCGGGAGTTCGAATCTCTCCGGGCGCACCATATCACTTCAGTAGAAATCCATAAGATATCCAAGATCTTAAAACCAACGGCAACATCCCTTGCCTTTACGTCAACACCTTGTCAACAAATTTCATCCTGTCGCCGGACATCTGTCTTCCGCTCGATCGGGGTGCTATCGGCCGCTCTGGCCGGGCTATTGATGGAAATCAAATTTCCGAGCCCACCATCCGACCGCGACTTCCTTAACACACGCTCCGAGTCGGGGCGTGGTTGACAGGATTGGTCATCATCCACCGGATTGCTCCGATTGCCGGGAGAATGATTTTGAAACCTGAAAAAGGCCCAGACATCAATCGTCTGGGCCTTTCCAGGGTCAGTACGGCTTCACTGCGTCCGTAGTTCTAAGGCCGCAGCAGCCCAGTGGTAGTTGCTGACCCCCGAACCCGAAACGGTTATGGGCGAAAGGGATCCCGTGTTGTCCTGAATCAGACCTCCCAGGTCATCATTCGATTGAGCACGAATTGTTCCCTTTGTGGCCACTCCGCTTCCCGCCCCATAACTAGTCACCTGAATAACCACGACATTGTTTGCTTCGTGAGGAGTCAGAATGACGGAGTAAGGAGCAGTCAATCCTGTAGAACCTGCCGCCGTTCCAAAAGCTACGGCCCCTTTGTATTCCGAGACACAAACAGTGTCGTAAACCGACTTACTATATGCGGTAGAAATCGTCAGAGGGCTGAGTGTTTTGTTGGATAGAACTCCATAGATCTTTGAGGTGTACCCGTTCCCTACTTCCGTCGAAAACGCTGACGGATAAGTGTTGTATCCATCTGAAATTGAGTTAACTGCAACAGAGGAACTCTCCAGTGAAACCCCGATAACCAGCGTGTCTCCTATTGCTTTTGGCGTGTACTGGACAAATCCGCTCTTCCCATTAAAGTTATGCGAACATACGGGAGTTCCCACAGGCGTAATAGTTCCCGCCGCGACGGAGGGTGAAAATGTGGCTGTTTCCGTGCACGCGTTCGCCGGCATTGCGAACGTTATGATTGCGCCCGTGCCGCTTGCGCAACCCGACCACGTCACCTGGAAGCCCGATGCGGGCACTGCCGACTCTGTGATCGATGTTCCTTGAGGGTAGTTTCCTGCCCCGGTTCCCGATACTGAACCGTCCGCAGCAGGCGTTGCTGTCGACGCGAATGCATAAGCCGGTGCCGCCTTAGCCGTGAATGTGGCCACCTCGGAACAGGCGTTGGCTGGCATCGCAAACGTTACGGTTGTGCCCGTGCCGCTTGCACAACCTGACCACGTCACCTGGAAGCCGGATACGGGGCTGGCCGTCTCTGTGATCGTTGTTCCTTGCGCGTAGCTCCCTGCTCCGGTTCCCGATACTGAACCATCTGCAGAAGGAGTCGCAGTCACCGTCAATGCATAAGTCGGTGCCGCCTTAGCCGTGAACGTGGCCACCTCGGAACAGGCGTTGGCCGGCATCGTGAACGTTACGGTTGCGCTCGTGCCGCTTGCACAACCTGACCACCCTACCTGGTAGCCCGAGACCGGGACCGCCGTCTCTGTGATCGATGTCCCTTGCGCGTAGCTCCCTGCCCCGGTTCCCG
>Ga0302319_10013830_pt1 | contig 15108 bp, 10 predicted proteins | sample Bog_T0_2_FD_203319 | JGI IMG/M metagenome (GOLD analysis project Ga0302319, IMG submission 203319) | Peat permafrost microbial communities from Stordalen Mire near Abisko, Sweden - Bog_T0_2 | ecosystem: Environmental > Terrestrial > Soil > Wetlands > Peat | place: Sweden: Abisko, Stordalen Mire... | reverse complement strand
CCACCCTTGGCGCCGTTAGCTCTGGACGCCGCCGCCTTCGCCACTGACGTCGCCTGACCGGCGCGCCGGGCCATGTAGGCCTTGGTCCCGAACAGACCGGCCAGCAGGCCCGGGATCGACAGATCCACGTCCAGCGCCTCCCAATACAGGCCATACCCGACGCCGAGAATCTGCACCGCCTTGAGCTGCTCGTCCGTGGCCATCTCCAAACCCTGGGCCAGCCGAGGTGGAAAGGCGAAGGTGCAGCCGTTTGTCAGATCGACCACGATCCGTCCAAGCTTGCGGTCATAGCGCGCCGAGGCCGCTCGGGGCTCGGTCTCCAGGGCCTGCCTTCCGCGCTCCATGGCGGCGTCGATTTGCGCGTCTGAGATATCAGCCATGAATCTCATTCCACCGTTTGAGCAGGTGGACCTGCTGTTCCTTCACAACGCTCATGGCCCGCCGGATTCCGCCCTAGCCATGCCGATGGCAAACATAAATTCCGGACCGCCGTCGCCGGCGAGATTGATCTTGGCTTCGCCGTCTCCGAACACATGGACGTGCGCCGGCTCATGATCATCGACAAAAATGACGATGCGCAGGCCATGCGCGCGATACACGGTGACCACTGTTAGAAATAACCTATCGTGATGGGTTAATCAATCGGTTACGGCGCCCTCATTTCAATGGTCGCTTGGGTCCCCCGGTCAAGCCGGGGGATGACGGTGGAGTTGTTGCGGCCCTAAACCGTCGGCTCAGGCGCCCGCTTGGCCGGGGGCGGACCCATCAGCGCCGGGCCGAAGAACAAGGCCGTGGCCAGGGTGAAGGCGAGGGAGATCAGCAGCAGGCGGCCCATGCTGGCGGTGCCCGGGTGGCTGGAGATGATCAGGGCGCCGAAGGCCACGCCCGTCGTTAGGCCGCTGAACAGCACCGCGCGGGCTAGGGACGAGGTCAGGAAGTCGGTCTTGCCCGCTCGCCACGCCATCACCTGATAGATCTGGAACGCCACGCCGATGCCGAACAGCAGCGGCAAGGCGATGATGTTGGCGAAGTTGATCGGCTGGTTCAGCACCACACAGGCGCCCAGGGTCAACAGTCCCGTGAGCAGCACCGGCAGCACGGTGTAGGCCACGTCCCGCGGCCGGCGCAGCACGATGAACAGCAGGATGGTGATGGCGATCAGCGACAGCACGCCCGCCTCGCGGAAAGCGTCGACGATGGTGTTACCCGCTTGAACGATGGACACCGGTCCGCCGCTGGCGTTGGGCGCCACCGCGCTCACCGCCTGGGCGAAGCGGCGGATGCCCGCGTCATCGAGCACGCCGCCGGAGGGGAACACCTGCACGCGCGAGTGACCGTCCGGCGAGATCCACTGCGACACCACCTGGGGCGGCAGGGTCTGCAGCGTCAGTGGCCTGGCCTGCAGCATCTCGCGCAATTGGCCGAGCAATACCTGAAGCGGCTGGGACACGGCCGCGTCGGCGGCGGCGCGGTGCGCGGGCGGACCAGACGCCAGTCGGTCAAGCGCGTCGGCCAAGGTCAGGGCGTCCTGGCCGGCGGCGCTGCGGTCACGGCCAACGGCCGAACGCAGGGCCTTGGCGGTCTGCGAAAGGCTGGCCTGCAGCTCGGCGTCGCTGGCCGGCGGGGCCACCGCGAAGGGATTGATGGTCGTGTCCAGCAGCATGCTGGCGTCGGCGATGGCCGCGAGCTTGGCCGATTGGTCGGTGGGCGTGAACGTCGACAGGGTCAGGGCGTATTGCACCTGAGGCAGCTTCTCCAGCCTGGCCGACAGGGCGTCGGCGGCGGCCACGGAGGGCGTCAGCACGTCGATGGTGTTGGGCGACTGGGTCGGATCCTTCATCAGGTCGTTCAGCGTCGCCATGGACTCCGACTTGGGATTCTTCAGGTCCAGCGGATTGGAATCGAAGTGCACGAAGGGCAGAAGGCACACGCAGATCACGGCCACGGCGGCGTTGGCCCACAGGACCTTGCGGCGGCTGCCGGTCATGACCTTGTTCAGCGGGCCGAGCGCGTCAAAGCCGGACCGCGCGCCCTCCAGCGAAGGGCTGAGCAGGTGCAGCAGGGCGGGCAGCAGGGTGACGGCAAGGACGAAGGCGATGACCATGCCGGCGCCGGCGATCAACCCCAGCTCGGACACGCCGATATAGGTCGTCGGCAGAAAGGCGAAGAAACCGGCCGCAACCGCCGCCGCCGCCAGGGCCAGCGGAACCCCGACCTCGCTCCCGGCCGCGATCAGGGCGTCGTCACGGGTCGGCAGGACCAGGCTGTCGGCGCGGTATTTCACGGCGAACTGGATGCCGAAATCCACGCCCAGCCCCACGAACAGAGGGATGAAGGCCACGGAGATCAGGTTGAAGCGTCCCACCATGGCCAGGCCCAGGCCCGCGGTCATCACCAGGCCGATCAGGGTGGTGGCCATGATGGCGCCCATGACCCGCACGGAGCGCACCGCCAGCCACAGCATGACCAGCACCGCCGCCAGCATCGCGATCAGCATGGGGACCGCCCGGTCGGCCAGGCTGGCGAACTCCTCGTCCGACAGAGGCACCGAGCCGGTCAGGCGCACCCTGACGCCGTGGGCGGCGTCCAGCCCCGCATCGGCCGCCGTCTGGCGGATCGCCGCGCTGGCCGCCGCGCCGGGCTCCAGGGCCGAATAGTCCAGCTTGGGCCGCACCAGCACGAACCGCCGGGCCGACACCGTGGGGCCGGTGTCGGAAAACATGGCCTGCCACGAGAAGAAGGTGGGTTTTCCGTCAGCCGCGCTCTGCATGGCCGTGGCCAGGCCTTTGATCGGCTTGTCGATGTCCGACAGCTTGGCCGAGCCGCTCTGCACGCCCAAGGCCATGGTCTGCAGGGTGCTCATGGCTCCGCGCAGGCCGGGATCGGCGGCGAGCGGGCCCAGGAACGGCTGAGCGGCGATCAGTTGGTTGAGGGTCTTCTGAACCTGATCGAGCGGCAGGAGCAGCAGGCCTTCCCGATTCCAGAACGGTCCTCCGTCCGGCCGGTCGACGCCGAGGATGAAGTCCTTGCGCGCGGCGAGCTTGTCAGCGAGCGTCTGGGCGGCGCTTTCGGCCAGTTCCGGCGTCTGGCCGTCCACCACCACGGCGATGGTGTCGCCCTGCTCGGGGAAGGCCTTGTCGAAGGCGATGCCGTTCTGCCGCCACGGCAGCTTGGCCGAGATCAGCTGCTCGGTGTCCGTGGTCATGCTGAAATGGCCGACGGCATAGACCCCGGCCGCGATGGCGGCCGCCAGGGCTATGGCGACCGTGACCCACGACCCGCGGATGCTGAGCGCAACCAGTCGGCCCAAGACGGACGGCTTGTGCGGCATGACTCATCCTCTTGCCCGCGCATGCGCGCCCGGACCCCTAGATCACGATGATATTGGATTGATTCAATCCAATATCATCGTGATCGATTCTAATATGTCGCGGCGAGATCCAAGCGATAAACCCGCATCCGCTTTTTCGTGTCCCGCTCTAGAAGTTAGGGAAATAACGCAACTTGATCTTGAGCGACAACGGCGTCGCCGGATCGTGGTCGAAGGCCGCGTCCCAGAACCGAGGCGGGATCAGTCGGATGGCGACATCGTTGGAGAAGCCGACCCCCTCCAACGGAATGCCCAAGGCGCCGCGCTTGAGCGTGTTGCGGTCGTCCTCGTCCTGATACACCTGCGCGGCGTAGGTCCCGGCCGGCACGTCCGGCACGATCACCGTCGTCATGCCGGCGTGGGCGGGCGCATCGCCGTGATAGGGACAGCTCTTGTGCGCGTCGGCAAAGGTCAGGCTCGTGCAGATGGCCACGCGCACATGGCCCAGGCTCTTGCGGATGTTCCAAACCACCACCTCGATCGGGCCGGTCTTGCCGACCACGCCTTCTCCGACGGGCGATTCGGGCTGAGCGAAGGCCGCGCCGCCGGTGGAGGCCGCAATGAGCGTCGCGGCGAATGCCGCCGCGAACAAAGGAAGTTTCATGACTTGGAATCCGTTGTCGTCTGTCGGCCGCGGCTGCGGCCATGCCACGCCATGATCAAATTGTTTCCGCCGCCTCTCAGGCCGCGCCTTAGATACGCGGCCCGCGCGGAACCGTTCCGTTCACAACACGCCCTTGAGCTATAGGATAAAAAGGCCCTCGGCCAAACCCTGTTGGCGCCAAACCCGCGCGCCGGGCGGATTTGCGGTCGCCTCCGCGCGGCCGGCCCACTATGAAGGCCCCCGGACATTGGGAGGATGGTGTTGAGCGTGACGTCTGTCGCGACGGCTGCGGGGTATGTCTTCCTGGCCCTGTCGGCCTGCGGGGCGATCTACGCCCTGGGCGCGACCTACGCCCTGTGGCGCTTTTTGCGGCGCTCCCAGCCGCCGCTGAAGGCCCCTCCATCCGTCACCGTGCTCAAGCCGCTGCACGGGGACGAGCCGGAGCTCTATGAGAATCTGAGCAGCCTGTGCGGCCAGGACTACCCCGGTCCGACGCAGGTGATCATGGGTGCGCGCGACGCCGCCGACGCGGCGCTGGCCGTGGCGGAACGGGTCCGGCAAAACCACCCCGATCTCGACATCACGCTGACCGCTGACCCCGCCCAGCACGGAACCAACCGCAAGATCAGCAACCTCATCAATATGTCGGGCCAGGCCACGGGCGAGGTGATCGTCATCAGTGACAGCGACGTGCGCCTGCCGCCGTGCGGTCTCAGCCGCATCGTCGCCGCCCTGCAGCAGCCCGATGCCGGCCTGGTCCACTGCCTTTATCGCGGACGCGCCACGGCCAGCCTGTGGTCCGAGCTGGCGGCCATGGATATCAACGCCCGCTTCGCCGCCAGCGTGGCGGTGGGCGAGGCCCTGGGCGCGCATCCCTGCCTGGGCCCCACCATGGCCCTGCGCGCGGACGTGCTGGAAAAGATCGGCGGCCTGAACATCCTGGCCGATCAGCTGGCGGACGATTTCGTCCTGGGGCAGGCCGTTCGCGCGGCGGGCCTCAAGATCGTCTCGCCGTCCATGGTGATCGACCACGTGTTCCCGGAGAGGACGGCGCGCGAAATGCTGGTGCATGAACTGCGCTGGGCGCGCACCGTGCGCCTGGTCCAGCCGGCCGGTTACGCCGGCAGTCTCATCACCCATTTCCTGCCGTTGGCCTTGATCGGCGCGGCCCTCACCGGCTTTTCGCCTCTGGGCCTCGAAATCCTGATCGACCTGTTGGTCCTGCGGCTGGCCCAGGCCTACGCTCTCAGCCGGATGATGGGCGCCGACCGCGCCCGCCTCTGGCTGATCCCCTTTCGCGACGCGCTGTCGCTGCTGGTGTTCGTCGGCGCCTTCCTGGGCGACCGCGTGGAGTGGCGCGGGGCGCGGCTGAAGGTGGACCGCGACGGCGCCATGACGACCTCATGACCAAGACCGAACAAACCTCCGACGCCGCCGCCGGCAAGAAGGCCCGCGTCGGCGCCATCGCCGCCGCCCTTATCGGCCTGTCCGTCGCTACGGCCGTGGTCGGCTATTTCAACTTCGGCGCGGTCCTGGCCGCCATCCGCCCCATCGGCGCGGGCGGCTTTCTGATCGTGATCTTGGCCCAGGTGGCCCTGTTCATCCCCCTCGGCCTGGCCTGGCAGATGGCCGGAACGCCCAAGGCCGGACCGTCCTTCATCTTCATGTGGGGCAGGCTGATGCGCGAGGCGGCCTCCGACGTGCTGCCCTTCTCCCAGCTCGGCGGCCTGGTGATCGCCGGGCGCGTGGCGGTGCTAGGCGGCGTGGCGGCGGGCGAAGCCTTTGCTTCGAGCGTGATCGACATCACCGTCGAGATCGCCGCCCAGCTGATCTACACCATCGTCGGCATCGCCCTGCTGGCCCGGCGCCTCGGCGAAGGCCATCGCAGCGGCCCGCTGATGTGGTCGCTGCTCGCGGGGCTGGTCCTGGGCGGTCTGGTCGTCGTCGGCATGGTGACCACCCAGAAGAAGGGCGTGGCCCTGTTCGAGCAGGTGCTGCGCAAAGTCGCCCCCGGCGCGGCCGGGCACGCCCAGAGCGCCCATGACGCCTTCCAGGCCGCCTACGCCCAGCGCGGGCGACTGTTCGTCAGTCTGGTCCTGCACCTGGTCGGCTGGTTCGGCGGCGCCTTGGGCACCTGGCTGATCCTCGGCTTCATCCACCGCCCCCTGCCGTACTCTTCCGTGGTGGCCATCGAGAGCGTGCTGTTCGCCATCCGCAATGCGGCCTTCATCGTGCCCAGCGGCCTGGGCGTGCAGGAAGGCGCCTACGCCCTGCTGGGGCCCCTGTTCGGCATTCCGGTCGAGGCCGCCCTGGCCCTTTCCCTGCTCAAGCGCGCGCGCGACATCACCATCGGCGTGCCGGTGCTGTGGAGCTGGCAGCTGCTGGAAAGCCGCCGCCTGCGCGCCAAGCTCAAGCCCAACGCGCAGGACGCCCTTTAGGGGGTGGACCGAACAGACAGTCCCGGTCGACGCGTTCGGTTTCGGGCTCATGGCCAACGGGTAAGAACGACTCTCAGCGGCGATTGGGAAGGTCCGCAATTGGGCGCGACGCGAACGGTGAGTTTCGACCGAGGCTGTGTCCACACAGCCTGGACCCGAAGCGGACGTGGGGAAGGTCTGCTGTTCGACCACCGTTGGAATCCAAACTGCATGTCAGCGCCGGGCCGTTTGCGATTGCCTAGCCGCTAAGAGACAAGCCTCGAATAATCGAGGAATTCAACGCTTCAATTCAATCACCCGAAAATGAGGCCTGGCCGAGTGAGCGGAGACTGGGAGCCACGGACCATGGCGGCTGTCACCCCGCATAGGCAACAAAAGACGCTATACCTACACTGTGATGCGCAGCCCCGCTCAATGGCCACCATGCGCTCCCTTAGCGCCCTGATTTAATTGGGTTTTTGTACAACAACATCTCAACCTGCACTCTTGCCTACACGGCAAATTGCTCTGTCCAGCATCGTCCACCAATCGCATTTTGATACACAATTATTTCAGTCTTGACAGAACTAAGCATCCACGCTCTCAATCTATGGCATCAAACTGTTGGCTGACAAACAGCCGCGGTCGAGACGCGGTCTGGGCCGGAGATCGAGCCCAGAGGCAATGCCTTAAGGGCAAAAACAGCGCTAGGGAGGGCTACATGAAGTACAAATTGTACATTCTGGCTGGGGCGGCGAGCTTGGCGTTTGCGCCGGCGATGAACGCATACGCACAAACGAAAGACTCGTCCAACAGCGGCATCGCCGAAGTGGTCGTGACGGCCAGCAAGACCGGCGCCACCAATCTGCAGAAGACCCCGATCTCGGTGGACGTCTTGGGCAGCGACGCCTTGGAAAAGGAGCACGCTGAAAACATCAAGGATCTGCCGGCGTTGGTCCCAACCCTGCAACTCAACATCGCCGGCCTAGGCGAAAACCTCACGCTGCGCGGGGTCGGCGGCAATCAGGGCAACGAAACGGAAGTGTCGGTCTATATGGACGGCATCTTCGTCAATCGCACGACGATCATTCTGGAAACCAACTTCAACGATATCGACCGAGTCGAGGTCGTTGAGGGGCCCCAGGGCACCCTGGACGGACGCAATTCGACCGGCGGCGCGATCAACTTCATTTCCAAGGCGCCCAGCAAGACCTTCACGTTCGAAAACACCCTGAACGTCGGCAACTACAGTCTGCTTGACGAGGCGGCCACGGTCAGCGGCCCCCTCGCCGACAACGTGCAGGCCAGCTTGTCAGTCAGCCAGTATCAGCACAACGGTTATGTTCACAACGTCAACCCCGGCTATCCGGATGCCCAAGCGGCGAACCGAACCGGTGTTCGCGGCCAACTCAAGTGGGAGCCGACGTCCAATATCGACGACACGCTGCGCGCCGACTACCTCTACACCAACGAACACTTCATCACGACCGGGGTCTTCATCGTGTTGCCTCCGCCATCGGGGGGGGTGGCGGCGATTACGCCGCTGGCGGCCTCGACCTTTGGCCATTATCATGAGGTCGACCTGGACAACCCGGACCTGGCCACCGAGCTGTCCTACGGCGTCAGCAACGAGCTCAACTGGAGGCTCAACGACCACTGGTCGCTCAAATCACTGAGCGGCTATCGCACGGACCACAGCATCGGCGTACAGGACGGCGACGTCTCGGGGATTTCCCCGAATTACAACATCAGCACCACTAATGAATATACGCTCAGCCAGGAGTTTAATCTGCTTCATGACTACGGCGCATTTTCAGGCGTGGTTGGCCTCTATTATTACTATGAATATTCTCACTTTGATTATTATGGCGCCAACCCAGTATATACGTTGGCCGGCGCTACCAAGGGCGGGACTGCAAACATACAGGACACGTTGCAACCGACAATCTCGCGCGCCGCGTTCATTCAAGAGACCTATCATATCACGCCGACCCTGAGCCTGACGGCGGGTGTGCGCTACACCCAGGACGTGAAGAATTTCAACGATTTCAACAGCAGCATCTATTTGATCCCCGGCGACCCCCGCAATGGCACCACCTCTCCGAACACCACCGCGGGCCCCTACACCATCGTCTACCCGTTCGTCGCCGACCTGACCAAGACCGCCTCCGCCACCACCCCGAAAATCGCCGTGGAATGGCAGGCGACGCCGGACGCGATGCTCTATGCCTCGGCGACCAACGGCTTCAAGTCGGGCGGGTATAACCCGGGCGCTCGGTTGGTGCTCAATTCGGATTTCGCCCCGGAAACCATCTGGGCCTACGAAGCGGGCGCCAAGACCGATTGGTTCGATCACCGACTGCGGGCCAATATTTCCTACTATCACTACGATTGGAGAAACCTGCAGTTCAACTCCAACGTCGCGCCGGGATTCAGCGCGGTCGTGAACGCAGCGGCGGCGAAGCTGGACGGGGTTGAAATGCAGTTCACGGCCAAGCCCGCGGACGGCCTGACCCTGACGGCCAACGCCAACTTCCTGGCCAGCAAGTACCTCAGTTTCCCCGGCGGCACGATCGCCGGCGCGCTGAAGACCTACGTCACCGGCAACCCGCTCTATAATCCGGTGACAACCCTCTATAACGATACCGGCAATCAAATGGTTTGGGCGCCGCCCATGACCATCAATTTGACCGCCGAAAAGGACTTCGACCTCAGCAACGGGGCCAACCTGTTCGTTCGGGGTGAATATCAGTACACCTCCAAGACCCAGATGGACCCGACCAATCTGCCGATCACTCAGCGGCCGGCCTTCGACCTGGTCAATGCTTCTGTCGGTTACAGCCCGGCCAACAGCCACTGGACCGTGGCCTTGTGGGGCAAGAACCTGGCCGATAAGCAGTATCTCATCGGCGCCAACCTCGGCAGCTTCGTCGTCGGCTCAGCCGGGGATCCGAGGACCTTCGGCGTACGCATCAACTACAAGTACTAGCAATGGCGGCGGCCGGACCGGCGATGCCGGTCCGGCCGGGACGCCGGACCGCCCGGGAGATCGCCTAGCTTTAGGTGACCAGCCCTACGACCGTTCGCATCAGTCGCCACCGGCATCGGTCAGGGCTTCACGAACCGATAGGCGAAGCGATCGGTCTGGCCCTTGATCGAGGGATCTAACACCTTGATCGAGTGCGGATCGTCCTTGTTGGTGAGTATGGTGCTTACCGCGTCCAGCGCGAAGCCCGCCGCCTCGACCTCCTCACGGACGGACGCAGGGTCGATCCGATGCAGCGACTGGGTGTCGCTCGCGCCCGACCCTGCGGCGGCGGCGTGGTCGACGATGACGTAGGCCCCACCGGGCTTCAGCCGCTCGTAGACGGCTCGATTGAAGCCAGCCGCCGTGGCGCCTTTGGCCTGGATCAGCGCGGTGTGGAGATCGTGGTAGAACAGGTGCAGCCATACGACATCCGCTGGCTGCGTGGCCTCCGGCATCGCGACGAGGTCCGCTGAGACGGCCTCGACGTTCTCTCGGCCCGGCTCCTTCGCCAGCGTCCGCATGCGGCCGACCGGATCGTTCTTGAAGTGGGCGACTTCGGCCGGCACGAAGCTGAACACCCGCCCTTGGGGGCCCACAACGTCAGAGAACAGGCGCGTCCAGTCGCCGTCGCCAGGGTAAACGTCGATGACGGTGGATCCCGCATCGACTCGTGCGAACCGGATCAACTCGGATAGCTTGGATTGGTCGTACATCGGGATCTCCGTTACGCTCGCCCCCGACCACGCGGAAACCTTAAAGCGACATCGCCAGAACGATTGTTCGGGGTAGGCATTTGGAGCTCCGGCAGAACCGGAGGCTCACAGGGCGAGAGCCAAAAGCCGGGCGGTCGCGAGAGAGACGAGCTCAACTGGACGCCAAAGATCAGTCGCGTGGTCTAATAACGTCGACTAGTCGACTAGGTTGCCCGGTCAGTGGTCTGAACCGCACGACGGCTCGCCAGCCGGAATCGACCATATCCGGGCTCTGGCTCCATCGCGTGCCGGGCGCGTAAATTCAGATTGGCGTCCTGTCGCGGTCGTGCATGCCGATGACCGCTAACCCCTTTCAGCGACTCTCAGAGGCTCCGCTCATCGGCGGGCATCGCCTGTCTAGCCCGCGCCCCTAATCGCGGCCTAATTCCTGAACCGCACCGTCACGCCGAAGGTGCGCGGCGGGGCGAGGAAGGCGTCGTAGGTGCGGATCGGGGCGGGATCGGTCTGAGTGCCCTGCAGCGGCGCGTTGAAGGCGAGATCGACGATGGTGACGTTGGTCAGGTTCTCGGCCCAGGCCTCGATCGTCCAGCCGCGCTGTGGATCGCCCACGCCGAGGCGGGCGTTCAGGACGGTGTAGGCGTCCTGGATCTTCTGCGGCGCCAGATCCGAGCCGGTGTTGTAGGTCGAATTGTACTTGGCCTCGAGATTGGCCCGCCCCACCAGCCCTCCGCCCAGCGGCGTCTGGTAATCCCCCGCGAATGTTGAAGACCACAGTGGCGCGTAGGAGATCGTGGCCCCCGGCAGCAGCGACAGGCCCGCGAAATCCTGCGCATTGGTCAGCTGCGCGGCGGTGAACTGGCCATAGTGGGTCTGGTCGTAGGTCGCCCCGCCGTCCAGTCTGAGGCCGGTCACGGGAGTCTGCCAACTCACATCCGCGTCCACGCCGGTGGAGTTCACCTGAGGGATGGATTCCACGATGAAGCTGGTGCCCAGGAAGGTGTTGAGCTGGAAGTTGTGGTAGGTCTGATCGAACACCGCCGCATTCACCGTCACCGTCCGCCCCAGCCATTGGGATTTGACGCCGACTTCATAGGCGTCGACCGTCTCGGGGGCGAAATAGGTCGAATTGCTGATGCTCAGCGACGCCGAGGTCGGCGTGAATGACAGGCTGGAGGCGGCCCGGTCGAAGTTGAATCCGCCGGCCTTGTAGCCGCGCGAATAGGACGCGTAGCTCATCAAATCCTGGGTCCAGCGATAGCTGGTGCCGAGCGTGCCCGACCAGGCCTTCTCCGAAGACGTCTGCACGCCGCTGTGGGCGTCGAAGGCCTGGGCTTCCCACGGTAGGCACATCGCGCCGGTGATCGCCTGAGCCGTCGGCGCGCCCACGACGCCCGCCAGGGCCGGATAGGCCGCCAATCCCTGGTTGCACGAGCCGCCCGTGGTGGAGAACGTCGAGTTGAGCTTCTTTTCGTCGTCGGTGTAGCGCAGGCCGACGGTGACATCCCACGCGTCGGTCAGGGCCAGGGTGTCGTTGGTGAACAGGGCGATGGTGGTGTCGGTCTGCTTGAAGCTGTCGCGCTGGCCGGTTCCCGGAAGGAAGGTGTTGGACGGCAATAGGCCGATCAGGCCCGGCGCGCCGCCGGTCACCTTTCCGGCCAGGAAGGAATAGTAGTCGCTGCCGTAGAGCAGGGGCGAGGCGCCGGTGTAGGTTTCCGAATCCAGGAACAACCCGCCCAGCCAGCTGACGCGATCGACCTTGCCGGCCAGACGCGCTTCCTCGGTCAAGGTGTCGAACCGGTCGGTGTATTGGCCGCTGGGCCGATAGATCAGGTCCGCCGCGCTGAAATCCCAGTCGCCGCCGCGCTGGGAATCCCAGTCGCGCCAGGCGCTGATGGAGGTGAAGTCGGCGAAGCCCAGCTTGGCGTCGACCTGAGCCGAAAGCCCGCCATCGGTGGTGTGGCTCAGGTCGTCTCGGTTGGCGTAGGTCACCCGGCTGTCGGGCGAGGGCGTCAGTGTTTCGGCGGCGGGCTGGACTTGAGTGAGCAGCGCCGCTCGCGATGCGGGCGATGAGCCCTCCCAAACCTGCACCGCCTCGCAGCAATGCTGACGCTGGTCGCCGTAGTCGGCGATGAGGCGCACGCGTAATTGGTCGGTCGGCGTGTAGAGCAACTGGCCGCGCGCGGTCCAGGCGTTCTGATCGCCGTCGCGCCCATCCGTGCGCGGTCCGGCGGCCGTGACCACGCTATTATAGCCGGCGTGGCCTTCGCCGCCGATGTAGAGGCGCCCGGCGAGTTGATCGGCGACCAGCGGCCCGGTGACCGAACCCTTGACGCCCCAGCTGTTATAATTGCCCGCTGTGGCTTCGGCCGAATAGCCGGGTTTGAACGACGGCTGCGCGGTCAGGACGTTGATCACGCCGGCCGAGGTGCTCTTGCCGAACAGGGTGCCCTGGGGCCCCTTCAGAACTTCGATCCGGTCGAGTTCGCCCAGGTCCTCGAAGCCCACGCCGTTGCGGGGGCGATAGACTCCGTCGATCACCACGCCGACGGAAGACTCCAGGCCCGGATTGTCGCCCACCGTGCCGATTCCGCGGATGCGCGCGGTGGTGGCGACCGCGCTGGTGCCGGAGGTCACCGTCAGGCCTGGCATGAGGATCTGCAGGGATTTGATGTCGACCACGCCTGCCTGGGTCGCGCGAACCGCTGAATAGGCCGACACGTCCACCGGCACGATCTGTAGGTTCTGTTCGCGCTTCTGAGCGGTGACGACCACCGCGTCGGTCGACGCGGACGTGGTTTGGGCCAAGGCCTCCGACGCAACGAACAGCCCCAGCGACACCATCGCGGTGGCGCTCAACAGACAAAGCCTATGACGCGGATAATTGGCCATTGCGAATAGTCCTCCCAAGCCCTGGCGAGAGTGATTCTACCGCTGCAATTACGAATAGAGAGATAATGGATGAACGCTGTCGTAAGCCAAAGAATTTCCTGATTAACACTGGCTCAAACCGCAGCCAACTTTGGCAATCCCCACGTTCGCTTCCGCAGCAATTTGGAAATCGTCAGGCATTGCTTGAGTCCTCGGATGGTATTCACTAGCCATTGGTATAGGTGTTTGGCCAAGGACATTCTGGCGCCCCGGCTGGCCTAGCGCTCCAAGTCGGGTTAGAGCCCAGCCCATGAAGATCAACGGCGTTTCCTATCGCACCATCTGGCGCACCGACGACCCGCGCGCGGTCGAGGTGATCGACCAGACCGCCCTGCCGCACGCCTTGCGCACGCGGGTTCTGACGGACGTCGATCAGGCGCGCACGGCGATCGCCGACATGATCGTGCGCGGCGCGCCCCTGATCGGCGCGACCGGCGCTTACGGCATGGCCCTGGCGGCCCAGGCCGATGCATCCGACATGGCGCTGGAATTCGCCGCCCGCCAGCTGGCTCAGGCGCGGCCCACCGCGATCAATCTGCGCTGGGCGGTCGAGCGGGCCAAGGCCGCGATCCTCGCCGCCGCGCCGGCCGATCGTGTCCAGGTCGCCTGGGCGGAGGCGGACGCCATCGCCGAGGAAGACGTCGCCGCCTGCGCGGCGATCGGGCGGCACGGACTGGCCTTGATCGAGCAGGCCGCCGCGGGCCGCGAGCGGGTCAATATCCTGACTCACTGCAACGCCGGATGGCTGGCCACGGTGGACTGGGGCACGGCCCTGTCGCCGGTCTACGCCGCGCATGACGCCGGGATCGCGGTGCACGTCTGGGTCGACGAGACCCGGCCGCGCGGCCAGGGCGCGGCCCTGACCGCCTGGGAGCTGGCCGGCCACGGCGTGCCGCACACGGTGATCGCCGACAACGCGGGCGGGCATCTGATGCAGCACGGCCAGGTGGACCTTTGCATCGTCGGGTCCGACCGCGTGGCGGCCAACGGCGACGTCTGCAACAAGATTGGCACCTATCTGAAGGCCCTCGCCGCCCACGACAACGGCGTGCCCTTCTATGCCGCCCTGCCCTTCTCAACCATCGACTGGAGCGTGGCGCGCGGCAGCGACATCCCCATCGAGGAACGCGGCGCCCGCGAGGTGACGCACCAGACCGGCGTCGACGAGGACGGCGTTCTGCATACGGTGCGCCTGACCCCCGAGGCCAGCCCGGCGGCCAATCCGGCCTTCGACCTCACCCCCGCCCGCCTGGTCAGCGCCATCATCACCGAACGCGGCGTGTGCGAGGCGAGCGTTCAGGGTCTGCGGGCGCTGTATCCGGAGGCGATGGGCGCGCCGTAGTGGCGCGCGCGCGTATTTCGCTAACGCGACGCCCGGCCCAGGCCGCGCAACAAACGAGCCTCACTCTCGCCGCCGCGCGGTCCTACACCTCCAACCGGGGCGCGCGCGGAGATTTAAACATGCAGGCGATCTCGGTGGAGCCCTTCGGAGAAGGCTGGGTGGTTCGGTCCGACCAAATCGCGAACGAAATGGTTTACCGCAGCGGTCGGCGCGCCGAGGACGCGGCAAAGGACTTGGGCGAGCGACTCGCGGAAGCCGGTCAGCCGGTTGAAATCCGTATATTCGTCCGTGGAGGAGCCTTGGTCGGGTGGTTCATCTGCCCTTCCAAGCCCACGCGCGTGGGCGCCGCCGCCTAATCGGCCCGCCGCCACGATCAGGGGCCATCGATCCATTCGCCGCGCGCGCCAAGTCACGCCCGGCGCGTCAGAAACTCCGTCTGGGCGCGCGGGTTGACGAGGTCAAAACTGTGCGACTGGGCCATGTCCCAGGCATTGCGATAAAACTCGTGGGGGCATTCACCGCTCAGCAACTCACCCGGACGCAGGAACACATGGATCGCAGAAAACGGTTTGACCTCGGTCACGCTGATCCGCCGCACCAAATGCTGGGGCCCCATTTGATCGGGATGCTGCAGGCCCGCCGCCGCCAGCATTTCGGAAAGAGCCTTCAGCGTGTTCCGGTGGAAATTATAGACCCGGTCGGCCTT
>Ga0302319_10013827_pt1 | contig 15110 bp, 6 predicted proteins | sample Bog_T0_2_FD_203319 | JGI IMG/M metagenome (GOLD analysis project Ga0302319, IMG submission 203319) | Peat permafrost microbial communities from Stordalen Mire near Abisko, Sweden - Bog_T0_2 | ecosystem: Environmental > Terrestrial > Soil > Wetlands > Peat | place: Sweden: Abisko, Stordalen Mire... | reverse complement strand
GGCGCTCGCGGTAGCCCTGGCTGGCATGGTGCTTTCCATGAGCGGCTGCAACCAGCTTGCAGCCCGTGACCAACTGAACAAGGGAGTCGAGGCTTACAAGGGCGCCCGGTACGAGGAGGCAATCGACCACTTCCAGAAGGCCACTCAGCTGGATCCAAGCCTGCCCATGGCCAAGACTTATCTGGCTACAGCGCTGGCTCAGAACGTGGTCCCTGGGATGGATACGCCGGATAACCTCAAAACCGCCCAGCAGGCCATTAGCATCTTCCAGGAAGTCCTTGCCAAGGATCCTTCAGATGTGAATAGCCTCAAGCAGATCGCCGGCATCTACTACAGCATCAAGAAGTTCGACGATGCCAAGGCATGGCAGAAGAAGGTTCTCGCCGTCGACCCGAAGGACCCTGAGTCGGCATACACCATCGGCGTCATCGACTGGACGCTGGCCCATGAGAACGCCCTTAAGGAGTTACAGGCTGCAGGCTCAAATGATGACGGAGCCGGCAACGCAAAAGCCCCCAAGAAGGCCATGGAAGCCATCAAGACAGAGAATGCGTCGCTTGTCGAGGAGGGTCTGCAGTACCTCAATCAGGCAGTTGCCAATCGTGCCAACTATGACGATGCAATGGCCTATCTCAACCTCATCTATCGCCGCAAAGCCGATGTCGACTTCGGCAACGACGAAGCCCGCAAGGAAGACGTAGCCAAGGCAGAAGAATGGCGCACCAAGGCCATGGGAACGCGCAAGGCCAACGAAGAAAAGAAGAATGCCGGCCCTGGCGGTATCACCATGGACTCGAGCGGCAACCTGAAGTAGAAGCCCTCCGCATCACCGCTTCCAGCAGCGGCCTCCGCATCGCGCGGAGGCCGTTGTGTTTCTACCCATCCTCGCAGCCCCGATCCCTGCACTGCGCAACTGCTCCCTAAGACAAGCCACTTCAACGTTTCGACACGCTCAAGAAGGTTCCAGCCTGGAAGCGAACAGGGAGGCTTCCCGCGCCGGAACATAGTCCAGCCCAAACAGTCGGAGCGGGGAAGGTTGGACGAGGAGCCATTTGAGGCTGCTTGCCTGAAATCAAGGACTGCCCTGCATGCAACTGAGGCATCTAGAGTCCCTGCTATGACCAGAGAAACCAGCCAACCCGACGAGACTCATTCGGGATTCGATTGCAATCCAGCCTACTTCGCGCCGTCTTTCCAGATTTGATCCGCATAGTAGTTGTGGACTTTCGCGTCGTCACGAAGAACCTCAAGGTAGGCGGTACGCAACAACTGAGCGTGGCCTTCCCGCAGGCTCTGGCGAATCCCCTGTTGCACCCGAACATCATTCAACTGGCGTTGCCCTGCTTCATCCTTCGACAGCAGCTTGTAGACTGCATATCCAACAGGCTTCCGCGTTGGAGTCGGACCGCCATTCAGTGGCAGCACACCGGTGAATTGTCCCTGCTTCAACTTGGAGATGGCATCATACACATCCTGGCTTGCGGCCTGATGCAGGTCCGAGTCGGTAACAAACCCCATGTCTCCACCATTCGACGCGGTGTCCTTGTCCTCAGAGAAATTCATTGCCAGCACGCCGAAGTCTTCTCCATTTTCGAGCTTCTGATACAGCGCTTGAATCTTGCCCCGCGCATCTGCCTCGCTGGAGGCTTTGTTGTTCTGAAGGTTATTTACCTGGGGTGATGGCACGTTGGACACCACAATGCGGGCCAGGTTGTAGCTGGGCTCAAGTTTGTTAAATTCTGCTTTATGGGCGGAGTAGAATTCCGTGATCTCGGCGTCGGTAATATTGATTTTCGAGTCCACTTCCTTGTTCATCAACTTCTTCACGGTCAGGCTGTGGCGAAGGTCGCGCTTGAAATCGTCAAGCGTTTCGTTGTGGTCTTTCAGCTGCTTGTCGAATTCTTCTTGGGTATAAGGCAGTTTCTTCTCCGTCAGCGCGGCATTCACATCCTCGTCCGACGCAGCCACATTCAGCTTGGTTGCCGTCTCCTGCAGAATCTCGTCGTCGATCATCTGGCGCAGAATCGCCAGCCGAGTCATCTCAGCCTGTTCCGGGGAAGGCTCCTGGGATGATTCTCCCTGGCTGATCTTCACAATCTGATACTGCCGGTCGAGTTCCGAACGAAGGATATCCCTGCCATTCACCGTCGCCACTACGTCTGGCGCTGGGCTGCGGCGACACGCGATCGTCGGGACCAGAACCACCCCACTCAGCAGAATGAAGACGGCAAAACGAGCACGATCCTGAAGAAATGATTCAACTTGCAACCTGACATCTCCTGTTCGCAAAAGCATGTTTCCGGCTTTCCAAGTCTTCCAGCATAAATCCCCAACCGGCACCCACGATACTCTTGCCGGGCGCTATTTCTCCGCCCCAGGCGCCTGGGGCACGGGAAGCGGACCGCTGGGCGCGCCCGCCGGTGCCGCGGTTGGCGGTTCCTGCCCTGCCGCACGCAGCGCCCGATCAATTACCAGCCATAACTGCTCCTCTGGAACTGCCCCGCCGTTCACGCGTTCTCCGTCCACAAATACAGCCGGCGTCCCGTCAATATTCAGCGCCTCAGCCTCTCGCGAAGATGCTCGCACCTGTGTTTCATCCTGCTTGGCCAGGCAGGCATCCAGTTTGCTGGCATCCAGCTTCGCCACTGTGCCCTCTTCCCGCGCAATCCGATCCAATGCGGCAAAGCTCTTTGTCGGATTACGATCTTCGCCGCTGATCTCCTGGCCGTGCCCGTGCAGATAGTCCACATACGTCCAATACACGTCGCCGCTCTGCTCTGCAAGACAGTTGGCATCCACCGCCGCGTGCATGGCCCAGGGGTGGATTTGTACCAGCGGATCGTCCTTATAGACAAAGCGCACCAGGTCCTTGTAACGCGTCAGCGTATCCGGAAACAGCGACTGGTGCATCCGCGCGCAATACGGACACTCCAGGTCATCGAAGTTGATCACTGTCACCTTTGCATTCGGATTCCCGCGAACCGGCCGCCCGCCGATGTTGATCGAAAACGCAGGGTCATTCACCAAGTCGTACTTCTCCAGCCGCGCCAGAGTCTTGCCGTCGCTCGAAATCAGAAAATCCACCACCGTGGCCTTAGCGCCGCGCTTCAGCGTTACCGGCAGTTTGTCATAGCCGGAGATGTTGCTTGGCGTCCGCGCCCCGATCAAGACGGTATAGTCGGGAGGAACATTGAACTGCGAACGCACGAGTATCTCAACGCGTCGGTTGGAATCGGTGGCGTCCGGCAAGGCCTGACTGGTTGGGCCTGAAGTGTTGCTTCCGGAAGTGACGCTTTGGGCCTTGCAACCACCAGCCATGCAAACAGCCAACAAACAAGCCATGATGCGAATACGCGACAATTTGAAAGTCCTCTTTAGAAAGAATACTCCAGAGCCCTTATTCTCAGGGCGGCCAGGACACCGCTCCGCAGGCAATACTCAGTGGACGCGGGGCAAACCGAAAGGCAACCGCGAAAATGTTCATTTGCGGACACGGATTCTCAACCTCGGACGCATTCTGGCACCGGAGCGCGGAGTCTAAATAAAAGTGAACTCAATACAGGGCGTTTAGCGTAATGGAGCTTTGGCGAGCCAAATGCTCTCTCGCTTCCAAAATCAGTGCCCAGGAGTCCTTCGCATGCAGAATTTCTTGTTTGACCTCAGGTTTGTTTTCCGCCAACTGCGCAAGTCTCCCGGATTTACACTCACCGCGGTCCTGATGCTTGCCTTCGGAATTGGGGCTACTACTGCTATCTTCTCCATCGTTGAGGGCGTGCTGCTGCGGCCGCTGCCTTTTCCTGAGTCGGACCGTCTGGTGGCGCTCGGAGACCATATTGAGGGAACGGATCTCGGAGGCGATGGAGCGATCGGGGTGACGGTGCCGGATATTCTCACGTACACGCGCGACACCAAGTCCTTCAGCGCCCTTGGCGGCTACACAAACGCGGCATATGAGCTATCCGGCACCGGCGAACCGGCCCAGGTAAATGCTTCGCGGATGACCGCCGGCATCTTTTCTGCGCTGGGGATCGTTCCGCAGCTTGGCCGCGTCTTCACCGCCGACGAGGACGAGCACAGCCAGCAGGTCGCCGTGCTCAGCTACTCTGTATGGAAAAGCCGTTTCAAGGGCAATCCCCAGATCCTCGGCGCCAAAATCCTGTTGGACCGCAAGCCCTATATCGTCATCGGCGTCATGCCCCGCAACTTCGAGTTTCCACTCGTTCCAGGCCAGCTCAACCGCACAGATCTCTGGGTTCCCATGAGCTTTACGGCAGGCGAGCTTTCCCCGCAAGGCGCGTCAAACTGGAGCTACCAGATGGTTGGCCGCTTGAAGCCCGGCCTGACCCCGGCTCAGGCGCAGGGTGACGCTGAGGTGGTGGCCCAGGAGATCATGCGCGGCTACCCGGCCATGATGGCCAGCCTGCACATCCGTGCCATTGTGCACCCTCTGCAAGAGGAAACGGTTGGGCAAACGCGTCCGCTGCTGCGCACCTTGTTCCTGGCCGTCCTGGTTGTTCTGCTCATCGCCTGCGTCAACCTGGCAGGCCTCATGCTGGTGCGCGCCATTCGCAATCAGCGCGAGATCGCCGTCCGCCTAGCGCTTGGTGCTCGCGCTATTGCGCTGCTGCGACAGACAATTCTAGAAAGCATCGTCCTCAGTGTCGGTGGCGGGTTGCTCGGCCTCGGGCTCGCAGGCGTGGCCCTCAAAGTGGGAAAGAGCCTGCTGCCAGAAAGCCTGCCACGGATCGATGAGATCGCTCTCAATTGGCAGGTGGTTGGTTTTTCGCTTCTGCTCGCGCTGGTTACCGGAATGTTATGCGGGCTGGCCCCAGCCTTCGCTGCTCTCCGCACTAATGTAAACGGCACGCTCAAAGAAGGCGGCCGCAGTGGCTCCGCCGGTGGAGGCCACGCGAGACTTCGTTCTGTCCTGGTGGTGGCGGAGATCGCAATCGCCCTAGTCCTGCTCGCCGCTTCGGGTCTGCTGCTTCGCAGCTTTGACAAGATGCGCTCGGTCGACCTCGGTTTCCACCCTGACCACGTTGCCACTGCCTCTTACTCACTGCCTCAGAAACAATACTCCACGCAGACATCGATTGATAGCTTCAACGACGAACTTCTGCGCCGCCTTGCACAGTTGCCTGGCGTGAAAGCCGCCGGCCTGACTAGCCAATTGCCCGCTTCAGGCAATCGCGGCAACGAGACCTTCGTAGTGGAGAGCTACGCCCCACCCAAGGGAGCACCCCTCAACCTTGCCACTCCTGTCCACGTCATCGGGGACTACTTCAGTACTATGGGCATTGCTCTTGTGCGCGGGCGCACATTTACTGTTGCCGACAAGCCCGGCGCGCAGCTGGTCGTCGTAGTCAACCGCAAGTTCGCCGACCACTACTGGCCCCGTCAAGACCCCATCGGCAAACGCATGCGTATCGGCACGCAGGAGATGCAGACGCCCTGGCAGACCGTCGTCGGAGAAGTGGCAGATGTGAAGCTGAGCTCCCCAGACGATCCGACGACCATGCAGTTCTTCACCCCCGTCGCGCAAGAAGAACCGGACGCCGGCTCGCTGGCTGCACCGGACGACCTGAATGGCAACGGCGGCTTCATTGTGCTCCGCTCAACCTTGCCCCCAGAGCAAATGGAAGGCGCTCTGATCTCAGCGGTGCGGGCCATCGACCCGCAACTGCCCCTCACTCAGGTGCAAACCATGGAGCAAGCCGTCTCCGAAAGCGAGGCCCCGCGGCGGTTCAACACCGTGCTTATCACCAGTTTTGCTTTTGCCGCCGTATTGCTCGCGGTGCTCGGCATCTACAGCGTCATAGCCTTCTCGGTGGCCTCCTGTGTGCAGGAGATGGCCATCCGCATGGCGCTCGGCTCGCAGCGCAGCAGTATAGTTCGCCTGGTTCTGGAATCCGGCGCAAAACTGGCGGCAATCGGCTGTGTGCTGGGACTTGCCGGAGCTGCGGGATCCTCAACCCTGCTGCGCTCCATGCTTTTCGGGGTCAGCCCGTTCGACCCCCTGGTGCTGACTGCGGCGGCCTTCGGTGTCCTGATGCTGGCTCTCGTAGCCTCGGCGCTGCCGGCACTTCGCGCAGCGTCCATCAATCCCATGCAGGCGCTGCGAGGGGAATAGGGCGCTTCAGTGCCACCCCTTCGCCGAACGATTTAACTCCTCAAGGGTCAGATTCTCGGTCCCGGGGAAGAGGCGCGCGTAACCAAGGACGTTTCCCTCAAATACTTCCTCCGGGCGTTCATAATGACCAGGAATTCGGCAGTGAACGTCTAAATTGGCTCCCGCGGAGAGAAGCAGACGGACCGCCTCAATACCGAAGTCGCCATTCTGCGTTGCAGCGTGAAAAATCGGGCTTTGACATCCTTGCCCGTCTGCGTCTGTTAATGCGCGCGCGTTTACGTCTGCGCCGAAATCCAGCAACAGCCTCGCGACCTCAACCTGGCCAAACTCAGCAGCTACATGCAGCAATGTTGCTCCTTTGAGAGTAAGCATGCGACCAGCCGTGGTTCCGATGTTGAGAGCTGGGTATCTCCTGTCGATAAGAGAAGGATCTCCTTGCAGAAGACCCTTGACCGAATCGCAATCCCCCCGGACCGTGGCGATAACACCCGGCTCATCATATCGAGAAGAACCTCCCGCATCACGCAGGAGGTCGATGGACGCATTGAGAGATTCCCTGTCCCGGATGTACTTCCCGAGCAAGTAATCGAGTGCCGTTCCCGGATGCGACTTGCCCAGGGATTGCCAGGCAGGTTCGTCCCCGCAGTTGGGATCAGCGCCATGCCGCAGGAGCCAGGCCAGGGCGGTCGGGTCAAGCGTTTCGCAAGGAGCGAAAATAATCGGGTAGGAACCATGCCAGGCTGCGTTCACATCGGCTCCATGCTGGACGAGCAGTTTCATCATGGGCGTTCGCGAGCCATTGAGACTTGCTCGCATAAGGGGCGCATCGCCACCTTCGTGAACGTCGGACCCGCTGTTGATGAGCCACTCGACAATGCCGAGTCTTGCTGGAGATGTGCGCGCCTTCCCCCGGCATTCGGCTGCCCAGGTCAGCGGCCCGGCTCCGCCATATCCGATCGGCGCATTCCTCAATTCAGGATGGTTGGACAGCAGCTGCCGTATCTCATTGAGATCATCTCGATTCAGGGCTTCTTTGAGCTTTTCGGCGGTCATTTCGGAGCTACCTCCTTAGCACAGCACTCCCTAATAGGCCGGCGGCAAGCTGGGATCCCTGAACACCGAGTTCGACCTGCGAATGTCGCCCACTGAGCCGAAGTTGGCCAGCGTGAAGCTGTAAAGGTATTGCGTCTCGTCGCGAATACTGCCCAGCTCAAACCGCCGATAGCCAAACGTCACTCCGCAGCAGTTCCAGTTGTACACTGCCTGCACCCCCGCGTACTGCAGCGACTGCTGAACAAAGTCGTAGCCCGCGTTGGCGGCAAGATTAAAGCCCACCCGGTTCTGCTTTCCAATGTAGAGGAACGGCTGCAGCTGCTGGCTTTGAATGGTGGAGGCCGAACCATTGTTTTCGTCCACGGCGTTTAGCAATGCGTGCCCTACACCCACAGTGGTATCGCCCCAGCTGTAGCCGGCCAGAATATTGTCCGAGTCCAGGCGCCCCGTCTTGGGGTCAAAGTCCAGATCCCACTCCAGCCGCAGGTTGTCCACGGCCTCAAAACGCATACGGGAGATGATCGGCGTCAGGTTGCGTGGTGCGGTCAGAAAGGCGACTCCGGTAAGGCCCAGCGTGGAAGAAAACACGTTACGCCGATCCGGGAGGATCGCTCCTCCAAAGGTTGGGTCAAAGTAGAACTTTTGCGCAATCTTCCAGCTGGCCCATTCCCGCGGCCTTTCGCAACCTTCCAGTTCCACTCCCTCGGTCTCCGCGCAAGGCCTCGGATTCAACGGCTTCAAATAAAGCCTCTGCGTCAGCGAAGCCTCCGCCTCGTTTGTATCCGTCGCAATGTCGTCCGTATCCACCAGCAGCACATTTCTCTCCCGTGCTCCAATTCCGCCCACATAACGATACGTTAGCTCCGGCTCGATCACGTGGCGCAGCTCACGGTTCCAGCGGTTCAGCACAAAGTCCCGCTCCACTGCCGGCGGACGGATGTCGAGACTGGCCTCGACATCGCCGCGGTTCAGCGAGTCGTGGCTGATTGTCGGCGTACCCCCGCGAATGTCCGTCAGGTCAGGGTTCTGGCTGCCGGTGTAAAAGGTTTCCCTCAACGCGACCTCCGGGTTAAGGCTCCAGCCATCCGCATGCAGGGGCAGCGAAAGATGTGGATACACGTCGAAACGGCCCACATTGCGGGCATGGAAGCCAGGTTCTGACCGGCTCAGATAATCCAGTGACGACCCCAGGCCCCAATAGGCGCGCGAAGATCCCAGCGGCTGGTCCAGTACATCGTAGCGCAGGTTGGGAATATGCAGAATCCTGGCCTCGTCTCCATTGATCGAGCTCGCGAAGGCCTGAAACCGGTCCAGCGAAATTGAGGGAATGAAGCCGCGATGCGCATGGGTCACAGACAGGTCGCTGGCCACCTCTGAGCTGATCGCCTGCGAGTAATTGTCGTTGAACACCAGGCGGTAAACGTAGCTCGAAAGGAACTCGACAATCCCCGCCACCCGCGTCTCCGGGGTAAGATCCTTGCGCCCCAACGCCGCAACGTCCACGCCGCCCTGGTTCACCAGTTCCATGCCGATCGGACCTGGGGTCAGACCGGTTACCGGCTGCTTTCCCGTCGTCTGGGCCGGAGGGAGCGTCGCGCCCACCTGCTGCTCCACACCGCGGTCCAGCAGCGCATTCCAACGAACCACCAGCTGATCCAGCCCCGGCCCTTTGTAGCGGAAGTCCCCGTTCGGCGCATAGCCGCGCTTGGAGTAGTACTCCACCCCGGCCACCATGTCCATGCTACGGTTAATCACCCAGTAGATCTGCTCGCCCACCACGAAACCCTTGATCGACGAATTGCTGAGCACTGGAATCAGGATCCCGCTCTCCCGGCCCGTATCGTCCACCGGATGCCGCAGGTATGGAAGGAAAAAAATGGGTAGGCCCAGAAACTTGAAGGTGGCATTGCGCGTGGAAGCTTCGCCGTTCGCCAGGCTGATGTTGCGCGAAATCAGCTCCCAATCCGGCTTGGGAAGCCGGCAATTCGTCATGGTGCCGTCCACTATGCGGTAATTCCCCTCGCCAAGCTGAACCAATACCCGCCCCGAAAACAGAAACGGATTGGCCGTCGAATACACCACCGAGTGCCCGTTGCTGCGCACCCCCTGTGACCCATGCACCTGGTAAAACCGCGCGGTGTGCAGGCTCAGCAGCATGTCCCCGTGGTCGGCATGGATCAGCACATCGTTCGGCCCGCCAGTCACCTCCACGTTGCCTTCTGCGTCAACTACCGTCGTCGCACGGTTATAGACCACCTTGTCGGCGCGCAGAATGTAGCCGCGATAGTGGAATTCCACGTTGCCGGTCCCCGTCCAGGTATTCCCTACCTTGTCCCAGTTCTGGTTGTCGGCACTCCAGTCCGCCGGAACACCTGTGACGGGCTCCGCCTCCGGCTTGGCTACCGGCAGCAACTGCTGGTCTGGATCGTCCGGTAACTCCGAGCTCGGAACGTGCGCCTTATCCCTCCCTGCTGCAGTCGTCTGCTCGGCAGGCACAGGAGGTAACGCATTAGTCAATGCCTGCGCCCTAACTTCCGGGTGACAGAGGGCAAGCAGCGTGATAAACACTAAGTTACGAGGACGCATCCCAGCTTCAAGACCAGTTCCAAGGCTCAGGATAGCAAAACCGAGCCGCCTTGATTGGGACGCGCACCGCGTAGCTCTGGCAGCAGGTGAAAAATCGAATCGATTGCGACGGACATGAATCGATCAATCCGGCCTACATCTGCATTTCCCCGCGAATCCTCCCCCTCCTCCTGGGTGCAACGTACGCGATGCCCGGCAAGCAGTGGGAATCGCGGTTTTCAACAGCGGTTTCGGGTACGTTCCCAAGCCCGCAGATCGCAGAAGAAGGGATACAGGAGCTTTGAGACAGTCAGCGCAAACCATCGACACCGAAACTTCGTGGAAGCAGGAAGTCCACCAGCGCATCGCCGAGCATAAAGTCCGCAGAAACGGCGCAACGCCTCGGCCGGAAGCAAACTCGACGGCGCAGCAGACGGGCGACACTCGCGCCTCCCGGGCTGCGGCGCGTGTCGCCGCTCGATATGCCAAAGCTCCCAGCTACAGTGAGATGATCGCCGACGAAGCCCGCGCCGCCGTGCGTGCCGCTGAAGTCGCGTCTATCGCCGCCCTCGAAGCTCAGGCCGCCGCGGAGTCCATCCTTGCCGGCCTTGAAGCAGCAAACTCTGCCACGCACTCCTGGCAGCCGGACTTCTTTGCCGCGGCGCCCCCCGAGCCTGTGTGGACATCGGATCACCAGACCCTTCGTGCTATCGCTTCCCCAACAACTCAACCTTCCGCGGCAGTTCAGAATTCTGCTCCCCCCTCTGCTGCTCGCCAGACTGAGCTAAGCCCTGCATTTGAGATTCGCTGGGACACGGACCTGCCCATTCGCGAGACCGCCCTCGAATCCCAACCCATCCCAAGCTCTCACCAGGCGTCTGCCCCTTCCCCCTGGGACGATATGCCCGACGCACTGGGGCCCCTGGAGAGCTTCGGCGTCGTTGAGGCCGCGCAGCCCATCCACGCCAATCTCATTGAGTTTCCCCGCGAACTGGTTGCCACCCGAAAGCTTCGCCCACGCCGGGCCGAAGGCGGATACGCTACTGCCGGGGAGGCGCAGGCCCAGCTGAGCATTTTTGAAGTTGAGCCCTGGGCCATCTCCACCGAGCCCGAGGCAACCGGAGCGGCCGCCGAGGCCGGCACCGCTGTCTACACAGGCCCCGACTGGTCGGCAATCGAGCTCGATCCGGAACCCCATGCGGAAATCGCGCATGCGGCGGCGCTGCCTGCAAGTGCGCCGGCCAGGACCCCGGCAGCCGAACCTCTCGAGCTCGAAGTTGCGCCAATGAGCCGGCGCCTGCTGGCCGGTGTGGTCGACCTCTCCCTCATCACCGGCTTGTTTTTTGGCGTCGCCATGCTGGTCTTACCCCGCGTCGAGGTTCTCCCACCCCTGAAGTCCATGGAGATTTCCTCGGCCGCTGGGTTCGCTGCCATCGCCATGCTGTACCTGGCATTCTTTCTCGCCATTAGCAAGGCTACGCCGGGCATGAAGTACGCCAACCTTCAAATCCGCACCTTCGGCGGTCATGTGCCCACCCGTCCCGAACGCCTTCAACGCTTGGCCACACTTCTCCTTTCGCTTGTCCCCTTAGGGCTGGGCGTCATCTGGGGTATGTTCGACGAGCACCACCTTAGCTGGCACGATCGCCTTTCCGGCACCTACCTTCGCCACGGAAGGATTTAAGGTCAGACTGAAGTCGAGCCAGCCGGCCCATCCCGTTCGAAGCGAACAAAAAGAGGGCGTCCGCGAATTGCGGACGCCCTCTTTCCTCTTTCAATACTTATCCCGCGTTTTAGAAGTCTAGCTTCAATGACATCTGGATCTGGCGTGGGCTGCCGATGGTGTGGGAGACAATTCCCAAACCCGACGGGCAGCTATAGAAGTTGTTGACTGCCATTGCGGTCCCGCAGCCCGTGGGCAGCACTGGCGTCCCGCCGATCGGAAACGCGTTGTATCCAGCATTCTGCGAAACCCCGGCCCCGGGAATATCGAAGCTCGTAGTGTTGGTCAGGTTATAGACGTCGAACGTGTACTTGAGGCTGTACCGTTCGGTCAGCGGAGTGATCTTGATCAGCGATGCGTCGGCGCGCTTCTGGAAAGACTGGCGGAAGATATTCCGCTGGCCGGTCGTGAAGCCCGTCTCATATGGATCCGAAGTCGGGATAGCGCCGCCCAGCCCGCCCGCCGGCAGCAGCGGAAGTGTGAAGCAGGCTGCATTCAACGCCGGCTTGCCGCCCGCCGGAGTCCAGGCGCCGGAGGCCTTTGTCAGCGCGCTCTTGGCCGTGCAGCCTGGTGCAAGCGGCACCACAGGGTTGGTAATGCCGTCGGCGGTGGAGTAAAAGATGCTGCCCACGGCACCCGAGTAATCGATGATGCTGTAAGGCTGCCCGCTCTGCAACACGGCCAGGCCAACCAGCGTCCAGCCATCCACCACCTTCCCCGCCACCGTGTGCTTGTTGGCGAGGGAAGGCATCTCCACCGCGTAGTTCAAGCTGAATACGTGCGTACGGTCGAAGTCTGAAGGCCCATAGCCGCTGCGAAGGTTCAGGGGATTGTTGCCGCTATAGAACAGACCCAGTCCGCTCTGTTCGTCCAGCGAGTGCGACCAAGTGTAAGACGCGCCAACCTGGAAGCCGTGGCTGATCCGCTTGTCGACATGCGCCTGCAGTGCGTCGTAGGCGTCCACGCCCGCCGCATTGTACGTGATGGACTCGGCCGCATACCCAATGTAGGGAACACGAAGATCGACGTTGCCGCCTTCATAGTTCGCCGTGTAGCCGGTTCCGTCGGGCAGGGTAGCTCCGCCTACGTTGTAACCGTAGCTGTAGCTCTGCGCATTTGCCGTGCCCCCCAGTGTTGGGTTCGACGGAGAAGCAATGACCGGCTGGTTGAAGGGGACCGGAATCACCTGGTGGCGTCCGCGGTTGCCGACATAGCCCAGTTCAATCGCCAGGTCGGAGCGCGGCTGCCACTGGAAGTCAAGCGTGTAGTTCATCGTGTAAGGCAGCTTGTTGGCGCGGTCGTAGACGCCAAGGGAGATCGGCTGCCCGTTGTTGATCACGCCCGGCGCTCCATCGCCAAAGTTGGAAATACTATAAGCGTTGGGCAGGTAATTGCTGAGATCGGAGGCCTTGGGGCTGTTGGGTGCAGCGAACTGCAGTGTGGTGCCGTAAGGGTTTTCCAAGTTGCCGGTCTGGGCAGTCGGCGGACCGGTCGGCGGACCAAAGCCGCCATTGCCGCCGCAGGTGGGAATGTAGTACTCGTACAGCGACTGCGATGACGTAGGGCAGCTCGAGGCGTTCACGAAGGGCAGTTGCTGGTTCACGCCGAAAGGACCACCGGTGACTGTCCCGATCGCGTAGCCAGGCGAGAAATAGCTGAACAGTTCGCCGCGGTCGTAGTAAATGCCTGCGCCGGTGCGGATGACCACCCTGTTGTGGCTGAATCCAGGCTGCCATGCGGCGCCGACGCGGGGGCCAAGTCCCCATTGGCGGCCGGTGAGCGTGGTGTTGCTCACTCCCTTGGTTCCGTTGGCGTTGTTGCCGGCAATTACCAGGCCTGGGTTGGTGATGGTGTCAGACCCCGGGCTGTAGCTGTAGAGCTTGGAGTCGAAGTTGAAGATGCGCCCATACTTCTCCGTCAGGCCTCCGTCCCAGTCGTAGCGCAGCCCTGCCGTCAACGAGAGGTTCGCCGTGATCTGCCACTTGTCCTGGAAATAGGTGCCCAACTGGTTGGAGCGGTAATAACGGTTCGCATTGCCCTGCAGGAACGAGCTTACGTAGAAGCCGGTGGCCGAACTGCCCGGCGTCACAAAGCCCTGAATCATCTGGCTGAAGTCGTCCGTAGCGATCGTGCCGGTGCCGGTGCGCTTGTCAATCGTGTTCAGCTGCGTATAGGTGTAGCTGCCGCCGAAGCTAACCGTGTGCTTGCCGAGCGTCCAGATCGCGTCGCCCGAGGGAGCAATGCGGTTCTGGAACATGCCGGTATTCGATGCCTGCCCTTCCGCGTTCGGGCCGATATTCAGCACCGCCTGCGAAACACCGGAGGGCTGGTCGTTGCCAAGCACGTTGTAGACCGAGATGCCGGGGAAGTAGTTTGATCCGAACACATTGATGGACCCCGTGCCGGCCGTGCCGCCAGGAATGGACCCGGGCTCGAAGGGCTGCTCGTTATTGCCGTAATTCTTTTCGCGGATCACGCCGAGGGTCTGCGTTGTGCTCAGGTTCGACTTGATAATCAGCGTGTTGATGATTGAGGCCACCTGCGAACCGGAGTCAAGGTGTTCGGTGAAGCCGGGAACACTGGAGTAGGAAAACGGCGACAGGGTGGGATCGTGCTGGTAGAAGTACTTGGTGGCCAGGGTGTCTTTCGAACTCGCGTTCCAGTCCAGATCGGCGACCCCCAGATCCGCGGTAAACCGGCCCGTTCCGGGAATGAACGCATTATCGATGTGTGCCGCCGTGGGCGCCGAGCCGTTGAGCGCATCATTGGGAATGAGCCACTTGCCCGGCTCTCCCGGAAGCGCAGGCGAGTTGAACAGAATCAGAGCCAGCGGGTCGATGTTGGACGCGCCGAGCGAGGTGCCGAATGAATTGTTGGTCACCCCGGCCAGGGTTGCGGCGGACCGGTCGTCGGTCAGGCCAACCGGCACATCCATCACCGAGTCGCCAATCTCCTGGTCAGACACATGCAGATGCTGGTACGCGAGGAAAAAGAACAGCTTGTCCTTGATGATTGGCCCGCCCATAGTGCCGCCCGCGCTGTACCGGTGCAATGCGGGGACCTTGTTGTATGCCGGAATGTCGGCGTCCTGGTTGAAAAAGAACGGGGCCGCATTCAGCCAGCTCGTGCCGCGATGCACATAGGCTGTGCCGTGGTATTTGTTCGCGCCCGAAGCTGTGCTCAGGTCGATGTGCGCGCCTGATGTAGAACCCTGCGTCGCATCGTACATTGAGGCGTTCACGCGAACTTCGGCAATCGTTTCCGGCGCCGGAGTGGGGATGGCATTGCCGATTGAGAGGTAAATGGAAGCCGCGGACGGAATCACGCCCCCGGCCCCGGTGCTGGACGAAACGCCGGTCGAGTTGATCACGCGAGCTGAAGCCACCTGGCTGGTGCTTTTGCCGTTGAACAGGTTGCTCGCATCCACGCCGTTCAGCAGGAAGGAGTTCGATGTATCGCGCTGGCCGTTGGACCAGATCGGCGCGTTCCCCAGCCCGGAGTTCGCGCCCGTACCGCCGTTGAACTCCGCGCTCACGCCGGTCGATTGCGTCGCCAGGCCGGTAAAGCTGCCCGTGGCCAGCGGCACCTGTTCAATCTGCGAGCTTTCCATGACATAGCCGTTGGTGGTATCCACGGCGT
>Ga0302319_10013826_pt1 | contig 15111 bp, 7 predicted proteins | sample Bog_T0_2_FD_203319 | JGI IMG/M metagenome (GOLD analysis project Ga0302319, IMG submission 203319) | Peat permafrost microbial communities from Stordalen Mire near Abisko, Sweden - Bog_T0_2 | ecosystem: Environmental > Terrestrial > Soil > Wetlands > Peat | place: Sweden: Abisko, Stordalen Mire... | reverse complement strand
GCCGACCGGATAGCCGGTGGAAACGTAGGTAATCGCATTGCTGCCGGTGGTCTTCACCATCACCTGCACTTCGGGCACGCGGCCGGTGAGAACGATGTAGGGGAACGGTTCCGACGGGGAGTGGCGCGTGATTGACAGACCGCTGTACGGATATAGGACCGTGGAGTTGGCGTTGCCGCTCGACCCTTCCAGGGTCCAGTAGCTCAGCGACGTATTGAAGAAGTATATCTGCCAGCTTCCGGTTATTGGGTTGTAAATGTTCACCCAGTCCGCCGACGCATAGGACGTCCCCCCCGTGATGGCAAGCGGGCTGCCCTTCGTATTGGTGCCAAAGAGGGAGGCAAGTGTATCACCCGGCACGACTTCAAAGGAATCTCCCGAGCTCACGGAAAAATTCGAGGTCTGCAGGTTCACGGTCTGCGAGCTGTTGTCCGTCGTGCTTACGGTCAGGGAATTGGTCGTATTGCTGGTGATCAGGAGCGTGCGGCCCGCTTCAGTTCCACTGAGAAACTTCACGAAGTAGGGCGAGCCAATATTCGCCAGGTTCGTCGTGAAAGGGGTATTACTGACGGTGATCGTGTTGGGGCCAACGGAGCTCACCGAGCCGGTATAAACCGCGTTGCTGGAAAGCGGCAGGCTAATATAGTTGGTCGAGCCCACCGCGCCGGTGGAGATGACCACCATGCCCTGCGGAAGGCTCGCCACCGAGACCGAGCTCGTTGCGTTGACAGATGCCTGGCTCACGGCCATGGCAATGACTCCCAAAATAAGTATCTTTTTACGCATTTTCTGAGGTAAATCGTTGAAGTTCATTTCCTAGTTCTCCCTGTCCCCGAGTGAAGCGACCTACATTGGCAATGTCTATGCCACGGACACAATATCGTGTGTTTTAGTGTGTTCTTTAGAGGTAAAATGGCAATTGTGTAAAAACCTGTAAAATTCCGGGAGTGTCTTAGAATAAGGTCCGTTTTTGAAACACATGCGTTGTGTAAGCGGCCACAGCAAATCGTGTGCCACGCGATTTGTGTCCGGAAGTGAAACGGCGACTTACGTCGAGGGCTGAAACGAGTGGAGCCCTGTACTTTTGAACGAGGTTTGGCGCGCGCCGTCGCGCTGGCCTGTAGAAGAATGCCGTCTACAGCAAGTACTACCGGCTGTGCGTCCCCACCGGCTGCTGCACCTCGCGTGACTGCGGCGCAGGCGTGCTTTCGTAGGCAGTCGCCGCCGTGCCGCGCGAGATGCGATACTTCGCCGAGTCGAATGCCACGAGAAGGAAAAGCACCGAGTACGTGTTGCCGAAGCTGAACGCACGCGACTCAACCATGCCGTAAACGAAGTAGGGGAAGAGGATGGCGGCGCGGTAGCCGAACATGGTCACGCCCTTGAAGCCGCGCCGGAGGAGGCAAACGCAGGCCCCGATGCTCAACAACATGTAGCCCACCAGGCCGACCAGGCCGTTGTCCGCCAGCAGGCCGAGAAACGCGTTATGGGCCAGCATGTTGTCCGGCATGAATTGCGTGTGGCCCTTGAACCCGACACCGAAGACCGGGTGCGTGAGCCAGAGATTGTACGCCGCCGCCCAGAGATCGGACCGGCCCGAGCCGCCGCTGTCCACGCCGCGGTTGCTGTCGTCGAGCATGAGGACATGCGTGATCTGGTCGCTGATCAGTTCGAAGATGTTGAAGCCGGCCAGCGCCGCGCCGAAGCACGCGATTCCGCCGAAAACGGTGGCGATGCCTGCCAGCTTCAGCATTTTCCGCGAGCGATTTTCCCACAGCCAGCAGCCGGCGATGATGATCGTGGCCAGGCCGGTCGCGATCATCGAGCCGCGCGATTGCATCATCACCATGGTATAAAGCGGCAGCACGGCGAGGATCGGCGTGAAGATGATGCTGCGCGCGGCCAATGCGCCCAGGAACGCGACGATGCCCATCATGGCCGCGAAATTCATGGTCAGCGCCGCCGGCTCGAGCCGCCCCCAGACAATCGCCGAGGTGCGGATCACCTCCGGCATAAAGATTTCGATGTAGATGGCCTGAAAAATGAGCAGCTTTCGAAAATCGATTTCCATCTTCATGACGATGATGTAGAGCGACAGGAACATCAGGAGCGCGCTGACCAGGTTGCCCCCGATCTGGACCAGCTCGTAGAATTCCGAGTTGAAGAGATAGCTGCCCACAATGCTGACCAGGAGCAGGAACACGCCCGTGGTCACCACCGGGTCGACATGCGCGAGGACCGGCTTGCGCCACGTCAGCCAGAAGAAAAGCGGCGCGCCGATGGCCAGCGGGATGAAGAGCACGAACTCGTTCTTGCCGTTCGTGAAGTACATCAGGGGGTACGACGTGCAGGTCCACCAGGCGACGGCCAGTTCGTTGATGCTCGATCCCAGCCAGGTGCGGAGGTTTCCGCGGGACGACGAGCGGGTGGGGTTCATTTGGCGGCCAGGGAACGGACGCGATGCTCCATCTCCACGGGCGGCAGTGGCTGGTTCCGGGCCCGCATGCCGTAGGCGAGGGAAAGGTCCACGAAACCAATTAGCAAAATCCAGGCGAGGAAGAAAGCTATTGTGCAGAGCGCATCAAAAACGGTGTGGCCGGTGAAGAAATCGAAGCACTTGAAATAAAGGAGAAGGAACATGACGAAAACCAGCGCGGAGCTGGTCGCCGCGGCCGTCATCGTTCGCCAGCCGGACGAGGTCTGCCGCAAAATGCTGTGGGCCGGGGGCGTCAGGAAGAAGGAAAGCGCCAGCAGCACGTCGGCGACCAGCATGAGGACGAGCCAGAGAAGCACCGATTTCACCACGAGCGCGATCACGGCAAACACGGCGGCGGTGGCCATGTAAAAGTATTGGCGATGGGCGATCTCGGCCACTTCGCCCGTGCGCCGGCAAACGCTCACGCAAATCTGGAAGGCGTAGAACGCGTTGCCCAGGCCGAAGGTGATGGCCATCATCTGGTAGATGGGCAGGTCCATTTCCTTCAGCACCAGCGACGCGAGCCGGCCGTTGTCCGCGACGACGAACGCTGCGCAGCCCGAGGCGAAAAAGGCCGAGAGCAGCATGAGCATGACGAGGTGCTTCTCCGCCATCTCGAACATCTGCCGTTGCCGAAGCGCGAGGTATTCGACCGAGGCATAGCGCGAGATTTGCTGGATGGTCGCCCGGGGCGCCCCGAAAATGGCCCGCAGCGCGACGTAGGTGACGATGGCGATCGACGGCGCCCCCATGGACGAAAGCACCACCACGGGCCCATTGATGCGCGTCCATAGCGAGCACGGATCGGCCATGGTGTAACGGATCATGGCGGCATGACGCCACTGCAGGTTCGGCGGAAAGGGCTCGAAGAGCCGGAGCCGTCCCGCCCGGCGGCAGAGGAAACTCTGCTGCACGAGGGCATAGACGCCGGTAAAAAACCAAATGTAGGCCACCACCCATGGCGGTGTGTGAAAGAGCAGCAGCGCGCCGAGCGACAGAATGAATCGCCCCGCGATCAGCACGAGGTAGCCCGCCTCGGCCGCGGTGTAAAAGCCCTGCGTGTCGAGGAAAGTGACTCGGACACAAATGAGGGCTTCGATGGCAATGCCGAGAAGCAGCGCCGTGCGCCAGAGCGGATAGTGGTGACCAAGCCAAAAATGGCTGAAAGCGAAGTCGCCAATGACCAGGACCGTGGTGGTGGTCATGCACAGGATGCGGATCCAGGCCCAAAGATGGGTGAATTCCAACCGGGCCTCGTCGTCCGCCGGATCGTTGACCCACCGGATGAGATGCGCGTGGCCGGCCTGGCGCAGGCCGAAGTCGGAGATCGAGGTCATCGCCGCGATGGCGAGGATCGCGTACCATTCCGCAGTCACGTCGGTCTTCCAGATGCGCAACTGGATCGGGAGCAGAACAATCTGGTTGAGGAGCAGCACGCCCTGCGTCATCAACGCCAGGGAAGCAAACTGAAAGAGCCCCTTCACCTTGTGCGACATATCGATGCTATTTTCTGGGGTGAGGGGGGCGGGAATTCACGGAAATAGGACGTATAGGATTATACCCAGACGACGGCTCGCACAAGCGCGGGCCAACATTACTTTATCGGTATAACCTGTTACCGGACTTAGCAAAAAATGGTCACGGGATCGTGACCAACTCGGCATCGGCAACGATCTTCGCCAGCCGGGACGAAAGCGCCGGCCAGGAAACCTGCTCGGCGAAATCGAGTGTCTCGCGAACCGCCTCGGGCGACGGCGTCCATTCCTGCACGAGGCGCTTCCATTCCTTTGGTTCGTCGGTGACGAGGACGCATGGGGTCAACCTGGTTATCCCGGTCACGCCGGCCTGCGTGGAGAGCATCGGTACGCCGCGACCGCAGGCTTCCATCAGCTTCAGCTTGCTGCCGGCGCCGTAGGCAAACGGCGCGACGGCAAAATGGGTTGAGGCGTAGAAGCCTTCGAGTTCCGCGTCGGTGACATTGGGGCAAAGTTCCCAGCCTTGCGCGAGGCAGAGCGCCGTGACAGCCAGGGACGGCATTGAGCCGACCACGCGCATCTTCGCCACTTCGCGCAGCAATGGCCAATAGACGCGGCTGAAATTCAAGAGGGCATCCAGGTTCATTTGCGTGGAAAGACTGGCGACGAAAATCAGCTGCTTCGGGCCCGGCGCGGTATAGTCCGGCGCGGTTGTTCGCGGCGCGACGCGGCAGCCGTTCTCGATCACGACGTGGTGCAGGTCCGGACGGATCTCGCGGTAAGCCGTTGCGTCCGGTTCGCTCACATGCACCATCGTGGTGCCCGTGGGCAGCGCCGCCAGCCCCTTGAGCGCGGTGCGCGTGGCCTGGTCGCACAGGTAACGGTGGAGGGGATTGCGGCTCCCGTCGCGCAATCCGGCGTACATGACCGGGTCGTAGTTGTGCGTTTCGACCAACAGCCGCATCTTGCGTCCGCTCCATTGCCGGAGGATGGGCAGGCTGTAGAGAAAGTGAATGATCGTGGCGTGGAAATCCTCCGGGCGCAGGCTGGCTACTTCACTCAGGAAAGCCGGCGTCAGCATCTTGAGCTGCCAATAGCTTGTGCCGGACAGAAACGCCGCCAGCGCGGCCAGTTCCTTTCGGTCGCGCCAGCTCCATTTCATCCCCGGCATCGGCGTGAGCTTTTTCCCGTCGATCACGGAGTTGCGGGCGACGAAATATTCGTCGACACCCAGCGGCATCAATCCCTCGTGGAGGTGCCAGGCTCGCCGGTCGGCCCCGTCCTTGGGAGGAATGGTGCAATGGGGGGCGAGATTGAGGATGCGCATGGAAGAGCCAAATCGGATGGGGCAGCCGAGGCACAAGTCGTGCCGGAGACGTTATCCGCGGCCGATTCATGCAAAGCCGTTACAAGTATGTCATGTACTCGCGGCGATGCCAAGGCGGGAAACAGCGCGCTGGCCAAGGCAAGGCAGGACTGCTGGGTGAATCCCAAGTTGTTAACGGCAGCAAACTTGGGTCGAAAGAAGGGAAGAGAGGACAAGCGGCCCTGCGGCCACATATCAAGCCTTTCTTTAATATCACGTGATTCCGGGTACTCCCTCATGCGAATTTGGCCCCCGGTTCCATCGTTTTTCTCATCGGCACGACCGGGAAGTTTCCCCGGTGATTTTTTCACCCCTGCTTTATTTTTAGTGACAGGCCCCCGTGGCCTCACGCTACTCTTATTTCGGCTATTTTTCCGGACGACCCCAACTCGTTCGGGCAAAGTGCCTAATCGGCAAAGTTATTGCTGGGGGAGAGCGAGTGAGGAGAACAAATTGCCATCTTGTTGGGGACCTTCCTTGGAGGTCCCCGCGCTGACGTGTGCTGCCGCGTGCCCATCCCCTATGCGCATTCACCTGATCACCAATCTGTTTGCGCCGGATGAGCTGGCGGGCGCCTCGCTCTATACCGATATGGCCGCGTTTCTCCACGAACATGGACACGATGTCCGCGTGACCACGACGTTCCCGTATTATCCCGCGTGGGCGCTCCAGCCCGGCGACGTCGGCGTCGCGCAGCGCGAGGAAACGCACGACGGCATTCCCGTCCGCCGCGTCAGCATGCACATCCCGGGCAAGGTCACCGGCAAAGGCCGCCTGCTTTCCGATCTCAGCTTTCTCATCAGCCTCCTGCGCCGCGGCCTGTTTCCCAACTGGAAACCCGACGTCGTCGTCACCGCCTCACCGATGCTCTCGCAATGCATCGCGCAGCGTTTTCTTTACGCGGGCAAGCGCGTGCCGCGTTTGATCATTGTGCAGGATTTCGTCGTCGATGCCGCGCTTGAGCTCGGCATCCTCAAGCTGCCGCTGATTTCCACTTTCCTCAACGCGGTGCAGAACTGGGCGCTTCGTTCCGCGCAGACGCTCTCCACCATCAGCCCGGGCATGCTCGAGAAACTCAAGAGCAAGCTCGGCTCCTCCCGCCGCCAATTGTTCATCCCGAACTGGATTCACCAGAGCCTGCAGAACGAGATCGACCGCCAGCTCGAGCAGAATCCGGCGCGCGCGCGCAACGTCCTGATTTATTCCGGCAACTTCGGCCGCAAGCAGGGCCTGCCCGATTTCCTCGACCAGTTCCACGCGGCCACCAAGCGCGGACTCGACTGGAACCTCGAAATCTACGGCGGCGGCGCGGAGAAAAGCGAACTCGCCGCGGCGGTCGAGGGCAACCCGGCCGTGAAACTCGGCGGCGTGCAGGATGAAGTGGCGTATGTCGGCAACTTGCTCCGCGCCACGGTCTGCCTCGTCACGCAACGGCCCGGTGTCGGCGCGAATTTTCTCCCGAGCAAGCTCCTGCCCGCGCTGGCCACCGGCACGCCGGTCCTCGCCGTGTGCGATCCCGACAGCCCGCTTGGCCGCGAAATCACCGAGGCCGGTTGCGGCGCGGTGCTGGCGCCCGGCGACACGGCCGCGCTCGTGGCCACGCTCGAGCGCTGGAAGAACGAGCCCGCGCTCATCGCGGAAATGTCGCGCCGCGCCCACCAGCGCGCCGCCCTTTATCAGCGGGACAACGTCCTCGGGACGTACGAGACCGAGCTCAAGGCGCTCGTCGATCCCCTTGCGCCCATTTTGCCCGAGCGCGAACTCGACGCCACGACTGGCGTCCGGACCAGCGTCACCGTGGCGGGAGGAAAATGAAAATCATGAAACTGACCCAAATGCACCCTTTCCGCGGCGCGCTTATCGCGTTCGTTCTTCTTGGAGCGCTGCTCGTATCGTTGCTCCGCGCCCAGCCCGAGTCCACCCCGGCGACCAACGCCGCGACGACAACGACGGGAACGACGACGCCCATCATCACGACCAACGCCGCGCCCACGGACGCCGCTGCCCCGGCGACCAACGCCGCCGCCTCCACCAACGCCGCTCCCGGCGAGACGAACGCGCCCAGCGCCGAGCAGGAAGGCCCGCCCACTCCGGGCGAAATGGCCGCGCCCGGCAGCGAACTTATCGGCCCGCCCGCTCCCGGTTCGTCCGCCGCGCCCGCCGGTGCGGGATTTGGTAATCCCGGCATGCCCACGGACAATCCCGCCGTCACCGACGTCACCAACAATCCCAACGCCGTGGCCGGCCTCGGCCAGCGCAAATGGCCGTTCTATTTCGGCCTGAACCTCGGCGAAATGTACGACGACAACATTCTTATCTCGCCTGACAACGAGAAGAAGGACGCGTTCATCACGCACATCACCCCGAGCATCGATTTTCAGCACGGCGACCAGACGGCGCCGCACATGAATTACCTCAACCTCTACTTCGCGCCGTCGATCTACCTCTACGATAATCGCAGCCAATACAACCGCACCGATTATAACGGCGATATCTTTTACCAGTACACCTGGACGCGCCTGCAGCTCGGCATCGAGCAGAATTACCAGCACCTGACCGACGCCTCCCTCGACGAAGGCACGCTCGTCTCTCGCAATATTTACACGACCAAGGCCTACGGCGACTACTTCTACAACGACGACCTCACCCTCTACGCCACGGGCACGCAGCAGATCAGCAATTATCCCACGCTCGACCTCAACGAGTGGGATCTCGACACCTTCGCGCTCTACCAAGTCGCGCCCAAGTTGCAGATCGGCGCCGGTCCGCGTTTTGCGTGGCTCGACATCTCCGGCGCGCCCAATGAGACGCACCAGGATCTCCTCGCCCGCCTGCGCTACGTGCCCGACAGCAAGTTCATCCTCTCCTTCGAGGGCGGCGTGGAGTATCTCCAGTACCAAGGGCCAACCGCCAGCCGCCTCCTGCCCATCTTCGACTTGAACTTCACGTACCTGCCTTGGCTGGACACGACCCTCTTCATCTCCGCGAGCCGCTCGACCAACAATTCGTTCGACCTCGGGGGCGATACCATCGATTCCAACCAGGTGCAGGCCGGTGCCAGCCAGAGATTCCTCCAGAACTTCACCGCCACGGTGACCGGCGGCTACAACAACTCCGACTACCAAGGGAACCAGGGCGACTCGCAGAACGGCACGCGCCGCCAGGACAACTACTTCTTCGCCAAGGGCGCCTTGGCGTGGAACCCCAACCAATGGCTTCAGGTCCAAGCCAGCTATCAGTACTCCAACAACGATTCTACTTTCGATCAGTTCGGCTTTACCGATAATCAGGTTGACCTCCAGACGACGGTAAAATTCTGAGATCGGCCACGAGGCTGTTCTTGCTTTTTGCCATCGATGGACGTATTATGTTTGTCCGCCAAATCTCATGCTTTCTAAATATTCTATCGAGCTTTAGCATGATGCGTTTGGTTTCATTCTCTCTTTTGCTCGGCCTCACGCTTTTGCCGGCTTTTTCGGCTCCCGTTGCCGCACAGGCAACGCCCTCCAGCGGAGACGATTCCACTTCGAATGAGGTCCTGAAGGTCAACGACATGGTCCGTGTCACGGTTTACAACGAGAACGACATGACCACCGAGGCGCGCATCTCCAAGAGCGGCGACATCGCGCTGCCCCTGCTTGGCAACGTCCACGTCGCCGGCGAGACCGTCGCGAGCGCCGTGGCCGACATCCGCGCCCGCCTCGACAAGGATTACATCATCAACCCCCAAGTCACGCTCACCATCATGGACTACGCGCCCCAGATGGTCACCGTCCTCGGCGAAGTCGAGCATCAGGGGCAGGTCACGATCCCACCCCAGGGCGGACTCGATATCATGGGCGCGATCGCCCTCGCTGGCGGCTACTCCCGCATCGCTGATCCGGCCAACATCACCGTTGTCCGCACCGTCAACGGCCACCATCAGATCCTCAAGGTCAATGCCAAGAAGCTCGCGGCCGATTCCAAGTCCGTAACGTTCGTGGTGCAGCCGGGCGACACCATTTCGGTGGGACAGAGTGTTTGGTAACGGCGTGTCCGTAACAGGCAAGGCAACTCCATGAGCAATTCGAATCTCCCCGCCCTGGCAGCCAACGACGGACCGTTGGTCAACTGGCAGTACGTGTTGATGATGGCCACGCGCCATTACAAGCTCTTCTTCGCCATCTTCATTCCCGTTGTCGGCCTGACCGTCGGCTACCTGCTGGTCACCAAGCCGCTGTACGAGTCGACCGCCACCGTGCAGGTGCAGTCGCACCTCCAGAGTGCCATTCAGGTCACCGCCGCCGATACCAATCCCGCGGACGCCCTGACCAGCGATGATGCCATGAAGACGATCGAGCAGAACATGCAGAGCTACGATCTCTTCACCGCGGTGGTGAAGGATCCTGACATCGCCAACGATCCCGACTTCCTCATCGGCTACAATGGCCGCAGCAACCCGCCCACGCCCGGCGACCTCGCCGACTGGCTGCGCGACAACAGCAAGATCGCCCTTCGCCATGGATCGCGCCTGATCGACATCACCGTATTTCACCGCATCCCGGCCATGTCGCAGAAGCTGGCCATGGCGATCGTCAACGACTACATCTCCCTCGGCGCCCAGAACCGGAACACCGGCAACAAAATGGCCGCGCAGCTCCTCGACACCGAGTCGAAGAACGTCAAGGACAAGCTGCAGAACGCCGAGCAGTCATTGGAAACCTACAAGGACCTTCTCGCCCTCGCGATCCGCATCGACACGCAGCGGGCGACCGTCGACTCCCTCCGGGAGCGCTACCGCGAAAAGCACCCGCAGATGATCCAGGCCCGCGCCCTCATGGCCGAGCTCAACCAGGAGTTCGACGACCAGTTCCAGATCACGGTAAAGAACCCGGTCAACCAGAGCGCCGTCCAGTTCGACCCCACCCTGGCCAAGGCCGCGATTGACGACCGCGTCACCGCCGAGGTCCAGTACGTCCAGGCCCGCACCCAAGTCTTGCAGAAGGAAGTCGACACCGACAGCCAACTGCTCAACAACCTCCTCAAGCAGCAAGGCGACGCGCTGGTCAGCTCGGAAGACACCGCCACCGCCATCACGCTGGCCAATCCGCCCCAGCTTCCGACCAAGCCGTCCAAGCCCAAGAAGACCATCATCCTGCTGCTCGGCGTCTCCATGGCCACCTTCCTCGGCATCGGCGCCATCATCGGCGTCCGCGCCATCGACTCCACCATCGACACGCCCATGGAAGCCGAGGCCGCGCTCGGCCTGCCCGTCATCGGCACCATCCTGCGCGCCAGCCCCAAGAAGAAGGGCGCCGCCCCGTCTGGCACCGTCACGCCTCCGCGCAGTAGCAGCGTCAGCAGCGGAGGTCCCCCGCTTTCCGAGGAAATGGTCGTCGCCACCGATCCCGGCAGCGCCACCGCCGAAGGCTTCCGCTCCTTGCGCGCCGTGGTCAACCTGCTTGGCAAGCCGGCCGACAATCGCACCATCCTCTTCACCAGCGCGCTCCCGGGTGAGGGGAAGACCTACGTCAGTTGCAACTACGCGCTCTCGCTGGCCATGACCGGCGTCCGCACCCTTCTCATCGACTCCGACCTGCGCCGCCCCGCCGTCCACGAGCGGCTCAAGCTCGACAACCGCGTCGGCCTCGTCGAGATCCTCAACCAGGAAGTCCCGCTCAACCAGGTCGTCCACGCCAAGGTCTCCAAGAACTTCGACGTCCTCACCGCCGGCGGACCCTGCAACAACCCCGCCGAGCTCCTCGCCGGCGACGGCTTCCGCCAGCTCCTGCAGTCGGCCCTCACCCAATACGACCGCATCGTGATCGACACCGGCCCGGTCAACCTCGTCAGCGACTGCCTGCTCGTCGCGCCCGAGGTCAACATGGTCTGCTTCGTCCTGCGCGCCGGCAGCACCGCCCGCCAGGCCCCCAAGCACGCCATCGCCCTCCTGCGCCGCGCCCAGAAGGAGCCCACTGGCATCATCCTCAACGCCATTCCGCCCGGCGGCGACAAGATCTATCTCGGCTACAAAGGCCGCGCCGGCGTCGGCAGCTACGGCAACGTCTATAATTGAACGTAGAATCGGCGGTAGCCCGCGACCTCCGGGCGCGGGGCGAGTTGGTAGACGCAACCCCTGGTACCTCTGCAAAAGTCGTCTCCGCCATTCCTACAAGCCGGAGGCTTGCCAGTCCGTTAGCCGGTGGTTGAGCGAGTCTGCGAGCGACACCACCGGAAAACGTCAAAAAGAACGGCTGCACCCCGGAGCAACTGTGTTTATCAGGCCGAGGTTGGTGTTTTGTTTTTGAGGAGGCTGTTGAGGTGGATGAGGAGTTTGCGCATGACGGCGTCGGCGGCTACCATAAGCCTTCAACCCCAAGGCGATCCGCATATTCCATGGCGGATTACCCTAATCGGCAACAATTACCTCGGCTAATCTTGGTATTGGCATGCCACGTGCTTGGGCGGTTTCCCGACGCAACTGTTTTCAAATCGGGCTCGGGTCTGTAGCGTACAGAGGCGTTTTTTCTTCGAAGCCTTTAAATCGTAACTTGAGTTTGATAGCGCAGTCCGTCTCATATACCATTGCATTTACCTCTGAAAAGAAGGGTCGCAGAGGCCGATAGTCTAAGAAGGAGCGCTGGGGTGCCCGTCAGTTGGCATGGCCACTGCAAAGAACGGGCACACACATCTTGATACGAATTGAAACACAGATAAATTCCCGGCTCGCCCGGCACAGACCCATGAAAATAAACCAACTCATCCTCGCGGCACTCCTCGCCGCATCGCTCGCCCTCACGGCGCGCGCCCAGACCCCGCCTGCACAAGCAGCCGCGGCTGGCTTCAACACCGCTGTCTTGAACGACACCTTTACTTCCAGCGCCGACTATTCGTCAACGCAGGGAACCGCAACCGTCGCCGGCGCCCAATGGTACCCCTACTTCTGGGCCAAGGCCTCGTCGGTCAGCATCGCCAACAACGTCATGACCGTCACCGGCGGCAACATCGCCACCGTGCCGACGTACGCGGTCGGCACCGGCACGGCGCAGTCGGTCCCGGGCAGTTTCTTCCACGGCTATTTCGAAGCCAGCTTTAAATTTAGCCCCACGGGCACCAGCTCCACTTCGGAAGGCGTCTGGCCCGGCTTCTGGCTGTTCGGCATGGATGCCCAGAGCACCCAGGCCAGCAGCTTCAACTGCCCGGAGTGCGACATCTTCGAGGCCTATCCCCTCGGCGGCACCAGCTTCGATCCCGTCCAGACGCTGCATAACTGGCTCTATCCCGGCAATAACGGTGGCGACAGCGAAACGGCCAATACCGACAACCTGAACGATATGAGCAGCCTCGTGGGTTCGTCGGAATCGACCAACCCCAACGACGGCGCCTACCACACCTACGGCTGTTTGTGGAAGTCCACCGGCAACGGCACGGGCAGCGTCCAGTTCTACTACGATAACTTCCTCGTCAACCATGACGGCACGACCAGCTTCCCCGTCGGCGCCGGCACGGGCTTCCCCGGCCAGGAGCAGAACGCCATGTCGGTGATTCTCCAAGGCTCCGCCAACCAACCCATCATGGTCCAGTACGTCCGCGTCTGGCAGGCCGGCACCGGTTCCTCCGGTTCCTCCGGTACTACGCTCACGGCGCAGACCATCTCCGGCTTCGGTTCTGCCCTCAGCCTTTCCACCACGGCTTCGCCCTACGCGCTGCCGTCCACCACGTCGGCCGGCCTGACGCCCACCTATACGATCACGTCTGGTCCCGCCACTGTCTCCGGCACCTCGCTCACGCTCACCGGAGCGGGCACCGTGATCGTCAGCGCCACGCAGGCCGGCAACTCCACCTACGCGGCCTACTCCGGCTCGGAGACGATCACCGTCACCGCGCCCACCACCACGCAGACCGTGTCCGGCTTCCCGTCCGCGCTGAGCCTCTCCACCACGGCGTCGCCCTACTCGCTCCCGTCGACCACCTCGGTCGGGCTGAGCATCACCTACTCGGTCACCTCGGGCCCTGCGACCGTCTCCGGCCACAGCCTCACGTTGAACGGTGCCGGCACCGTCGTGGTCAAGGCCACGCAGGCCGGTAACACGACCTACGCGCCGTACTCCGGCACGGAGACGATCACCGTCACGTCGCCCGGCACGCAAACCCTCGCCAACTTCCCGTCCACGCTTGATCTCACCTTGGCGCAGACGCCCTACACGCTGCCGTCCGCGACGACCGCGGGCCTGACCGTCACCTACACGGTTGTTTCCGGCCCGGGCACCGTCTCCGGCAACACGCTCACGCTGACCGGCGCGGGCACCTTGGTGCTCAACGCCAGGCAGGCGGGCAACTCGTCCTACGCGGCCTACTCCGGCTCCGAGACCATCACCGTAACGACAGTCGCGCAGACCGTTGCCGCCCTCCCGTCGGCCATGAGCCTCACCATGGCCCAGTCGCCCTACACACTCCCGGCCAAAACCGACCAGGGCCTGCCCATCTCGTACTCATTGAATACCAGCACCGGCAGCGTCTCCGGTAATATTCTGAGCATGTACAGTACGAGCCCGATATCCCTCACGGCCAGCCAGGCCGGCAATGCCACCTACGCCCCATGGTCGGAGAGCGTGGCGATCACCGTCACGAACACGACCAAGACCGCGCAGACGCTCGCGAGCCTGCCCGCGAGCCTGAGCCTCACCATGGCGCAGTCGCCCTACACGCTCCCGAACAAGACCGACCAGGGTCTGATCGTCAGCTACTCGATTGTGTCCGGCCCCGGCTCCGTCTCCGGAAACACGCTCACGCTCACCGGCGCGGGCACCGTGGTCGTCAGCGCCACGCAGGCCGGCAACGCGACCTACTCCTCCTTCCAGCAGAGCACCAACATCACCGTCACGAGCACGACCAAGACCGCGCAGACCGTCTCGAACTTCCCGTCGACGCTGAGCCTTGACATGGCGCAGACGCCGTACGGCCTGCCGTCCACGACCTCCGCCGGCCTCACGCTGAGCTACACGGTTGTGTCCGGCCCGGCCACCGTCTCCGGCAGCACGCTCACGCTGACTGGTGCGGGCACCGTCGTCCTCTCCGCCACGCAGTCGGGTAACAGCACCTACGCCGCCTACTCCGGCGCCGAGGCCATCACCGTCACCACCGTGGCGCAGACCGTCTCGAGCTTCCCGTCCTCGATGAACCTGACGACTGGCGCGTCTCCCTACACCCTCCCGGCCAACACCGACCAGGGCTTGGGGATTAGCTACTCGGTCGTCTCCGGCCCCGGCAGCGTCTCCGGCCACACGCTCACGCTGACTGGCGCGGGCACGGTTGTCGTCAGCGCCACGCAGGCCGGCAACGCCACCTACGCGGCCTACACCGGCAACGAGACGATCACCGTCAGCGCGCTCTCCGCGCAGACCGTGTCGAGCTTCCCCTCGACGCAGAACGTCACGCTCGGCTCCGGTGCGATCAGCCTGACCGCCAAGACCTCCGCCGGCCAGACCATCACCTACACGGTGGTATCCGGCCCGGCCACGATCTCCGGCGACACGCTCACCATCACCGGCAGCGGCACGGTTGTCATCAGCGCCAGCGCCGCGGGCAACTCGACCTCCGCGGCCTATAGCGGCACGGAGACGATCACCGTCACCTCCGGTTCCACCATGACCTTCACCCAGTGGGAAGCGCTGTACTTCAACTCCACGCAATTGGCCAATTCCGCCATCGCCGGCGCGACCGCCACGCCGCAGAACGACGGCGTGCCCAACCTGCTGAAGTACGTCTACGACATCAACCCGTCCCAGGCGATGAGCACGAACGACTACAACGCA
>Ga0302319_10013822_pt1 | contig 15112 bp, 11 predicted proteins | sample Bog_T0_2_FD_203319 | JGI IMG/M metagenome (GOLD analysis project Ga0302319, IMG submission 203319) | Peat permafrost microbial communities from Stordalen Mire near Abisko, Sweden - Bog_T0_2 | ecosystem: Environmental > Terrestrial > Soil > Wetlands > Peat | place: Sweden: Abisko, Stordalen Mire... | reverse complement strand
CACTCACCGATTCCATTTGCGCGGCGCCCGGTTCGCGGAGAGTTCGAATATCGCGCATGGGCGGCTGGCCAAAGAAGCGGCTGTATTCGCGATTGAACTGGCTGGCGCTTTCGTAGCCGACCTCGAAGGCGGCGCTGGCGGCGTCGAGGCCGTCGATGAGCATGCGGCCGCGCGCGGCCTGCAATCGGAGCTGCTTTTGATACTGAACGGGGCTCATGGCGGTGAGCGCGCGGAAGTGATGGTGCAGCGTGGATACTCCCATGCCCGCGACTTGAGCGAGATCTTCCACGCGCAGCGCCTTCGCGTAGTTCGCCTTGACCCATGCTATCGCTTTCGCGGTGCGATTGCTCTGGTCCCCGAGAGTGGCGATCGCACGCAGGCGCATCCCTTCAGGTCCGCTCAGAATTCGGTAGACGATCTCACGCTGAATCAGGCTGCTGAGAAACGGGATGTCGCGCGGGGTGTCGAGCAGGTCGATCAGACGGCAGCAGGCGCCGAGGAACTCGACGGTGGTTTCCCCGGTTGCCATGGCGGGGCTGTCCGAGGGCGGCTCGACTACCTGAATCTCCTCGCAGGCGAGGAGTTCGCGAACCACGGGCATTTCGAGTTTCAGCGACATCGCAAGACACGGGACGTTTTCGCTTGCTTCCACCACCTGGCTTACGATCGGCAAATCGACGGAGGTCAGCAGGTACCGGGACTCGCCATAGAAGAACGAAGTCTGCCCGAGGTCAACACGTTTCCGCCCCTGCGCGATTACGGCGATGCCGGGTTCGTAGGTCATGGAGCACGGCGCGGTGGGAGAGGTTCGCCGGTGGAGCGAAAGGCCGGAAATGTCCGTTGCCCGGTTCTCTGCCAGGCCCATGTACAGGGCAATCCGGCGCGCCAGTTCTGTACGAAGTCCTTTCGCCGTTTCATTGCTGTTTGGCATGATCTCAGGATAGCGGTTCATTGTGAGTTGCTGAACAGTTTTTTCATATTGCAAGAGAAACAGGCAATCAATCGGCAGGATCGGGATACCGGGTCCGCGGCCTCCGAACCTAACATGGAGTTGAATCCAATGCAGAAACGCAAGTTAGGAAACAGCGATCTGGAAGTTTCGGCGCTCGGGCTCGGGTGTATGGGCATGAGCTTCTCTTACGGTCCGCCGAAAGATAAGACGGAGATGACGGCGCTACTTCGGGCAGCCGTCGAAAGAGGTGTAACGTTCTTCGACACCGCGGAGGTCTACGGCCCCTATATCAACGAAGAACTGGTGGGCGAAGCGCTCGCACCGTTTAAGGGTCAGGTGGTTATAGCTACCAAGTTCGGGTTCCGGCTCAAGCCCGATGGATCGCCTGGCTTTATCGGTCCGGACAGCAGGCCGCAGCGCATTGAAGAAGTCGCCGAAGCCTCGCTGAAACGGCTCAGGGTCGATGTTATCGATCTGTTTTACCAGCACCGGGTGGACCCGGAGGTGCCGATCGAAGACGTGGCCGGGGCGGTGAAAGACCTGATTCAGGCGGGTAAGGTGAAGCACTTCGGCATGTCGGAGGCGAGTGTGAAAACGATCCGCCGGGCGCATGCGGTGCAACCCGTTACCGCGCTTCAGAGCGAGTATTCGCTGTGGTTCAGGACTCCGGAGAAGGAAGTGATTCCGATGCTGGAAGAACTCGGCATCGGCTTCGTTCCGTACAGCCCGCTGGGGAAAGGATTCCTCACCGGCAAGATGGACGAAAGCACGAAGTTCGACAGTTCCGACTTCCGCCACATGCTGCCTCGTTTCACGCCGGAGGCAATGAAGGCGAATCAGGCGCTGGTCGATTTGCTGAGCAGTATCGCGCAACGCAAAGAAGCGACACCGGCTCAGATTGCGCTGGCATGGCTGCTGGCTCAGAAGGCCTGGATCGTTCCGATTCCCGGAACGACAAAGCTGAATCGCCTGGAAGAGAACATCGGCGCGGTATCGGTGGAGCTTACGCCTGCCGATCTTCAGGAAATCGAGATTGCCGCTGCGGAAATTACCGTGCAGGGCGCAAGATATCCCGAGCACATTGAACAAATGACGGGACGCTGACTATGGACATAAAAAGAATCGGCTCTCAACCTTCGGGCAAAGGCCCGGCGGAGTACTTTACGGGCACCGTTCGCATCGACCCGCTGTTCAGTCCGCCTGCTCCGGCGAGGGTGATCGGCGCCAGCGTGACCTTCGAGCCGGGCGCTCGCACGGCGTGGCATACGCACCCACTGGGCCAGACGCTGATCGTGACGGCAGGCTGCGGCCGAGTGCAGCGCGAAGGCGGACCGATCGAGGAGATTCGGCCCGGCGACGTGGTGTGGATTCCGCCTTCTGAAAAACACTGGCACGGAGCTGCGCCCACGACGGCGATGACGCATTTCGCCATACAGGAGCAGCTTGAGGGCAAGGCTGTCGAATGGCTCGAACACGTCACGGACGAACAATATTTCAATAGCTCAAAGGATCATTAAATTATGTACAACGCGAAGGCTTATTCCGCCGGCAGCGCGACGTCGCCGCTGGCTTCCACTACAGTTGCGCGGCGCGATCCTGGCGAACACGACGTCCAGATCGAGATTCTGTTTTGCGGCGTGTGCCATTCCGATCTTCACCAGGCTCGCAACGAGTGGAGCGGCGTGATGCCGACTGTCTACCCGTGTGTTCCCGGTCATGAGATCGTTGGGCGGGTGACGCGGGTCGGTGACGCGGTGAAAGGATTTAAGACCGGCGACATGGCCGCGGTGGGCTGCATGGTGGATTCCGACCGCACATGTCCCGAATGCCTGGCCGGCCTCGAGCAGTTCTGCCCGAACCTCACGCTGACCTACAACTTCCCCGATAAGCATCTGGGAGGCGTTACCTATGGAGGTTATTCCGAAAGCGTGGTCGTCGACGAGGGCTTTGTTCTGCATGTTCCGGCTACCCTCGATCCTGCCGGCGCGGCTCCGCTTCTTTGCGCCGGAATCACTACCTACTCGCCGATGCGCCACTGGGGCGTCACGCAGGGAAAGAAGGTGGGCATAGCAGGGCTGGGCGGATTGGGCCACATGGCCGTTAAGTTCGCCCATGCTCTCGGGGCTCATGTGGTGGTCTTCACGACGTCACCGGGCAAGAGGGACGATGCACTGCGGCTGGGCGCCGATGAGGTTGTGGTTTCGCGTGATGCCGGGGCGATGCAGAAGCATTCGGGCAGCTTCGACTTTATCCTCGACGCTGTTTCGGCGGATCATGACATCGAAGCATATATTCAAATGCTTCGCCGCGACGGGAATATCACGCTGGTGGGCGCGCCGGAGAAGCCTCTCTCGGTGTCCGCCTTCGGACTGATCATGGGCCGCCGCAGTCTTTCGGGCTCGCCGATCGGCGGCATTCGGGAGACGCAGGAGATGCTGGATTTCTGCGGTGCGAATAACATCACTGCAGATGTGGAAGTCATCCCGGTTCAGAAGGTCAACGAGGCTTATGAGAGGCTGCTGCGGTCCGATGTGAAGTACCGGTTCTCGATCGATATGGCATCTCTCGGGGCGGAGTAGACAGGGACCCGGGCCCCTGCTATCCTGCAACGCATCTATGGTCCGTGCCTTCCGCATGATGCTGCCGGTATTCCTGTTTGCCATTGCCTGCCGGGGCCAAACGGTTTACCCAGACCAGACCCAGAGCGATTTCACGATTCCGAATTTCGCCTTTCAATCGGGAGAAACGCTGCCGGAACTGCGCCTGCATTACACGACCATCGGCAAGCCGATACGAGACGCGGCGGGTCGCGTGACCAACGCGGTCATTATTATGCACGGGACCGGCGGCACGGGCGGCGCTTTCATATCGGAAGGTTTTGGCGGCGAGCTGTTCTGGCCTGGCCAGCCGCTCGATGCCGCGAAGTTTTTCATCATCCTGCCGGATGCCATTGGACACGGGAAGTCGAGCAAGCCAAGCGACGGTTTGCACGCTCGCTTCCCGCATTATCGCTACGGCGACATGGTGCGGGCCGATTATCAGCTGGTGCAAGACGGATTGAAAATCGATCGCCTGCGGCTGGTGATGGGGACCTCCATGGGCGCGATGGAAACCTGGCTTTGGGGCGAGATGTATGCGGACTCGACGGAGGCTCTGATGCCGCTGGCGAGCGCTCCGGTCGAGATCGCGGGCCGCAACCGGATGTTTCGCGCGATGATCATCGACGCCATTCGCGGGGATCCGGCATGGAAGGGAGGCGAGTACACGACGCCGCCTGCAGACGGGCTGATCGCCGCCCAGTACGCGCTCTGGATGATGACGAGCAGTCCTCTGCGCCTGCACAAAGCGAACCCGACACGGGAGAAGGCCGACGCAGCGGTGGAGGCGCTTCGAAAGCGTGCTCCGAGTGTGGACGCCAACGACATGCTGTATCAGTTCGAAGCTTCCACAGATTACAATCCCTCGCCGCTGCTCGAAACGATCCGGGCGCCGCTCTATGCGGTCAACTCGGCTGACGACGAGGTGAATCCGCCGGAACTGGGGATACTGGACCGTGAGATCAAAAGAGTCCCGCGCGGCCGGTATATTCTTATTCCGACCAGCGACGAAACGGCCGGACACGGAACGCATTCGCGAGCGGCGGTGTGGAAGAAATATCTGGTGGAATTGCTGCGGGAATCGGAGGCTTCGGGTCACTGACACAATAAGCATGTAACGAATTGCGCTTTACTAACATTCAGTGATCGCACAGGCTACCTGTGCGGGAGGCCGATCGATGAAGCGGAAATACCGGATCCTTCTGGCTGTCGCCGCGCTCGCGGCCGTCGGCGTATACGTTGCGGTTTCGCGTTCAAAGACTCCACTTACGCGCCTGATTCAGGGTGCGTTCGGCGTCACTGGCGGGAATCCCGCGGCTAACGTTCTGACCGGCAACTACGATAATTCCCGCAGCAACGCTTATCTCTACGAGACCACTCTAACGCCGGCCAATGTGAAGCCGGGCTCCTTTGGGATGGTCTCCTCGCTGGCGGTAGACGGGCAGATTTATGCTCAGCCGCTCTATGTTCAGAACGTGACCCTGAGCGATAACAGCACGCACAACATCGTGTTTGCCGCAACTATGCACAACACGGTGTACGCCTTCGATGCGGATACGCCGGGAATCCCGCTGTGGAGCGTGAATCTGGGCCCTTCGGTGCCCACTTCGAATTACCTGTCGGACACGGGTTTGTACGACTACTCGGACATTCTGCCGGAGAACGGGATTCTGGGCACGCCCGTCATCGACTCTTCCACGGGAACCCTCTATGTCGTCGCAGCAACGCTTGAAGATAACAGCTACTTTTATCGCCTGCATGCTCTCGACATCACGACCGGCGCAGAACGCTTCGGCGCGCCGGCTGCGATCGCGGCTCAGGTCTCCGGCACGGGAGACAACAGCACGAATGGGATGGTTGGTTTCGACCCTTCTCAGCATCTGCAGCGGCCGGGCCTTCTGCTCCTGAATGGCAATGTCTACGTCGCGTTCGGGTCGCATGGAGATGCAACTCCTTTTCATGGCTGGATCATGGGTTACAGCGCGCAGAACGTGCAGAACCAGATTTCGGTTTTCACTCCTACGCCCAATGGAAGCGGCGGTTCGTTCTGGCAATCCGGGCGCGGGTTGACTGCCGACAGCGCCGGGAACATCTACGGCGTTCCCAGCAACGGCGACACCGATCTTTCGTCCGACTTTGGCGATTCGGTGGTTCGGCTGGATCCTACGGCGACGCAAATCGCCGACTGGTTTTCGCCTTACAACGCGCAGGATCTCGACGACGGCGACGACGACCTGGGGACAACGGGCGCGATGCTCATCGATGGCACGAACTATCTGGTGCTGGCGGGCAAGCAGGGGGTGATCTATCTGCTCGACAAAACCAACCTGGGGCATATGGCGGCCAACGATTCGCAGATCGTGCAGAGGCTGGATACGCAGAGCTATCTCATTTTCAATATGGCTTTGTGGAACCGTCCCGACGGTCCGCTGCTTTACACGCACACCGTGAATGCGCCGATTACGGCTTACAAGCTGCAGGGTTCTTCTCTGGGCTCCGCGCCGGTGGCGAGTTCCGCCAACGGGTTCGCGGTTCCTTATCAGGGGATGGCGCTTTCGGCAAACGGCGTTCAGTCAGGCACCGGTGTTTTGTGGGTGCTGGCGCCCCTGGGTCCGCCGGAATCGCCTGCGATCCTGCATGCGTATAGCGCGGAAGGGCTGGCGGAGATCTGGAACAGCACCATGTTGGATGCGGATGCGGTGGGGGGATATTCGAAGTTTTCCAATCCGACAGTGGCAAACGGCAAGGTCTATGTGCCGGGAAACTCAAACCAGCTTCTCGTCTATGGACTGACGGCGGGCGCGAGTCCGGAGCCGCAGGTGACCGGCGTCGTGAATGCCGCGAGCTTCGCCGCCGGTCCTTTGGCTCCGGGTGAAGCGGTGACGATCTTCGGAAGAGGAATCGGTCCGGCCACCGCAGTAACGGGGTCTCCGGGTACAAGCGGAGCCTTCAGCGCCCAGCTGGCCGGAACGCAGGTCACCTTCAACGGAGTGCCCGGTCCACTGCTTTCGGTGTCTTCGCGGACGGTGACGGCGATTGTGCCGTTTGAGGTCTCGAACTCGGCTTCGATCTCGGTGGTTGCAAGTTATCAGGGCAAATCGGCTTCGGCGCAAAAGCTGCGTGGCGGCGCCGCGTTCCCCGGAATTTTTGCAGCCGATGGGTCGGGCAGCGGTCCGGGCGCGATTCTCAACCAGGATGGCACGCTGAATTCGCCCGCGCATCCCGCGCCGGCGGGATCGGTAGTGGTACTGAGCGCCACGGGCGCCGGGGAAACGAAACTCCCCGCCAAAACCGGGACGCTGGTCCGCGAGCCGGCAGCGCTCTCCGATGCGGCGTCCGTGCATATCGGAGGTAAGCCGGCGAAAGTGCTTTACGCGGGAGCGGCGCCGGGTCAGGTTGCAGGAGCGACGCAGATCAATGTGCAGTTGCCGGCGGGCGTTAGCGGTACCGTTCCGGTGGTACTGACGGTGGGCGGCCAGACAAGTCCGGCGACGGTGACGGTTTCGGTTCGGTAGAATACGCCATTACTCCGAATGAAAATTAAAGTTACGGCCGCCGGGAATGCGGTCATCCTCAGGGTGGAGGGTCGCATGGACGCCGAATCGTGCGGAGCTTTCGATGCAGCGTGCCTCAAAGCCTTTGAGGGCGGCAAACGGCTGATTGTGGCGGATCTGGAATCGCTGACCTATATCAGCAGCGCGGGGATTGGGATTTTTGCAAAAATCTCTCGGCACTTGAAGGATTCGGGCGGCGAAATCTTACTGGCCTCCGTGCACGGACTGGTGCGGGACGTCCTTGAATTGACTCGCGTCATCACTGTTTTCCGTGTTTTCGATTCGGTTGAAGAGGCGCTCGCCGGCCTGAATTAACGACCATGTTCTCTGCGACCTTTTCTGCCGAGCTCGGCTCTTTGACAGAGATTCAGGAGTTTGTCAGGCAAGGCGCGAGCGGCGCTGAGTTTTCCGCCGAAGACCTGAATCGACTGGATCTGGTGGTCGAAGAGATCGCTGTGAATGTGTGCCGTTACGCGTATACAGGCGAGGGGATGCGACCGCTTCGAATCGACTGCGAGGTCGAGCGGCGGGGTGAGATCCATGTATGGGTTGCCGACTGCGGCATACCTTTCGATCCGCGCGCACATCCGTCGCCGGATCTTGACGCGAAACTGAAAAACAGGCCGGTCGGCGGGCTGGGAATTTTTCTGGTGGCCCACTTTGCGCAGGCCATCTCGTACGAAAGATCCGACGGATGGAACCGGCTGTCGTTCCGATTCTCGGCCCGACGATTCTCCGTCAACGCGGGCGCGAAGTGAAGGCGGAGGCTTACGCTGTTCGCCTTGCGCTGGGCGTGGTTCCGGTATTCGCTTTTCTTTGGGCGCTGGCGCTGCTCGATACCTACAAGCTGGTGAGCTTCCGGCGCATCCTGCGCGCGGTTACGTGGGGATCGATAGCCGGGTGCCTGTGTTATTTCCTCAATACGGCGGTGTTCCGCGCTGCCGGACCATGGTCGTCATGGCACGCCAGTCTGGGCGCGCCGATCCTCGAAGAAGTTGCGAAAGCGGCGTACGTGATATGGCTGGTGCGGACCGCACAGGTGGGTTTCATGGTGGACGCGGCGATCTGCGGGGTGGCCGCGGGGGCGGGTTTCGCGCTTGTGGAGAATGTTGGGGACCTGAATTTGCTCGGGAGCACGACGCTTGCCGTGTGGACTCTGCGGGGCTTCGGCACGGCCATGATGCACGGCGGCACAACGGCTATCGTCGGGGTGCTCGTGGCGAACCGGACGGCGGCTCTTGTGCCCGGCCTGTTGCTCGCCATATCGATTCACGCGGCCTGGAACATGGCTTTGCTGACGCCTCTCGAAGCGAGCATCACGGTGCTGCTTGGCCTGCCGCTGCTGTTCATGTTCATTTTCGTCCGAAGCGAGAAATCGCTGCGGAAATGGATGGGCGAGAAATTCGATCAGGATATGGAAGTGCTCAACATGATCTCGACGGGCCGGTTTCTGGAAACGAACGCAGGGCGTTATTTGAGAAGGCTGCGCGACGTGCTGCCGCCCCATATTGTGGGAGACATGCTGTGTCTCCTGCAGCTCACGCTCCGGCTCAGCGTTCGCGCGAAGGGAGATATGATTTTGCGCGAAGCCGGGTTCGAGCCGGAAGCGGATCCTTCGCTAGATGCGGAGTTCCGCGAAATGAAGTTTCTGGAGAAGAGCATTGGGCTGGCCGGGCGGCGCGCGCTCGATCCGCTCCTGCCGGCGGGGTCAAGGGACCTGTGGGAGATGCGACGGCTGAGCGATCGCGATTAGGCGACGCGAGGCCGAACGGCGGCGTGCCAGGCGAGAAACTCGCGAGTTCGTTCCTTGCCCATGTAGCGGGCCAGGATTTCCGGTTGAGTATTGCGCAGATCCAGCATGACGAAGCCATCGAGGGTGTTGCCGAACTTAGGGTCCACACTGAAGGCGAGCATGCGCCCGCCGAGTTTCACGTACTGTTTGACGAGAATCGGAATGCCCTTGCCATCCGGTTCGAGATCCGCAATGGGGTCTGAGAGATTGTCGACATCGGGCATCAAAGAGCAGAGCGCGCGGAGTTCCCACTGCTGCACGAAGTTCCCGCGGAGGGGCTTGCGGGCTTTCACGGAGTTCGATTTCTCGCGTTCGAAATAGCGCGCGATGAGTTCGCGCGATGCGTTTGAATACTGGTTGCTTACGCTGACCGCCCCGATCAGGGTGGAGTACTCGGGTTTACGCCACGCGAGTGCTGCAATCCCCTTCCAGAGCAGCAGCAGGGGCGCGAATTTCTTCTGGTATTCGGGCCGGACGAACGATCGTCCAAGCTCCCATGCCGGGCCGATTCCTTCCGGAAAGCCGTGTCCGAACCGGAACAGAGACTGGGTATAGAGGCCTTTGCGTCCGAACTGTCGAAGAATCTTCGGAACGTCGCCGATGCGGTAAGCGCCGACAATTTCGCGCTTCTCGCGGTTCCACAGAAACAGGTGTATGTAGTGCTCGTCGAAGCGGTCCAGATCGCGAGCTTTGCCGGAACCCTCGCCTGCGGTGCGGAAGGTAATCTCGCGCAGCCGCCCGATTTCATCGAGCACCATCGGGATCTTCGAAGCCTCCGCAATGTAGACGGAGAGTTCGCCGGCTTCATCGAGCCGGGCATCGAGGGGGAGAGCTGCAATCTCATGCGACATCGCATCGGCGGAAGCGGTTTGGGCGATGGCGGGCCTTTCGGCTGCCGTCGATGTTTCGTTTTCGTTACGGCGCGCCAGTAGTTCGGTTCGCAGCCGCAGATACTTAATGGCTGCCTCGTCGTCGGGCATTGCCTGGATTTGCGCCGCGTCCACCACGCCGCCGATACGCACTTCCACGCAGCGGCCGCGCTTGTTCAGAAGCTCGGAAGGCAGGGCGGCGGTGCGCAGCTTCGGGTGCATCATGCCGAGCATCTGGAACGGAATACTGTTCGCCCCGCGGACGAAAATGGGCAGAGCTTTAGCGCCGGTGATGCGAACCAGCCGAGCCGCGGTGGAACGCCATTCAGGGTCGCGAATCGCGACGGACCGGAAGTCAAAATGGGCCACTTCGCCGGCCGGAAAAATCAGCAGCATGCCGCCGGACCGGACGTGGGCGATGGCCGTTTTGAGGGCTCGACCATTGGACAGACGGCTTTCGGGACGGTCGAAGGGATCGATGAAAATGCCGAGTTTGGCCAGCTCCGGCAGGTCGCCGAGCATGTGGTTGGTGAGGACGCGAAGGTCGGGCCGCACGCTTGAGAGGACGGTAGAGAGGAGCATTCCGTCCAGCAGACCGAAGGGATGGTTCGAGACAGCTATGACCGGACCCGAGGCCGGGATCTTTTTCAGATCCTCCGGCGAGATCCGGGATTCGATTTTCAATTCGCGAAGAACGTCTGTATGGAGAGGCCGCTCACTGCGCGCCGTCTCATACAGCGCTGAGAGCTGGTCGATCTTCAGCAGCCGCGAAATGAGCGGGCTGGAAGGCAACGAAGAGAAAGGCACACGTTCACATTACAGTCAAAAACCACAAATTAAGATGAATGTTGTATTGCGGTTTGGTTGCAGCGGCAGGTTCGGCGGGCGGCGCTTACTAAAATAGAAGTCTGGCCGAATCCGGAACCATAGCCGTCCTTGCCGAAAAACCGTCGGTCGCACGGGACATCGCCAAAGTTCTGGGCGCCGCCACGCGGGGCGAAGGTTATCTGCATGGCAACGGCTATGTGGTGACCTGGGCAATTGGCCACCTCGCCGCGCTCGCTCAGCCGCACGAAATTCGGCCGGAATGGAAATCGTGGCGCCGGGATTTGCTGCCGATGCTGCCAGCATCATGGCCGCTGGTCGTTTACGAGCAAACGAAAGATCAGTTTGAGGTGGTGCGGAAGATCCTGAGCTCGCCGAAGGTTTCGAGTGTCGTATGCGCGACTGACGCGGGGCGCGAAGGCGAGTTGATCTTTCGCTACATTTATGAGGCCGCCGGCTGCGACAAGCCTGTGGAACGGCTTTGGATCTCGTCTTTGACGCCGGAAGCGATCCGGAAAGGGCTCGATACCGTGAAGCCGGCCCGGGAGTACGAGCCTTTGGCCGATGCAGCCAGAGGCCGCAGCCGCGCCGACTGGCTGGTCGGGATGAATCTTTCTCGCGCGTACACGCTGGCTTACGGCGATGAGCTTTCGGTAGGGCGGGTGCAGACGCCGACGCTCGCGATGGTGGTGGAAAGAGAGCTCGCGATTCGAGCGTTCGTTCCTGAGGATTACATCGAGGTGGTCGCGACGTTCCGGCCTAAAGGCTTTCCGAACGCCGATTCCTATAAGGGCACGTGGTTCAAGGATCTCAACGATATTCAGAAGTCGATGCGATTGCCGCCGAGCGGTGAAGAAGCGGGCGAGATCGTGGCGCGGGCGCGGGCGGGCGAAGCCGTCATTGAATCTATCAAAGCCGAATCGCAACGCATGGCGCCGCCGCTGTTGTACGATCTGACAGACCTGCAGCGGCATGCCAATCGCCTGTTCGGTTTCAGCGCCCAGAAGACTCTCGATGTCGCGCAGGCGTTGTATGAAAAGCACAAGCTGATCAGCTATCCGCGAACCGACAGCCGCTATCTTTCGCAGGATGTCGCGGCCACGCTGTCGCGCATTGTCAAAACCATTGCCGAGCCTTATAAAGCTCACCTCGCGCCGGGCACAGGCGAACGTCCGCTGAGCCGCCGCTTCATCGACGACACGAAGGTTCGCGATCACCACGCGATTATTCCGACCACAACTTCGCCGGGCAGCGCGAACCTGATGCCGGACGAAGCGAAGATCTACGACCTTGTTTGCCGGCGCCTGCTTACCGCGTGGCACGACGATCATGTCTGGTCGGTTACCACCGTAATCACCGCTATCACGAACGCTCCGGTGGTCGATCGATACCATTCCTCCGGCACGCTGGTGCAGAAGCAGGGCTGGAAAGTTCTCGACGCCCAGATGAAGAAGAAGCAGAACGAAACGGAACAGCAGCTTCCGCCGAATCTGGAACCACGCCAGCCACAGGATGTCCTGGACGCTGAAGCGGTTCGCAAGAAGACCCGGGCTCCGAAGCGCTTTACCGAAGCCACCCTCTTGACCGCGATGGAGACTGCCGGCAAAACGCTGGATGAAAAAGAGCTCTCAGACGCGATGAAAGAGAGTGGACTGGGGACTCCGGCGACGCGGGCGTCGATTATCGAAGTGCTTCTTAAGCGCAATTACATCGTTCGCGAGGGGAAGAACCTCGAAGCGACCGACAAAGGGATTCAGCTTATCGAAGTGGTTCACCCGGAAGTTAAGAGCCCGGCGATGACCGGACAGTGGGAAGCTCGGCTCAAGCGAATTGAGCGAGGCGAAGCGGAACTCGAGCCGTTCATGCGGGCTATCGAAGACTATGTCAGGGAGGTTGTCGGCAAAGTCGGCGAACGCCCCGCGGTTACGAGGAGCCCAACGTCTGCGCCCGCCGCCGCGCCGCGACCCTTTATCGACGCGCCGGTGGCGATTGAAAACGAATCGCTCAACGACCTGTTGCACCGCGCCTTCGGCTTCAAGACCTTTCGAGCGAACCAGGAAGATGTCTGCCGCACGCTAATGGAAGGGCGCGACGCACTGTTGGTGATGCCAACCGGGGCGGGGAAGTCGCTCTGCTATCAGCTCCCCGGTATTGCGCGCGGTGGCACGACGCTGGTGATCTCTCCGCTGATAGCGCTCATGGAAGACCAGTACGCCAAGCTGCGGCAACTGGGTTTTGCAGTCGATTGCATCCATTCGGGAAGAGACCGTGCGACGTCGCGCCAGGTCTGCATCGACTATCTCAACGGCCGGTTGCAATTTCTCTTCATTGCCCCCGAACGTCTCCGTGTCGCGGGCTTTCCTGAGATGCTGGCGAAGCGCAAACCTTCGCTGATCGCCATCGACGAAGCTCATTGCATTTCGCAATGGGGCCACGATTTCCGGCCTGATTACCGGCTGCTCGGAAGCTACATTCCTACGCTGCGTCCCGCGCCGATCATCGCGCTCACGGCGACTGCGACAGCGATGGTACAGGAAGATATTCGAGCGCAGTTGAACCTTACGGAGGCGGCCAGTTTCATCCATGGCTTCCGCCGCTCCAACATCGCTATCGAGACGGTGGAGATCTCACCGGGCCAGCGCGCGGAGATGGCGCGGCGGCTGCTGGAAGATCCGGAACGGCGGCCCGCCATCATTTACACGCCGAGCCGCAAGCAGGCCGAGGCCATCGCTCGCCTGCTTGAGGATGAGCACCCCACGGCGGCGTATCATGCGGGCCTCGATTCCGAGCGCCGCAGGCGTGTGCAGGATGGCTTCCTTTCGGGCAAGATCGAAGTCATCGTGGCGACTATCGCGTTCGGAATGGGCATCGACAAACCGAATATTCGCTCGGTCATCCACACGGCTCTGCCCGGCAGCATCGAGGCTTACTATCAGGAGATCGGTCGCGCCGGCCGCGACGGGGAACCGAGCCGCGCAATCCTGATGCACTCCTACGCGGACCGCTACACCCACGATTTCTTTTTCGAGCGCGATTATCCCGACGTGGGCCTGCTGGACAAGATCTTCAAACGTCTCCGGGAACAGCCGCTCGACCGCAACTATCTTCAGGAAGAAACCCGCGTTCCGCGCGACGTCTTCGAGAAGGCGCTGGAGAAACTCTGGACGCATGGGGGCGCCATCGTCGATTATGCCGATACGGTCACGATCGGCTCGAAGGACTGGCGCGATTCTTATATCGCGCAGGGCGAACAGAAGCGCGCGCAGATTGAGCAGATGATTCGTTATGCGCAGGGCAATCAGTGCCGCATGTCGAGCCTGATCCGGCATTTCGGCGACGTTGCGGATGGGGAGAAGCCGTGCGGGATATGCGACTTCTGCGCGCCCGCGGAGTGCATCGCGCAGAGCTTCCGGCAGCCGACCGGGCCTGAGATGAAGGTTGCCCGCGCCATCATCGACGAACTGGGCGGCAACAGCAGTCGCTCCGTCGGCAAGATGCATACCGACATTTGCGGCAAGAATGGCTTAACGCGCGACGAGTTCGAGGAGATTGTCGCCGCGATGGCTCGCGAGGGCTGGCTGCGGATGCAGGACGCCGTTTTTGAAAAGGACGGCAAGGAGATTCCTTATCGCAAGGCAAGCCTGACGCGGATTGGGCAGTCCTTCGATGAGGACACGCCGCTGGAGTTCACGATCCGCGGCACTGCGCCGGTTGCCTCGAAGAAGGCCCGCAGGAAGAAAGTTGCGAAAAAGCCTGAGGTACGAAAACAACCCATCGCCGCCAGCCCGCAGACCGAGGAACTACTTCGTACATGGCGGCTCGGCCTTGCGAAACGGCAGGGCGTCCCGGCGTTCCGGATTATGAGCGACAAAGTCCTGACAGCGATCGCGACTCAGCGCCCGAGGACTGCCGCCGAACTGCTGGCCATTCCTGGGATGGGCATCAGCTCGGTGGAAAAATACGGCGCGCATATATACCGCATCCTGAACGAGACGGTTTGAACTACTTGACGGGGGCTCCCGGTGTGCTTTGGAAGCCGCCGAACAGCTTCCCCGTCGGAGTGGTTACCATGCCGGCGTTCGCTTTGCGGCTTCCGTCTTTCGCGGCAAAGCCCTCGACGGTGACGTGGTCCCCTGCCTTGAGTGTGGTCCTTGTCCATCCCCTGCGAGTCAGTCCGCCGGGGCTGCCCATTTCGAAACTCCACAGCGCGCCGCCGTGCTCCTTCCCGTCGACGACGTAGAGCCAGGCGTGAGGATTGGTCCATTCGAATTCCCTCACTGTGCCGGAAACCATTATGCGTTTGTTCGCGTCGTACTCGGCGGCAAATGCGTGGTGCGCCGAGACAGGCGTCGCGACGATGAGCAGGGCAGCCATCGCGAGAGGCAGGGTTTTGCTGATTGAGACGATCATAGCTAACTTCGTCCGGCAGCGATCGTTGCGCTTGTGTGCTGCGAAGGTACATCAGGGAGATAATTGAATTTTCCATGCAATTCCTTCACAACAGCCTCGTCGAATTAATCACT
>Ga0302319_10013821_pt1 | contig 15113 bp, 17 predicted proteins | sample Bog_T0_2_FD_203319 | JGI IMG/M metagenome (GOLD analysis project Ga0302319, IMG submission 203319) | Peat permafrost microbial communities from Stordalen Mire near Abisko, Sweden - Bog_T0_2 | ecosystem: Environmental > Terrestrial > Soil > Wetlands > Peat | place: Sweden: Abisko, Stordalen Mire... | reverse complement strand
CGAAACCCCGCGCATCCTCACCACTCCGCGCTCGTCCGCCTACATCAAGATCGCCGAAGGCTGCGACCACCCCTGCGGCTTCTGCATCATCCCGCAGCTCCGCGGCAAGTTCCGCTCGCGCCGCATGTCGTCGGTCGTCGCCGAAGCCGAAAATCTCGTCAAGCAAGGCGTCCGCGAAATCACCCTCATCGGCCAGGACACCACCTGCTACGGCGAAGACCTCGGCCTGAAAGACGGTCTCGCAACACTCCTCGACGCGCTGGCCCAAATTGAAGGCCTCAAGTGGCTCCGCTTCCTCTACGCCTACCCCAACAAGGTCACGACGAAGCTGCTCGAAACCATCGCCCGCCACGACAACATCGCCAAATACCTCGACGTGCCGCTCCAGCACGCCAGCCCGGCAGTCCTCAAGCGAATGAAGCGCGGCGGCAGCGGTGAAATCTTCCTCAAGATGATCGAGAAAGCCCGCCGCATCGTCCCCGACCTCGTCCTGCGCACCACCTTCATCGTCGGCTTCCCCGGCGAAACCGAAGAAGACTTCCAGCAGCTCGAAGACTTCGTCCGCGAAGCCCGCATCGACTGGCTCGGCGCCTTCCCCTACTCCGACGAAGAAGGCTCAGCCGCCTTCGATCTCGACGCAAAGGTTCCCAAACGCACCATAGAGTCCCGCCGCAAGCGCCTCATGAAGCTCCAGCAGAAGATCTCCGCGAACAGCCAATCCAAATGGATTGGCCGAAACTTTGACCTGTTAGTAGAGGGCGTCAGCGACGAAACCGAACTCCTCTGGCAAGGCCGCACCATGCTCCACGCCCCGGAAATCGACGGCAAAGTCCTCATCAACGACTTCGGCACCGAATCCGACGGCACCCCGCGCGAAACGCTAGTCCCCGGCACCTTCTACCGCTGCGAAATCACCGAATCCCACCACTACGACGTAGTAGCCCGCATCATCGAATAGCACACAGCGTCCCCGTTTTTGGTCTCTTGCCTTTTCGGAGGTAGGCGGGGGTTTCAACCCCCGCACAAGTTGATCTATAAAGCCTTATCCGAGGGCCTCGATGGCCCTCGGACGCGTGCCCATTTCGTCGCGCCTTCTGGAACCGGGGCGAGAGTACAAACCCCAGCCTCAGGCCTTGGTCTTTCTTTCTGTCATTCGCGCGGGGAATCTGCTTTTGCCCTCTGCTATTCTTCCCCCGTGGCCAACCCCGAACATCTTGCCAAATTAAAAGAGGGCAAGGCCTCCTGGGACGAATGGCGGGAGGATCAATACAAATCGCGAGACTCAAGTGCCGATTCGACAATCCCCCAAGAGCCCGATCTTCGGGAAGCCTACCTCAATGGAGACAATTTAAACCACGTTGACCTGCGCTTCGTTGACTTAAGTGGGGCCGACCTCAGCGGGGCTAACCTTTTTTGTACTCAACTGAGTCATGCGAAGTTGAATCGAGCCAACTTGAGCGGCGCAAACCTGCTGTTTGCAGACTTGAACGGCGCAGATTTCAGCGACGCCAACCTGAGTGGAGCCAACCTCAGCCAGCTAAATCGCTATGGTTCCTGGCCAGCGCCAATAAAACTCCGAGGCGCAATTCTCAGAAACGCAAACTTGAGCGATTCGACCTTGGCGACTATAGACCTGAGCGGGTTGGACCTGCGCGACGCGGACCTAAGACGAACAAATCTCATAAGAGCAAATTTGGAAGGCGCGGACCTTCGCGGGACAGATCTAAGTACGGCGCTTTTGAATGGAGCGAATCTCGCGTATGCCGACCTCAATGGTGCCATCCTGAATCACGCCGATCTGACCGGAGCAAATTTAAGAGGATCGGATTTACGCGACGCAAATCTAAAAGGATCTACCCTGTGTGACGCAACTCTGAGTGGTGCAAACATGAAGGGCGCAATTCTTATTGGTGCGAACCTGCGCCGCGCTTTTCTGACAGGTTCGTCCCTGAATGAAGCAAACCTCGCTGAGACTAACCTTCGCGAGGCTAACCTTTTCGAAGCAAACCTCGGAGGCGCAATTCTCCGATATGCATCACTCAACAAAGCGGTCTTAACGGACTGTAGGCTATGGGACACCTCACGTGCCGGCTGGCAAATCAAAGACATCATTTGCAAACGTGCCTATTGGGATGAAAACGGAGGAATCCCAACCGTCTACGCCTCCGGAGAATTCGAGCGACTCTATTCGGAACAAGCCATAATCGAGCTCTTTTACAAGGACGGAATCTCCACGTTTGAACTGAATACTTTGCCAGCCCTGTTGCAGCATCTCGCTTCCAAGCACCCCGACGCGGAGATCCGTCTCAAAACAGTCGAGCAAACTGCCGGAGGCGCCAAAATCACCATCAGTCTTGGCGAGGCCGACGATTCGCTCAAGAAGCAGATCGAAGCCGATGCCATGCAGGTAGTGCACGCACAACTCCAGCTTCGCGACAACGAAGTGTTTCGACTTCAGATCGAGAACGAAACCCTCAGGCAGATGCACGAGAATGCAATCCGGCTCATGCTCACCGCCGGAGCACCGCATATCACCTTCAACGCCCCCGTTCATACCGCGGCCCTGCCAAGCGGCAACGCAAGAGTCGAACTACATCAGACCTTCAACGACAGCACCGAACTCATCCAACTTATCGACAAACTCTTAACCCGCAACGCTGAACTGACAGCGCCCCAATCCGCAGAACTCGAAACCACCAAACCCCGACAAATCCATCCTGAATAAGAGCCTCGACTTCCTGAAGACCCTCCCCAAAGAAGCCATCCTCAAAGGCGTTGGCAAACTTGGCGAAAAAGCCGCCGAAGCCGACTGGTCCAACCTTTTGCATCAGCTCGGCGAGTTCATCCACCACATTCACTAATCTTTCCCGCACTCGATCTCAACGAACTCAACTGCACAATCAGAAATCATGAACAACTTTTCGTATCAATCTGTTGCGTGCAATTACCACTCATTCAGGCACAATAGAGATAGAGGTCTCTCATGAGCACCGAGCGGCAAGATTCGAAAGCCAAATAAATCGAGAAATGCAAGTCAGTTAACCACAAAATTAATACCCCCTACCCCCTCCCGCACTTCCCTCTTTCTTCGCCAATCTGAGAAGACCTTCAAGATCCCGAGGCCGTACGCGGATTTCGTCAGCCAAACGGCTCCAACACCGTCCATCTGGATATATCCTCTCGACACTGCGAGAATAGGAGAGGAAGAGTCGCAGACTCTCCAGACTCTCGATCCAAGTGACGACGATGCCCAAAGCCGCCAAAACCACGAAGTCGAAAATCAAACCGCTTCACTGCCCAACCTGCAAAAAGCTGGTAAAGGCCACCGACGAAGACTTCCCCTTCTGCAGTGACCGCTGCCGCCGCATCGACCTCGGCAAGTGGGCCATGGGCGTTTACAAGATCAGCTCGCCAGTCCTCGATCCCGACATGCTCGAAGACCTCGAAGGCCACGAACGTGACCGCTAAAGCTCAAGCCACGCTCGACGCCAAGGCCCGGGCGATTGAAACAGCCCGGCTCGAAGCCGCTCGCGCATTGGCAGCCAAAGGCGGCTGGCCTGAAGGCGCAACCTGCCAGTTCGCGGGGATGAAAAAGACATTCTGGGCCTGGACCGTCGCCACGTTCTTCGGCGCAGGCCTCGGCAAACCCGGCCCCGGAACCTGGGGCTCAGTAGCCGCAACCCTCATCTGGACTGCTTATGCCCTGATCCTTCACCCGACGTCGCAATCACTGCTGATCTTCACCCTCGCCGGAATTGTTCTCTCCATTACCCTCGGCGTTCCAGCTTCCACCATCGCTGCCCGCGAAAGCGGCCGCAAAGACCCAGGCTTCGTAGTCATCGATGAAGTAGCCGGAGTCCTGATCACGCTCCTCGGCGCCGCCTATCACCCGGACTGGAAGCACATTCTCCTCGCGCTCCTGCTCTTCCGCGCCTTCGATATCACCAAACCGTTTCCCGTCCGCCAGCTCGAAAAACTCCCTGAAGGATGGGGCATCGTCTTCGACGACGTCGCTGCCGGGTTGTATGCTTGGGCAGTGCTGTTCCTCCTCACCCGATGGATCTAGTTTTTGGATGTGACTTGAATGCCCAGGCTTGCGAAACAGATACTTCTACCGCCCGTGATTGAGAGCGTATTCCCCACTGCCGCCTTGCCCGGCGGCGACGTTGAATTGCGCGGCTCTCATCTTGGTCCAAGCGCAACATCGGCTCCCGTTGTCCTGGTAGATGGCGTTTCAGCACACGTCCTCATGAGCCGGGAAGAGCGGCTCTGTTTTCGCGTTCCCGAGCGGGCCTCGACTGGCGATATCGAAGTGCGAAATCAGGACGGCGCCAGCAACTCTCTTTCCCTCCGCGTCGCCCGCGAACTCTCCGACGGTCTCCATCCGGTGACCAACCCGGTCGTAAGCCGTTCGGGCATGATCTTTGCAACAATTTCAGGGCAGCGCGGCAAGCAGACTCCTGTTTCGATTGTTCGGGTCACCACCGAGCGCGTGGGAACTCCGTTCGTAAGCGGCATCCTGAATCCGACCGCGCTTGCTTTCGATCCCAACGGCGAGCTCTACGTGACTTCCCGCGCCGAGGGGAACGTCTATCGCATTGACGCAGGCGGCGAAACCACCGTATATGCGGAAGGCATGGGCGTCGCCACTGGCGCAGCTTTTGACGCTGAAGGCAATCTCTTCGTCGGCGACCGCAATGGCACGATCTTCAAGATCGCGCCAGGCAACTCGGATAGTGCCCGAAAGATTTTCGTCTACGCTACACTCGAGCCCAGCGCGGCAGCCTACCACCTCGCAGTCAGCGCAGACGGAACGCTCTTCGTCACCGCCCCGTCTCTCTCGCCCAACGACTGCATCTGGGCAATCGACCGCGACGGCAGCACATCCGCCTGGTTCCGCGGCCTCAGTCGTCCCCAGGGGCTGGCTCTGGACCGGAACGGCAATATCTATGTGACCGCTTCCCTGCGTGGTCAACGCGGCCTCATCCGGATCACTCCTGACGGCAAGGCGGAACTTGTCCTCGCCGGCTACAACCTCGTCGGAGTCGCATTCTCCCCGCTCGGAACGACAGTTCTGGCGACCAATGAAGCGGTTTATGATGTCGATCTGGGAGTCGAAGGGCTGAGACTCTTCTGAACAACTTCCAAACTCGTCAAACTCACGACCATCCGTCTTCGGCTTAAGAGAGATCCCTGATGAAAAGCTCTCGTTACATGCTCGTCACCGCGCTGATTGCATCGTCCATTTCTCTCCTCGCGCCAGCGCAACAGGCAACCTACCGGCCCGCCATCACCGGCATTTCGCATCTCACCCTCTTCGCCGACGACATCGCCAAATCGAGAGAGTTCTACGCTAGCTTGCTGGGTTGGAAGCCCGTGCCTGCCAGGGGAACCGATTCAGGCATTCGCTTCTATGCCAACCATGTCCAATATGTCGAGCTCGTTACGCCAGCAGTGTCCGGAGGCGATAACCGCCTCGACAGTGTGGGATTCTCTACCAGCAACGCAGAAGCGCTCCGCAAGTACCTCACTTCAAAAGGTGTCCCTGTACCCAACGCAGTCACCCTCGAGAAGAACGGCGACCGCAGCCTCCTGGTCCATGATCCCGAGGGCAACAAGGTCTCGTTTGTTCAGGCAGGCGAACATCCTCCCGTCGCGCCGACATCGGCTTCAGAAGAACTCAGCAATCACATCATGCACGCTGGGTATCTCGTTCGAAACCGGGCCGCGCTCGACCACTTCTACAAAGACATTCTCGGATTCCACCTCTACTGGCAGGGCGGCAATCCCGACACGCAGATCAACTGGGTCATGATGCAGGTCCCAGACGGCACCGACTGGATCGAATACATGCTCCTGCTTCCTGCCACCCCTTCGCGGGCCGAACTCGGCAGCGCTAACCACCTCGCCCCCGGCGTGACCAGCGTGGCGGAATTGCAGGCTAAACTTGAAAAGCTCGGCTGGAACCCCGAGCAAAACAAGAATCCGCAGGTCCTCGGTGTCGACGGGAAGATGCAGCTGGATCTCCACGACCCCGACGGAACACGGATTGAATTCATGGAGTTCAAGCCGGTCAAGGATGCCTGCTGCGCTCCATACACAGGCGTTCAGCCAGCTCCGACACCCGGCTGGTAGGTGTCGGCTGATAATTTCAAGGAGTGCGCGTTTCTTCCATTGGAGAGAAATGCGTAAACCAAAGGTCGAGCATGAAATCCGAAATCATCGCTGTCGGTTCCGAGTTGCTCACTCCCTTCCGGCAAGACACGAACTCCCTCTACCTGACCGAAAAGCTCAATGAGATCGGTGTCGGAGTAGCTTTCAAGACCATCGTGGGCGACCGCAAGCGCGATCTCGTCAACGCCGTCCGAACTGCTCTCAGTCGCGCCGATATCCTCGCCGTCATGGGTGGCCTCGGACCTACAGAAGACGACCTCAGCCGCGAAGCAGTCGCCGAAGCCCTCGGTGTCGAAATCCGTCGCGACGGGCAGCTTGTCGTCGCTCTTGCAGCGCGCTTCGCCAAGCGCCGCATCCCCATGACCGACAACAATCTGAAGCAGGCCGACATCATCGAGGGCTCGACCGTCCTGCCCAACGCAAACGGCACCGCGCCAGGACTCTGGCTCGACACGAGTTTCGGGGGCCACCGCAAACTGATCATGCTGGTCCCCGGACCGCCGAAGGAGTGCAAGGCGCTCTTCACCGACCAGTGCATCCCTCGTCTGCGCGAAATTCTTCCAGTGCGCCACATCGCCAAGCGCGTCCTCAAGGCGACCATGATTCCCGAGTCCACCGCCGACGCACTTCTCGCACCGATCTATTCAACTTACAAGGACATCGAAACCACCATCCTCGCCGGAAACGCTGAGATTCAACTCCAGCTCTTCTGCGCCAAGTCTTCGCTCGAACTCGCCCAGCACCGGGTCGATGAGCTCGCCAGCAAGCTGGAAGAGGCACTCGAGGAGCATCTCTTCTCCTCAACCGGCGAAACCCTCGAACAGATTGTTGTCTACTACCTCGAACTTAAGCAGGAAACGCTCGCAGTCGCCGAAAGCTGCACCGGGGGCCTGCTTTCGCAGCGGATCACCAGCATCAGCGGTAGCTCGCGGTCATTTCTTGGCGGAGCCGTGGTCTATTCCAACGAACTGAAGGCCGATTTCGCATGGGTGCCACCGCAGCTGATCGCAGACCACGGAGCTGTAAGTGCAGAAGTGGCCGAAGCCATGGCGCAGGGCATTCGCCGCCGGGTTGGCGCCACCATGGGAGTTGGTATTACCGGAATTGCCGGTCCCGGCGGCGGCACTGAGGAGAAGCCGGTTGGCCTGGTCTACGTAGCCGTAAGCTACGCCAACAAGACAGAGTCGCGCGAATGCAACTTCACCGGCGACCGCGACCGCATCAGACTTTGGGCCAGCCAGCAAGCCCTCGACATGATCCGCAGGCGGCTGATGTAAGGTCGACCTTTCGCAATGCGATTGGGTTGTCTAGCGTAGCCGTTTTGGCTACACTAACTTCAGAGGTGCTCGATGCGTCACATTTCACTCCGGGAATTCCGCACTCGCGGCGCGAAGGCTGTCAAGGATGTTCCGCCGGGAGAAACTACTCTTCTGGTTGGTCAGAATGGTCCTGCGTACTTTCTTGTTCCCGTAATTGGTGACGTCATTCAAGAAGATCGAGAAATCCGGAGGATGATGGCGAAGGCGAGTCTTCGAGAAGGATGGTTAGCCGCCAGCTCGGCTGGCGACATCAGTGACGAGGAAATTGATCAAGAGATCAGCGAGGTCCGCGCCTCTCGACGTCTTCGCGACGCCGGATGAAACTCGTCGTATTGGATACCAATGTGATTGTCTCCGCAGGCGTCAAGCCAGATGGATCGCCAGCGACAATCCTCATGGACTGGGTGCTTGAAGGGCTGGTGCAGGTTGTCACTAGCCCGCAAATCGTGGCTGAATACCGCGAGGTTGTCCGGCGGCCTACGTTCCGCAGATATGGTTTTCCGCCCCTTTGGCTTGATTCTCTGATCGAAGAAAGTCTGCAACTTGGCGACGCCGAACTTTCGTTACTAACTTGTCCAGACCCTGAAGATATGCCTTTTCTTGCCTTGGCCCAATCCGCAGGAGCCTGGCTTATCAGTGGTAACCTAAAGCATTTTCCGGAATCGATACGAAATGGAGTTACCGTGATCTCGCCTGCCGATTATCTGGCGCATCTACAGGGTGGTCCGGAATAGAACACCATAGCGCCACGCTACGCCGCATTCAACAATGCAGCTACAGCCTTCGGATCTTTATCAATCACGCTCAAATAAGCCCGCGCTGTAGCATCCGGATTCTTCCGCCGTTGCTCCCAGTCCCGCAATGTCCCGACCGGAATCCTATAAGTGGTGGCAAACTCCTCCTGCGTTAACCCCAGCCGTTCTCGCAGCTTCTTGACATTGACTGCTTTTCGCCATCCACGCGCGATGAGAAGCTCAAGCGGCTGCGCATCGGGATCGGCGAGAGCAGCAGCATATAACTCCTCTTCTGTGCGTGCTTCGACAGGTTTCCAATCCGAGTCCGTTTCTGGAAAAGGATCGCCAGGTTCATGGACGACCGTGATAGTACCAGTACTGTTCATCAGCATTTGCCCTCCGAACTGAAATGATTCGGGTTAGGTCTTCTTCGCGTAAAGTTGTGACGACCAGAAGAATTTCGTTTCTTCCCAATCCGACGGTGGCACTGCGAACCTCGCCTTAGTCGAATCGATCATCAAACCAGGATTCAAAATTCGGGTCTTCCAGGGCCTCAATTCCTTCTTCAAGGCTGAAGCCGTGTTTGCTCCGGTTGACAGCATCTTTCTCAGGGTCCCAGTCGTACTGCACACGTTCATCCTGCGGCAGAGCCGTACCGAAGTCAATTCCCAGGCTCCGACCCTTGCGATGTCTAATATCGCATCACGGCGCTACTTCTGCGACGCAATCCAGTCATTGACGCGTTGTTCCAGCACATCGAGCGGCAAGGCGCCGGAATCCAGCACCTGGTCATGGAAAGCTCGAATATCGAACTTATCACCCAGCGCCTTCTTCGCCCGGTCGCGCAACTCCAGTATTTTCAACTGGCCGATCTTGTAGGCCAGCGCCTGTCCTGGCCACGCGATGTAGCGATCTGTTTCTGCCTGGATATTGGTATCGTCCATTCCCGAATGCGCCTTGAAATACTCGATGACCTGTTCGCGCGTCCAATGTTGCGAATGCACCCCGGTATCGACCACCAACCGGATGGCACGCCACATGTCGGCCTCGAGCCGTCCGAAGTCTGAATTCGGATCCTGGTAGAAACCAACCTCCTTTCCCAGACGCTCGGAGTAAAGTGCCCAGCCTTCGACAAATGCCGTATAGCCGCCAAATTTGCGAAATTCAGGAAGACCCTGCAGCTCCTCGCCAATCGAGATTTGCAGATGATGCCCAGGAATGCCTTCGTGATACGCAATTGCCTCGACGTCGACCAGGGACCGCTCCGTCGCGTTGTAGATGTTGACCGTAATCCGCCCTGGGCGGCTGCCATCCGGCGAACCCTGCTCGTAATATGCCTGCGGCGCAGATTTCGCTGAATATTCAGGAATTGTCGAGACCTCCAGAACCGCTTTGGGCAGATGACCGAACAGCGACGGCAGTTTGGCCTGCATGGCATTGACGTAGCCGCGATAGGCCGCGATGAGTGCGTCCGCGGACGCAGGATGGTACTTCGGATTCGACGCCAGTGATGCCTGATACGACTTCACGTCCGCGAAGCCCATCTGCTTTGCGATGGCCAGCATCTCTGCTTCGTCACGCTTCACTTCATCCAGGCCAATCTGATGGATCTTCTCCGGGGTCAGATCGGTCGTGGTCTCGCGCCGGATTCGGAACTGATAGTACTTTGCGCCGTCTTCGAGGGCCCATATGCCCGGCTGCTCGCGTCCTGCTGGGACATACGTTACTTCCAGAAACCGTTGAAACCGCAGGTAAGCAGGCAGCACCTCTTTGCCGATGGCATCCAGCATCTCGGTCTTGATGCGCGCCTGTTCTGCGACCGGAACACTTGGCGGAAAGCTCTTGAGCGGAAATGCGAGCGGCGAATCTTCCGGCTTCTGATGGGCCAGTTCTTTCACCTGGTCGAGCACTTTTTCCATCAGGTATTTCGGAGGTACGCGGTGGTCCTGGACGCCGATCGACATGTTCCGCGAAACCTGCTCGAAAGCCTTCGGGATCGCATGGAGACGTGCGATCCAGTCGTCATAATCCTTCACCGTCGTGAAGCTGAGTTGGCGTGCGAGATCCGGATAGGTCGTGTGGATGCCACCCATCTGGTTGACGGGCATCTCCCACTCTTTGAATTCAGATGCCTCTTGATCCTCGGTGAACTGGCGCAGCAACAGATCGCGGCTGATGACCTCCTGCTGCGTGAATCCGGTTGGGTCAATCGCCGCGAGGCGCAGCAGGTAGCCCTGCTCCCGCTCCAGTTGCTCGTTATAGGCGCGCACGGAGTAGTCGGTGATCTGGTCGTTGTAGCGCTTGTCGCCGAGGGACGACGCGAATTCCGGTGAATGGCGAAGATTATCCTGCCAGTACTCGTCAAAGAGGCGATTAAGCGCCTTGCGCCGGTCCTCCAGCGACTGGGGCGCCGTCGCAGCATTTGGATCGACTTTGAGGACCTGCGCCTGGAGCGAACCAGTGCAGAGCAGGGAAACGAGCAACAGAGCCAGAAGCGACAACTTGAACTTATTCAAAGCGGAATCCTTCGGAGCGCGAGTGTTGCCTTTGTCGAGTGCTCCATTTGTCGAGTTTAAGACATGCGGATGTCTTAGAATCCTCTTGCTGAGGAAACGTGGGGCTTACGCAATCATGCAGCAGACCTTTCAAGCCGTCCTCGAAAAGTTCGACATCGGAATGCCCTCGCTGGCTGCGTGGCTCCCATTCGATCCCATAGAGGTTTGGCCGACCCGTTCCAAGCTGCGTGTCAAAGGATCTATCCGAGCGGCGGCGGATGGGGCCGAAGCATTTGAATTTGCCACATCATTGATTCGCTCCAAGCAACGCGGATACTTCCTGCTTGTTACCGGAAAGATGCGAAAAGCCGCGCATTTGAAGCCAGGTACGCTGGCTGAAGTTGTCCTTGAGCCAGACCTGGACGGCCTTGCCGCTACGCCGCCGCCTGAGTTGGCAAAGTTGTTCAGGTCCGAACGCAGCGTAAGGAAATGGTACGAGAAGTTGAACTATTCGCTTCGCAAGTACATAGCAGACCAGATTTTAGAGCCCAAATCTGCCGAGGTCAGGGTCCGCCGCGCCGAGCAATGGATGGAACGATTGATGCTGACCATGGAAGGCGAAGAGTTTCCACCACCGATCCTACAGATTGCCTTTCGACGTCAACCGCTTGCCCGGGTTGGGTGGGATGCGCAGACGCAGAATCAGCGCAGGCTCATCCTGCTCAGCATCTTCTCCTGCCAGAGTCCGGAGGCGCAGGCAAAGCGCGTCGAACAGGCGGTGGCAGATGCGGTCAAAGCAGCGAATCGAACCAAGCGAGTGGGGACGGGTAAAGGCGCATCCGATCTGAAGGAAGAATATCGCGACGAATAATGCCCGGCCTGAGTGGGTTAGACTTTCCCATGTCGCGAGCAGCGCCTTTTACTGCGTTGCCGATCCGAGAACTGGAGAAAAGGAGACGATCCCATGGGAACTCTGGCAAGGGGCAGTTTCGAAGTGAAAATGACTCCACAACCATGGAGTGAGTCCCCGGTCGACCTTGCGTTGAATCGGTTTTTGCTCGACAAGACTTTCCACGGAGATATTGAAGGTTCCAGTCAAGGCCAGATGCTCAGTGCCGGCACAATTGAGAAAGGGTCAGCTGGCTATGTTGCGATCGAGAAAGTAACGGGCACGCTCCACGGACGCAGCGGATCGTTCATGATGCAACACAACGGCATTATGAACCGTGGCGTTCCCCAGTTGGGCATCGTCATCGTTCCTGATTCTGGCACCGGCGATCTGACCGGACTGGCCGGCACATTGACGATTCAAATAGCGGACGGCAAACACTCCTACGAACTTGCTTATACACTGGCAACGATTGAATAGACGAACCAACAAAAGTCAGGCGGATTGATGATCGTTTTGCAAACTCGATTTGCGGTGCTGGCGTGCATGGTGGTGTTCGCTTTAAGTGCGTCAACTGCGCAGGGAACCGATACAAAGACGGATGCAGTTGATCGAGTGAATTCATACATCGGCACTGGCAGCGGCAAGATTGGGTACGGAGGCACCATGCCGTTTGTCACGCCTCCATTTGGCATGACTGACTGGACTCCGCAGACACGCCAGAACAAGCTAAGCGTTGTGTCCTACAAATATGAAGACACCAAGATCACTGGCTTCATGGGCACTCATCAACCAGCTATCTGGATGGGTGACTACGGATACGTCACCCTGATGCCGGAGATTGGCGAACTCAAGACCACTCCCGATGCTCGCGGGCTTGAGTTCACGCATAGCGACGAGATTGCGCGGCCTGACTATTACTCCGTTTGGATGGATGCTGGAAACTCTAAGCGCATTCGGACCGAAATGACTGCGACCGAGCGCTGCTCATTGATGCGCTTTACCTTTCCTGCCGGTGCCGATTCGAGAGTCATAATTGAAGCATCGCGGCCGGGTATTCATGGATTCGCAAAGGTCGATGCGGAAAAGCAAGAAATCACCGGCCACAATCCGGACCGCGTGGATTCAGGGCTTGGGCCATTCGCGTTGCCCAAATTCAAGGGATATTTCGTAATCCAGTTCCGCAAGAGATTCACGGCCTCCGGAACTTATGGTCCGGGCGAAGAGCACCAAGCTGATGCTACCGGCGCATTTGCGAGTTTCAACACCAGTGACGGTGAGACGATTGAAGCCCGGGTTGGCACCTCATTCATCAGCGTCGATCAAGCGCGAACGAATCTGAAAACAGAGATTCCGGATTGGAATTTTGAAGCAATTCAGCGGAAGCTGCGTGCCGAGTGGGATGAGAAACTGTCCCGCGTAACGGTAGAAGGAGCCAGCGAAGATCAGTTGAAGATCGTAACAACGGCGCTCTATCACGCTCTGCTCTATCCGCGGATCTTCTCAGAAAAGGGTCGTTATCACAGCGCGTTTGACGACAAGGTTCATAACGGCGAGTCTTACACTGCGTACTCGATCTGGGATACGTTTCGCGCGGAGAACAGTCTACTCACGCTGGTAGCGCCGGAGCGCATTCCTGGAATGGTCACAGCTCTGCTCAACGACTACCAGGAGGGCGGCTGGATGCCCAAGTGGCCGAATCCCTCCTACACCAACATCATGATCGGCACGCATGCGGATTCGCTAGTGGCGGAAGCCATCAACAAGCACTTCAAGGGATTCGATTATCAAATAGCGTGGGACGCCGTGTACAAAGACGCGATGACGCCACCGGATGATGACACGCAACACAAATGGTATGACCGCGAGCCGCACACTCCCTATGAGGCGCGAGCCGGACTGACATATTTGAAGGAACTGGGCTACATCCCGACCGACAAAACTGCGGAGGCAGCTTCGAGCACGCTGGAAGACTCGCTCACTGAACTATCAGCACCTGTTCAACAAGGAAACAGGCTTCATGCAGGGCAGAAAATCTGATGGTTCATGGGCCGATCCTCAGGACGGCTGGACGGAGGGCGATCACTGGGTCTACACGTGGGCAGTGATGCACGATCTGCCCGGGCTTATCGCGCTCATGGGAGGACGGGATGCTTACAACTCCAGGCTGGATGAGCACTTCAGTGGCGGGCACAATGTTCACAGCAACGAGCCAAGCCATCATTACCCGTATCTCTACGACTACAGTGGAGCGGCGTGGAAGACGCAGGCTAAGGTACGCGAGATTGCGAATGCGGAATACGCCAATCTGCCTTCTGGCATTGACGGTGACGACGATTGCGGTCAGATGTCGGCGTGGTATCTCTTCACTGCGCTGGGCTTCTATCCGGTCAATCCCGCATCCGGCGACTACATGATCGGCAGTCCGCTCTTCGCAAAGATGGCGCTTCGCCTTGCAAATGGTAAAACGCTCTCTGTGGTTGCAGAGAACAACTCCGAGACGAACGTCTATATTCAGTCAGCAACATTGAATGGCAAGGCTCTCGATAAGCCCGTGATCACTTACGACCAGATCATGGCGGGAGCGACACTGAATCTTGTGATGGGCCCATCGCCCTCGAAGTGGGGCGCAGACTGGCGGCCCGCCGCGATCGAGTCCACTTTCGGAGCAGCAATGCACTAAAGTGTTCCGGAATTCGGCTGTGGGAAATGGCGATCCATTTCACGCGGTCGCACCTGATAAAGTTGTGAGTTATGCCTCTCACGCTCTCAATCTGGCTGCACTCGGTTTCCATCGTGGTGGCGGCATACCTTCTGGGGTCGATTCCGACTGGATTCCTGCTGGTCAAGTTCTTCCGCAAGCAGGATATCCGGACACTCGGCAGCGGCAATATCGGCGCGACGAACGTGCTGCGCTCGGGCGCCAAAGGCCTTGGAGCCGCGACATTTCTGCTGGATGTGCTGAAAGGTGCTTTGGCTGTACTGATCGGTGCGCGGCTTGCCGCAATCGGATTCCCTCATCTTCGACCGCACGACGCGATGGCGCTGGCAGCTCTTTGCGCCGTGCTGGGGCACATGTTCCCGGTCTGGCTCGGCCTGCGTGGGGGCAAGGGCGTCGCAACGGCGTTCGGGGTCTTTCTGGTGCTGGTTCCCTATGCGGCGCTGGGTTCGCTCGCAGTGTTTATCGTGGTCTTTGCCCTTGGACGATACGTTTCGCTGGCTTCGATCCTTGGTACGACGGCTTTTCCACTCTTCGCGTGGCTGATCGCTCCATGGGCTCGCAATTACCTGATCATGGCAATTATCGGCATTGTCGCCGGATTGATTCTCGTCAAGCATCAGCAGAATGTTCTGAGACTGATGGCCGGCACGGAGTACCGCTTCGGCTCCGGCGGCAAAAAGGCTGCCGAAGAAGTGTCGGATCAATCGCCAAATCCCGGAAACGACCCCGCATGAGTCGCATTACTGTCCTGGGTTCTGGCGCATTGGGAACTGCACTTGC
>Ga0302319_10013820_pt1 | contig 15113 bp, 13 predicted proteins | sample Bog_T0_2_FD_203319 | JGI IMG/M metagenome (GOLD analysis project Ga0302319, IMG submission 203319) | Peat permafrost microbial communities from Stordalen Mire near Abisko, Sweden - Bog_T0_2 | ecosystem: Environmental > Terrestrial > Soil > Wetlands > Peat | place: Sweden: Abisko, Stordalen Mire... | reverse complement strand
CTGTTCCGGTTACCGCCTACTCGCAAGCTTCGACATTGCGTTCGCGGTAAAATCAGTATCGAAGGAGCAACACACAATGGAACAGGGAACAGTCAAGTGGTTTAATGACGCCAAGGGTTTTGGATTTCTGAGCCGTGAAAACGGCGAGGATGTCTTCGTTCATCACACCGCCATTCAGTCGAACGGTTTCCGTTCGCTGCAAGAAGGCCAGCGCGTTCAGTTCAACGTCACCAAGGGCCCCAAGGGCTGGCAGGCTGAGAACGTTCAGGTTGTCTAAGGCTTAACGCCAGACAATCAGCTTGGAATCAATAAAAGAGGGACGGCAAATCTGCCGTCCCTCTTTTGCATTTCCCTTCAAATCCACCCACTTGAGCGCCACGCTTACACCTAACCCCCGGCAGCCACTACTTAGTCCCTATTCCCTGAGTCCCTGCCTTTTACGCCGCCGGCTTCAGGCTCTTTACGCTCACCTGCGGAATCGCCGGGTGAAGGCTTTCCCTGGGCGTTTCGTGTGTGCCCATATACTGCAGCACATCGTTTATCGAGTCTTCAAAGCGCGCGCCTGTCTTGTGCGTGGCTTTCACGCCTTTAGCCACAAGCTGGCACACTTCAAAACGGTTCATTCCCTGCGCGAGCGCGCGGTGAATCTGGTCGGAACGCATAACGAACTCCGGTCAACATGGTGGTTGTCGCGTGGGTTGCGGGGCTCGTCAGAAGCGGTAGAACGGCCGGAGCCGAGCAGGCTGGTCACATTCAGGTCTACCTTGATTGTACCTTGGAAATCGCTGGGGTGCCGTTCTCATTGGCCCCGCCCAGTCCCTTCCGCACGCCCTTCCCCGCATGCCCTTCCCGATTCCGCCCGACGCGCTCAACGTGCTTTCACCCAGCCCATTTCCCTGTTACCATATACGTCACATCAACCCGATTTACGGGAAACCTGAAGAGATTGCAGCGAAAGAGGTTATACGTGGCAGACACCACCAAAGTTGAAGACAAGCTCGAACGCAAGAAGGTAAAACGTGCAGCCCGCAAGAAAGCCGCCCCCAAGGCAAAGCGGACCGGCCCGCGCGGAGAAAACAAGAAGAAGCTCAAGAAACTGGCCCGCGGCGTGTCGAAACGGTAAAATCTCGCGGCCAGCACAAAACAGGGTTCCGGGTCGCCAAACGCTGGTCCGGAACCCGCAATACGCAGCATTGACAGGATTCCGCACCCTCAGCCCCCGCCCCTGAGATAAAGGACAACTGCCCTGCCCAGCCAACTGCTTGCCCGCAAGTCGATCGATAAGCTGATCCGGGACTCGGAAGAACCCGAGCACGCGCTCAAGAAAACCCTCGGTCCCTGGTCGCTCACCGCGCTCGGCATCGGCGCCGTCATTGGCTCCGGCATCTTCACCGTCATCGGCACAGCCATCTCCGGCGAGCAGTTTGACACCACCAGCGTCCTCAACACTCCGCTGGCCGACTACATCATTCACCACACCGCCCTCGCCGGCCGTCCCGGCGCCGGCCCCGCCATCGCCCTGTCTCTCGTCCTGGTCGCCTTCGTCTGCGCCCTCACCGGCCTCTGTTATGCCGAACTGGCCTCCATGATTCCCATCGCCGGCTCCGCCTATACCTACACCTACGCCACCATGGGCGAACTCATCGCCTGGATCATCGGCTGGGACCTCATCCTCGAATACGCCGGCTCCAACATGACCGTCAGCGTCGGTTTCGCCGCTCACGTCGTCGATCTACTCGACTGGTTCGGCCTCCATCCCGCCGCCACCTGGATCTCCCCCGCCTATCTGCCCGAAGGCCTCCAGGACCTCGCCGGCAACTGGCTCTACCAGCCCGGCTGGCATTTCGGCTTCAACATCCCCGCATTCCTCGTCGTACTCATCCTCACCGTCATCCTCGTCCGCGGCATTCGCGAGTCGGCCAGCACCAACAACATGATGGTCGGCATCAAGCTCATCGCCATCCTCATCTTCGTCTCCGCCGCCATCAGCTTCATCCACCCCAACAACTGGCATCCCTTCATGCCCAACGGAATGTCCGGCGTCCTCACCGGCGGATCCATCATCTTCTTCACCTACATCGGCTTCGATTCCGTCTCCACCGCCGCCGAAGAGTGCCGCAATCCACAGCGCGATCTCCCCATCGGCATCATCGCCACGCTGGTTGTCTGTACCGTGCTCTACGTCGCGGTCGCCGTCTGCCTCACCGGCCTGGTCCCTTGGAAATCCATGGTCGGCGACGCCGCCCCCGTCGTGAACGCCCTCAAGAAGCTCTCCATCCTGCCCGGCGGCCATTCGCTCCACTGGATCAGGCTAGTCGTCCTCTTCGGCGCCATCATGGGCATGCTCTCCAGCCTGCTCGTCTACCAGCTAGGCCAGTCGCGCGTCTGGTTCTCCATGTCCCGCGACGGCCTGCTCCCCAAAGTCTTCTCCAACGTCCATCCCATCTTCCGCACGCCGGCCTTCTCCACCTGGGTCGCAGGATTCGTAGTCGCCATTCCCTCCGGCCTCTTCGACATCGGCACCCTCGCCGACCTGTCCAACATCGGCACCCTCTTCGCCTTCGTCCTCGTCTCCATCGGCGTCATCGTCCTGCGTTATCGCGAGCCGGAGCGCCACCGCGGCTTTCGCGTCCCCTTTGGCCCCGTCATCCCCGGCCTCAGCGTCGTCTTCTGCTTCCTCCTCATGGCCGGACTGCCCATCATCACCTGGTTCCGCTTCCTCATCTGGCTCGTCATCGGACTATTTATTTACTTCCTCTACAGCCGTCACCGCTCCGAGTTCGCCAAGCCACACTGAGCGTCTGAGAGTTCGAGGGACCAGCAGAGAAATGGGCCTCGTTCCGGGATGAATGAGTCGTTCAGCGTGAATGCGTCAGTCGAGGGCGACTTCCGTTTAGTCCTCCACCGGTGTTTCCGACCCACAGCATATGAAACGGATCGGCGCCCATCCACCCCAAATGGAGTGTGCCCCATCCATCGCGCAGCTTCATCGCGCGATGGGTGGGAGACCACAAACGCCAACCGCCGGCCATCGGGTTTCTCAATCAGATATTCCTGTTTCTTATCAGTCCCCCGCGGGTGTTTCCGACCCACAGCATACGAAATGCATGGGAGGCGTCAAATTCACCCCAAAATGGAGTGTGCCCCATCCATCGCGCAGTCTCATCGCGCGATGGGTGGGAGACCACAAACGCCAACCGCCGGCCATCGGGTTTCTCAATCAGATATTCCTGTTTCTTATCAGCCGGTGACTCGACCGGAACCAGCCGGAATGAGAATGGCCTTCGAGAAATAACCCCGCAGTTTGCCCGCTGACTGCTCCCGGTCGTCCGATAACCGAGTAATGCACGCATCGCCCCTCAGCCGACAAGACCTCCGAAAACTCAGTTCAGCAGCGCACCCTGACTCGGACTATCCAGCGAGAATGTCGGTATCTCAATATCAAACCGCTCCCCGCTCTCACTCTCCATCTGGTAAGCCCCGCCCATCATCCCCGATGTCGTGTTGAGAGGTGCGCCGCTCGTGTATTCATAGCTCTCGCCGGGTTTCAGAACTGGTTGCTCCCCAACAACTCCCGCACCCTTCACCTCGGTGAATTCGCCGCGTGCGTTCGTGATCATCCAGTGCCGGCTCACTAGCTGCACCGTTTCCTGTCCCTGGTTCTCGATGATCACTCTGTAAGCCCAGAAATACTGCGAGCTGTCAGGCGACGATTGCGCCTCAAGGTAAGTCGGTATAACGCTTACCGCTATATCTTTGGTAATTGCTCTATACGGTTTCGGCTCTGCCATACAGAGAGCTTAGAGCAAACCTGCGGGATGATCCAGGATGAACCGGGCGGCGAGCGCTATTGGCCTGAAAGAATCCGGATCAGGAAAAATGGAGTCGGAGACGGATTGCAGGTAATCCAGGCACAACCGATTGGACCCATAAAAGTCTCGCTCATCGGGACGTTCGATTATTTCACCACACCCGTGCAATGGGCTTTTACGGTTTAATCTCAATTGGAGTTCCCGTCGGAACAAGCCGCCAGATTTCCTCGATCTCAGAATCGTTCACGGCTATACATCCTTCGGTCCAGTCCATGTCGTGCTGAATCGGACCCAGCCATCCTAGCCCGTTCTCCAGGCCATGAATCATGACCGCACCGCCTGGGTCAACACCGGCGTCGTGGGCAGGTTTCCTGTCAGCTACATTTGGATATGAGATGTGCAACGCCAAGTGGAACCGACTCTTCGCATTTTTCTGATCGATCACATATTCGCCTTCAGGCGTCTTGTCATCGCCCGCATGCTCTTTGGGTCCCGATGGTCCTCGGCCCAGGGCGACTTTATAAACTTTGAGGGTGCGACCGCCCGCCATCAGCATCATCGTGTGGTTGGACTTCACGACTAAGATTCGATCGGCTTTCTGTTCACCAGGTATCAGTTCCATCGGTCTCTTGGAAGTGGAGACTGCAATGCCGAGGCCAACTCCTATGCACACGACGGCCATTCCAGTGGCGCATATCCTTGTAATTCGCAATGGTTACATCTTGCGGGAAGTATACAAGTCACTCGTTCCGGGCGGATTGTCGCCATTCCCTACGTAACCCGGATTTTCGGGTAATCTCCGGATAGCCGAATGCATGATCGAAAACCTACTCCACCCGTAATACCCCATGCCATTTGCAGACCCTAAGCAAAATCAGGCCGCACAAATTGCACCCATCGCCGCCGTGGCTTGCCACGAAGAACCCGCGACGGCACCGACGCCCCGCCTGCGCGGCGGCTCCGATCCATCGCTCAGAACATACCCGACACCACGTATTGTGCGGATCAACTTCGCGTCCCCCTCCACATCAATCTTGTCCCGTAAATACTTCATATAGACATCAACTATGTTTGTTGCGGGGTCATAGGCGACTTTCCAAACATCCTCCATCAGGGTTTTCCGAGACAATGCCCTCCCTATGTTGTCTGTCAGGTATTCAAGAAGCTCGAACTCTCGCAGCGTCAGATCGATTCTTCTGTCGCCGCGAAACGCCTGATGTCCGTCCCTGTCGATTCTCAGATCACCGGCCGCCTGTGCAACGGCAGCAGGAGTTGCAAGCTTGCGGGATAGGAGGACCCGAACCCTGGCTGCCAATTCCATAAAGGAAAAGGGCTTCGTCAGATAATCGTCAGCGCCCTCGTCCAGGCCACGAACGATGTCCTCCGTCCGATTCCGTGCGGTGAGCACCAGTTTCGATAGCCGTGGTTGGTCCACATGAATCTTCTTGAGAAGATCCATCCCGTCCATGCCGGGTAGGTCCAAATCGAGAATAACCAGGTCGTACATATTGCCCTGGAGCTCGTCGGCGGCATATTTACCATCGGTCTGCAGGTCTACCCGGTAGTTTTTCTGGCCTAATTGACGCTTGAGAAACTTCCCAAGGTGGATGTCGCCATCGACGACTAGAATCTTACGCTCGTTCTGCATGCCTGGCCCGCCGTTCCGAGAAATTGACAGTGCTTGCCCCACAGGCATAAACGCCCGTTAGACTCAAGCATTCTGTGATGCTGTTGATCCCAGAGAAAGAATATGCCTCATCGCTTGAGAGACATCAAGTGATTTAGATCACACTTCTTTCGACAGTTTGGATCAATTCGTCCGTGCATCCAGACATTGCCGCTGACCCGACCCGAGCCCGAATCCGCCCTCACACTTCAGAATTAAACCGCGATCTTCGGTTTCTCTCCAAGCGCCTGCACAATCTTGTCGGAATAGAACTCGAACCGGTTCCCGCCCAGCCGCTTGGCGGCATACATCGCCATATCGGCCCGCACAATCAGCTCCTCCATTTGAGCCCCGTCCGCGGGAAACACGCTGATGCCGATGCTGGCGCTCACATGCGCCTTCTGACCGTGAAGAATGATAGGAATGTCGATGGCGCGCAGCAGGCCTTCGGCCACTCGTACGGCGTCCTCGCTCGTCCCCAGGTCACACAGGATAAGCATGAATTCATCGCCGCCCAGCCGGGCCAGCGAGTCGCCCTTCCGCACCAGGGAGCGCATCGTATTGGCAATGTGGATCAGCACATCGTCGCCCGCCGCATGGCCCAAACTGTCATTCACAGGTTTGAACCTGTCCAGATCGATATAGAGCAAGGCTCCTGAGGTCCGTCTTAGCTTCGCATCCTCGATGATCGCCGGCAGGCTTTCCATCAGCATGCGGCGATTGGGAAGCTCCGTGAGAGCATCGATCAGCGAATTTTCCAGGGCCGTGTCTCTCGAGCGCTGCAACTCCATCTGGTGGCGGCGCATCTGGGTCACATCGATGGCGATCGTCTCATACGCAATTCCTTCCGGCGTCGCCACCGGGGAGACATTCTTCAGCAGGTAAACGACTGAGCCATCGTCGCGGCGGAGCGTGGCCTCGCAGTTGCTCAGCATTTCTGTCTGCTGGCCGTTCTTCATCTCCTCCCGGTGCTCCGATTCAATCTCGAACTCCCAGTAGGAGCGGTCCTGAAGTTGTTCCTTATCATCCAGGCCGAGCAATTTGAGGAAGGCACCGTTACATTCCGTGATCCCGCCGTCCGGGCGCAGGGAATAGAGCGCGGCCAGGTTGCGCTCAAACAGGCGCTGATACTTGGTGGCCAGCTTGAGTTCCTTCTCCATCTGCTCGTTGTTGATGGCCATCTGCCTGCGTACGGTTCTCTTCAACTGCTTCACCCAGGTCAAGGGGACCAGCAGGCAGAGTGCCGTGAAGCCCAGAATCTCCAGCGAACGCTGCCAGGTGAGCCAGTTATCCGCGGGGCGCAGGATCAGATCATCCGGGGATTCAATCAGCACCAGCACAGACGGAGGAGCATTTTTGCCATTGCTTTGCAGAACCTCAACGCCCTGCACCTCAAGTGTCGATCCCTTGGGAAACGCGTCGATCTTGCGGGAGTTTTCACCCGGCAGCAAGAGCGCGGAAAAGGCGCGGTCCTCATCCCTGAAGTGGAAGACAACCTGCGATGAATCCCCTTCCTCACTCTCCAGCCGCGCCTTCAAATGAACACGCTTGCCGTTCAGTGAGTTCTTCACAATCTCTTCCACCGTGGTGTTCAACGGGGCAAACTTCACCGGGACAGGATGACCAGTGGTCACGTGCACTGAGGAGTCCTTGAGCTCCAATCCGAAGCGGCCATGGGAGGGGAATCCGATCACGTCGACCGGGTCGCCCACATGTACCGGCGCAGGCCCCACCGTGCCGGCGAAGATGGTTCCCGTCTCATCCTGGAGCGTGAACAGATGAAGCGAGACCCAATTCACCCGGCCGCGCACATGCGTCTGGTGAACCATGGTCAGGTCGGCATCATCTGCATGCAGGCTCTGCACCGTCACGGGCGGGGAGTTCTCCGCTAGCGCGGGCATCTCTACTTCGATCTGTTTCGGGCTTTCCAACCATATCGTCGATCCTATGCGGTTGTTGTCTTTGTCGTACCGTGTCGCGGTGACGCCCCTGACCTGAACCGTTGCACCCACCAGGCTGTCCATGGCCGTGGAAGGGGGTGCAATCAGATCCAATTCAATCTCCGTCTTCCCCCGCAAAAGCCGGAAACAGGCGCGACCGCTCGGTTCAATGCAGGGGTGCAAAACCCCTTCGGCCACAACCAGCTGGCTGTCGTAGCTGCCGGTATTCAACTCCTCCACGGTCTTGGGAATCGGCTTGGCCTCAGGTCCGGTACTCAGAAACTGCACCTTCGGCTTTGCTATCGATATCGCGTAGCCCGAGATAGCTGTTACCCCTGTCACGCGGACACGAGAGCCCAGCGGATAGCTCGTCTTGTGAACACCCATTTTGATGTAGGTGTGCCCTGACTTGTCCTGGACGAACAACATTCCCCATTCCGCATCGCAGTAGGTCACAACAGCTTCCAGATCGACCGGATATCCCAGGATCGCCTGGTCCTTGGGAAGGGTGTAGATCTCGGTGATGGAATGCAGAACCCGCACGGGCGCCGGCGAGGGCGCGCTTTGCCCTGCAGCCCACGCCGTCACACAAAGCAGAAGAAGAACGCAAGATACCGCAGCCCGGGAAGTGACTCGAGGCAAGCAGGCGATCTTTCGAGTTTGCAACGTGCGGTTGATTGTTCCGCCTTCAAACTTTCTTAAAACGAGGTGCCGTCCTCCAAAGACAGTTTCGGAATGGGCTCCGCCGCTCTCTTATCATCGGCAATTCCGGCAAATCGTCTAGAAGACGGACGAATGTTTGCCTGTCCCGACACTACTCCTAAAATCCGCCAGCGGATGCCCGGGTTCAGCCCTGGAATCCAGACCCCATTACGAGTGCACACTCACAGTACATATCGCCACATATAAATTCATTAGTTTCAAACGTTTAAGGCAGTTTCCCGTTTCAATTCAGTGCATTTTGCAAAAAATGCTTCAATTCTCTGCAACCCTTTACCTCCAAAACCTCAATTCTCAGCAACCGATTCGTGCCTACGCATTGTCCACAATTCAAAGGCCTCGAAGAAATGCAAACCTATAAGCAATCATTTGCCCCGTTTTGCTCAATTCCAGGCAACCGAAACAGGGGTCCGCGCACACCTCCGAGCAGTCATTTCAGCCCCTCATCCGCGCGTCTGGCTCGCCTCGACCCGGTAAACTGGAAGCATGTCGGGCATCGAAGAATTCATCCGCCGGCTCCCCAAAGCCGAGCTGCATCTGCACCTCGAGGGAACCATCCTGCCCTCTACCCTGGTCGAGCTCAGTGCCCGCCACGACGCCCACCCCATGCCCCTCGCCGAAGCCGAGTGCCACTACCGCTTCGACGATTTCTCAAGCTTTATTGAAGGTTTCAAAGCCGTTACCCGCCGCCTCATTGATCCCGAAGACTACGAGCTCGTCGCCTGGCACATGATGCAGCGCCTCGCCGCGCAAGGCGTGGTCCACGCCGAGGTCTACATCTCCGTCGGCGTCATCTATATGTGGCGCAACTTCGATCCCAATGCCTTCGAACCCATCTTTGCCGCTCTCGAGCGTGCCCGCGAACGCGCCCAACGCGAGCTGGGCCTCTCCCTCTACTGGATCTTCGACGCCGTCCGCCACTTCACCGTCGAGGAAGCCGCCCGCGTCTTCCGCAAAGCCGCCGAACTCCGCGCCCACTACCCCTCCATCATCGCCATCGGCCTCGGCGGCGACGAGCGCCAGCGCGGCTCTCAGCCCTTCAGCGCCCTCTACGCCGCAGCCGCGCGTGCCGGCCTCCGCCTCACCAACCACGCCGGCGAAACCACCGGCCCTGAAGCTATCTGGGAGGCGCTCACCATCGGCTCGGAGCGCATCGGCCACGCCCTCTCCGCCATCCGCGACCCAGCTCTCGTACAGGAGCTCAAGGCCCGCGGCATCCCCCTCGAACTCAACCCCACATCGAACGTTCGCACCGGCGTCTGCCCCTCCTTCGCCAACCATCCCCTGCGCGATTACTTCGACGCCGGCCTCCTCGTCACCCTCAACTCCGACGACCCAGCCTTCTTCGGCTCCGACCTCGCCAACGAGTACCTCCTCGCCCACACCCAGCAGGGATTTACCCGCGAGGAACTCCGTCAACTCGCCGCCAACTCCATCCGCGCCAGTTTCCTTCCCGATTCGGAAAGAGCTGTATGGCTCACCCGAATCGGTTCCACACTGTGAACGAAAGTGGTACGCCTGCCGATCTTGTACCGTGCAAGTTAGACCAAAACTGCGCTATTATGCCAGCAGGAGGCAGCCCGTCCATGTCCACTGATCCAGAGTCTTTCGCGCCCGAAGAAGAAACAAAAGAAAGCCATGCCTTGCGCGTGATCGGCTGGGTCTCCGTCGGAATGGCCGTGGCCGCACTCGGCATCTACCTCGGCGCAGGCCTGCGCAGCCGCTACAAGTTCAAGCGCCGCACCCCCTACGACTTCTACGCCAGCGCCGGCGACCAGCACGTCAGCGAATTCGGCATGGGCATCTAGCCCCTCAACCTTGCGACTCTCTGCAAAATGCCGCCCTCGCGCGGCATTTTGCTTTTCCACCCCCCGCGTCCTGATCCCTAATCCCTGATCCCCAATCCCTAACCCTTGACCCCTGACCTCCGTCCTTGCATTACCCTAAGAACTTATGGGCCGCATCCGCATCCTTCCCGACCAGGTTGCCAACCAGATCGCCGCAGGCGAGGTCGTTGACCGCCCGGCATCCGTGGTCAAGGAGCTGCTGGAGAACGCCCTCGACGCCGGCGCCAACCGTATTCGCGTCGAAGTCGAGGCCGGAGGGCGCCGTCTCATCCGCATCACGGACGACGGCCATGGCATGAGCCGCGATGATGCCCTGCTCGCCTTTGAGCGCCATGCCACTTCCAAACTCCGCACCGCGGCCGACCTGCTCTCCATCACCACCCTCGGCTTTCGCGGCGAGGCTCTCCCGTCCATCGCCTCGGTAGCCCGCGTCACCCTGGAAACAGGCACGGGCGCTGGTGAAGACGCGGCGACCGAATTTGCGGCAAATGAGTCCGCTGTGGGAACCCGCATGGAGATCGCCGGCGGCAAAATCCTGCACGTCGACGATGCTGCCTTGCCACGTGGAACCACCCTGGCCGTCGCCGACCTGTTCTTCAACACTCCGGCCCGTCGCAAATTCCTCCGCGCTGAGTCCACTGAGCTGGCCCACGTCACAGCCCTCGTCACCCACTACGCCCTCGCCCACCCTCAGAAGCACTTCGAGCTGGTCTCCGCCACCCATACCATCCTCTCCGCGCCGCCCGTCACCCGCACCGCCGAGCGCATCTACCAGATCTTCGGCAAGGACACGCTGGCCCAGCTACTCCCCGTAGCCGCTGAAGTCCCGCTCGCCCACGCCGGACTCCCCGAACCCCCACCCTGGAAAAAAGATCCAGACGAGCCGCCCCGCGACCCGGGCACCCTGCGCCTCACCGGCTTCTACTCCAAGCCCGAACTCCAAAAGCTCAATCGCAACTCCATCTACATTTTTATTAATAAACGCCTTATCCGTGACCGCCTGCTTATGCACGCCATCACCGAGGCTTACCGCAACGTCATTCCCCCCACCAGCTTCCCCGTCGTCCTCCTCTTCCTTGAAATGCCGCCCGAAGAGGTCGATGTCAACGTTCACCCCGCCAAAACTGAGGTCCGCTTCCGCCAACAATCTCTTGTTCACGACTTCGTACGCGACAGCCTCCGCACCGCGCTCATCCAGGCCCGCCCCGCCGCCGGGTTCCTGGCTGCTCTCGATAACGTGCCCGCCGCGAGTCCGTCCCTCATGCCTCCGGCCTTCTCGCCTCTGCCCGGTTCTCCTGACTCCGATCGTGAAGCGCTTCAGATCGCCGCAACTGATGCCGAGCCCTTCCACCTCACACCGCGGCTTTCCCCACCTGTTCCCGGCAGGCTACCCTTCGATGCCAGCGGCTTCAATCCGGCAGAGTGGGGTCAGGCCGCCGCGGCCCTGTTTCAGCCGCCCGGTCCACCCCTCGCCGACGGCTGCTCGCCAAATCTTCCCAATGGATCCGCTTACGCGCTGGATTCAGCTGCCGAAACCGCAGCCGCGACCGCCCAGGTAGAGGCCGAACAGGCAGCAGCCAACCTCAACCACCTGGGCTCACTCCGCCCGCTGGCCCAGTTGCGCGAATCTTTCATTCTGGCCGCAGGAGACGATGGCCTGTGGATCATCGACCAGCATGTGGCACACGAACGTGTGCTTTTTGAAAAAATTCTGCGTGAACGCCAGGTTGAAAAAGTCCAGCGTCAGAGGTTGCTCATGCCCATGCTGGTCGAACTCAAACCCTCGCAGATGGTGGTCTTCGCGCGCATCGCGGAAGAGCTGGATCGTAACGGCTTCGAGGTGGAACCATTTGGCCCACAAACACTTGCGGTCAAATCGGCCCCCGTCGGCCTTGAAGGAGCGGCTCTGGAGCGCATGCTGGCTGAAGTCATCGAGCAATCCAGCGCCGATTCTGAAGAGTCCCAGCAGAATCAGGACCTTACAGCACTGCGCACACGCATTGCTGCCTCCATCGCCTGTCATTCCGCCATCAAGGTCAATACCGCCCTTGATCCCGTTCGAATGGAGTGGTTACTGTTGGAACTCGCAAAAACCAGTCACCCAACCAGCTGCCCCCATGGACGTCCAATTGCTTTGCTCTATTCATGGAAGGAGATCCAGCGGGCCTTCCATCGCATTTAATTCGAATCTGGAATATATTTGAAAGGTGGCTACTCTCCTCCCAGGAGTGAGGGCTAACCCGGCGCCGTGAACTAAATCGGGGCAACGCACCCCGAGCCGCAGCAGCTCAAGTGGCGTAACTTAACGGACGCGACTACTTTTTGAACTGGCCAAAGTACGACGCAGCATATCTGGTTTACCGCAGTGCCAGCCTGGAAGTGAGGTTTTTCTTTGACAGCAGAGCAATTGGAAGCGTCGCGCGCCGAAAGGATGCGCCAGAACGGAAACGGGGCTCTCACCCTGGAAGATGCCCGGACCTGGATTGAAGAGACAGGTTTGTGTCTCTTCCTGCCCAAGCGGCAGTTTTCCTCGTCGATCGCGCCATCGTTTGTTGAGGCAGTAGCCGGACGGCAGAACGCGACTCCGGAGCCCCAGCACATAGCCCTGGCAGAAGAGTTGCTGGTGCGCCTGGAGCTCGACGGCGTGGCTGTGCGGCTCAACCTCCTTGGGCAACCCGGCGAGCAGCCGGATTTTGTTGTTGCAGCCTGGGTCTTGCCCTATGTTTATGCTCTCCGTGGCGACCGCGACTGGCGTCGCAGCCCGCAACTGACAGGTTCGCGCCAGGTCTCGCAACTCGCAGTCCAGGCGTACAAGCTGCTTGAAGCGGGCGATGCCACCATCCCCACCCTCAAGCATGCGCTGGGCCGCGAAGTCACTGAAGGCGCTGTCTTGCGCGCCATCACTGAGCTCTGGCAGCAACTTCGCATTATCCCCGTGGTGTCAGCTCCCGGCCAACCCGCCCAATGGCAATTGCTGCGGACGCGTTTCCAGAAAGCCATTGCCGAAGGCGCTTCCACCTCGCAGGTTACGGCCATTTCAGTGCTCGCTTCCATCTACCTGCAGGCTGTCATCGCCGCCGGCATGGAAGAAGTCGAGATGTTCCTCGCGTCGCTCACCGCACGCAGCAAGGTGCGCGAAGTGCTTCGCGGCCTGGTGGCTACCCGTCAGGTGCACACCATCTCGCTTGGCCATGCGCCGCACTTCTATGTCGCCGGCACGCTGCCTGAGTTTGCCGCACCGCCCTCTCCCTACACCAGTTCGTCCATGCCCGCTTCCGCATACTTCATGCACTCGCGGGAGCACGAGGACGATCTGCCGGAGGTGCAAGCGCCAAAGCCCGCCGCGCCAGCCTTCCCGGCCACGCCGGCCTACCCCGCAACGCCGGCTTTTATTGAACCGCGCATCGCTGCCGAGACCCACGCTCCGCGGGCGGCTGCGCCGCGCAAGCCCGCTACGGGGGGAAATTCTGCCTCGGCTCGGCCACATTTCAGCCGTCCGGCCACCCACTCCCGTGACCGCAAACCGGCGCAATCGTCCTCGGCAAGCCGCCCACCTCGGCGCGCCGGCTCTGAGACTCGTCCATCGGCAGCACGCCCCGCGGGCGCACATGCGTCCAACGGCTCGCGGCCATCGAACGGCACACGCTGGACTCCGAACGCCCCGGCGAGTGGACAGATCAAGGTCAAACACAACGGGGCTCACGCCGGTAACGGCTCCACCAATGGCGCCCGGCCCAATGGCAGCGCACTCCGCTCCGCCAATGGCTCCTCCAGCGCACCACCCCCTGCAAAATCGTCTGCTTCGGCCTGGAGCCAGCGGAACGGCCATACCAACGGCGCCAAGGGCGCGAGCAAACCCGCAGGAAACGGGCGCGCCAGTGCCCCGCGTAACGGCGTCTCCGCGCGCAAGGATGCTCGTCCTGATGCGCGCCCCACGCGCACCAGCCGCAAGCCGGCCTTGACCGCTGGCGCCAAGGCGGGCAATAGCAAACGGTTTGGCTTTACCGCCCGGCCCAAGCAGGAGACGAAAAAGCGCGGATGAGTGCGGAAGAAAGTCCCTTGCGCTCCTTTGACATCGGCCGGAAAATCATCGTCGCAATCGATGGTCCGGCCGGCGCGGGAAAAAGCACAATTGCCCGCCATCTCGCCCAGCATTTCAGCCTGCTCAACCTGGAAACGGGAGCCATGTACCGTGCCTTCGCCCTCAAGGCGCTCCGTGCGGCACTCCCTTTGGACGAGAGTTCCGCCCTGGAAAGCCTGGCGGCCCAAACCACCATCCGTCTTGAGCCCGGCAAGGACGAAAACCGCGTCCTGCTTGACGGCGAAGACGTCACCGGCCTTCTCCGTAATCAAATCGTCACCGACGCAGCCTCACGGGTAAGCGTCTTTCCGGCAATTCGCGCCTGGATGGTCCAGCTGCAGCAGCAGCTCGGCGCTCAGGGCGGCATCGTCATGGAGGGCCGTGACATCGGCACCGTGGTCTTTCCTCATGCCGAAGTCAAGATTTTCCTCGATGCGGCCCCTGAGGTTCGTGGTCTGCGCCGCTTTGACCAGCTTGGACCCGCGCCGGCAGTTCAACCGGAAGAGGTCATCAGAGACCTGCGCGCCCGCGATGAGCGAGACCGCAACCGCGCCGATTCACCCCTCAAACCCGCCGCGGACGCCGTACTGCTCGACTCGACCGATATGACGCTGGATCAGGCCGTCGAAGCAGCCGAAGCCATTGTTTCGGCAAAACTGGGCTCTCTGGCAACGCAAAGCTGATCCACCGTTCCGGCTCTCCACTATCCGCCATCGGGTGCCCGGGTCCTTCCGCCATGGCTGAGGATCCAGAATATTTCTATGTGGACCTCCATTCCGTCCGCAACTCCCACAGTCAAGCCAAACCGAAAAATCACATCGAGAATGCAACTTTGTAGACAACCTCCCATTGCTTAATTAACACAAAACAATACATTTAATGCGACAATGGTGGACATTTCCAAAAAAAGTGTTCAATTCCCGACAACCCTTTTGCTCCAAAAGTTCAATTCTCAGCAACCGATTCACACTCACAGGTTGTCCACAAAGTTAAGGCCTCAAAGAAATGCAACCCTATAGGCCAACATTACGCATGAATTGCAACTTT